>Ga0209675_1000082_pt1 | contig 153550 bp, 148 predicted proteins | sample AraplaCol_mLB_r2_2_FD_184280 | JGI IMG/M metagenome (GOLD analysis project Ga0209675, IMG submission 184280) | Arabidopsis root microbial communities from North Carolina, USA - plate scrape MF_Col_mLB_r2 (SPAdes) (version 3) | ecosystem: Host-associated > Plants > Roots > Endosphere | place...
CGATGCGATCAATACGCGCGGCGACCGCGCCGAACTGATCGACGCCAAGGCGGTCGACCTGCCGATGCTCGACCGCATGTACAAAGAATATCCGAAGGGCGAGGCACCGGCGGCGATGGAGGAACTCGCGGGCAAGATCCGCGCCGCCGACGGCTTCCTGTTCGTCACCGGCGAATATAATTGGGGCCCTCAGCCGGGCCTCAAGAACCTCACCGACCATTATCTGGAGGAATGGTTCTGGCGACCCGCGGCGATCGCCTGTTATTCCGCCGGCTCCTTTGCCGGAGTTCGCGCTATGATGGGGTGGCGCGACATTTTGGGCGAGATGGGAATGGCGGTGATCTCGTCGATCCTGCCTGTGGCGCGCATCGGCAAGCTTTTCGACGCCGACGGCCAGCCCACCGGCGACGATGCGAAGCAGCTCGAACGGCTGTTCCCGCGCTTCGCCGACGACCTTAATTGGTGGATCGACGCCGCCAAGGCCCAGCGCGCAAAGGTCGACCCGCCCTATTAACCGGACTTGAGTTCGGCATTGAGACGCAGGCTCGCGCGCCAAAAGAAGAAGGCGGGGATGAGGCCGAGCCACGCCGCGCCATAGAGGACATAGCGCACACTCTCGACCCCGACCGAGGGCTTGAGCATTTCCGACGCAATGCCGAACAGCAGCGGCCCGAGCCCGAGCCCGATCAGATTCTGCAGGAACAGCATCACCGCACTTGCCATCGCGCGCGCCTGCGGCCGGACGAGGCCGTGGACGCATGCAAAGGTAGGCCCGTAATAAGCGGCATTGAGCACCGTCGGAATGAACAGCAGTGCGATGGCAATGTGCCATTCGTCGACCCAGTATCCGAGGAACAGGATCGGCGCGGCGATCGCCATGCCGACCGCAGGCGTCGTCAGCATATGCCGCCGGTCGACCTTGCCGAAACGGTCGGCAAGATAGCCGCCGAGCCAGGTACCAAAAATGCCCGCGATCCCGAGCGCGACGCCAAGCAACAGCCCCGTCTCGCCCGGACTGAGGCCATGCGAGCGCTGAAACAGGATCAGCGCCCACACACCCTTGCCATAACCAAGAAAGGCGGTGATCGAAGAGGCGATCGCGATGTAGAGAAAGGCGCGCGTGCCGAAGACTTCCTTGAGCGCGCCCGCGACGCTGAATTCCGTTGCCGGAGCGGGCGCGTCGGCCGGCGCCTTGTGACGGACTTCCTTGATCACCATCGGCAGAACCAGCGCCAGCAGGATTCCGGGAACGCCGACTACCATGAAAGCGACGCGCCAGCCCCATTCGTCGGCAATCAGGCCGCCGACGATCAGCCCGAGCAGACTGCCGATCGGAATGCCAAGACCGTAAAAGGCAATCGCTGACGCGCGCTTGGCGGGATCGACGCGGTCGGTGATCAGCGAATGCGCCGCGGGCGTGCAACCCGCCTCGCCCACCCCGACGCCGATCCGCGCGAGAAGCAATTGCACGAAATTTTGGGCCATGCCGCACAGCACGGTCATCCCCGACCATACCGCGAGCGAGACCGAGATCAGTCCGATGCGGTTCGTCGACGGCTTGTCGGCGTAACGCGCGATCGGAATGCCAAGAAAAGTATAAAAGAGCGCGAAGGCCAATCCGGTGAGAAGCCCGATATCGGCGTCCGAAAGCGACAGGTCACGCGCGATCGGTTCGGCGAGAATGTTGACGATCTGACGATCGAGAAAGTTCAGGATATAGACCGCGAGCAGCACCCACAGCATCCGCCGGACTGGTGTCGCCGCACTTCCCGCAGGCGCCGTCGCTGCGGCCGCCATCGCGTCATTCTGGCTCATCATTTTCTCCCGTACCGCCATGGGAGCAGACGCGCGCCCTTCATGTCAACGCCATTGCGCGGCCCTGCCATTCGCTGTTTGCAATTGCCGCTACGGCTGCGGCGTGCAGCGCATGCAAAAAATTTCGCTGCTTGCCGCCGCCGCTTCCCGAGGTCGAGGGCAAGGACGCGGCGACGCTGCAGGCTGAAATGGAAAGCGGCATGCTGTGCGACGGCGCCGACCTATCGGGCCAGCACCGCGCCCTGATGCTCAAGCCGGCTTTTTGAACCGCATCATGAAGCGGTCAGTCTTACCGCGGATCGCGGGGTCGAACACATTCTTGCTGTGATCGTCGGCCGTGATGCGCAGCGCTCCACTGTCGCCGTCAAAGACGAAACCCGCACGCTCCATGTCGGCGCGCACTTTCGCCGGGTCGATCCGGTGCAATTTCTCGACCAGCTCGCGCGTGTCGCCCGCCGGGCCGACATGGTCGACGACGATTACCGATCCGCCAGGCCGCACCGCGCTGAACCAGTTGGCGAGCATCGCATCGACCTCGACGCGCGGGAATTTGAACTTTTCGCTCTGCCAGTAGAGGTCATGATAGGCGAGGTGGGTGAAAATCATGTCGACGCTCTTTGGCGCCAGCACGATCGTGTTCACCGGGCGCACCATCGGCGCGATGTTGGGATAGGCCTTTGTGATCGTGGCCCAGGTTTCCGGCTCATGGAAACCCGACGGGTTCATCGGGATGACGGTGCCCTTGGGCCCGACGAGATCGGCCAGCATTTCGCTATAATAGCCATTTCCGGCGAGCAGGTCGGCGACGGTAGATCCGCGCTTGACCTGAGCGAAGGTGAGCACGTCGGCGGGATGACGACCGTCGTCCAGTTTGCGATTTTCGGCGAGGCGGCTCTTGTCGGCGACCGCCGCGGCCACGGCCTTGTCGGGGGCCGCGGCGACGACGGGCACGGCTACCAGCATTGCAGCCCCGACGAGCGGCGTCAAAAGTCGATAGTTTCGCATGACATCTCTCCCCTGTCTCACCCCAAGGTGGCGGAGAAATGCGGCGCTGGCGAGCAAGCTTCGACCAGCCGCCGCCCTGCGTCTATCAGCGCCGGTCGCGCCGCTTCTTCCAGCCTTCTTCAAGCTCGAGCAATTCCATGGGCACGTGTATCGCGCGCACCGCCAGCCGGACCTCGACAAGGAAGAGGATGAGCGAAACGAGCAACAGCACCATCGCCAACGCAAAGGCCCACGACGCCGCGACACCAAGGTTGATGCCCGTAAAGGCCTGCGTGAACAGCAACGCGACGAGCAGACACACGACGATCCCGCACGCCACGGCGGAGAGAATCGAATTGTTGATGATCCCCATGCGCCGGTCGGCGATGCGCAGTTCGGCAACGATGCGCTCATGCTCAAGGCCCTCGGTCTCTGCCCAGCGCTCTATCAGATTGCGCGAACGGTCGACGACACGCGCCAACCGCCCGGCAATGACATTGAGCAGGCTGCCGGTCGCCACCAGCAGAAACACCGGCGTGACCGAAAGCTGGATCGTCTGCGCAATCGCGCCGGCGTCGAGATCCATCATCCCCCGGCGGCAACCGACGGCGTGTTCACGCCATGCATCGCGAGGAATTTCCGGACATTGCGCGCCGCCTGCCGGATGCGCTGTTCATTCTCGACCATCGCGATACGAACATAGCCTTCGCCATCCTCGCCATAACCGACGCCCGGCGCGACCGCGACCTTGGCATGGGTGAGCAATTGCTTCGAAAATTCGAGGCTGCCCATTTCCTTGAGCGCTGGCGGCAGCGGCGCCCAGGCGAACATCGACGCCTTCGGGCTGGGAATGTCCCACCCGGCGCGGCCAAAGCTTTCGACCATCACATCGCGGCGCTTCTGGTACAGATCGCGGTTCTTCTGGACGATATCCTGCGGGCCATTGAGCGCCGCACACGCCGCCGCCTGAATCGGGGTGAAGGCACCATAGTCGAGGTAGGATTTGACGCGCGTCATCGCTGCGATCAGCCGCTTGTTGCCGACCGCAAAGCCCATGCGCCAGCCCGCCATCGAGTAGGTTTTCGACATCGAGGTGAACTCGATCGCGACGTCCTTCGCCCCCGGCACCTGCAGGATCGAGGGGGTCGGATTGCCATCGTAATAAAGCTCCGAATAGGCAAGGTCGCTGAGAACCCAGACCTTATTCTCCTTCGCCCAAGCGACCAGGCGCTCGTAGAAAGCGAGGTCGACGGCTTCGGCGGTCGGGTTCGACGGATAGTTGACGACAAGGATCGACGGCCGCGGCACGGTGAAGGCCATCGCGCGGTCGAGGGCACGCCAGTAATTCTCGTCGGGCGTCGTCGGGACACTGCGGATCGTCGCACCGGCGATGATGAAGCCGAAAGTGTGGATCGGATAGCTCGGGTTCGGTGCGAGCACGACGTCGCCGGGGCCGGTGATCGCGGTCGCCAGACTCGCGAGCCCTTCCTTCGACCCCATCGTCACGACAACCTCGGTTTCCGGATCAAGGTCGACGTTGAAGCGGCGGCCGTAATAATTGGCCTGCGCGCGGCGAAGGCCCGGAATGCCTTTTGACTGCGAATATCCGTGCGCGTCGGGCTTCATCGCCACTTCGCACAGCTTTTCGATCACATGCGCCGGCGGCGGCAGGTCGGGATTGCCCATCCCCAGGTCGATAATGTCCTCTCCCGCGGCGCGGGCGGCCGCACGCATCGCATTCACTTCAGCGATGACATAGGGCGGCAGGCGCTTGATGCGGTAGAATTCATCTTCGGACATGGGAAACTAGAACAACTCCTTTGCGTTACTTGTGGGTTGACGCGAGCGGCAGCCTCGCCAGCCGCATCGCGGCTTGTTATAGGCATATTATCCGCACTGACCAGCAGGAACGAGCATGAGCGATACGGGTAAAGACGACACGATCGAGACGCCGAATCCCTTCCTGCCATCCCCCGAAGACATGCAGCATTGGGCGAGCGTGATCGGCCGCGCACAGCAGATGATGCTCGATTACGCGCTGGGCCAGGTCAACGAAGGCAATACAAGCGCCGCCGCGCTGTTCGACCCCGCCAAATGGATCGACAATCCGGCGACGCAGATGTGGACGCAGCAATCGTCTAAGATGTGGGATCAGGGGGTCGCCTTCTGGACCTCTCTCGCCAGCATCGGTCAGCCGATCGCCCCCGACGCGCCGCCCGCCGATGCGAAGGACCGCCGCTTCGCCGATCCCGACTGGACTGGCAATCCGGTGTTCGCGATGATCCGCCAGACCTATGGCCTGCTCGCCGAACAGATGCTCGCCACCACGCGCCAGCTCGACGGCCCCGATCCCGCCGCACGCGCAAAAATGGAATTTGCCGCAAAAGCGATGGCTGACGCGATGGCACCCACCAACCTTGCCCTCACCAATCCAGAGGTGATCAAGCGCGCGGTGGAGACCCGGGGCGAGAGCCTGCTCAAGGGCCTGAAGCATATGCTCAACGATTTGTCGCGAGGGCAATTGAGCCATGTCGATCCCGACGCGTTCGAGGTCGGGGTCAATATCGCGACAACGCCGGGCAAGGTGATCCACGAAACCGACCTTTACCAGCTGATCCACTATGCGCCGACGACAAAGGACGTCTTTACCGTCCCGCTCATCATCTTCCCGCCGTGGATCAACCGCTTCTACATCCTCGATCTGAACCCCGCGAAGAGCTTCGTCGCCTGGGCGGTCGAACAGGGGCTCAGCGTATTCATGGTGTCGTGGAAATCGGCCGACGCGTCGATGAGCGAGATCGTCTGGGACGACTATATCGCGGGGCAGGTCGACGCGATCGACACGGTCCGCGAGCTTCTGGACGTGCCGCATGTCCACACGATCGGCTATTGCGTCGCGGGCACCACCCTCGCCGCCACGCTCGCGATGTTGGCGGCGCGCGGTGAAGCCGACAAGGTGAAGTCGGTGACCTTCTTTACTGCGCAGGTCGATTTCGAACATGCCGGCGACCTTAAGATGTTCGTCGACGACAGCTATCTGGCGCTGCTCCAACAACTATCGGCGCCGGGATTTCTCGACGGGCGCTATATGGCGGCGACCTTCAATTCGCTGCGGGGGCGCGATCTGATCTGGAACTATGTCGTCAGCAATTATCTGCTCGGCAACGACTATCCGCCGTTCGACCTCCTCTACTGGAACGGCGACGTTACCAACCTGCCCGCCAAATGGCACCGCCAATATCTGGTGGACCTTTACCGCGACAATCGCATGGTAATCCCGAACAGCCTGTCGGTGATGGGCACCCCGGTCGACCTCAAGAAGATCGAGACCCCCGCGTTCATTCAGGCGGGACGCGAGGACCATATCGCCCCGCTCGCCAGCGTGTGGCGGTTGATGGATCATCTGTCGGGGCCGAAGACCTTTCTGCTCGCGGGCTCGGGCCATATCGCCGGGGTGGTCAACCCGCCCGCCGCGGGCAAATATCAATATTGGACCGGCGACAGCAACGCCGCAACGCTCAACGAATTTGTTGCAGGCGCCAGCGAGACCAAGGGTAGCTGGTGGCCGCACTGGATTGACTGGATTACGCAGCAGGACGGCGCAAAAACCCCCGCAAAGGGCGCGCGCATCCCCGGAAAGGGCGGCAAAAAAGCGATCGAGGATGCCCCCGGACGCTACGTCAAACAGCGGTAATATCTCGCGAATATAATCCCATCGGGCCGGCGCTCGGACTATTTTTGTGCACTGCACAAAATTTCTCTTGAAATCGCCGATCCGCTCCTATATTGTGCAGTGCAACATAAAGGAGTTGTTCCGATGGCTACCAAGATGGATAGTGCCGAAAAGGCTTTCGAAGCCGCGACGCTGGAAACCCCCGCCAAGCCGGCGGCGACTCCTGCGGCCCCGGTTGTTGCTGCTCCGGCAGCCGAAAAGACTGCGGCGCCCGTAAAGACCAAGACCGTCACGGCGAAGGCCAAGCCGGTCCAAAAGAAAGCCGCAAAGCCGGCAGCAAAAAAGGCCGCCCCCAAGGCGGCTGCAAAGACCATTGCCCCTAAGACCAAGGTCGCGCCGAAGCCGGTTGCTGCCGCCACCAAAGGATTCAAGACCATGAACGACACCGTCAAGAAGTTCGCCGACGAAGCGAAGACCCGCGCCGAAGCCCTGACCGCCGACTTCAACGAGAAGGCGAAGGAAGCGATGAGCAAGACCAGCAAGCTCGCTGAAGAAGCCGTCGAATTCAACAAGGCGAACGTCGAAGCGCTCGTCGAAGCCGGCAAGATCGCTGCCAAGGGCATCGAAACCCTGGGCCAGGAAGGCGTGACCTATGCTCGCAAGAGCTTCGAAGACACGACCGCCGCGCTGAAGGGCTACACCGCCGTCAAGACCCCGGCCGACTTCTTCAAGCTCTATGCTGAAAACAGCAAGAAGGCGTTCGACGCCGCTGTTGCGCAGACCTCGAAGACCAGCGAACTCGTCGTCAAGCTGACGAACGACAGCTTCGCGCCGATCTCGAACCGCGTTTCGGTTATCACTTCGAAGATGAAGGCCGCCTAAGCGACTTCACCTTCATTTCGTTGGCGCGGGCACTCTCCCCCTCCCCTCCCGTCTGCGCCGACACCCCAAGGCCGCTCGCTTCCTCCGGGAAGCGGGCGGTACTTGTTTGGGCGCCCCGATCCGGCTGGCGAACAAGAGGTTAAAATCCGCGACCGCACCTCTTGCGCTTCGCCCGCGGCTTGCGATATTCCTGAGCATGATGTTTTCAGTTTCGACCATGCATCCGGTCCGCGCCATGTCGGACAAGGACGACGGCTCGCCCGGCACCCCCGGCGTCGGGATCGCGACACGCACGCGCGCGAAGGCGAAAAAGCCTTCGATGTACAAAGTGCTGCTGCTCAACGACGATTACACGCCGATGGAATTCGTCGTGATGGTGCTCCAGCGTTTCTTCAACATGGATATCGAACAGGCGACGCAGGTAATGCTGCACGTCCATCAGCAGGGCGTCGGCGTGTGCGGCGTGTTCAGCTATGAGGTCGCCGAAACCAAGGTCAATCAGGTGATGGATGCCGCGCGGCAGAACCAGCACCCCCTGCAATGCACGCTGGAAAAAGCCTGACCTAGGCCGTTCGTGCGGCCTGTTCGGCCTTGAGCGCCGACGAAGGCTCGCCTTTCAGATCGCCGTAACCGAGTTCCGCGCCGCACCCCGGACAGATTTTCGCGGTCCCGACGTCAGCACCGCATGTCCGGTGAACATAGCGGATCGCGGGCCCGTCCTGGATTTCCCCCGCGGCATAGGCCCAGCGCTCGGACCAGTTGCGCATCGCGTACAGGACATCGAACAGCGCCTTGCCCTTGTCGGTCAGCCAATAATCATGGCGCAGCGGCCGTTCGCTGTACACGCGACGCTCGGCGACCCCCTCCGCAACGAGCATCTTGAGCCGCGCCGATACCAGTTGCGGTCCCAGCCCTGTGTTCGCCGCGATCAGTTCGAAGCGCCGACGCCCGAACAGCAACTCGCGCAGAATCAACAGCACCGCGCGATCGCCGAGAAGCTCGGCCGACCGGCCGACGGGACATAGGGTATCCGATAAATCCGCGCGTTTGGGCAAAGGTCACCTTTCCTCTTGTCACTATGATTATCATAGTTACTATGCCGCGCAAGAGGAGAGTCGCTCATGCCCAATCCCGCAGCCGTCATCATCGGAGCAGGCGACGCCACCGGCGGCGCCATCGCCCGCGCCTTTGCCGCCGAAGGACTGACGGCCTGCGTCAATCGTCGGGCACGCAATGCCGACCAACTCGAAACGCTCGCGCAGTCGATCCGTGACGCGGGCCACCAGGCGCGCGCCTTCCCCGGCGACGCACGCGAAGAAGATGACATGATCGCACTGTTCGACCAGGTCGAAGCCGAGGTCGGCCCGATCGAAGTCGCGGTGTTCAACATCGGCGCGAATGTGAATTTCCCGATCACCGAAACGACGGTCCGCGTTTACACCAAAGTCTGGGAAATGGCGTGCCTCGGCGGTTTCCTGATGGGGCGCGAAGCGGCGAAACGCATGAGCCCACGCGGCCGCGGCACAATCATCTTCACCGGTGCGACCGCGTCCCTGCGCGGCGGATCGGGCTTTTCCGCTTTCTCGGGCGCGAAGGGCGCACTCCGCATGCTCGCCCAATCGATGGCGCGCGAACTGGGGCCGCAGGGCATCCATGTCGCGCACACGGTCATCGACGGCGCGATCGACACCGAATTCATCAAGGGCCGCCACCCCGATTTTGACAATGCCAAGGTGCAGGACCTCATTCTCAATCCGCAAGCCATCGCCGCCAATTATGTGATGCTCCACAAGCAGCCCAAAAGCGCGTGGACGCATGAACTCGACCTCCGCCCCTGGGGAGAAAAATGGTGACCAAGAGCCTCGAACTCATCTTCGATTTCGGCAGCCCCAACGCCTATCTTTGCATGAAGGCTCTGCCCGAACTGCTCGATCGCACCGGCGCGGATCTGGTCATCACGCCCTGCCTGCTGGGCGGCATCTTCAAGGCCACGGGCAACAAGGCGCCGATGATCCAATATGCCGACGCACCCGCAAAGCTGGCCTATGAAAATCTGGAGATGCGGCGCTTCATCGCCAAGCACGGCCTCGTCAAATTCCGCATCAATCCGCATTTCCCGGTGAACACGCTGACGATCATGCGCGGCGCGATCGTCGCCGACGACGATGATAATCTCGACGATTATGTCGACGCGGTGAACCGCGCGATGTGGGAGGAGGGGCTGAAAATGGACGATCCCGAGGTCATTGCGACCTTCCTCTCGGCGAACGGTTTCGACGGCCCCGCGCTCCTGGCGCGCACGCAGGAACCCGCGATCAAGGCCAAGCTCGTCGCCAATACCGAGGCCGCGGTCGCGCGCGGCGTGTTCGGCATCCCGACCTTCTTCGTCGGCGGCGAGATGTTCTTCGGCAAAGACCGTCTTGCGCAGGTCGAGGAAGCGCTCGCCTAGGGCCTGACCCTAGCCTTGCTCGGCAGGCTGCGGGCGCCCGGCAACCAATATACCGGCAACGATCAGGGCCAGCCCGGCGACGTGGAAAAGGTGCAGCTTCTCACCAAGGAAAAGCATCGCGAGCCCCGCCCCCATCAGCGGCATCACATTCATATATTGCCCCGTCGCCGCCGAACCGATCAACTCGACCCCGCGATTGAAGAAAAGATAGGCGAGAAACGAGGGAAAGATCGAGACATAGGCGATGGCGAGCGCGCTGCCGGTCGCCGGTACGATCAGTCGTCCCGACCACAGCTCATGCGCGTAAAAGGGTGCGATCACCGCGATACCGACCGCCATCGATGCGGCGAGAAAACTCAGCGGATGGACAGCAGGCCGGCGGCGGAGCAGCACCGAATAGAGTGCCCAGAGCAGCACCGCACCGCCGATGATCGCGTCGCCGATATTGAGCTGCAACCCCCACAGCATCGCCGCGTCACCGCGCGCGATAATCGCCAGCACGCCGGTAAGCGAAATCAGAACGCCCGCGATCTGACGCGGGGTTGTGCGGTCGCCCATCACCAGCGCGCCGACGACCAGCACGAGCGCCGGCAACGCCGATTGAATCAGCATCGAATTAAGCGCCGTCGTGCTTTGCAGGCCTGTGTAGAGCAGGATGTTGAACGACCCGATCGCCAATGCGCCAAGCAGCGCCACGATCTGCCAATTCGCGCGCAGCACCGGCCAGTCGCGTTTGAGGTGCGGCAAGGCAAGCGGAAGCAGCAAGGCGAGCGCGAAAGTCCAGCGCCAGAAGGACAAGGCGGCGGGCGGCACCAGATCGCGTGCCGCACGCCCGACGATCGAATTTCCGGCCCAGCAAAGCGCGGTCACCGTCAGCAGCGGGTAAGCCCGCGACCATAGCGCCGCGGCCGGACCGCCTTCCTTCATCATTCCGCTGCGCTCCGCTTTACTCGAAATTCGCCACCCGAATAGCGGACGCCCCTCCCCTGTCTAGGTAAAGTCGAGTTGGATGATGTCGGTCGGCGTCGCGCGGCAATACATTTCGATCTGCTTCGCGCCGTCAGGATAGGTCGCGGTCATCGCCGCGCGGATGCGCCAGCCGCCATTGCCCTGCTCGAGCGAGATCAGCTTGTCGTACGACAGCCGGGTGCCGCCCGTGATACCGATCTGGCGGGCCGCATCGTTCATGCAGTTGAGCACCGAAGGCCGCGATGCGCTGGGCAGGCTATTAAGATTGGCGCTGAGCGTCGCCGGCCCCTTCGCCGGATGCGTCGTCGCGCTTTCCTCGGCCGCGCCGTCGGCCTTCTTCTTTTTCTGGCTCGCAAGCAGCGCAAGCAGCCCGCCCGCCACGACGATACCACCGATGATCAGCCCCGTGCTCGGCCCCTTGTCCTTATCCTTCTCGGGCGGGCGCACATTGCGATAACCATAGCCGAATTCGGCGCGGCACCCCTTGTCGACCCAGATATAGTCGCTGGTGTAACCCCATTGGCGCCCGGCATTGCACTTGCCCGCAATCTTGCGCGTGAGTTCGACGCGATCATTCGTGCGGACGTTGCACTGTTGATAGCTATAGTTCCACGATTCGCAGTTTATCGTGCCTGCATAATCTTCGACAGGTTGCGGAAGCGGCGTCGGATAGCCGCCGTCATTGGCATAACCATAAGCGAATTCGGCGCGGCAGCCACCCGACACCCATATCTGGTTGGCGGTGAACCCCCAATCGCGGCCCTTCGAACAACGTCCGCCGATGACGCGCTGCAGGTCGACACGATTGCTGGTGCGGACATTGCAACGCTGCATCTGATTGTTCCGCGATTCGCAGCGGATCGTCCCCGCATAACCATCGCCATAGCCGGGGCGCGGTGGCTGGATCTGCGGTCCGCCGGGCAGCGGGTACGGCAGCGTCGTCGCCTGCGGCATCGCAGGAACGGCAAGCTGGCTGGCAATAAAGGTGGCTGTGGTGACGATCGTGACGACATTGTTCCGCATGATCTTAACTCCCCTGTGAAAAGCCGCTTTCCGTTTACGCTGTCCTCGTTCGACCCCAATATCGGCGCGAATAGTTTCATATTTTCATCGCTAACGCCATGAAGAAAGCCGGGTGCCACCAGCAACAACCTGACCATGCGCGCGGCTTCCCTTATTTCGCCGGATCGACTATTCTATTCCTTCCCCGGGTCGCGCCACAGCAGGGGATTCAATCATGCCTACCTCGACCATCGACGGCCGCATCGAAGCTGCCGACCTCAGGCGCGCCAAGGGTGGCGCGACGATCTTTCGCAGCATTACCTTCCAACAGGACGGCGTCGGCACGCGTACGATCCGCAACGCAGTCGTAAAGGACAATGTCGCGGCCGAACTGGTACCCGGCGCAAGCGGCCGTTTCTATCTCTACAACGCATTCGACCTGAAGGGCGTCCATGGCGTCCGCACCACGGGTGGCCGCGACGTCTATGGTTTTGCCGGCAACAATCAAAAGATTTTCCTGATCCTCGGCATCTTCAATATCATATGGATCATCTTCATGATCGCGGTGCGCGGCGGCGTCCCATTGCTCGGCGCCGCATTGCTGGTCCTGTCGATCGTCGGCTATATTTTCATGGGCAAGGGGCAGCGCGAGGCACAGGAACAGTTCGATGGCGACGCGGGCTATCGTTCCACATAGCTAGTCCGCTTGCGCGGTCCCGCGCATGCGCTAAAGACAGCCGATGGATCAGATCGTCATTCGCGGCGGCCAGCGACTCAAGGGCCGTATCCCCATCTCCGGCGCCAAGAATGCGGCGCTCACGCTGCTGCCCTGCGCGCTGCTCACCGACGAGCCGTTGACGCTGCGCAACCTGCCGCGGCTCGCCGATGTCGACGGGTTCGGCCACCTGCTCAACCAGCTCGGCTGCTCGACGACGATCGAAGGATCGCGGCCCGAGGATTTCGGCCGCGTGATGACCGCGCGCACGACGACGCTGACCTCGACCGTCGCGCCCTATGACATTGTGCGCAAGATGCGCGCATCGATCCTCGTGCTTGGACCGCTGCTCGCTCGCGCTGGCGAGGCGACGGTGTCGCTGCCCGGCGGCTGCGCGATCGGCAACCGCCCGATCGACCTGCACCTGAAGGCGCTCGAAGCCTTTGGCGCCGAGATCGAACTCGCGTCAGGCTATGTAAAGGCGAGCGCGCCCGGACGCGGACGCTTGCCCGGCGGCAAATTCACCTTCCCCGTCGTTTCGGTCGGCGCGACTGAAAATGCGCTGATGGCCGCGGTGCTCGCCAAGGGCACATGCGTGCTGGAAAATGCGGCGCGCGAGCCAGAGATCGTCGACCTCTGCAACTGCCTCGTCGCGATGGGCGCGCATATCGAGGGTATCGGCACCGAAACCCTGACGATCGAGGGCGTCGACCGGCTGCACGGCGCGACCTATCGCGTGATGGCCGATCGCATCGAGGCGGGTAGCTATGCCTGCGCTGCCGTCATTACCGAAGGCGATGTCGAACTGGTCGGCGCCAAGGCCGACGAGATGGAAGCGACGCTCGCCGCGCTACGACAGGCGGGCGCGACGGTCGAAGAGACCAAGGGCGGCATTCGCGTTGCCATGTCGGGCCGCGCCGAACCCGTCACGCTTTCGACCGCGCCCTATCCGGGCTTTGCGACCGACATGCAGGCGCAGTTCATGGCGATGGCAACGCTCGGCAAGGGCGCGTCGCTGTTTACCGAGACGATCTTCGAAAACCGCTACATGCATGTCCCCGAACTCGCGCGCATGGGCTGCGACATCGACGTGCGCGGCCGCAGCGCTGTCGTGCGCGGCGTCGACCATCTGGTCGGCGCGCCGGTGATGGCGACCGACCTCCGCGCTTCGATGAGCCTGATCATCGCCGGCCTCGCTGCGCAGGGCACGACCGAGGTCAACCGCGTCTATCACCTCGACCGCGGTTACGAGCGGCTGGAGGAAAAGCTGCAGGCGGTCGGCGCCGATATCGAGCGGATCAGCGCGGGGTAAGGCGTTCGGCGCGACCATAGGCGCCGCGCGCGTCGCCCTTGATCCAGTCGCCGAGCAATTTCAGATAGCCGTTGGTGATGCGCGTGACGTCGCGCGATCCGTCGGCGTTCGTGGTGAATTCGAACATGCCATGGTCGGTGTCGGGGAACAGGTAGACATCGACCGGCTTACCCGCTTTCGCCAGCCCGAGTAGCGCGCCGCGCGTCGTTTCGATCGGCGCTTCGCGATCCTCGCCCGCAAGCACCCAGAGCAGCGGCGTATCGAGCTTTCGGAGCGCCGCGACGGCGTCATAGTCCCAGATGAGTTCCAGATTGTCGACGCGCGCGCGGCCGATCCGCTTGAGTTCGTCGTTCGGCATGCGCGCGATGGCGCCGCTATATTCGCCTTCGACCTTCGTCGCCCACGGTTTGTCGCTCATCTCGGCGCGCACGGCGTCGAGCGCGTCATAGCCTGAGCGGAAATCGGACAGCAGCAAGCCTGCGGTCGCTTGCGACAGGCGGCTGACCAGTGCTTCGGCATCCTTGCCCAGCCCCGCCGCGCGAACTTCCGATACCATCTGCTCGCGATCTTCCTCGATCGGCGAGGCGACAAGGCCGAAACCGATGGCGACGAAATCGGCCTTTGTCCGCGTCGCGGCGAGCGGTGCGACCCAGCCGCCCTGGCTGCCGCCGAAAAAGCCTGCGCGTCCAAAGCGCGCCGTCGCCATGCCGCGTGCATGGTCGAGCGCCCTTGCCGCATCCTCGGCGAGCAGCTCGAAATTCTGGGTATATTCGCCCTCGGAACCGCCGGTGCCGCGCTTGTCGTACAGGAAGACCGAAATCCCCTGCGCCGCCATCGCATAGCCATAGACGCCCCCGATCGGCGAAGTGCGTTCGGACCCATGCACCATCACGACAAGCGGCCGCTTGACGTCGGGCGCACCCGGCGGCTCGATCAGCACGCCGTTCATTTTCGTGCCGACGCTATCAAAGGTCGCGGGCGTCTCGCGGAAGGCAATCGGCGTCCACGACTTGCCGTTCACCGTCACATCCTTGGCACCGCACGTCAGCGGAACGCCGGCGTCGCTCGTCGCGCCGCGACGGCCGTCGCGAAACAGGTAACGCAGCCCCGGCGCCGCGACCGCCGGCGACTTCACCATCACGACGAAGTCGCCGTCGGACGCGGCATAGGTGCCGGGTGTGCAGGCCGTCTGTGCAAAGGCCGGTGCCGCAGAGAGAGTGGAGAGGAGGGCGACTGCGCCGAGGAGATATTTCATACCGCTGTACTATCCAAACAATACAGCAATGGCAACTAGCTTTCGGGATCGACCGGTACCGACACCATATTGCCGCTGACCGACGGTCGTTCGGGCCGTTTCGCGACCGCGATCACCAGCCCGACCAGCGCGACGATACCGCCCGCAATCGACAGCGTCGCCCAGCGATAGCCCTCGAAAGCAGTCGAAAAGCCCATCGCGATGATCGGGATCAGGACGCTGGACCACGCCGCCTGCCCCGGCCCGACGGCACGGATGATGTTGAAATAGAGCGGGAAGGTCACGGCGCTGGCGATCACACCAAGATAGAGCACACCGCCGATGTAGGTCGCGGTCGGCTCGATCGTCGGCGGTCCGGTCGTGATCCACGCGTAACTGCCGTCGGCGAGCGCCCCGAAAAGCATTGCCCACGCAATCATTACCACCATCGACTGCGCGCGTGCGATGCGCGTTCCCTGCATGACATTGGCGGTCGACGCGCTCATCACGCCGGCGAGAGTCAGCATGGTGCCCAGCAGCACCTCACCCGCATCCAATGCCGCGGCGCGATATTCGTGGAGGATCATCAGCCCGACGCCGATGATCGCGATGCCCGCGCCGGCAAGGAAACGCCCCTCGAGCGGCGTCTTGAGGAAGGCGCGGCCAAGCAACGTGTTGGGGACGATCAGCAGCGCGAAAAGCACGGCCACCAGGCCCGAGGTGATATGCTGCTCGGCGCGGTAGACGAAATTGAAGTTGAAGGTGAATTGCGCGACACCGAGCGCCACAGCAAAGGCCATCGCCCCCGGCTCAAGCCACAACCGCTCCCGCCGTATGATGGCAAAAGCGAACATCGCGATCGCCGCAACCGCAAAGCGATAGGTCACCGACCAGCTAGGCGGCACCACGCCGAGTTGTCCCGTGATGACGATCCAGGTCGACCCCCAGATCAACGTCACCAGCATGAAGGGCAGCAGCACCCTTGGGCTGAGCAGCGTCGGCTGCTCGCTGCTCACAGCGCGCCGATCGCAGCCGCCAGCGGCGCGACCGCCTCGGCGTCCTGATCCCAACTGACGACAAGGCGCGCCGCGCCTTCGCCCCAGTCATAGAAATCGAACCCGGCAGCGCGCAGTTTCGCGGCTTCCTCGACCGTCAGGCGGACGAACAGCTCGTTCGCCTCGACCGGATACATCAGCCTGCCGCCGCATGCCGCCGCCAACTTGGCGGCACCGGCGTTGGCCGCACGCGCGTTGGTGAGCCACAGGTCGTTCGCCAGCATCGCGCGGATTTGCGCTGCAACGAAGCGCCCCTTGCTGAGCAAATGGCCGCCGCGTTTCTTGAGTTCGCGCACGCCCGGTCCACCGCTGCCGCCGAAAAAGACGATCGCTTCGGCCATCATCGCACCATTTTTGGTGAAGCCGAACGACAGCGCGTCGACCCCCGCCCGCCAGGTCACATCGGCGGGCGAACAACCCAGAAACGCAACGGCATTGGCAAAGCGCGCGCCGTCCATGTGAAGCTTCATGCCCGCGCCCTTGGCGATCTCACTGATCTCGCCGACTTCGCCCGCGCGCCACGACAGGCCATATTCGGTCGCGTTGGTGATGCTGATCGCCGCGGGCTGGACCTGATGCACATCCTTCCGGATTCCGGCGATTCTTGTCTTCAGCGCCTGGGCATCGATCTTGGCCCCGCGGCCGGGCAAGGTCATCAGCTTGGCGCCGCCCGAATAGAAGGTCGGCGCGCCGCATTCGTCGACCTCGATATGCGCTTCCTCGTAACAGAGGATACCCTGCCACGGGCGCACGAAATGGGCGAGGATGATGCTGTTCGCCGCGGTTCCGGTGGGGATCCACACGACTTCGCAGTCGGTTTCGAACAGGTCGGAGAATGCGGCATCGAGCGACTGGCTGAGCGCGTCGCCGTCATAGGCTGTGTCGACATGATTGGCAGCCGCCAGCGCCTCCATCACCACGGGATGAACGGTTGCGGCATTATCGGAGAAGAAACGGGTCGCAGTCATGCACCGCGCCTTAGCGCAGGTGCGGGCCGCTTGCTAACCCCTCATTTCTGTTGCGCTTCGCCGGATACGTCTGCGGCTTCGTCGGGCGTCGATCCGCGGGCGAGACTAGCGCCGCCAGCAACGCCAAGGCCGCCCGCCATACCCATTCCGCCGCCACCCCCGCCACCGCGTCCACCGCCCCCGCCGGCCCCGCCGCGCGCCTCGTTGCTGCGGCCGCCGGCCTTGCCGCCGCCGCTCGACGGGCGTGTCGGGCCTTGGGCGGGGATGACGACGTCGGCCGGAACCGGATCCAGATCGAGCGCTTTGCGGATGAAGTCGCGCAGTTCGACCACAAGGTCGTGGACATGCACCGGTCGCCCCTCGGCAAGTTCCTGCGCCGCGCGGCTGGCAAGCCGTACCTGCGCCTCGGTGCCGAGCAGGATGATGTCGGAGAGCGCGGCCTCGACAGCGTCGCGAATGCGGCGCGGCCGGTCCGATTCGCCGGGCGCATCGCCATCCGGCGCGGCCTCGTCCGACAGGTCGACGGCCAGTTCGGCGCCGCTCGCCTGACGCTTGATGTCGCGCAGATGGCGCGGGTCTACCATCAAATCACCGGTAAACGACCCGCCGAGCGTCTTGTATGCCGCCATCAATGTGCGGAGTCGCTCGTTGATCTGGCGATTCATCCGTTCGCGGCGCTGCTGGATCGTCATCATGACCATCAGCCGGATACCGACGCCGATCAGCGTCACCAGCGCGAGGCCCAGCAGCGTCGTCCCGACGCTTTGCCATGATGAAAAATCGAAGAAGCGCATGTCGGCGATTGTGCCGACGATCACCCGTTCGCGCCACCGATTTTCCGTACGGCGCGGCGGCGTCCAAAATCAGATGCCAAGACCATCCGAACAATCGAGCGCCGAAGCGAGCTTGCTGCGAAAACCGGAGGTGTCCGATCCCGTATCGACGAGCACCGCGTCGCCCGCATCGAGCCGCTCATGAAGCGCGATCGTCAGCGAATCCTCGCTGAACAGATCGCCGACGAAGCGGTTGTGCGCCACGAAGCGAAGACGCTGCGGCGAGGATTCGATCACCACCGCGCGCCATGCGGGGCCATAGCTCGACTTAGCCCACAGTTTCGCGCCCACGGGCAGCGCACGCGTCGGCTTGCCCGTCACGACCGCCACATTGATCATCGTGCGGTCGGCGTCGTTGAACGCCTGACGAATCTCGATCGAGCCAGTGCCGAAGCGTGCGACACATTCGCCCGCGGTGCGGTTCACATAGCCGAGGTCGGCATAGGAGGCGTCGTTGAACGCGGGCGTCAGGCTGGCGGCCGCCAGCAAAAGCGAGAACATGGACCAAGGCTCCTGTCGAAGCCGGGCCCGTGCCCGGCCGCTTTATTGACCCTGTTTTGCCAGCAATTTCAAGCGCAAGGCGTTCAATTTGATGAAGCCTGCCGCATCCTTCTGGTCGTAGGCGCCGGCGTCGTCCTCGAAGGTCACATGGCGTTCGCTGTAGAGGCTGAGCGGCGACTTGCGCCCGACGACACTGGCATTGCCCTTGTAGAGCTTGAGGCGGACGGTGCCGGTGACATTCGTCTGGCTGTGATCGATCGCCGCCTGCAGCATCTCGCGCTCGGGCGCGAACCAGAAGCCGTTGTAGATGAGCTCGGCATATTTCGGCATCAGCTCGTCTTTCAGGTGCGCCGCGCCGCGATCGAGCGTGATGCTTTCGATGCCGCGGTGCGCACGCGCATAGATTTCGCCGCCGGGCGTTTCGTACATGCCGCGCGACTTCATGCCGACGAAGCGGTTTTCGACGAGGTCGAGGCGGCCGATGCCGTGCTTGCGGCCAAGATCGTTGAGCGCTGCGAGCAGCGTAGCGGGCGACATCGCCTGCCCGTTCAGCGCGACGCCGTCGCCGCGTTCGAAATCGATCGTGATATATTCGGGCGCGTCAGGCGCGTCTTCCGGATTCACCGTGCGCGAATAGACATAGTCGGGGGTCTCTTCCCACGGATCCTCGAGCACCTTGCCCTCCGACGAGGTGTGCAGAAGATTGGCGTCGGTCGAAAACGGGCTTTCGCCGCGCTTGTCCTTCGGCACCGGGATCTGATTCTTCTCGGCAAAGTCGATCAGCGCGGTGCGGCTGGTCAGGTCCCATTCGCGCCAGGGGGCGATGACCTTGATGTCGGGGTTGAGCGCATAGGCCGAAAGTTCGAAGCGCACCTGGTCGTTGCCCTTGCCCGTCGCGCCATGCGCGACCGCATCGGCGCCGGTTTCCTTGGCGATCTCGATCAGACGCTTCGAAATCAGCGGGCGGGCGATCGAGGTGCCGAGGAGGTAATCGCCCTCGTAACGCGCATTGGCGCGCATCATCGGGAAGACGAAATCGCGGACGAATTCTTCGCGCACATCGTCGATATAGATATGCTCGGGCTTTACGCCCATCAGTTCGGCCTTGGCGCGCGCAGGCTCGATCTCTTCACCCTGCCCGAGGTCGGCGGTGAAGGTCACCACTTCGCAGCCATAGGTGACCTGCAGCCACTTCAGAATGACGCTGGTATCGAGGCCGCCCGAATAGGCGAGGACGACGCGCTTGAAGGACTCGGACATTTTGACACCTTTGGCGAGGGAAGGACGCGGGCGCGGCTAGCAGGCCAGCCTTGATCGCGCAATGCATGTGTATTGGCATATATGCACCGCGCCCCCGCGAAAGCAGGGGCCCATCTCCCATCGCCGCGAAGCAAATCAACGACCGCGTTCAGTCCTTAGTGTCGGTGAAGGCCCCCTGCCTTCGCAGGGACCCGGCATCTTATGAAACGCGCGTCCAATCCATGAACCAGCTATCGTCCCACGTCTTGCCGCCGTCGCGCGAAGTCCCCTGGAACCAGCGGCAGCTTTTCGGGGTGATCCGGTCCCATACGCCGCGATAGAGTTCGGGCCCCTCCGCACCCTCGCCTTCGGACAGAAAGGTGCCGGCGCCATCCTCGAATACGCCGAGTTGGCCGGGCACCGCGACGACGCCCGACTTGGCGTTGACCCAATGGTCGGACCAGATCTTCTTTTCGACATCGAGCAGGCGGAGCCCCATTCCCGAAAAGCCGCGCGCGGGGATGCGCAGTTCCTCGACGCTGGCGATACCCCCGAGGATGCCGACGACGGTCGCTTCGCCGGGGAATTCGATCCACTTTTCGCCTTCGCGGAATTTATTGTGGATGCGCCATTCGCCGGTGAGGAAATCGAAATCGCCGGGCTTGCCGACGGGGGCTGGATTGATCGCAGCGGATACTGCGGCGGGAATGACAGTGGACATAAGGGCTCCTGCGCTAAGGGCGATGACGGTGCGGCGGTCGATATTGGCCATGGGGTCCCTCCCTTGGTGACCAGCCCCTGCTACGCCCGCTATCCTGACATTCTCTGTCAGTTATTTTCTGCTACAGCGAAAAAATGCGCGCGAGCCGCCTCCTCTCGATCCTGATCCTGTTGCAACTGCGCCAGCGGCTGACGGCAGCCGATCTTGCGGCCGAGTTCGAGGTGTCCGAACGGACCATCTATCGCGACATAGATGCTCTGTCGGCGGCGGGGGTGCCGGTATATGGCGATCGCGGCCCAGGGGGCGGTTTCCAGTTGCTCGATGGCTATCACACGCGGCTGACGGGACTGTCGGCGGAAGAGGCCGAGGTGGCGACGATGATCGGCCTGCCCGGTCCCGCCGCCGAACTGGGACTTGGCGCGGCGACGAGCGCGGCGCGCGGCAAGTTGCTCGCTGCAATTCCGGGTGGCGGCGGGGCGGTCGCCGACCGGATGGCGGCGCGGTTTCACCTCGATCCGGCGGGCTGGTACCGAAGCCGCGAAAGCCTGCCGTCGCTGCCGACGATCGCGCGCGCCGTGTTCGACCAGCGCCTGCTCGCGATGCGGTATGACAGCTGGCAGGGGCTGCGTGACTGGACGGTCGAACCGCTCGGCCTCGTGCTAAAGGCCGGCGTTTGGTATCTCGCGGCGCGCGGCGCGGGAAAGATCCGCGTCTTTCGCGTCTCGAACATTTTCGATCCCAAAGCGGATGAGGCGACGTTCGAATGGCCGAAGGATTTCCGGCTGCCGGCATGGTGGCAAGGCGAACAGGCGCGTTTCGAGGCCGAACTTTTTGCCACCGCAGCGACCGTTCGCGCATCGGCCGAAGGGTGCAAGCGGCTGGCGCAGCAATCGCCGCGCGGCGCGGATGCGGTGGCGACGGCAGGCGCACCCGATGAACGCGGCTGGCGCGAAATGACTTTGATGGTCGAGGATAGCGACCATGGCGCGCGCGAGATGATTGCGCTGGGCGCCGAGGTCGAAGTGGTGGCACCCGACAGCTTTCGTGCGCGCATCGGCACGCTGGCGCACGCGATTGCGGTCATGCACGGCTGATTGCTTCGCGCCGTGGGCACGCTATTCTCACCTCACGGCGGGAGAGAGGCGATGGGCAAGGATGAGATCAAGACCAAGGCGACCGAAGTGAGCGTCGCCGACTTCATTGCCGCCGTCCCCGACAGCCGGCGGCGCGACGAGGCAGCCGTGATCGACGCGATGCACCGCCGCGTCACCGGTCTCGAGCCCAGGATGTGGGGGCCGTCGATCATCGGTTATGGCAGTTACGACTATCTCTATGACAGCGGCCGGTCGGGGACGATGTGCCGCGCGGGCTTTTCGCCGCGCAAGGCTGCGATGACGCTTTATCTGATGGGCCATTACGAGAAGCGCCAGCCCGAGGCCGATGCCCTGCTCGCCAAGCTTGGCAAATATAAGAATGGCAAATCCTGCCTCTACATCAACAAGCTTGCCGACGTCGATCTGGACATGCTCGAAAAGCTGGTCGTGCTGAGCTGGGACGTCATGAACGAACGTTATCCGGGCTGATCGAATTCCACGTCGACGTGACGAGGATGGAGGGAGTGGCTCCCACTAGAAACCAGCCTATCGCTCCTCCCAAAAATCGAACACCGCCTGCTGCTGCTCGCGAATGAAGCGCGCCGCCGCGGCCCCCTCCCACGGTCCATCATAGCCGAGCAACAGCGCGGTCCCGCCGACCCACCAGCCTTGGCCGGGCAGACGGTCGCTCTCGCGCACCACCAGCACCGCCAGATCGGGTTCGCCGTCCAGCGCGCTGAGGCGGTCGACTTCCTCCAGCGTCCGGCACACCGCGCGCATCTTGGGCCGCGTGAAACGGAAGCCGAGGTCGCCCAGCAATTCGGAATAGCTGACGCTTCGCCCTGCGCGCGCAGCGGCAATCAGGATCGCGCGAATGCGCGGCGCGTCGCCCAGCGCCGACACATCGGCCGGGCTTTCCTCGCCGCCTAAGCCCCGGTCTTTGGCGGCCACGGAATGAATCCGGAAGTGCGCGCGACATAAGCGGCATAGTCAGGCCGCGTCTTGTGCAGCCCCTTTTCGAGCAGGGCCTTGCCCGACCATTTGGTGAGGGTGAAGGTCAGGAAGACAGGGCCGATCAAGCTCGCGAGCGCGGGGGCCCAGCCGATGTCGGCGACCACCAGCCAGATGCCCCACCAGGTCAGCGCGTCGCCGAAATAATTGGGGTGGCGCGTATAACGCCACAGACCGGTGTCGAGCACCTTGCCCTTGTTCGCCGGATTCTTGCGAAATGCGTCGAGCTGCGCATCGCCGATACTCTCGAATGCGATCCCGGACAGCGCCGCGGCGGCGCCGGCCCATCCAAGGATGCCGATGTCCTGCGGACCGAGCGCACTCGCCCAGATGCCAAGCTGTGCAGGCAGGCAGGTGACGAACAGCAACGGCGCCTGGGTCAGGAAAACCATGACCAATGCGGTCTTCGCCCAGCTCCATTTTCGTTTTTCGCCCGTGTAAGCGAGGATTTTCTTATAGCGCGGATCTTCGCCATGGCCCGCCCAGCGGATCGTCAGATGGATCGCGAGCCGCAGACCCCAGAGCGTGGTCAGACCCAGCAGCAGCTTCGCATGCGGTGCGTCGACACCGACCTGCCAGGCGGTGCCCCATGCGAGCAGCACCATGCCGAACGCCCAGAAGGCGTCGATGAATGACACATCGCGGATCACGACCGAAATGCCCCACAGGACCAGAATTACGCCGAGCAACCCCGCGAAATTGGTCGCCAACAGCAAAAGGGCATCGATCATGCGCGCATATCCGGTTCCTCGTCGACACCGACTATATCATCGATCGACTGGACCGCGCGCTCGGGAAATTTGGGAATGCAATTTTTATAGGTTTCCAACACCTTCAGCATGTCGGCGCGAAAATCGCCGGTGGGCCAGATCAGCGGGCCGAGCCCACCCGTTTTCTTGCTGTAATCCATGAAGCCGACGACCAGCGGCACCTTCGCCGCAAGCGCAATCTGATAGAATCCGGTGCGCCATTTCTTCGTCTTGCCGCGCGTCCCTTCGGGCGCGACGGTCAGGATGAATTCGGTGCGGCGCGCGAACTCGCCTACCATCTGCTGCACGACGTTGGTGCCGCCGCGACGATCGACCGCAATGCCGCCCATCTGTTTCATGAAGCCGGCGAGCGGCCAGCGGAACAGTGACAATTTGCCCATGAAATGCGGCTTGATACCCAAGTCGCCGGCAACGCCGAGGAAATTGACGAAGTCCCAATTGCTCGTATGCGGCGCGGCGATCAGCACGAAGCGGCGCGGTTCGGGCACGCTCCCGACCGCTGTCCAACCGCGCATCCGGTACAGCAAAAGCAATAATCGGCGCACGCCGCGCGCCACCAACCCCGGCGGGTGGTCATCTAGTCTCGTCACGCTGGCTCCTGTCCCCCACGGACACCCGATTGCGCGAAAGCCCCTCGCGGCGCAAGAGGCTGCGCATCGCGGCTTGCAGTCGCGCGGCCTTTCTGCTCCCTTCGGCGCAATCAAATGGGGGAAATAATGATGAAAAGACTGTCCGCGCTGCTGGCGTCCACCTTGTTCGTCGCGGCGCCCGCGATCGCCGCCGATGCGGCGCCGCGGCCTGATCAGCTCGCCTTCCGCGATCTCTATAAGGAGCTTGTGGAGACGAACACGACGCTGTCATCGGGCAGTTGCACGCTCGCCGCCGAACGCATGGCGGCGCGGCTCAAGGCGGCGGGCATCCCCAACAGCCAGCTCACCCTTTTTGCGACACCCGAAAATCCCAAGGAAGGCGGCCTCGTCGCCGTCTATCCGGGGACCTCGAAAACCGCGAAGCCGATCCTGCTCGTCGCGCATATCGACGTCGTCGAGGCGAAACGCGCCGACTGGGAACGCGACCCCTTCGTCATGGTCGAGGAAAATGGCTATTTCTATGGCCGCGGCACCGCCGACGACAAGGCACAGGCCGCGGTGTGGGTCGACACGCTGATCCGTTTCCAGCAGGCCGGATACAAGCCGAAGCGCACGGTCAAGGTCGCGCTGACGTGCGGCGAGGAAACCAATGGCGCGTTCAACGGCGTCGAATGGCTCGCCGCGAACAAGCGCGACCTGATCGACGCCGAATTTGCGCTTAACGAAGGCGGCGGCGGCGACAGCGACGGCAAGGGCAAGGTCCTCGGCCAGTCGGTGCAGGTCGGCGAAAAGACCTTCGCCAATTTCCGCCTCGAAACGCGCAACCCCGGCGGCCACAGTTCGGCGCCCGTGCCCGACAATGCGATCTATGAACTTGCGCGCGCGCTGACGAAGATCGGCGATTATGACTTCCCGGTCGAAATGACCGACACGACCCGCCGCTTCTTTGCCGAAGCCGGCGCGGCACGCGGCGACGAAACGGGCCGGGCGATGGTCGCGCTCGCGAAGAACCCCGCCGACAAGGCGGCCGAGGCGATCGTGAACAAGGACCCATTCCTGCATAGCAATCTGCGCACGACCTGCGTCGCGACGCTGCTCGACGGCGGGCATGCGCCGAACGCGCTGCCGCAGCGCGCGGGCGCGAACATCAATTGCCGCATCTTTCCGGGCCACAGCATCGAATCGATCAAGGACGAGCTTGCAAAGGTCATCGGCGACCCGGGTGTCGCGATCACCCAGCTAGCCCCGAAACGCCCCGCCCCGCCCGCGCCGCCGCTCGACCCCAAGATCATCGGGCCGATGCAGAAGCTTGTCGACAAATATTGGCCGGGACTGAAGGTCATCCCGTCGATGGCGAACGGCTATACCGATGCGACCTTCCTCGGCGCCGCCGGCATCCCCACCTATGGGATACCCGGCATGTGGGGCGACCCCGACGGCAACGGCGCCCACGGCCTCAACGAACGAATGGAAGTCAAATCGGTCTATGTCGGACGCGACTATATGTTCGATCTGGTAAAGGCCTACGCCGACAAGCCCTGACGGGATTTGGCCCTAACCGACGAACGCGCGCTCGATGAGGAAATCGCCGGGCGCGGCGTTCGATCCTTCCTTGAAGCCCAGCCCCTCGAAACGGGCCTGCAGGTCGCGGATCATCGCCATGCTGCCGCACATCATGATGCGGTCGGTCGCCGGATCGAATGCGGTCGGGCCGGTCAACGGATGACCGAAAAGCGACCCATCGTCGATCAGCGCATCGATGCGGCCCGTCGTGCGAAACGGCTGGCGGGTCACCGTGGGCAGATAGTGGAACTGGAGCAGCGCCTGGTCCTGCACCAGCGGATCGCCCGCAAGCTGGCTTTCGAGTTCGTCGCGGAAGGCGAGGTCGCTGACCTGCCGCACGCAATGGACGATCACGATCTGGTTGAAGCGCTCATAAATGTCGGGATCGCGCGCAAGGCTGAGGAAGGGTGCGAGCCCCGTCCCGGTCGAGAGCATGAACAAACGCCGGCCGGGGGTCAGCGCATCGGCGACGAGCGTCCCCGTCGGCTTGCGGCCGAGATAGACCGGATCGCCGGGCTGAATCAGTTGGAGCCGCGAGGTAAGCGGGCCGTCGGGCACCTTGATCGACAGGAATTCGAGCTCGTCGGCATAGGCGGGGCTGGCGATCGAATAAGCGCGCAGCAGCGGGCGGCCCTCGCCCGGCAGGCCGATCATCACGAACTCGCCCGAGCGGAAGCGGAAGCTCGGCGGACGCGTGATCGTGAAGCTGAACAGATGCTCGTTCCAATGGCGCACCGACCGTACTTCCTCGACGGTCAACGAGGCGGAGGGGGCCAGCTTGGCGGCTTCGGCAATACGGTCACTCATCACTTTGAACTTTCCTGATGCGTCATGGAGCCGGCCGCGAGGGCCGGCATATCGAATCCCGCCGCGAGCAGCCGGTCGACCGCCGCGCCCATCGCCTTTGCGATCGGGCCGACGCTGTCTCCCTCGGCCATCAAGGCCAACGTCGCGCGGGCATTTGCGGCATCCCCAAGCGAAAAATCGCGCCAGAGTCCAAGCAGAATTGCTTCATCCTCTGAAATCTGGAGGCAGGGCATTGGTGCGAGCACCAGCGTTTCGACCGCGTCACCGCCGAGCAGCGCCATCGCGATATGGAAATCGGGAAGCGCCCCCGCGGCATCGACCGCCGCAAAACCGCGAAACAGCATCTGCGGCGGACATTGCCCCCGCTCGGCCGCTGAAACCCACCCGCGCATCGCCCAGAGCAGGAAACGACCGCCATTGCAGAGGTTTTCCACCGGCCGGTCGACAAAGGCGTACATCATATCCCTTTCCAGCGCACACGACATGCCGCTGGCGGGCTTATATGTTATTGCGAGTCATTTGCAATTCAGATTTTCTTTGCGCCACGATTTTCGGCAGCAAGAAACATCGCCCCGGGTCGCTGCTAAAATCCGCTTGCACGAACATTTCTAATCGGGCATCAATTTTCCTATTGGATAATTTATTGCAGATGGGGATCATTCATGAAAAGCGCGAAGCGTCTGACTATTGCCGTGGCGGCCTTGGCGATGGCTGCGCCCGTGGCGGCACAGGAGGCTCCGCGGTCGTTTCAGGGGCTCTCGCTCTTGGGAGAGCCCATGTATACGGACGACGTCAATCCGACCAATGTCACCGATACCCAGACGCTGCTCTGGGCTGTCGCCGACGCAAAGGCTGCGGCAGAGCGCGAACCGACGATCGACAATATAGCCTGGTATGGCCGCATGCTCGGTTACCAGACGCTGGGCCGGGAAGCGGTTGCGGTGTTCACCGAAGGGCTCAAACGCTATCCGAACTCTGCCAAGCTCCTGCGCCACCGGGCGCACCGCTATTTCAATCTTCGCGAGTTCGATCTCTCGATCGCTGACGGTCTGAAGGCGGCGGCGCTATATGAAGGCCAGCCGCTGGAGCGCGAAAAGCTGGGGCCCAGCCAGTTTCCCGGCACGCCGGACATCGTGCAATTCTATCTATATTATCATCTCGGCGGCGCCTATTTCGCAAAGCGCGACTATCGGAATGCCGAAAAATGGTTCGACAGAGCCTATCAACTGATCCTGTTGACCGGAAACCCACAGGACATCGCTGCCCCGCTATATTGGCGGTATCTTGCGTTGATGAAGCTCGATCGCACGATCGAGGCGGACGAATTGCTCGCACGGTATAAGTTCAGGGCCGAGGATCTATCGCCGACAGGCGAAGGCCCGTTCTATTTCAACGCCATTCAACTCTTTCGTGGCAATCGGTTTACCGAGGATTACTATACCGAAAGGGATTCAGGCCGGCCGTTCGGCGGAGCGGATGGCGCGAAATCCTCGTCGAGCTACACATTGGCCATGTACTGGCTGATGCGCGGCGAGAGGGAGAAGGCCAAACCCTGGCTTGCCCGCGCGATCGACATCAAGACTTGGGCCTATTTTCCGCGCATTCAGGCCGAGGTGGAATGGAAAAACCTCTATGGCGATGAAAAGCCTGTCGTGACTGTGCCTTGAATGATGAAGGGCGGATAACGACCGGGAGCTGCCCTCTCCATATCGTCACCCCGGACTTGATCCGGGGTCCCGCTTGAAGTCGAAACCAGTGAGTGCCTCAAAAAGCGGGATCCCGGGTCAAGCCCGGGATGACGGAAGTGGGGGGCGGGATGTCCGCTCTCCACCTCATATCCGCCGTTCACCGCCAATCTGGATGGAATGACGGGAACCGACCGATTGCCGCGCTATCTTTCCTCGTCATCCCGGGTCAAGCCCGGGGTCCCGCTTAATGCCGAAGCCAGTGAGCGCGTCAAAAAGCGGGATCCCGGGTCAAGCCCGGGATGACCGAAGTGGGTCAACGCGAGACAACTCCCCACCGCCTGCCGGACATCAACCCAAAAGGCTCTTCGACGCCTGTTCGGTCACGTCGCGCGACAGGCCGGGCTGCGCGAGGATGCGTTCGAGTTCGGCGCGCATCAGCGCCTGCCGCACGTCGCCGAAACGTTTCCAGCGGCCGAGCGGGGGGATCATCTTTGCCGCGGTCTGCGGGTTCTTCGGATCGAGCGCGATGACGAGATCGGCGATCAACCGGTAGCCCGCACCATCGGCACGATGGAACGCCGCCTGATTGCCCGTCAGCGCACCATAGAGCGAGCGGACGCGGTTCGGGTTCGCCAACGTGAAATCGGGATGCTGCGCAAGGCCCTTCACCGCATCGACCGTGTCGGAACGCAGCGACCACGCCTGTACCTGGAACCATTTGTCGAGCACGAGCGGATTGTCGCGATAGCGTTGATAGAAGATGTCGAGCGCATGAGCACGCTCATCGCTGTCGCCGTGCGCGAGCGTCGCCAATGCCGCCTGCCGTTCGGTCATGCCGTCGGCATTGGAGAAGATGTCGAACGCAAGCGCGGGCGCATCGTCCGCCCCGGTGGCTGCGAGATAGGCAAGCGCAACGCCGCGCAGGCGGCGGCCGCCCTTGGCCTTGCGCGATAGGTCGGTCGCGGGCGGCGCCTTGCCGGCAAGGATGGACCGCCATTCGCTTTCGAGCGCGGTGCCGATCGCCGCCTGCAACGCGAGCCGTTCGCGGCGGATCGCGTCGGGATCGACGGTGAGCATCTGGTCGCCGATGAAAGCTTCGCTGGGCAGCAGCACCGCTTCGGCAACGAAAGCCGGATCGCTGGCCGCCCCCGCGAGCGTCCGCCCGACGGCGTCGATCACCGCGCGGCGGTCGCCCGCCTCACCCGATACCGCGGCGACAAGCGTGTCGAGCATGAGCTGCTGCAACGCTTCGTAGCGCGCGAACGGATCATCGTCATGCGCGGCCAGCCAGGCGAGTTCGCCGGGGCCACGTTCGAAATCGACGATGATCGGTGCGGAGAAAGTGCGGTTGACCGACAGCGCCGGGCGCGCCGCAAATTGTCCAAGCGTGACACGCTGTGTTGCGCCGGTTACCGTGACCAGCGTGTCGGCAAGCGCGTCGCCGCTGCCGTCCATCGCAAAGGCAGCCAGGCGCAGCGGCAGCATCATCGGCTGTTTCTCCGGCTGGCCGGGCGTCGGCGGCACCATCTGCACGATATCGAGCGACCAGTCGCCAGCCTCTTCGACCAGCGAAAGCTTCAGCCGCGGTGTCCCCGCCTGTTCGTACCAGCGGCGAAACTGCGCGAGGTCGATGTCCGCGCCGTCCTCGATCGCGCGCACGAAATCCTCGCACGTCGCTGCCTCGCCGTCGTGACGGTCGAAATAGAGGTCGGTGCCTTTGCGGAAGCGTTCGGGTCCGACCATCGTCGCCATCATGCGGATGATCTCGGCGCCCTTGTTATAGATGGTCGCGGTATAGAAATTCGAGATTTCCTGAAAGCTGTCGGGGCGGATCGGATGCGCGAGCGGCCCCGCATCCTCGGGGAATTGCGCGGCGCGGAGAAGGCGGACATCCTCGATCCGCTTGACCGGCGGCGAGCCCATATCGGCGGAGAAATTCTGGTCGCGAAAGACGGTGAAACCCTCTTTCAGGCTGAGCTGGAACCAGTCGCGACAGGTGACGCGATTGCCCGACCAATTGTGGAAATATTCGTGCGCGACGACGCCCTCGACACCATCATAATCGACGTCGGTCGCGGTGTCGGGGTCGGCAAGGATATAGCGGGTGTTGAAGATGTTGAGGCCCTTGTTCTCCATCGCCCCCATGTTGAAATCGCTGACCGCGACGATGTTGAACAGGTCGAGGTCATATTCGCGGCCATAGACCTCCTCGTCCCATTTCATGCTGTCCTTCAGCGCCTGCATCGCGTGGCCGGTGCGATCCTGATCGCCGCCGCGAACCCAGATGCCCAGTTCGACCTTGCGACCCGACATCGTCGTGAAGCTATCCTTGTTGACGACAAGGTCGCCGGCGACGAGCGCGAACAGATAGGAGGGTTTCGGCCAGGGGTCTTCCCACAGCGCCCAATGATCGCTGCCCGCTTCGCCCTGATCGATGCAATTTCCGTTCGACAGCAGGATCGGGAACGCCGCCTTGTCGCCCTGCATCCGCACCTTGTAGCGGCTGAGCACATCGGGGCGGTCGGGATGAAAAGTGATGCGGCGAAAGCCCTCGGCCTCGCACTGGGTGCAGAGCAGGCCGCCCGATGCATAAAGCCCCGAAAGCTGCGTATTCGATGCGGGGTCGATCACCGTATCGACCTCGACCGTCGCCGCGGTCCGTTCGCCGAGATCAACGACCAGGTCGCCGCCGTCCATCCGCCAGTCGTTCCATACCTCGCCATCGACGCGTACCGCCGCCGCAGTCAGCCCGTCGCCGCGCAGCAGCAGCGGCACCGGCGCATCGGCATCGCGCACCACCGACAGCGTCGCGCGGACCTTCGTCGCGTCGATCCCCAGCGCGAAATCGAGCGCGATGTCGGGGATCTGCCATTCGGGCGCGCGATAGTCGCTGCGATAGATGGTGACGGGAATGGCGGGCGTGGAGGAAGCGTCGGTCATCCGATCGATCTAGGCACAGCGCCGCCGACGCGCAATAAGGCGCGCGATGGGACAGATGCTGATTTTCGGAATGGGCTATGCCGCGAGCCACCTCGCCGGACGCCTGCGTGCGCGTGGCTGGGACGTGGCGGGGACGACACGCGGCGGCCGCGAGGGCAGCATCGCGTTCGACAATGAGATCGCCGTGCGGCGTGCGGTTCGCGAGGCGACGCATATCCTGTCGTCGGTGCCGCCCGTCGAAGGGGTCGACCCCGTCCTCGCCCGCTATGGCGAGGCGATCGCCCTCTCCGCCTCGATATGGACCGGCTATCTCTCCTCGACCGGCGTCTATGGCGATACGGGCGGCGCGTGGGTCGACGAAAGCGCGCTGATCAAGGGCCGCCGCGCGGATCGCAATGCGGCAGACGCGGCATGGCGGGATTTACGCAGCGACGTTCGCATATTTCGCCTTCCGGGCATCTACGGACCCGGCCGCTCGATCCTCGGGCGCATCGCCGAAGGCCGCGCGCACCGCATCGACGTGCCCAGCCAGGTCTTCAGCCGCATTCATATCGACGATATCGCGAGCGGCGTCATGGCGTCGTTCCGCGGGCAAGCGGGCGTCTATAACCTCGCCGACGACGAACCCTGCCATCAGAACCGGCTCGTCGAATGGGGCTGCACAATGCTCGGTGCGCCATTGCCGCCGCTGCAATCGCTCGACGAAGCCGGCCTGTCGCCCGCCGCTCGTGCTTTCTATGCCGAGAATCGCCGTGTGGCGAACGGCAAGGCGAAGCGGCTGCTCGGCTGGGCGCCGCGCTATCCGACCTTTCGTGAGGGGCTGGCGGCGAGCGCCTAGATCAGCACGTCGACCGTGTGGATCAGCACGCCGACCAGGCCGCCGACGAGCGTGCCGTTGATACGGATATATTGCAGGTCGTCGCCGACAGCATTTTCAAGCCGGTCGGTGATCGTCTTTGCATCCCAGCCGCGGATCGTGTCCGACACCAGCTTGAGCGCGGTTTCGCCATAGCTGTCGACCATGCCGACGACGGCGCGGCGGGCGTAGCGGTTGAGCGTGCGCTTGATCCCCGCATCCTCGCCAAGCATCGCGCCGAACTGCGTGACGAGTTCGCCGATTCGGCCGGCGAGCATCGTGTCGGGGTTACGCGCGGCCTTGAGTAGCGCGGTGCGGCCCTGTTCCCACAGGCCGTCGAGCCAGCGCTTGACCGCCTTGTTTTCGAGCAACTCGTCACGAACCTTCGCGACCTTCGCCTTCACTTCGGGGTCGTGCTGCAGGTCGAGCGCCATCTTGGCGAGCCCTTCCTCGACACGGATGCGCAGCGGGTGCGTTTCGTCGACCGCCATTTCGCTGAGCAGCTTCGACAGGCCCGCGACGATGCGGTTCGAGATGCTTTCGTCCAGCCCGGTGAAGCGCACGATCGCGTTCGAATTGTCGTGCACCATCTGGTGAATCAGATGCTCGTTGAGTTCGAGCGTCTTCGACCCCCATTTGACCATCGCATCCAAAAGCGGTTGATGCCGCCCCTCGGCCAGCGCCGCCTGCAGCGCCTGTCCAAGCAGGGGCGCGACGTCGAGTTCGCGCAAGCGATCGGCGATCGCCGATTTCACCATGCCGCCCAGACGCTGCTGATCGAGTGCGCCAAGGCCGTCGGCAATGATGCGCGACGCACCGAGGCGAAGCCGCCCGCCGCCCTCGCCCGGTTCGGACAGGAATTTGCCGACCGCGCCCGCGACGTCGACCGCCTGCATCTTGCGTGCAATCAGGCGCGGCAGCAGGAAATTGGTGAGCAGAAAGCGCGCGAGCGTGTCGCCGATGCGGTTCTTGTTGCGCGGAACGATGGCGGTGTGCGGGATCGGCAGCCCCATCGGGTGGCGGAACAGGGCGGTGACCGCGAACCAGTCGGCAAGCCCGCCGACCATCGCCGCCTCGGCAAAGGCGCGGACAAAGCCGATCGCCGGATGGACGTCCTGAAAATATTTCGCGCCGATGAATACAAAGGCCATGACGACGAGCAAGCCCGTCGCAACGACGCGAATGTTCGATGCTCTGGCCGGAATGGCGACACCAATCGGCAGGGAGAGCGTGCGGTCGGTCATGCAAACCAAATGGCGAAATGCCGCAAAGGTTGCAACCGGCGCAGTGGCTTACCGCGCCGGCCGATCCCCATTACTCCGCCGGTTCGGGCGTCGGCGCCCCGTGCGGTTTCGTATCGTCGCCCTTCCGATAGGTGAGCAGGTTGCTCGAGAAGAAGCGGCCGAGGCGCTTTTCGATGCTGTCGGCAAGGCTGAAGCCTGCCGGAACGATGAGCAATGTGAGCATGGTCGACAGGATCAGGCCCCCGATCACGACGACGCCCATCGGCTGTCGCCAGGCACCGTCGCCTGACAGCGACAGCGCGGTCGGCACCATGCCCGCGACCATCGCGACCGTCGTCATGACGATCGGCTGCGCGCGCTTGCGCCCGGCATCGAGCAGCGCGGCATCCTTCTCGACGCCATGATCCATCTCCTCGATCGCGAAATCGACGAGCAGGATCGAGTTTTTGGCGACGATACCGAGCAGCATGAGCAGGCCGATATAGACGGGCATCGAGACTTCCATGCCGGTGATCCAGAGGCCGAGCAGCCCGCCCAGCGGCGCGAGCAGCAACGACGACATGTTGACCAGCGGCGACAGGAAGCGGCGATAGAGCAGCACCAGCGTCGAGAAGACGAGCAGGAGGCCGGAGACGACCGCGATCATGAAGTTGGTGATCAGTTCGGCCTGCCACTTGGCATCGCCCTGGATCACCTTGCGGATGCCCTGCGGCATCGTCTTGACCGCGGGCAGCGCATCGATCTTTTTCTGCGCGTCACCCGTCACCAGCCCCGGCGCCAGGTCGGCGCCGATCACGATGCGCCGCGTCTGATTGTACCGGCGCAGTTCCGTCGGCCCGGCACCGAAGCCGATCACCGCGACCGATTTCAGCGGCACCGTCGTCCCGCGCGCGGTCGGTACGGGCAGATTTTCGATCGTCGCAAGGTTGCGGCGCGAATCTTCGGACAGCAGCACGCGGATCGGGATCTGGCGATCCGACAGCGAGAATTTCGCGGCGTTCTGATCGATGTCGCCGAGTGTCGCGATGCGGATCGTCTGACTGAGCGACGAGGTCGTCACGCCGAGTTCGGCAGCGAGATCGAGCCGGGGCGTCACGATGATTTCGGGACGCGGGATATCACCCTCGATCCGCGAACCGCGAAGTTCCTTCAACTTTTCCATCTGCGACACGATCAGGCGCGCATGTTTTTCGAGCGCGACCGGATCGTCGCCGCCGATCACGAAAGTGATGTCGCGTCCCGAGAAACCGCCCGACTGGCTCTGGAAATTCACGCGCGCGTCGGGGATCGCCGCCATTTTGGGCTGCAGGCTGCGTTCCCAATCTACACTGGTGACCTCGCGGTCCTTCTTCAGCGTGATATAGACACCGCCGTCGCCGACATTCACCTCGTAAAAGGCGTTTGCGACAGTCTTGTCCTTCGCCAGGATCGCGTTGATCTGGTTCGAGATATGCTCGCTCTGCGCCAGCGTCGAACCCGGCGGCAGTTCATAGCGGATCTGGCTATAGTCGCTGTTGATCGTCGGCTGGAATTGCTGCGGCAGGATCATCAGCAGCACGACGCTGAGCCCCAGCGACAGGACGCCGATACCGACGATCCAGACGCGATGGTCGAACAGGCGCGCCCAGGCGCGCTGGACCATGAACTTCGCCCAGTTGGTGATGCCCGGCCCACGCACCCCGACCACCCAGGCAAGCGCACCGAGCAGGATGATGAGCAAGGCGACGCCCAGATAGGTCATGATTGCTTCGACCGGCGTCTTCAGCAGGAAGTACATCGCCGTATTGGGCTTGTCCTGCCCGATCGGCACCGGCTGGAAATAGGCATAGATTGCGTAGAGCACCGACAGCCCGGCAAGGATCAGCGGAACCGCCAGATAGGCAAGCTTCGTCGGGTGCGCCTCGTAACGCGCACGCACCGCATGATGCTTTCTATTGTCGAGCGTCCAGGCAAGGATTCGCTCATAACGGTCGACCCATGGGCCGGACGCATGGTCCTGCTCGCCCTGCGCCGACAGGAAATAGGCGGCGATCATCGGCGTGATCATACGTGCGACCGCAAGGCTGACGAGCACCGCGAACACGACGGTCAGGCCGAACTGGATGAAGAACTGGCCCGAAACGCCCGGCATCAATGCGACGGGCAGGAACACCGCGACGATCGACATCGTCGTCGCGACGACCGCCAGGCCGATTTCGTCGGCCGCGTCGATCGACGCCTGATAGGCGGTCTTGCCCATGCGCATGTGTCGGACGATATTCTCGATCTCGACGATCGCGTCGTCGACGAGCACGCCGGCCACCAGGCTCAATGCGAGCAGCGACAGCCCGTTCAGCGAAAAGCCCATCAGGTCCATGAACCAGAAGGTCGGGATTGCCGACAGCGGGATCGCGAGCGCGCTGATCAACGTCGCGCGCCAGTCGCGCAGGAAGAGGAACACGACGACGACGGCCAGCACCGCGCCTTCGATCATCGCGAGCATCGAGCTGCGATATTGTTCCTTCGTATATTCGGTCCGCGTGAACAGGATCTTGAATTCGACCTGCGGGTTCGACTTCTTGATCTCGGCGAGTTTCTTCATCGTCTCGTCGTGGATCGTGACGTCCGACGAGCCCTTCGCCTTCTCGATCGAGAAAGAAAGCACCTGCTTGCCCTCGATCTTCGCAAGGTTGCGCTGCTCGGCATAGCCATCGGTGACCTTCGCGACATCGGCGAGGCGGATGGTGCGGCCGTTGCCGATCGAGATGCGCGTTTCGCCGAGCTGGAAAGCGTTTTCGGCGTTACCGAGCACGCGTACCGCCTGTTCGGAACCGGCGATTTCGGTGCGCCCACCCGCGGCATTGACGTTCACTTGCCGCAGTTGCTGGTTCAACTGACTCGCCGTCAGGCCATAGCTTTGCATGCGTGCGGGATCGAGGATGACGCGGATTTCGCGATTGACGCCGCCCGAACGGCTGACCTTCGCCATGCCGGGGATCGAAAGCAGTTCCTTCGCGACCGTGTTGTCGACGAACCAGCTCAATTGTTCGAGCGTCATGTCGGACGTTTCGACCGCGAAATAGGTAATCGGGCCGCCAGCGGCATCGACGCGAACGACCTGCGGTTCAAGAATGCCTTCGGGCAGATCGCTGCGGATCTGCTGCACGGCCTGATTGACGTCGTTATAGGCGCGGTCGATCGGGGTACCGATTGCGAACTGCACCATCGTGCGGCTGTTGCCCTCACCCACATAGGATGAAAGTTCATCGACACCGCTGACGGCGCGTACCGCAGCCTCGATGCGCTGGGTAACCTGCGTCTCCAGCTCCGACGGCGCTGCGCCTGGCTGGACCACGACCACCTGCACCATCGGAAATTCGACGTCGGGATTGTCGTTCACGTCCATCCGGTTGAAGCTGACGACGCCCGCCAACAGCAACAGAATGAACATCACGATCGGCGGCACCGGATTGCGGATGCACCAGGCGGAAATGTTGCGAAAGCTCATGATCAAACGCCCTTGTGCACTAAATCTCTATGCGTGCCGTTCGGCCGATTATTGCGACGTTTTCTGAACCACCGGCTTCACCTTGTCGCCGGGGTTGAGGAACGCGCCAGCCAGCGCCACGACCTTTTCGGTGCCCGTCAGGCCCGACGCGATCGACACGCCGCCATCGGTCACGGTGCCGACCTTCACCGGCTGCCGCTTGATGACGTTATTGGCATCGACGATCAGCACGAAATTGCCCTCGGGACCGCTCTGCACCGCGCTTTCGGGAAGCAGCGGAGCTTCGGCGGTTCCCGCGATCAGCCGCGCGTCGGCGAAGCCGCCCGGACGCAAAGCCTCGCTGTACGGGACCGCGATGCGGACCGTGCCCTGACGGGTATCCATGTTGATCACCGGCGACTTCTGCCAGACCTGCCCGGCAATCTGGGCATCGGTGCCGACCGGCGTCACCGTCGCGCGCGTACCGACCTTGACGCGGGCCAGATCGGCCTCTGCCATTTGCGCCAGCATCTCCATCTCGCCGCCGCGCGCCATCCGGAACAGGATGCCGCTGCCGGCGCCGACAATCTGGCCCGGTTCAACCTGGCGCGTCAGCACCAGGCCTGCCGCGGGCGCGACGATGTTCAGGCGCTCGTTGCGTGCGGTGGCCTCGCCATATTGCGCCTGCGCGACACGGACGCGCGCATTGGCGGCATCGCGCGTTGCGCGCTTCCGATCCATGTCGGCTTTCGAGATGAAGCCGCGTCCGACAAGCGCCTGCGCGCGTTCCAGTTCGGCTTGCGCCAGATTGGCATCGGCCTGCGCAACGCGGATCGATGCCGCGAGGCTCGCCGCCTGCTGCGTCTGCACCGAGCGATCGATGACCGCCAGCGCCTGTCCCGCGCCGACCCACTGGCCCGGCTCGACGAGCACGCGAACGACCTGTCCGCCCTCGCCCGCGACGCCGACCGGCATTTCGCGACGTGCCGCGATCGTGCCGTTGGCGGAAATCACTGCTTCGACCGACACACGGCCGGGAATGACCACGGTGACATTCGGGATCGCCGCCGCGCCCTGCCCTCCGGCATCAGCCGCGCCCTTGCCGTGGGTAAAGGCGTAATAGGTGGCGCCGAGCGCGAGCGCGATCAACACCAGCGCCACGATCAGAAATGTCCGTTTGCGGCGGCTGTCGTCCGCCTCCTGATAATAGCTCTGCGTGCCCGCCAGGCTGTCCATCGCTTCCACTTTCCGCTCGTAGTTCACGCCTAATCCTCCCTGTCTCGCGCGGCATACCGGCGCGGCAGGCGCAACCGCGCCTGTCCCCTCAACCCCGCACGACAGGATCAAATCCCGTATGAGGTGTATTACCTAATTAAATCACCACTGGCAAGAGGCGAAACTTCGCCATCCCCCCGCGCCCCGGATCGCGGCTCATAGGCTTGTCTCCGTACAATTTCCAGCGTTTACAGGCGTGAAAAAGGGCGGCGCGCCTTGCGGCGGCCGCCCCTTTCATCGCGCCGATCGCTTGACGGACCGGCGGTTGGCGATCAGCGAACCCGGCCGCGCCTGATGAGGTTTACGATCGCGAGCAGGATGATCGCGCCGATGAAGGCCGTTACCAACGTCCGCCAATCGAAAGCGTCGCCGCGCAGGTGACCGCCGCCGAAGACACCGCCGAGCAACAGCCGGCCGAGGATTGAACCGACGCAACCGACAATGATGTTCAGAAAGATGCCTTGCTGGGCATCGGTGCGCATCACGATGCTGGCAAGCCAGCCGATGACGCCGCCCATGACAAGTGCGATAATGAAATCAATCATGTTCTGACCCCCTACGATCATTATGGCGCCTGATAGAACAGGCCCAAGGATGCTAACTCAAATATCTGCAATCGCCTAGTGAAATGGCGAAAGCGGATTTCTCGACCGCCCTGCGTTTCAGCGAACGCTGCCACGGCGGAAAAGGTTGATGATACCCAAAAGCACCACCGCGCCGATGAAGGCCCAGAGCAATCCTATCGGACTGAAGGCGTCGAGGCTGGCGCCCATGCCAAAAAAGCTGCCGAGGAAATTTCCGAGGAATGCGCCGACGATCCCGACAACGATATTCAGAATGATGCCCTGTTGCGCGTCGGTGCGCATGACGATGCTCGCCAGCCAGCCAATGATGCCGCCGACGATCAATGTGATGATCAGACCCATGTTTTTCCCTTCCCTGGCCCGGCCGGGAACACGCCGGCGACGGGCGATTATCGAAACGTCCGGTCGTGCCTGGACAACGCCTGAGCGATATCGAGACAATGCCGTTCGGAAGCGAAAGGTTCCCGGCCGGCCCGTGTGAGCTCGGCCGGGAAAGGGGGATCGGTTCCTGATCGGGAACGTCTCCGGGTCGCAAGACGCCACTAAGCAGCCGCGTTTGACGCTGTTGTGACGAAAGTCACAGGGTCGAAAATAAATGGAGGGGCCAGGCCCCGGCAGGTGGCGGTGGCGGCTGCGGCGGCAGTTGCGGTTGCGGTTGCGGTTGCGGTTGCGGTTGCGGTTGCGGTTGCGGTTGCGGTTGCGGTTGCGGTTGCGGTTGCGGACCGGTGGTGCGCGGCGTTCGACGCCATGCGCAAACGAAATGGGGGCCGGCATCGCTGCCAACCCCCACTATCCGGCTTTGCCCCACGCACTCCGCTCCACTTCATCCCGGTCCGCTTCTCTTTCGATCAGCAGCCCGCAAAACGATGCGTTGCGGCGCACGCCGGAACAATCCGGCGACGGTTTGGTCGGCCCCCTTTCGGGGGCCGGCCGCACCTGGAAAGCCCTTCATCATCTCTTCCTGCGTCTGCCGAAGCAGTCGCTGCCCAAGCGATGGACTGCATTTCCTGTATCCGATCGGGTTCGCATCAACTCGTGGGAATCGCTACGTTCCGTGACCAGACTATCGTTAGAGTTCCTCGTCAATCCGTCCGTTCTCTTCTGGCTAGTCTTGCAACTACCCTTGATGTCCCGGTGGTCTGTCGTCTCTGTCTTCCGATGATTTGAAGCTGACATGAAGCTTTCGGGTCGCCAACAAAAAATGCGCGAAAACCCAGCCCGAACCGCGTGCGCTTGTGGATAAGTCCGGCATTAGCAACAAGCGGATTCATCGCAGCATTTTTGTAACAGCGATGCAGCATTTTCGGATTCAAAATCGGGACCGACTCGCGAAGCGGGGGGCCCGGTCCGAGTCGATTTTTGGTCCTGCGGGTCGCGACTCGACAAAAAAAGCGGGACCCGCGGGCCCCGCTTTCTTCACGCTCGATGAACGATCAGCCCTTCACAGTAACCTCGACCCGGCGCGCTGCCGAATTATCGGTGCCGGTGGTCGTCGCCTCGGCCGGCTTTTCGAGCACGACCCGGTCGGCCGCGAAACCGAGCTTCTCGAGCGCGGCCTTGACGCTCTGGGCGCGGTTCTTCGACAATTCGGCATTGGCCGCCGCGTTGCCCGTCGGGTCATTATAGCCCGACACCGCGATCGTCGCCGCCGGGTTGCCGTCGAGATAGGCCTTCACCGCCGATGCCGCGGTCGTCAGATCGTTCGACACCTCCGATTTGCCCGTATCGAAATAGACCGTCAGCATCGGTTTGCCCTCGCGGTCGGCCGCGACGACGCCGGAACCCTCGGGGATGGCAGCGACCGGGGCCGTTGCCGGTTCGGTGGGCGCGACGGTCTCGCTGATCGCGGTCTCGTCTGCGGCCGGGGCTACCGCGGTCTCCTGCTTCGAACAATAGCGCAGGCCAAAGAACAAAAGCGCCGCGAGCAACAGCAACAGCAAAAGCCATGGCAGCCACCCCAACCCACCCCCCTTCCCACTGTCTCCGTCTCCGCCCGAATAGGCTGTTTGCGGACTAGCTGGCGACGGAGCCGGAGCCGCCACCGACGGTGCAGGAGCGGGCGAAGCAGCGGGTGGCGGGGCCGCTGCAGCCGGAATGGCCGACGCACCGGCTAGACCCGCCGCGGCGAGCGGAACGGCCGATGTCGTGTCATCATCCTTGCCCGAATCGTCATCCGTACCGCCAACGGCTGCGAAGCCGGCAGCAGCGCCCGCCGCACCAGCCGCACCCGCAGCGCCGCCAAAGAGCGTGAGCAGGCCGAAATGTTGCGCGAGGAGATAATAGACGGTGACGCGGTTCTTGGTCCGGTCTTCCTTCATCCGTTCACCGACGCCTGCGATCGCTGCATCAAGCGTGGCATCGTCGTCGGTCAGCCCAAGCTTCTTTTTGAGGAAATTTTCGCGAACGCGGTCGGTTTCCTTTTTGTCGGAAAAGGAAACGAGCGAGGAATCGCGGTTCCTGAGGGCTATGCCGAGATATTTGACGATCGCGGACACCACCGTCTCATCGGCGTCCGCGACATATTTCCTGACATCCGCCAGCCAATCTTCTGCCATGCGACTATCCTCCTGCCAGACGCAAGAATTCGCCGTCAGACGCTCGCACGGGGGGCGAGACTCGCGCCTTAGGAGGCGGAACCTATATCATTTTTCGCGAATGCGACATCGCGGCCGGATATCGGAAGCTATCGCTTGCCGAGATCGCCCTTGCCGACCGTCCCCGAAGCCATTTCGAGCATCCGGTCGAGGCTCTTGCGCGCGGCGAGGCGGAGCCCTTCCTCCATCTCGATCTGCGGCTTGAGGTCGCGCAGCGCGATGTAGAGCTTTTCCATCGTGTTGAGCGCCATATAGGGGCAGATGTTGCAGTTGCAGTTGCCGTCTGCACCGGGGGCGCCGATGAAATTCTTCTCGGGCAACGCGAGTTCCATCTGGTGGATGATGTGCGGCTCGGTCGCGACGATCAGCGTGTCGCCGGGAAAGCTCTTCGCGAACTGCAGGATGCCGCTGGTCGATCCGACATAGTCGGCGTGGTCGACGATGTGCGGCGGACATTCGGGGTGCGCTGCAATCGGCGCGCCCGGATGCTGCGCCTTGAGCTTGATCAGTTCGGTTTCGCTGAACGCTTCGTGGACGATGCACACGCCCGGCCACAGCAGCATTTCGCGGCCGAACTTGCGGTTGAGATAGCCGCCGAGGTGCCGGTCGGGGCCGAAGATGATCGGCTGGTCCTCGGGAATCTGACTGATGATCGTCTCGGCGCTCGACGAGGTGACGATGATGTCGCTGAGTGCCTTCACCGCTGCCGAGCAGTTGATGTAGGTCAGCGCGATATGGTTCGGGTGCGCTTCGCGGAAACGCTTAAACTGTTCGGGAGGGCAGCTATCCTCGAGGCTGCACCCTGCATCCATGTCGGGCAGGATCACGGTCTTTTCGGGGCTGAGGATCTTCGCGGTCTCCGCCATGAACTTGACGCCGCAGAACGCGATGACGTCGGCGTCGGTGTCGGCCGCCTTGCGCGATAGTTCGAGCGAGTCACCGACGAAATCGGCCAGATCCTGAATCTCCGGCTTCTGGTAATAATGCGCGAGGATGACGGCGTTGCGCTCCTTGCGCAGGCGCTCGATTTCGGCGCGCAGGTCGAGGCCCGAGAGATTCTCGCGAACGGGAGCAGTCATCGCTTTTCCTTATATGGCTTTAGCCTTGGCGCACCCCCTACACCGCTGCCCGCCGCAGGGCAATTCGGCTATCAACCGGCCAGCCGCTCCGCGAGCGCAATGACGGGGGGTGTCATCGCCAGCACGTAGATGGTGACGCGGACCGCGATGACAATCGCCGCGATCGCCTTTGTCGCCGGATGGACGCGGCCAAGCGTGCGGCGATCGTAGAGCGCGATGATGCCGACGACGCCAAGCTGGATCAGTCCGATGGGAATATCCGACCAGCCGATCATCAGCGGCATCGGCAGGATGCGGCCGAGCGCGGGTTCGAGAATGACGATCGTCGCGCCGATCATCAGGCGCCGATGCCATGCAGTTGTGTGCCGACGGCGGACCGCCGCCCATACCATCAGGCCGAAGACCAGCGACTCCACGGCCGTCAATGCCAGGAAATAGGGCGGAGTAAAAAAGGGCGGAAAGCGACCCAGGACGAGCGACGCGACGCCGGTAAAAATGCCGAGACAGGTTATGAGCATCGCAAGCGCCGCGCCAGCCCAGCCGAGTTTGCGATGAAGCGCGAGATTATCGCGCGAGACGAGCGTCGGCTGGACGATCAGCAGCGCAAGCCATGTCAACATGGCGACCCCGTGCAGATGGACCCAGAAGGGCGCCGCGACCGGATCGACGAAGCCCCTCAGCGCAAATTGCAGGAAACCGAGAACGATGAAGATTGCGAGGCCGATCGCCATGCGATGCCAAAAAAGCTCGGCGCGCGCGGCGCCGCCTGCGGTGCTAGCCATGCGAGTTCCCCCTGCCCGACCCGGAGGGAGAATAACGCAGCGTTGAAACGACGGAAAGCCCGGGATTTACCCAGTCGGGGCTTCGGCGAAACGCGCGGTGACCTTTGCATCGATCCCCGCTGCCTTCAGCGGCATCGCAAAGCTTTGTTCGACTGCGGTGCGTGCCGCCCCTTGCGCAAGCCGCATCGGCGTCGCGCCCTTCGCCTGCGCGATCAGTTCTTCCTGCGCGCGCTTGCGGTTCGCGGCGTCGAGCGTGCGTTCGGCATCGGTTAGCGTCAGCAATATCTCGCCGTCGCGATATTCGCTGATCGCGTCGATATCGATTTCGGGCCCTGCGAGCCGGAGCGGCGGCAAGGTCACGGTGAGCGCGCTGGTCGTGGCATCCCAGTCGAGATCGGACTGTTTGAGTTTGCCGAGGTCGAGTTCGTAGCGCACCGTCCCCGGCATGATCAGCGTCTTCTTCGCGCTCAGCCCCAGCCGGCTCTGCGTCGAGGTCACGACCGCGACATAGCGCGCGGTGAAGGGAACGAGGACATTCTGTTCCTGCAGTCCCTGCAGGCTCGCCGCGACGACGGTTTCGGGGTCATAGCCCTTTTGCCAGTCCTGCCAGGCCGCGATCGCCCACCAGACGGCGACGAGCAGCATTGCCGCGGCGGCAAGCAGGATCAGGCGGGGGGCGAGGCGCGCGGGGGACGTGGTCATGGGGTCGTATAATCCGAACAATCGGGCGCCGGCCGGTCCATTTCATAGCGCGACGTCGCGGGGTTATAGCGCAGCGTGCGTTCGTAGCTGCACTCGGGGTCCTTCTCATGAACGAGGTCGGCCGCTTTGAGGCGCTGGCCGCTATTGTCTTGCGACCGGCGCGAGGTACGCGGATAGGCGGTCGCGACCGCACGATAGGTCAATGCGGGAAGCTCGCCGGCCTCGGCCGGCCCGGCGGACAGTGCGCCGGTGAAATTATAATCGTCGTGGCACGCCTCGCGCCGGTCCTTCATATCCTGCTCCGAAAAGCAGGCGCGGATCATCAGCGAGCTGTCCCAAACGACATCGAGCACCTCGTCGCCGAGGCGCGTGTTCGAAGGCGTCGTGTCAAGGCGAAGCAAGTGCAGCCGGCTACCGTTGCCACCGCCGCCCGAATACATCGCGGTTGCGCTGACAAGAACGCCCATCAGATATTGGCGGGAATCCGGCGCCGCGCCCTCGGGCGAAGGCACCGCTATCAGATTCGGCCACAGGTTCAGCGTCTGTCCGTCGCCCCGGGCAAATGGCAGCGCGAGATCGTCGCCTTCGCCATTGTCCGGCGCCGAGAGGACAAGGCTGCTGTCGCCCGCATCCGTGCCCGGCACATCGAGGCACAGGCTTTTGTCGGGAAGGCATTTCCGGTCACCCTCGCCCGCGACAAGCGCGATGACGATGGGATCGGACGCGGCGGCAGGCTGCGCGGCGGCGATCAAAAGCGGCAGCAGCATCAGGCGAGCATCCATTCGTCATTATCGTTGCGCACCGCGCCGCGCGTCTGGAGGTCGATCAGATGCGCGAGCACCGAGCGGCCGGCGGCACCGGTGAGCCGCGGATCCAGTCCCTTATACATATGCTTCACCATCTCCGGGATGACGCTTGTCCCCTTTTCGAGTTCCCGCAAGATTTGCCGCTCGCGCTGCTTCCGGTGGCCAAGCATGCCGCGCACCAGTTGTCGCGGCTTGGTCACCGCGGGGCCGTGCGCCGGGTAATAGACACGGTCGTCGCGGTCATAGAGCTTCGTCAGGCTCGCCATATAGGCCGCCATATCGCCGTCGGGCGGACTGACGACGCTTGTCGACCAGGCCATGACATGATCGCCCGTAAACAGCGCGCCGCTCTCTACCAGGCCGAAACAGAGGTGGTTCGAGGTATGCCCAGGGGTCGCCACCGCTTCCAATGTCCAGCCGTCGCCCGAAATGCGTTCGCCATCGGTGAGGATGCGATCGGGCGCATAGTCGGTGTCGAATGCCGAGTCCGCGCGCGGTCCGTCGTCGGACAGGGCAAGCGGCGCGCAGCCGATGATCGGCGCGCCCGTCGCCGCCTTCAGCGGCGCTGCCGCGGGACTATGGTCGCGATGGGTGTGGGTGCACAGGATCGCGGCGATGCGCTGGCCTGCGGTCGCGCGCAGGATCGCGTCGACATGCCCCACGCCGTTGATATCGGCGGGGTCGCCGATGCTGAGCCCCGATCCGGTCGGGCCGGGATCGATCACCGCGACGTCGCTGCCCGCCCCGACGATCCACGTCTGGGTTCCCGTGAAGGTATAGGGAGACGGGTTGGGCGCGAGCACGCGGCGGACCAGCGGCTCATGCTGTTCGCACTCGCCGGCGTGGATGCTGTCGGGCCAAGGCTTTTCTTCGCTCATGCCGCCCATGTGGCACCGCGCGCGACGAAGGAAAAGGGATGGGCGCGAAAAAGCGCACCCGAAAAGTGAGGGACGTGAAAAAGGGAGCGACATGGGCCGCCCCCTTTCCCGCCCCTGCCGCCGGCCCCACCGGGGAGCAAAGACCGGCGTAGAAGCTGCTCGAACCTAGTGGTCCGATTTCTCCATATCGGCGATCGCCTTGTCGAGGTCCGCTGCGACCTTGGCGCGCATAGCGTCAGACAGGTTGCTCTCGCTCTCGCGGAAGCTTTCGCGCGCTTTCTTGAGGGCCGTCAGATGCTGCGCCTTTGCCTCGGGACCATCGGAACATGTGATCATGACATAGCGGCTGCGCTTGCCGCCGATGACTTCTTCGCGGTCGACCGTCGGCGCCGCCTGCCCCGAACCGCAGCGCGCAACCGCTGCGGCATGGCCTTGTGCCTGCGCCCACGCTACGGGCGGACGGGGTGCCTTGGGGGGCAGCGGCGGCATCGGCGCCAGCGCGGTACGGAGCCGTTCCTTGCGCTTCGCTTCCAGCTTGTCGGCAATAGCATCGGCCTGCCTGCCGCTGATCCCCTGTTCTTTCAGCGTCGCGAGCACATCGTCGCGCGACAGGCTGCCCAGGGTCCGCACCTCGATCTGGCGTGCCTTGGGCGTCTTGCCGTCGGCCGGGGCGAACATCACCGTCTTCGCTTTCTCGCCCTCCCCGTCACTGCGGATGACGATCCGATGCACTTCGCGCCTTTTTCCGTCGTCGGATGTCGTGACGCTTTCGGTCACATCGTCGCCGGTCGAAGTATAGACCATCGCGTCAGGTGCCGGCGGCGCTTCGGGCGGAGGCGGCGCATCGACAGGCGGCGGCGGAGCCGGCGGTTCGGGCATTTCGGTGATCTCGGCGCTGATCCTCGCCGCGCGGGCGGGGACGAGCGTCGCCGTCGTGGCCAGCACCGCGAGCGTCGCGCCGCCGATCAGCAGCCGGCCGGTCAGGCTGCGCTGTTTCGAAATATCCTTCTGCGTCAACATCGTCAGCCTCTCCTGCAGATTATCGTGGACCGCCATCGGCGCGGCGAGCGACAGGCGCGGGCCGACCGCGGCCTTCACGATCGCAGTGGCGTAGCGCGCGGTCCGTTCGCCCCGTTCTTCGCAGTCGGCCATCGTCAGCACGCGCGCGTCGCATGCCGCCTCCTGATCGAAACGAAAGGCGCGGATCGCACGCCAGGCGAAGGGATTGAACCATTGGGCGGCGAGCAGCACGAGCGCCGCGCTGTTCGCCCACAGATCGCCATGGCGATGGTGCGAAAGTTCATGGTCGATGGCGAGCGCGCGCTCTTCGGCAACATAGCGTGCAAAGAAATCGTGCGGGACGGCGACATAGCGCCGCCACAGGCCGAAGGCGACGGGGCCGTCGACCGCATCGGACATCACCAGCCGGATCTTTCCGATCGGCTCGAGTTCGACCGCCTCGCCCAGCACCGCACGGCGAAAACGCGCGTGCGAGATCATCGCGGTGGCCAGCACGGCGACCATTCCGACTGCCCATAGCGCGAAGAAAAGCGGAATCAGGTCGGCGAGCGACCAGAGCGGTTCGGCAACCGGCGCGGGTGCCGCAACGGGCAGGCCGACCGGACCTTCAACGACCGTAGCGATCGCCTGCTCTGACATCTCGACCACCGGGTCGGCGAATGGCAAGGGCGGCAGCACGAGCCGCAGCGCGGGCACGGCCCACAGGGCATATGTCAGCCGCGGGCCGAAATGCCGCGCAAAAGGCTTTCGAATGATCAGGATCAAAAGGACGAGAATGCCCGTCGTGACGAGCGTATCGGTCCACGCCTGAAGCAGCATCGCGGCGCTCATGATTTGAGCTTCTTCAAGAGCGCTTCGATCTCGGCGATATCGGTGTCGGTCAGCGCCTCGCGGTCGGCGAGATGCGCGATCAGCGGGCTGACGCGGCCGCCGAACAACCGGTCGACGAAGCGCTGCGATTCCTCGCCGACGGCATCGGCGCGTTCGATGGCAGGACTATAGAGATAACGCCGTCCGTCGGCTTCCGCCGTGACCGCGCCCTTTTGGACAAGCCGCGCGAGCAAGGTTTTCACCGTTGCCTGCGTCCAGCCGTTGATCTTGCCGATGCGCGAAGTCAGGTCGGCGGCAGTCTGCGGGGCTTTCTCCCACAGCGCCGACAGCACCTGCATCTCCGAATCGCTTGCTCGTTCTGCCATGCGGACCCCTCCCATTGGCACTGTCGATATGATGCGACTACAAATGTAGTCAATGGGCTGAACGCTTCCTGAACGAAGATGAACGGCACCCCTCCGCGGGGATGCGTTGCTTGATGTGTCGGAATATTTGACATCGGGCGATGCCGGTAAGGAATTGCTAACCAGCGTCTCGGGCCCAAATCCGCGAACCTCGTAAAATGGCACGGCAATTGTATAGTAAAAGATGTTCCCGAGTGTTCCGCTCAATGGAGCGGTGGGGGACATCAGTCTGGTCCCTGATGTCCCCTGCCCCCACCCGGGAAAACCCCACTTGCCCCCAATGCAGACGGGGGGCGGAGCGGCCGAAAGGCCCCGCCCCCCGGAAGCTTTTTCAGCCCAACGAAAAAAGGACGGACCGCAACGGCGGCCCGTCCAGAAATTTGGCCGCCGCGAACGGCGGCCACCCCATTTCGTTTATTCGGCTTCTTGCTGCTCAGCCTCTTTCTTGAGCTGACCCTTGGTCATTCCGGTAACGAGGACGTCGCCTGACCCGGCAAAGCTGGCGGCAGGCAGCGTCGCGACGCGGTCACCGACCTCGACCGTCACAGCCTGCACGACACCGCTGCCCGTCTGGCGCAATTCCTGGACATATCCGATCACCTTGCCGCGCGCGTCGGTCACGGCCATGCCGGGTTCGACGGCGAACATTCCGGCGCCATTGGCCGCGCCGCTTCCCGCGGCGGCGAGTTGGCCGAGGCTGCCCTGGAAGCCGCCCGCGACCGATCCGGCACCACCCGCGCTACCTGAGACGCTCGACAGTGCGGAGCCCGTCCGGTCACGGGCGGTCCCGACCGCACCGCGCGCGGTGTCGGTTGCGGTCGAAGCTGCACCCGTTGCAGTGCCAACAGCGCCGCGCGCGGTGTTGCCGACGAAATCGGTGCCCACCGCCTGCGCATCGAGGCTGCCGCCGCCCGACGCATTTCCTGCGCCTTCGGCGTTGCCGCCGACGCTGTTGCCGAGCAGATTGCCAGCGCCATTGGCCGAGCCCTTGCCATTTGCATCGGCATTGCCCTTGCCCTGCACGCGTCCCGAGCGGCGGTCGACATGGGCGTCGCCGCGGCCCGAACCGGCGATTTCACCCGCCGAACCGAGCGTGCCACCGATGGGGCCGGTCGGGTTGCCGAGCGTGCCGCCCAGCGTGCCGCCGAGGTTGCCGCCCAAGCCGCCACCGCCGCCAAGCAACTGTGCCGCGGCCGGAGCCGAAAAAGCCATGGCCGACGCGGCGAGCGCGATGGCCGAGATGAAGATGCGATTTGCCATTGTCCTACTCCTGAGTTTGCGGCCCGGAGGGGTTGGGCCTGAAGAGAGAACGATGGCGCGTTCGATTTTCTTCCGAAAAAAGTTCGCAGAGGGGTCAGCGGCCTCCGCAAGTCCCGCAAATCAGGCCATGGCCATAGATTTTGTCGCGCCCGGGCTTGCCCAGATCGCGGGCCTCCATGACGAGCGCCGCGACCGCCGGGCCGATGCGATCGATCGCAGGGACGGGATAACGCAGCGCGAGCCGTCCGGCGACAAGGGGCGCTGCAAAGGATGTGCCGCGGAGCCGATCGCTGCTTCCCACGCCGGTCGCCGCCAGCACCGCATCGCCCGGCGCGGCAAAATCGACATGCAGAGCGCGGCCGGCCTCGGGCAGCGCACGCCCCTTCGCGTCGATCCCGGTGACGGCGAAGACGCCTTTATAGGAAGCGGGATAGGCGGGCGGCGCGGCCGGTCCGTCATTGCCCACCGCCGCAACGATCAACATGCCGCGTTGCTGCGCACGGCTGACGGCGGCGGAAAGCAGCCTGTTGTCCGGGCCGACAAGGCTGATCGTCGTCACCGCAACTCCGTTCTGCGCCAGCCAGCCGAGCGCACGCGCGATGGCGCTGGCGTTGCCGCCGGCCGGATCGCTGCCATAGACATCGGCCGCGAGCAGGCGCTGGCCGGGCGCCGCGCCCTGCACCGCGCCGCTGCCGACGAGCAGCGACGCGACCGCGGTGCCATGGCGGCTCGCCGACGGCGCGCCCTTGGCAAAGCCGCGTTGCTCGACGCGCCCCGCGACCGATGGATGCGCCGCGACGCCGCCGTCGATCAGGCCAAGGCTCGCCTTGCCGCCGCCTTGGGCCGCCGCGAGCGCGGCCCCCGGCAGCGCGCCTGCCGGGCCGCTTGGGAAATAGAGATTGTCGGCATCGACCTCGACGCCCGGCAGCAGCTTTGCGAGCTGTTTGCGCGCACGGGCGAGGCTGCGGCCATCGGGCACCCGAAAACGGGCGATATCGAGATCGAGCCCCTCGATACGCTCGCGGTCGATTAGCGCAAAACCCGCCTCGCCCGCCCGCGCGATCATCGCCGCATCGACCCCGCTCGCTACCAGGACGCCGCGCACCGCAGGCTCGCCGCGCTCGTCGAGTTCGATGCTGTCGCGATTGCCGCGAACCAGCGCAGTGATCCGGTCGAGCCGCAACTGCGTCAGATTGTCACCCATCACGGCGACGCGGCCAATATCGACTTCGGGCAGCGACGGCAGGGGACCGGCGGCGCCGGGAAGCTGGACTTGCGGCAGCGCGACCTGCGCCGCGACGCGCGCGTCGGTTCCGCCAAGCAAAAGGCAGAGCATCGCCAATGATGTCGTCCAATATCGCATCGCAAGCCTCTCAAGGATCGGCACGCCGGCCGGTTCCCGAAAAAATTTAGCAGGTCGCGGAATAAACGATAGAAGCCACTCGTTTCTTCCTCACACAATCGAAAGGCGACAATGCGCTTCGAAGAGGAACTGGTCGAATTGCTGCCCCGTCTGCGCAGGTTTGCGCGCGGACTGGCGCGCGATGCCAGCGACGCCGACGATTTATGCCAGGCGGCGATCGAACGCGCACTGAAATCGCAGGGACAGTGGCAACAGGGAACAAGACTGGATAGCTGGATGTATCGCATCACCCGCAATCTCTGGATCGACGAGCGCAGGGCCTCCGGCCGGCGCGGCGTCCATGCGTCGATCGACGAAAGCGTCACCCAGATCGCGGGCGATGGCATCGCCGAAGTCGAAGCGGGAACGCTGCGCGGCGATGTCGACGGCGCGATGGCGCGCCTTCCCGACGAGCAGCGCGAAGTGGTGATGCTCGTCCTCGTCGAAGGCTATGCGTACCGCGAGGCCGCCGACATATTGGAGGTGCCGATCGGCACCGTCACCTCGCGCCTCGCCCGCGGGCGCGAAACATTGATGCATCTGCTGGGAGAGGCCGCATGAGTTTCGATCCCGCCACCGTCGCCGCCTTTGTCGATGGGGAACTCGACGACCTGACCGCGCGGCGGATCGAACGCGAGGCGGAGGGCGACCCCGCGCTCGCCGCCGAAATCGCACGCCACCGAGCGTTGAAGGCAAAGCTGGCGGCACATTATGCGCCCGTTGCCGAAGAGCCGGTGCCCGAGCGGCTGCGCGCGCTGCTGACCCCCGACGTTGCGGTCGATACCAGCCTTGCCACGCGGCGGGAGGCGAAGCGAGCGCGCTTCGCCCCGATCCATTGGGGCGCGATCGCGGCTTCGCTCGTGCTCGGACTTGCGCTGGGACTGCGGCCATGGGCACCTGCGGCCAGCATCGCCGAAGCGAACGGCGCAGTCGTCGCCGCAGGCCCGCTTGCCGATGCGCTCGACACACAGCTTGCCTCTAACCAGCCGCCCGATGCCGCGGTGCGGATCGGGCTCAGCTTTGAAGACAAGGCCGGGCGCTATTGCCGCAGCTTTGAAAGCGCATCGCTGGACGGTATCGGCTGTCACGACAACGGACGCTGGCGTCTCGAACGCACGATGCGGGGACAAGCGGGCACCGATTATCGCCAGGCGTCGTCGGGCGAACTTGCCGCCGCCACCGCCGCGATGATGGGGGGCGATCCGCTCGACGCCGCCGCCGAGCGGCAGGCGCGCGACAAGGGTTGGGCGCGCCGCTGATCCGTCAGCTACGCGCGGGTTCGTCGATCCCGAACAGCGCCGCGAAATTCGCACGCTTGGCAAGCAGGTCGGCGAGGCTGTAACCGTCGAGCACGGCCATAAACGCCGCGAGCGCCTCAGCGAGCGCCCCGGTCAGCCCGCACGCCGGCGCGATGATGCAGCTTCCGCAATCGACGAGATCGAATCCCTCCTCGGTATGGCGCACGACCGCGCCGACATTGATCTCGGCCGCAGGCTTCGCAAGCCGGATCCCGCCGAAGCGTCCGCGCACGCTTTCGAGATAGCCTGCGTTCACTAGGTCGTTGACGACCTTCATCAGATGGTTTTGCGAAATTCCATAGGCACGCGAAATCTCCGAGATCGGGCTCAGCCGCGCGTCATCCTGCGCGCCCACATAGAGGAGCACGCGCATCGCATAGTCGGTGTAGCGCGTCAGGCGCATCTTGGTCCTTCGAAATTTCCGTCACGCCATAATATGCATTTTTGTTGCATGTTTCAAATTTCGATCATACATGCGCTTTAGATACATGATTGGAGCGAGTCGTGAAACAGGACGACCAGATCGATGAAGCCGCGCTCGAGCGCTTGATTCCGGCCTTTTACGACCGCGTGCGCGCCGACGCCGATATCGGGCCGCTGTTCAACGCGGCGGTGCACGACTGGGCGGAGCATCTCGAAAAGCTCGTCGCATTCTGGTCGTCGGTGATGCTGACGAGCGGGCGTTACAAGGGCAGCCCGATGGCCGCACATCTTGCGCACAAGGAGGCGATTACTCCCGCGATGTTCGACCGCTGGCTGCAGATCTGGGCCGACACCACGAACGAACTGCTGGCCCCGGCCGCCGCGTCCGCGTTGCAGGCCAAGGCCGCGCGTATCGCCGAAAGCCTGCAACTCGCACTGTTTTTCCGCCTGGGCGACCCTGGTCGCCGTGCCGCCTGATTACTGAAGGAGAAGAGCCATGTCCGAAGCGCCTTTTGTCGACCTGAACGTCCACCATCGTCCGATAGATTTCTCCGACCGCATCGCATTCGGCTTTACCAAGATGCTGCGCCTTGCCGCCGACACCTTCTTTGCCAAGCGGTACGGCCACCGCGCGATCGTGCTCGAAACGGTTGCGGCGGTCCCGGGCATGGTCGGTGCGACGCTGGTCCACCTCAAGAGCCTGCGCCGGATGGAAGACGACAAGGGCTGGATCCGCACGCTGATGGAAGAGGCGGAGAATGAGCGGATGCACCTGATGACCTTTATCGAGGTCGCGAAACCGACCTTGTTCGAACGCCTCGTCATTCTCGGCGTCCAGTGGGTCTTCTACCTCGCCTTCTTCGCGCTCTACCTGATCAGCGCCAAGACCGCGCACCGGGTCGTCGGCTATTTCGAGGAGGAGGCCGTCATCAGCTATACGCTCTACCTTCAGGAAATCGACGAGGGCCGCAGCCCCAATCTGCCGGCGCCTGTGATCGCCAGACATTATTGGAAGCTCGCCGATGACGCGACGCTGCGCGACGTCGTTCTCGTCGTCCGCGCCGACGAGGCACACCACCGCGACGTCAACCACGGCTTCGCCAGCGAGCTCGCCGGGATCGAACCCGCGGCGCAGGTCGCCCCCTACCCCGAACATGCCGACGAACTGCGGATCGCGGCCTGAACACGCCTAGCCCAAGGACAGAATATAATGCGCACTGCTTCCGCTCACACCATGGCCATCGTCAAGGCCACCGCCCCCGCGCTCGAAAAGCATGGCCTTGCGATCACCACCGCGATGTACGCCCGATTGTTCGAGAATAAGGATATCGAGGCGATGTTCGACCGCGCCGCGCAGACGAGCGGCGAGCAGCCGAAACGGCTTGCGGCGGCGATCCTCGCCTATGCAAAGAATATCGATAAGCTGCAGAATCTGGGACCGGCAGTGTCGCGCATGGTCGCGCGCCATGTCGATACCGGCGTGAAGGCGGAGCATTACCCCCATGTCGCCAATGCCCTGCTCCCCGCCATCCGCGACGTACTGGGCGCAGAGATCGCGACCGACGAGGTGCTCGCGGCGTGGGGCGAAGCCTATTGGATGCTCGCCGACATACTGATCGCGGCGGAAGCGCAGGCATATGAGGATGCAGAGGCGGCGTGAAGGTGGCGGGTATGGAGCGGAAGCTGCCCTCTCTACCCTCGTCACCCCGGGCTTGACCCGGGGTCCCGCTATTTCGTGAAGCGTGCCGGTGCCTTCAAAAAGCGGGATCCCGGGTCAAGCCCGGGATGACGGGAATGGGGACGGGATGTCCGCTCACCACCCCAAAAAAAGACATCGCCTTCAAATAGGTCTTTCCTACATTATCCGGCCGTGCCAGCCTTCATCCGGCTCTTTGAAATTAGTGGACAAGGACGGTTGCTACCCGGACGGCGGCGGGGGCAGCGTGGACCGCGCGGAGCACGTCGCGGGGGTCCGATCAAGGAACGCGACAGGGCTGAACTTTACTGAACTTTGGACCGTCATCCCCGACCCGTCGAAGAGCGCCACTATGACGAATGGCAGGAATCGAGCGCTCATTGCGTCACCCCGGACTTGATCCGGGGTCCCGCCATCTCATGACGCGTGCGGTTGCATCAAAAAGCGGGATCCCGGATCAAGTCCGGGATGACGACAGGCTGGACGAGCGAACGCCCGCTCCCCCGCCCCTAAACCGACGTCCGCTCGCTCTCCACATCCCGATGCTGAAGATATCGCCGCTCCGCCTCGGCCAGATAGTCGCGCGTCAGCGGCAGCGCGTGGCGGCTGCGTGCGAACTGGATCTGGTAATTGCCCATCCCGCCGCTCTCGAATGCCGCGGTCGCGCCGGCGAGGTAGAAGCACCACATGCGGAAAAAGCGCGTGCCCATCATCGCGACAATTTCTGCTTCATGCGCTAGCGTCCGCGCATACCATTGACGCAAAGTCAGTGCATAATGCAGCCGCAGCGTCTCGATATCGGTCGCGATCAAGCGGCTCTTCTCGCTCGCCGCCAGCGTCTCGCTGAGCGCCGGGATATAGCCGCCGGGAAAGATATATTTGCGCGTGAAGGCGTCGGTCGATCCCGGCTTGCCAAAGCGGCCGATCGTGTGGATCAGCATCACGCCGTCGGCGGTCATCAGATTGGCGGCGGCGCGAAAGAAAGTCTCGAAATTGGCGGCTCCGACATGTTCGAACATGCCGACGGACACGATGCGGTCGAAGCGCCCCGACTCGCGCGCGGCAAGATCGCGATAGTCGATGAGTTCGAATTGGACGCGATCGGCGACCCCCGCCGCCTCGGCACGCTGCCGGGCAAGCGCGAGCTGCTCTTCGGATAGGGTGATGCCGAGCACCTCGACCTGCTCAAGCTTCGCGAGCGTGATCGCCATCCCGCCCCAGCCGCAGCCGATGTCGAGAATGCGCTGCCCCGGCGCCAGTGCAAGCTTTGCCGCGATATGCGCCTTCTTCGCGACCTGCGCCTCCTCCAGCGTCATGTCCGGGCGTGACCAGTAGGCGCAGCTATATTGCATGTCTTCGTCGAGGAAGAGCCGATAGAGGTCGTTGCCGATATCGTAGTGATGCTTGACGTTGGCGCGCGACTGGCGCTGGCGGTTGATCGATCCGATCCGCGTCTTCACCCATTCGGCGCGCCGACCGAGCCAGGTCTTGTCGCGCAGCTTGGCGCCGCGGTCCCAGGGCGTGTTCGAACGGAACAGCGCGACGAGTTCCATGATGTCGCCCTCGACCAGTTCCATCTCGCCGTCCATGAACGCCTCGGCAGCGCCGATGCGCGGGTCGAGGATGATGCGGCGCATTCCCTTTCGGCTCGTGAAGCGGATCGTGACGTTCGGAAAGCCCGGCGCAGGTTCGCCATATTCCTCGCGCGCGCCATCGGGCGCGATGACGGAGAGCCGCCCCTGATGAATAATCCGGGAGAGAAACGGACGCAGAATGGACATTTTAAGAAACGAACCTCCAACTCGAAAAAAGGTTCCTGTCAGATTCCCGCATACCATTCATAATCGATGCGATCTTCCCAATAGCCGCCCTTGCCCGCGCCGATTCCGTCGAGGCTGGCGACCGCCTCGATCGCGTTCACATATTTGGCGTGCTTGTAGCCAAGCTGACGCTCGATCCTGAGGCGCAGCGGCGCGCCGTTCGCGATCGGCAATATCTTGTCATTGAGCGCCCACGCCATGATCGTCTGCGGGTGGAGCGCGTCGACCATGTCGCAGCTTTCATAATAGAGCGCGTCGCCAAGCCGGTCGGCGCAGCGGAAGACGATATAGCGCGCGCTGTCTTTCATGCCGGCAGCGGCAAGAATATCGCGCAGTCGCGGGCCGGTCCATTGTCCGATCGCGCTCCACCCCTCGACGCAGTCGTGGCGCGTGATCTGCGTGCGCCCTGGCATCGCACGGATATCTGCCATCGACAGCGACAGCGGCTTTGCGACAAGTCCCGTCACTTTGACGCGCCAGTCGGCAAAGCCGCTCGCCGCATGCGCGGAATAGTCGGCCCCCGCAGGCAGGCGCGTGCCGTTGGGCCGGAAATAGGGTGACAGGTCGGCCCGGCCATATTCGCGCGCAAGCGCGTTCCTGTCGATCAATGCACGCTGGCTGGCGCGGTTCATTTCCTCGCCCATCGACAATATCTTGCGCACTGCAGGCGCGTCGTTGATCGCATCGCAGCCCGACAGCAAAGGCAAGGCGCCCGCAGCGGCGACCAATCCGCCGGCGCGCGCGATCAACTGGCGGCGCGGGAGGATGATCCCGCTCATGCGCCCGCGTCCCGCTCGGGCGGCAGGCGGAACCAGCCGGTGATCATCGAGCGCAGCTCGTTCATGGGACCCGCAAGCAGCACCATGGCGATATGGACGAGGAAGAAGAAGACGAGTGCCCAGGCGGTGATGAAATGGACCGAGCGCGCCGATTGACGGCCGCCGAACAGGTCGAGCAGCCACGGCCAGGCGGCGTTCATGCCGGGCGACATGGTAAGGCCGGTCGCGATCATCAGCGGCAGCGCGACGAAGATCACGCCGATGTAACTGAACTTTTGCAGGACACCGTATCGCGCCGCCGCCTGCCCACGCGGAAAGCGCAACCGCGCATGATCTTTCACATCCTGCCAGATATGACGCGGCGACCATTCGGCCGCGCGGACATGCAGGTCCTTGCGCAAATGCCCGCCGAGCAGCGTCCACAGCATGTAGAGCGTCAGGCCGATCGACAATATCCACGCGAACAGCAGATGCCAGCGCCGCCCGTCGGCAAGGCTATAGCTGGTCGGAATCGTCGCCCAGCCGGGAAAGGCCCAGGTCCTCGACTGCCCTTCCGCATCGGTCCAGCGGCCGAGCACGCCCGTCGTTTCGACCCGATAGTCGCCGATGCGCAGATAACCGCTGTCCGCCGTCGAACCGATCACCAGCCACGCGCGGTCGAAATTCGCACCATATTCGCCCCAATAGAGCCGCGGGTGTGCATTGAAGATCATCAGCCCGCTCATCAACAGGACGAGCAAGGTGACGGCATTGACCCAATGCCAGATACGCACCGGCAGCCGGTGGCGATAGACGCGCACCGGCACCGATTTTTCGGGAGCGACGGGAGTTTCAGCCTCGGCCATGATCCCGGTTCGCTCCTTTGCCGCTTCCGGTTACGCGACAGCCTTCGCGGCATATTCCTCGCGATAGCGGTTACGCAAGCTGACCTTGTCGATCTTTTCGCTGCCGAGCTTGGGCAGCGCGTCGTTCGACATCCAAATCTGGCAGGGCACCTTATAGGGAGCGAGCCGTGCGCTGAGGAATGCGACCAGATCGTCGGCGGTCACATTGCTGCCGGGCTTTGTCCAAACGACCGCACCGACGCATTCGCCCAGCCGCTCGTCGGGCAGACCGAACACCGCGCATTCGTTGACCTCCGCATGCTCGTAAATCGCGGCCTCGACTTCCTGGCAGCTTATATTCTCACCGCCGCGGATGATGATGTCCTTCTTGCGGTCGACGATGAACAGATAGCCGTCCTCGTCCAGATAACCGAGGTCGCCCGAGCGAAAATAGCCATTGTCGAAGAAGGCCGCCTTGGTCGCGGCTTCATTGTTCCAATAGCCCTCGAAATTGCACACCGAGCGGATGCAGACTTCGCCGACGCTACCCTGCGCGAGCGGTTCGCCATTGTCGTCGAGGATCGCAAGGTCGACGAGCGGCTTCGACGCGGGGCCGGTCGACATCGGCTTCGCGACATAATTTTCGTTGATGATGCCGCAGCCGACCGCGTTGGTTTCGGTGAGGCCATAGCCGAGCAGGGGCTTGGCCTCGCCCATCTCCGTCGCAAGACGACGCACATGCTCGGGCGGGCGCGGCGCGCCGCCGCCGGCGTAGCTTTTGCACGTCGACAGATCGTAATTCTTGCGGTTCGGACTGGTGAGAATTTCATAGCTCATCAGCGGAACGCCGACGAAATAATTGCACTTCTCGTCCTGGATCAGCCGCATCGCCTCGTCGGCGTTCCACTTGGGCATCAGCACGAGTTTGCGTCCCAAGGCGAAGCTTTGCAGGAACACCGGGATTTCGGCGGTGACGTGAAACAAGGGCGTGCAGATCAGCGTCGCGGGCTGGATGTCCGACATCTGCCCATCTTCGGTTAGCAGATGGACGATGCTTGCGGTCTGGGTGACATAGTTGAAGATCGCCTGCACCACCGCCTCGTGGCGCGAATAGGCGCCCTTCGACTGGCCGGTCGAGCCCGAGGTAAAGAGGATCGTCGCGAGGTCCTGCCCCGTCAGCGTGGGCAGCACGGTCGCTGCGCTGCCGCCCGCGCCGGTGATCGGCGCGACCGCCAGATCGATCGGCTGCGTTAAGTCGAGGGTAATGACCTTCGCACCATGTTCGACCTCTTCGAGCCGTGCGGCGCGCTGGACGTCGGCAATGACGAGCTTCGCTTCGCTATCGAGGATGCCCGCAGCGAGTTCGCCCCCCTGCCACCAGCCGTTGAGCAGCGTAGCGCAGCCGCCCGCCATCAGGATACCGATGTAGGAAACGCACCACGCATTGGCGTTGCGCATCGCAAGCCCGACGCGGTCGCCGCGCTGGACGCCATGGCCCTCGATCAATCCCGCCGCGACCTGCCGTGCCGCCATATAGACCTGCTTGAACGACAGCCGCTCGTCGCCCTCGACAAGGAAAGTGGCGTCGCCATGCTGCGCAGCAAAAAACGCAACATAGTCGGCAAGGTTGGTCGGTGCGGTGGTGATGAAGGGAAGCTGGTGGCCGAAGCGTTCGACGGACCCGACCTGGATCGGTCCGCCCGGACCGGTGATCAGATTATAGGCGGCTTCCAGGCGCAAATCGAGCGCTGATGGCATCTTTCATCTCTCCTCTTGGTCTCGCTCGCCATACCCCTTATGGGGAGGCCTCTCCTGGGGAAGGACAGCGCGACTATATGTTTCTTTTTGCAACCTTAGCCGAAGCAACGCAATATGTGAACTTTCACGATCTGATGGGTGAGAATTCAGAGATCGCGTTCAGCGTCTTCGGCCTGCCGATCCGCTGGTATGCCCTGGCCTATCTCGCCGGAATCTTCGTCGGTTACTGGTATTTGCTGAAGCTGATCGCGCAGCCCGGCGCCCCGATGGCGCGGCGCCATGCCGACGACATGATCTTCTATGCGATGCTCGGGATCATCCTCGGCGGGCGGCTTGGCTATGTGCTCTTCTACAACCTCGGCAACTATATCGAGAAGCCGCTCGAGATATTCAAACTGTGGGACGGCGGCATGTCGCTCCATGGCGGCGTGATCGGCGTGCTGATCGCGATCTGGTATGTGACGCGCAAGGAGAAGCTGAGTTTTCTGCGCTTTTGCGATTATGTCGCGTGCGTCGTGCCCTTCGGCCTTTTCTTCGGCCGCCTCGCCAATTTCGTGAATGGCGAACTGTGGGGCCGCGCGACCACCGTGCCATGGGCGATCATCTTTCCCGACAGCGGCACGATGGACCCCCGCCACCCGAGCCAGCTTTATGAAGCCGGGCTCGAAGGGATCGTGATGATGGCTATCCTAGCCTTCTTCTTCTGGCGCACCGATGCGCGCTACAAGCCCGGCTTCCTCTTCGGCATGGCGGCGATCATCTATGGGCTCAGCCGCTTTGCGGTCGAGTTCGTGCGCGAACCCGACGTGCAGCTCGGCACGCTGTCGTGGGGCCTCACGATGGGCCAGACGCTTACCGTGCCGATGCTGCTTGTCGGCTTCTGGCTCGTCGCCACCGCGAAGGGCCGCCGCAAGCGGATCGAACCGGTGGCCGGGCTCGACAGCGTTGCGTGACGGCCCACCGACCCCCGACGAGTTGATAAGCGAAATCGCGGCAGCGCGGCCCACGACGGTCGCCGACTATATGGCGGCGGCAAACGGCCATTATTATGCGACGCGCGACCCGCTGGGCGCCGCAGGCGATTTCACCACGGCACCCGAAATCAGCCAGATGTTCGGTGAGATGGTTGGTATCTGGGTCGCAGACCTCTGGTCGCGCGCGGGCGGTCCGGCGTTTCGTTACGTCGAGCTGGGCCCGGGCCGCGGCACGCTCGCCGCCGATGCGCTGCGGACGATGGCGCGCTTTGGCTGCACGCCAGCCGGCATCGACCTGGTCGAGACAAGCCCGACGCTGCGGGCGGCGCAGCTCGCGCGCCTGCCCGCAGCGGAGCATCACGACCAGGTCGACGCGCTGCCCGACGACGTGCCGCTGATCATCGTCGCGAACGAGTTTTTCGACGCGCTGCCGATCCATCAATATATCCGCACGATCGACGGCTGGCGCGAGCGCATGGTCGAACGCCAGGGCGGCGTGCTGGTGCCCGTTGCGGGCGACACACCCGCCGACGACGTCGTACCGGCTTCGCTACGGAACGCGCCGCAGGGCGCGGTCGTCGAAACGACGCCCGTCTCGGCCGCGATCATGCAGCGCTGCGCCTTTCGTCTTGCGCGGCAAGGCGGCGCGATGCTCGCGATCGACTATGGCTATGCCGGCCCCGCCGCAGGCGACACGTTGCAGGCAGTGAAGGCGCATCGCTTCGCCTCTCCCTTCGCCGATCCCGGTGAGGCCGACCTGACCGCGCATGTCGATTTCACCGCGCTCGCCACGGCTGCACAAAATGCGGGCGTGTCCGTGAGCCCGCTGACGACGCAGGGCGACTGGCTGCGGCGGCTCGGCATCGACGCGCGGCTGCAATCGCTCGTTGCGGCTGCGCCGAACCGCGCCGAGGAATTGAAGGGCCAGCGCGACCGCCTCGTCGAGCCGCGCCAGATGGGCGACTTGTTCAAGGTGATGGCCTTTTCCGCACCGGACTGGCCCGCCCCCGCAGGATTTACAGGAGACGCCGCATGACCGCCATCGAACTGGCAAAACCCGGAGATGCGGAGGCCATCGCGGCTTTCGCCAACGGGTCGTTCACTCATACTTTCGGGCATATCTATGATCCCGCCGACCTCTCCACCTTCCTTGCAGGCTGGAACCCGCCCGACCGCGTGCGCGCGCAAATCGCGAGCGATGATCATGACATCGCGCTGGTTCGCGGCGAATCCGGCGCGATCCTCGGCTATATCAAGATGGGGCCGGTCGATTTCGAACTGCCCAAGGAGCAACCGACGGGCGATGCGGTCGAACTGCACCAACTTTATGTCGCCGAAGCCGCGAAGGGCACGGGCGTCGCCGTCGCATTGATGGAATGGGGCATCGCCTGGGCGCGCGAGCGGGCATCGATCCTTTACCTCACGGTCTTCACCGAGAATGACCGCGCGCAGGCCTTTTACCGTCGCTACGGTTTCTACGACGTCGGGCGCAACGCGTTTCGCGTCGGCAATCATATCGACGAGGACCGTTTCTTCAGGCTCGATCTGTGAGCACGCCCTTCGTTACAGCCGCGCCGTTGGACGGTCTCGCTCATGGCTTCTTTGGCCGCCGCGGCGGGGTGTCGACGGGCGAACTCGCCTCGCTCAATTGCGGTCTCGGTTCTGGCGACGATCCCGCGCTGATCTCCGAGAACAGGCGGCGCGTGGCCGATGCGGTGCTTCCCGGCGCAAAGCTGACCGGCCTCTATCAGGTCCACGGCAATCGCTGCGTGATCGTCGACGGCCACACCGACCTTGACGCCCGGCCCGAGGCCGATGCGCTGGCGACGCGCACGCCTGGCATAGTGCTCGGCATATTGACCGCCGACTGCGTGCCGGTCCTCTTCGCCGACCGCGAGGCCGGGGTCGTCGGCGCGGCGCATGCGGGGTGGAAGGGCGCGATTGCGGGCGTCACCGACGCCACGCTGGAGGCGATGGAAAGCCTTGGCGCCAATCGCGCCGATATCGCCGTCGCAATCGGCCCGTGCATCGCCCGCGCTTCCTATGAGGTCGACGAGGGTTTCGTGCAGCGCTTCGTCGAGGACGATCCCGCGAACGAGCGCTTTTTCGCCGCCGGCAAGCCCGGCCATGCGATGTTCGACATCGCCGCCTATGTCGCCGCGCGGCTCGCGGAAGCGGGCGTGACCCGAATTGCCATCGGCGGACAGGACACCTATGCCGAGGCCGACGACTATTTCAGCTATCGCCGCGCGTGCCATAAGGGCGAGAACAGCTACGGCCGCCAATTGTCGGTGATCGGATTGCGCTAAAGATATCATCCATCGTCACCCCGGACTTGATCCGGGGTCCCGCTTCCACGAAGAAAGCGGGATGCCGGGTCCAGCCCGGCATGACGAAATAAGGGGGACGGGACGGGATGAAGGCACTCGCGATACCGCGCAAACGGTTGGTTTCGATTGTCGGCGGTTCGATGGGCAATCTGGTCGAATGGTACGACTGGTTCGCTTACGCCGCCTTCGCCATCTATTTCGCTCCGGTCTTTTTCCCGCAGGCTGACCCCACTGCACAGCTTCTGAACTCCGCCGCCATCTTTGCCGTCGGCTTCGTCATGCGCCCGATCGGCGCGTGGGTGATGGGGCGCTTTGCCGACACGCGCGGGCGCAAGGCTGGGCTGTCGCTGTCGGTGGCACTGATGTTCAGCGGGTCGATGCTGATCGCGATCGCGCCGACCTATGCCGTTGCGGGCCTGCTCGGGCCGGCGACATTGCTCGTCGCGCGAATGCTGCAAGGCCTGTCGCTCGGCGGTGAATATGGCGCGAGCGCGACCTATTTGTCCGAAATGGCACCCAAGGAGAATCGCGGCTTCTGGGCGAGCTTCCAATATATGACGCTCTGCGGCGGCCAGCTTTGCGCGATATTCGTCGCGGTGGTGCTGCAATTCTTCCTGACCGAGGCCGAACTCACCGCATGGGGTTGGCGCATCCCGTTCGTTATCGGCGCGCTGCTCGCGCTCGGTGTTTATGTCCTCCGCCGCAATCTGGCCGAAACGCCGTCGTTCGAGAATCAGGCGGTCGACCGGCCCGTCTCGACCGCCAAGCTGCTGTGGAAAGAGCATCGCCGCGAAAGCATCCTCGTCGGCATGTTGTCGGCGGGCGGCGGGCTCGCGGCCTACACCTATACCAGTTACATGCAGAAATTCCTGTTCAACACCGTCGGTTTCGACAAGGCGACCGCGACCTATATCATCGCCGCCGCGCTGCTGTGGTTCACCGCGATGCAGCCGGTTTTCGGGGCGCTGGCAGATAAGTTCGGGCGCAAGCCGATGTTGCTGCTGTTCGGGATCGGCGGCGCGATCGTCGCGGTGCCGACCTTCATGACGCTGGAGACCGTCACCTCGCCGATCGTCGCCACGCTGCTCATCATGATCCCGCTCACGCTGCAAAGCGGATATAGCGCGAACAATGCGCTGGTGAAGGCCGAGCTGTTTCCCGCGCATATCCGCGGCCTCGGCGTCGCGCTGCCCTATGCGATCGGCAATGCGATGTTTGCGGGCACGCTCGAAATCGTCGCGCTGGCACTCAAGGATGCCGGCATCGAACGCGTCTTTTATTTCTATGTTGCCGCGGTGATCGCGATGGCCGGGGTCGCGACGCTGTTGCTTCCCGAGACGAAAGAGCGCAGCCTGATCGTCGAGGATTAGGGTCGGCACGCCGCGCAATATAGTTTCAAACGAAACCGGCGTGCTATAGAGGGCTCCGACACCTCAAGGAGCATCCCCCATGGCCATGCGCGGCAAACCCAAGACAAACACCAAGAAAATCGGCGATCGCGATCTCAGCCCCGCCACGCTGATGATGGGACTCGGCTATGACCCCGTGCTGTCCGAAGGCTCGTTGAAGCCGCCGATCTTCCTGACCTCGACCTTCGCTTTCGAAAGCGCCGCCGCAGGCAAGCGCTTCTTCGAACATATCACCGGCAAGCGTGAAGGACCCGCCGACGGCCTCGTCTATTCGCGCTTCAACGGTCCGAACCAGGAAATCCTCGAGGATCGCCTCGCGGTCTGGGACGGCGCCGACGACAGCCTCGTCTTTTCGAGCGGCATGTCGGCAATCGCGACTCTGCTCCTCGCGCTCGTCGGCCAGAATGATGTCATCGTCCATTCGGGTCCGCTCTATGCGGCGACCGAGACGCTGATCGCGCGCATCCTGTCGCGATTCGGCGTCAGCTTCCTCGACTTTCCCGCCGGCGCGACGCGCGAGGAGATTGACGACATTCTCGCTCGCGCCCAGACGCTCGCCGATGAAAAGGGCGGCAAGGTCGCGCTCGTTTATCTCGAAAGCCCGGCGAATCCCACGAACGCGCTGGTCGATGTCGAGGCCGTCCGCGCCGCGCGCGACGCCGCCTTCCCCGGCGAGCAGAAGCCGCCGATCGCCATCGACAACACCTTCCTCGGCCCGCTCTGGCAAAAGCCAATCCGTCAGGGCGCCGAACTCGTCGTCTACAGCCTCACCAAATATGCCGGCGGCCATTCGGATCTCGTCGCGGGCGGCGTGTCGGGCGACCAGAAGCTGCTCAACATCATCCGTCCGATGCGCAACACGATCGGCACGATCTGCGACCCCAACACCGCATGGATGCTGCTGCGCAGCCTCGAAACGCTCGAACTGCGCATGAGCCGTGCGGGCGAGAATGCCCTGAAGGTCTGCACTTTCCTGCGCGATCACCCGAAGGTCGAGGGGCTCGGCTATCTCGGCTTCATTCAGGATGCGCGCCAGAAGGACATCTTTGACCGCCACTGCACCGGCGCCGGATCGACCTTCTCGCTGTTCATCAAGGGCGGTGAGGAAGAGAGTTTCCGTTTCCTCGACGCGCTGAAGATCGCCAAGCTCGCGGTCAGCCTCGGCGGCACAGAGACGCTGGCGAGCCACCCCGCCGCGATGACCCATTTGTCGGTTCCGCCGGAGCGCAAGAAGGCGCTCGGCATCACCGACAATCTGGTACGCGTGTCGATCGGCATCGAAGATCCCGACGATCTTATCGCCGATTTCGCGCAGGCATTGGACGCGGTTTAACGACCGCCATCGTCTTAAAGCCACAAAAGCCCCGCATCGGCGGGTTCGAAATTGTGTCCTTTGTGGCTTTAAGGCGATCCTCGGCATGTTGGCAGAAACGGCCATCGCGGATCGGTGTCGGCGTCATTCCACGACGCTAATGCGCCGCGATTTTGCAGGACAGCGCTATTTGCGGGCGCGCCAGTCGACGACCTGCCAGCCCATTTGCGGGGCGAGCAGTTTCAGCTTGCGCGACGGCGTCGTCGCGACCGCCTCGTCAGCGAAGTGCAGCATCGGATGGTCGGAGACATGGTCCGAATAGGCGCGGACATGCGCCGCCTCGCGCGTGATCTCGTTCGCGGCAAGCCAGTCCGATATGCGCGCGAACTTCGCCTCGCCATAGCAATTGTCGCCCGCCAGACGCGCGTGAATATGGTCGGCGCCGTCGGGTTCGTCGAGCTGCGTCGCGAGCACATCGTCGATCCCGAGCCGCCGCGCGATTGCGTCGACATAGAGGTGAAAAGACGCCGTCGCGAGCAGCAAACGATACCCGGCCTCGCGGTCGGCGGCGATCTGCTGAAGCGCGGCGGAGTGCAGCCCTCGTGAGACGACCTTGTCGGCGTAGCTTTCGGCGAGCGGGGCGATTTCGGTGCGACGAAAGCGCTTGCCGACGAGCAGTCGAAGGTTGATCGCCTTCAACCGCGAGCGGTCGATCAGGCGCAGCGAATAGGCCGCGCCGGCCAGCCCGACGAGCGGCAGAAGCAGGAGGCGCCATTGCTGGCGCCGCTGTGCGACATGCATGAGGAATCCGCTGTAAGTCCCTGAACGCGTTATCGTCCGGTCCATGTCGTACATCGCGACGCGGTGGGCATAGTCGGGGGTCGGCGTGGCCAGCGGATCTTCCATCCCTCACCCATAGTATGGGCCCATATCGGGGCCAAGGCCTGACAAGCTGAACCATGGATTCACTTGCCGTGCCGGGGCAAATAAGCCAGTGTCCTCCGCACGATGGTGGCCAGGGCTGATTTCGAACATAGCGACGGTGCCGATGGTGCCGAAGTTCGCTTCACCGGCCGTCTGACGCTCGCGCGTTTGGGTGACGTTCCCGCACGGCTGGATGCACTCGGGCCGATCGCGACGCTCGACCTCTCGGCACTCGAAAGGATCGACACTGTCGGCGCGTGGATCGTCACGCGCACGGTCAACGAACATGGCTCGAAAGTCGTCGGGGCGAGCCCGGAGGCACAGCGCCTGCTCGAAGCGCTCGCCACCGACAAGAGCGAGTATCGCGTCCACCGCGACCGCCGCCCGGCGTGGGCGCGTATGTTGGAGCAGGTCGGCACCGCCAGCGTTGCGATCTGGCACGAACTGCTCGGCATCGTCGGATTCTTCGGCGCGATGATTGTCGCGCTCGGCACCCAGATTCGCGCGCGCCGCCGCCTGCGCTGGAATGCCGTCGTCACGCGATTCCAGACCGTCGGCGTCGACGCGCTGCCGATCATCGGGCTGATGAGCTTCCTGATCGGCATCGTCATCGCGCAGCAGGGCGCGGTCCAGCTTGAACAATTCGGGCTTGAGGTGTTCACGATCAACCTGGTCGGGCGCGCATCGATCCGCGAACTTGGGCTGTTGATGACCGCGATCATGGTCGCGGGCCGCTCAGGATCGGCCTTCGCCGCGCAAATCGGGACGATGAAGCTGACCGAAGAGGTCGATGCGATGCGCACGATCGGCGTGTCGCCAATGGAGGCGATCGTGCTGCCGCGCGTCGCCGCGTCGACGATCACCATGCCTTTGCTCGGTTTCTACGCCAGCCTGTGCGCGATCGCCGGCGGCGGCGCCTTTGTCTGGGTCGGGCTCGACATCCCGCCGCTCACCTATATCCAGCGGCTGCGTGAAATCATTCCGATGACCGATTTCTACATCATGCTGATCAAGGCGCCGGTGTTCGGCATATTGATCGGCGTCACCGGCTGTTACGAAGGCATGCAGGTGCGCCAGAATGCCGAGGAAGTCGGTCAGCGTACGACATCGGCGGTGGTCGCCGCGATCTTCCTCGTCATCGTCCTCGACGCGATGTTCGCCGTCTTCTTCTCTTCGCTGGGATGGAATTGATGAGCGAAGAAGTCGAACAGGAGATCAAGGAAGAGCTTGCTGCGGCCGACGCGGTGCGCCCCGAAAAGTTCGAAACGGCCATTTGCATTCGCGGGCTGAAGAACCAGTTCGGCGATGCCGTGGTTCACGAGGATCTGGACCTCGACGTTCGTTCGGGTGAGATTCTGGGCGTCGTCGGCGGATCGGGCACCGGCAAGTCGGTGCTGATGCGCTCGATCATCGGCCTCCAGACCCCGACCGCGGGCGAGATTGAGGTTTATGGCAAAACGCTCGACACGATCGCCAACGAAGAGGAATCGCGCGACCTGCGCCGGCGCTGGGGCGTGATGTTCCAGGGCGGCGCGCTCTTTTCGACGCTGAGCGTGGCTGAAAATATTCAGGTTCCCCTGCGCGAATATTATCCGCGGCTCGACCAAAGGCTGCTCGACGAAATCGCCGCATACAAGGTCGCGATGGTCGGGCTGCCCCCCGACGCCGGCCCGAAATACCCGGCCGAACTGTCGGGCGGGATGGTGAAGCGTGCCGGGCTCGCGCGCGCGCTGGCGCTCGATCCCGCGTTGCTGTTTCTCGACGAGCCGACGGCGGGGCTCGACCCGATCGGCGCGGCGAAGTTCGACGAGCTTATTCGCGAGCTCGCGGACACGATGGGCCTGACGGTCTTTCTCATCACGCACGACCTCGATTCGCTTTATGCGACCTGCGACCGCGTCGCGGTTCTGGCCGAAAAGAAGGTGATCGCGGTCGGCACGATCCCGGAACTGCTTGCCACCGAGCATCCGTGGATACAGGATTATTTCAACGGGCCCCGGGGCCGCGCTGCGGCGGGCGGGAACCAAACCGCGAAGCGGCGATAGGAAAAGCTGATGGAAACTCGCTCAAACAACGTCCTCGTCGGCGCTTTCGTCCTCTTCTTCACCGCGGCGCTCGCCTTTTTCGTCGTCTGGCTGGCGAACGACAGCGGCGGCACCAAGCGCGAATATGACATATTCTTCAAACAGTCGGTCGACGGACTGAACAAGGGAGCGCAGGTGCAATTTTCCGGCGTTCCCGCGGGTCAGGTGCGCGAAATCGCGCTATGGCCCGACGACCCGCAGTTCGTGCGCGTGCGTATCGAGGTCAATGAAGGCGTTCCGATCCTGCAAGGCACGACCGCCGCGCTCGAGGGCGTCGGTTTCACCGGCGTCTCGCAAATCTCGCTGGACGGTGCGGTCAAGGGCGCGCCTGCGATCGCCGACAAGGGGCCCGCGGGCAAACCCGTCATCCCGACGCGCGTCGGCGGCCTTGGCGAACTGCTCAACACTGCGCCGCAATTGCTCCAGCGCCTGTCGACGCTGAGCGAACGCCTTGCCGAGCTTGCCGACGACGAAAATCAGGCTAGCCTCCGCGGCATCCTAAAAAATGTCGAGGCGTCGACGGCAATCCTCGCGCGCAACGGCCCGGCGATCGAAAGGGCGCTGGCCGACACGCGCATTGCGATCCAGCAGACCGGCAATGCCGCCGAACAGATCGGCAATCTTGCCGCGTCGGCGCAGGGCACGATCGACCGCAATGTCGATCCCGCGATGGCGAACCTGCGCGATACGCTGAAATCCGCAAACGCATCGATGGCGACGCTGGAAAGCGCGATTTCGGATGCGCGCCCCGGCCTCAAAACCTTCAGCGAAACGACGATTCCCGAAGCCAATGCGCTGATCCGCGATCTGCGTCGCACCTCCGCCTCGCTGTCGAGCCTGACCGACAAGCTCGACCAGCAGGGCGCCGGCGCGGTTATCGGCGGCAGCAAGCTGCCCGACTATAAAGAATGAGGACCGACACCATGATCCGCCGCCTCCGCGCTCCGCTGCTGCTCGCCATTGCCGCCGTCTCCTTGTCGGGTTGCATCGGCCTTGGCGGCAAGACCCCGCCCTTCCTCCTCTCGCTCGACGCCGACGCGGCGCCGAGCGCAGGCGGCGCGCGCACCGCAGCCGAAGCCGCGACGCTGACGATCCTGATCCCGACCGCACCCCAAAAGCTGCGCACGACGCGCATTCCCGTGCAGCAGGACGGTGCGAGCGTCACTTATGTGAAGGACGCGCAGTGGGTCGAAGCCCCCTCGCGCCTGTTCCAGCGGCTGGTGTCCGAAACGGTGTCGGCGCGCACCTCTCGCGTCGTGCTCGACGAAGGGCAATATCTGACGGCGCCGGGCGAACAGCTTGCGGGGCAGTTGATGGAATTCGGCGTCGATGCCGCGACCAACGAAGTCGTCGTCGTCTATCAGGCGATGCTGGTGTCGGCAGGCGGCAAGACGGTGACGCAGCGCCGTTTCGAGGCCCGCGAAGCGATCGGCGGCAAGGTCGAGGCGAAACCCGTCGGCGAGGCGCTGACGCGCGCCGCGAACAAGGTCGCGGTCGAGGTGACGGGCTGGATCGGCGGATAACGCCCCAGCGCATTGCCATTTCGCGCGGCCGCCGTTAGAGGGCGCCGCACTATATCGCCTGTTCCTGCGCAGCCTCTTCCGGGTTTCCGGCTGCGCCCTTTCCTTTCGAGCCCGCTGACTTGAAAGGATCATGCCATGGCGTGGGTCATCCTCGCGATCGCCGTCGTTACCGAAATCATCTGGGCGCTCAGCCTTAAATGGGCTGCGACGCTCGGAACCTGGCAGGCATCAGTCGTGCCGATCTCGCTCAGCTTTTTGAACATGGCGCTCCTTGCGTTCGCCATGCGCGGCATTTCGGCGGGAACCGCCTATGCGATCTGGACCGGCCTTGGCGCGGTCGGTGTTATCATCGGCGGGATATTGTTGTTCGACGAGAAAGTGAACCCGGTCCAGATCGGCTTCATGACGCTGATCGTCATCGGCGTCGCGGGAACCAAGCTGTTCTCAGCCAATTGACCGAGCGTGTGAAGGCAGGCTGCGGCGTTAACGCGACAAAAGATACGGACGTACGCGTCCGAAATGTCTCCTTTGTCGCTTTAAGGCGATGACGGGAGCGGAGTGTCGAAGGGGTGCTCTGCAGGGTAATCGATGCGGTCATCCACGAGGGTAGATCATCGCCCGATATATTAGGAAAGCAGTTTTTGTCCGGCGAGGTTCTGGCCGGAATCGACCGGGAGCCGCCCTCCACATCCTCGTCACCCCGGGCTTGACCCGGGGTCCCGCTTGAGGTCGAAGCCAGTGAGTGCGTCAAAAAGCGGGATCCCGGGTCAAGCCCGGGATGACGAAAATGGGATGTCCGCTTCCCACCCCAAAGCAGACAAAAAGCCCGCCGGAGCCAATGCTCCGGCGGGCTTTTATATTCGGCGGATACGCGGCTTATTCGGCGCGCGCGGGAATTCCGGTCATCAATGTGTGAAGCTCGCCCGCTTCCCACATTTCCATCATGATATCGCTGCCGCCGATGAATTCGCCCTTCACATAGAGCTGGGGGATCGTCGGCCAGTCCGAAAACTCCTTGATGCCCTGGCGGACTTCCATGTCCTGCAGCACATCGACAGTTTCATATTCAACTCCGAGCCGGTCAAGCATCGCGATCGCGCGCGAGGAAAAGCCGCACTGCGGGAAAAGCGGTGTGCCCTTCATGAAGAGCAGCACAGGGTTGTCGGCAACCAGCTTGCCAATGCGGTCGTGGGTGGTGGGGTCGGTCATAGTCAGTCTCCGGTGGCGTCAAGCGCCGCAAATTTCGTGTCAGCCCCTTATGAGGGGATGGCGGTCGTCAATTGCAAGGCATGAAGTTCGCCGCCCATGCGCCCGCCGAGCGCCGCATAGACCGCCTTGTGCTGTGCGACGCGCGTCATCCCGCGAAAGGATTCGCTGACGACATGCGCGGCATAATGGTCGTTGTCACCCGCAAGATCGGTAATCGCGACCTCCGCATCGGGAAATGCCGCGACGATCATCGCCCGCAAATCATCCTCGCGCATACCCATCGGAACGGCCTCAGTTCTGGCTGTCGATGAACTGGCGGCGCGCCTCGGCGGTCTTGTCGTTCAGCACCGAACGGATTTCGGCATCGCTGATCTCGACATTTGCCGCGGTCAGGTCGCCCGCAAGCTTGCGGATGACGTCCTCGTCGCCCGCTTCCTCGAAATCGGCCTGCACGACCGCCTTGGCATAGGCGTCGGTTTCCTCCGGGGTCAGCCCCATACGCGCGGCCGCCCATTCGCCAACCAGCCGGTTGCGGCGGGCGGTGATGCGGAACTGCACTTCCTGGTCGCGTGCAAATTGGGCCTCGAAGGCGCGTTCACGATCGTCGAATCCGCTCATTTTTTCCTCGTCCGAATGGAGTGTCCCCCTGCAGATAGGTCGCGCGCCCCCCCGGCGCAAGCCGCCTGTGCGGCAGATCACTTCCCTTTCGCTTACGAAGGGTTTACGGTTCTTGTCCAAGGGAATGGGTCGCACCACAGCAATAAAGTTTCCGCCCTGCCGGCGTCACTTCGGCATGGCGTCGCTACGCCTGTGTTTGGGGGATTTGTGATGACCGCTCGACGTCCGCAACTTGTGCCGATTCTGGCGCTGCTGGCTGTTGCCGCGCCCGGAACCGCATTTGCGCAGGGCAGCGACCCGACGCTGCGCGACAGTTTTTCGATCGGCGAGCAGGGCGGCTCGCTTTGTGAAGTGCAGGCGACCGTGCGCGACGGCGTGATCAAGGGCATGTTCGACCGCGCCTGGACGATCGTCTGCCGCGACGCGAGCCAGCCGGTGGGCACCGTCCGCGAACTGCGCGCGACCTCGGCCGATGCGCTCGCCAGAATCGAGCAGGCCCGCGCCGGCACGATCACATGTACCGCCGCCGACGCCTGTACGATCAAGGGCAGCAATATCGCCTGGCGCACACGTATCGAGACCAAAGGCAATGTGACCTATAGCGTCGAGGGCTTCGACGCCTATTCGGACGCGCTGAACCTCGCGCTTGAATCGGTGCGCCAGCACAAGGTCGTGCCGGGCGTGATCAAGGTCGCGACGACATCGGTCGGCGGCAACGACGGTTTCGCCCGGACGATTGCCGGGACGATCGACGTCGACAAGGCGCTGGCCGAGGGATATCGCCGCAACCATAGCGGCGATTATGCCGAGGCTGCCGAATTTTTCGAAGCGCTGTCGCGCCGCGCGACGGAAGAGCAGTCGGCCGCCGACATCGATCCGACCGAAGTCACATTGAACCGCGCGCTGCAACGTTCGAACCTTGGCGAGTTCGCCGAGGCCGAGCGCCTGTTCGCCGAAGTCGAGGCGATCCCGACCAGCGACCCGGTCCAGCTCCGCCTCCGTCGCAATTTCCGGGCGATCAACGCGCTCAACCAGCGCGACTATGACGGCGCTGCCACGCGGCTCCAGACGCCGATCCCGCCGCTGACGACGGGCGTGACGGTATCGGGCGACGCAGTAACGCTGACGCCGCAGATCGTCGCCGGGGTCAACAGCGGCGACAATGCCCGCGTCATCCGCCAGAGCAACGATCGCGAGCGCCTGTCGCCGCTCGAACGCGCGCAGATCATCGATGCGCAAGCGACGCATCTGCTCGGCACGGTCGAACGACTGCGCGGCAATGCACAGGCAGCGAAGACCGCGCAGCTCAAGGGTCTGACCGATGCGATCGCGGTGCGCGAGGGGCGCGTGACCTCGATCATCCGCCTGCGCTCGCAAATGCTCGGCGAGCTCGCGCTGGCCGAAGAGGCGAGCGGCGACAAGGCCGCGGCCGACGCGCGTTTCCTTGAATCGGTGAACCTGCTCGCCGTCGAATATCCCGAAACCAACGCGCTCGCCTCCGCCCGCGCGCGCTACGCCGCCTTCCTCACCCGTGAGGGCCAGGATGACAAGGCGATGGGCATCTATCGCGAGGTCGTCACCGCGCTTGCCAACACGCAGCGCTCGACGGCGGGCATGGCGAACATGATGGCGCCTTATTACCGGCTGCTCGCCGCACGGTCGGCCACCGAGCCCAAGGCGATCGAGGATTTCTTCGTCGCCAGCCAGCTACAGATCCGCCCGGGCGTCGCCGATACGCAGGCGGTGCTGGCGCGCGAACTGTCGGGCGGCAGCAACGACGGCGCGCGGCTATTCCGTCAGGCGACGACACTCAATCGTGATCTCGAACGCGCGCGGATCGAGGATGCGCGGCTCGCCCAGTTACCCGACTCGCCCGAAGTCAACGCGCTTCGCGCCGACATCAAGGCGCAGCTCGACAATCTGTCGTTCCAGCAGGCCGAGACCGTCGTCGCGCTGTCCGCCTTCCCGCAATATCGCGTCGTCGCATCGGGCAAACTCGACCTCGCCGAGTTGCAGCAGGTGCTGCGTCCTGACGAAGCCTATCTGAAAATGCTCGTCGTGGGCGACGGCGTATATGCGATGCTGATCGAGCAGGGGTCGGCACAGCTCTGGAAATCGGACATCAGCGCATCGGGGCTCGAAGCCGCCGTCGACACGATCCGCTCGACGATCTCGGTCGTCGAGAATGGCCGCCGCGTCACCTATCCGTTCGACGCCGCTACTTCGTATAAGCTTTATGGCCAGCTTTTCGGCCCCGTTGCGGCACGGCTGCCCTCGGTCCCGCACCTCATTTTCGAGCCCGACGGCGCAATGCTGCGGCTGCCGATCAATCTCCTCATCACTTCCGACGCCGGGCTCGCCGCTTATGAACAACGCCTGCTCGATCCCGACGCCGATCCGTTCGACATGCGCCGGATCGCCTGGCTCGGGCGGACGTCGCGGCCCAGCACGGCGGTCTCGACCCTCGGCTTCCGCAACGCGCGGCAGGCCGCGCCGTCGAAGGCGAGCCATCAATATTTCGGGCTCGGTGAGAATCTGCCCATCAACGGACGACTGCCCTCGCTCGGCACACGCGGCGCCGCAGGCGGCAGCGCCGACGGCGACTGCCTGTGGGATGTCGCGCAATGGGCGCGCCCGATTTCGGCCGACGAGTTGGTGACCGCACGCAACGCGATGGGCCGCGACGCGGGCGCCCTGCTCACCGGCGGTGCCTTCACCGATACCGCGGTGAAAAATCGCGCCGACCTTGGCGACTATCGCATCATCCATTTCGCGACGCACGGCCTCGTCACCGCGCCGCGCCCTTCATGCCCGGCGCGCCCAGCCCTCGTCACCTCGTTCGGCGGCGCTGATTCGGACGGGCTGCTGACCTTCCAGGAAATCTTCGACCTCAAGATCGACGCCGACCTCGTCATCCTCTCGGCGTGCGACACCGCCGGCGCCGCGAGCGTCGCGGCGACGCGCGAGGCGGGCCTTTCGGGCGGCGGCAACGCGCTCGACGGGCTGGTTCGCAGCTTCATCGGAGCGGGTGGGCGTTCAGTGATCGCAAGCCACTGGCCGGCTCCCGACGATTTCGACGCGACCAAGCGGCTGATCGGCGGGCTTTTCGCGGCGACCGAAGGCGAAAGCGTCGCCGACGCGCTGTGGGGAACGCAGGTCCGACTGATGGACGACCAGCAAACCTCACATCCTTATTATTGGGCGGGTTTCGCGATCATCGGCGACGGCGGTCAGGCACTGCTGCATGGCAACGCGACGGCACGCAACGGAGAGGCTGCCGGCCGCGCCGCCCGCTGATCCGATGAACGCGCCCGAAGCTCTTGTTCCTGCGGCGGATACGCCGGTGCCCGATGGCCAGCGCGCCGCGGTGCCGCTTCGCAAGCGCGTCCGGCGGCTGGTCATGCAGCTTGGCCCGTCGCGGATGGCGGCGACGCTCGCCTTCCTGCTGATCGCGGTTCTGATCGCGCGTTTCAGTTGGCAGATGCCCTTGATCGATGCCGCCGAGCGCGCGCTTTATGACGCGCGAGCGATGCTGATGGCGCCGCATGTCGAACAGGATAAACGCATCACCCTCGTCACCTATAATGACGAGACCCTGTTCAACACGGGCATCCGCTCGCCACTTGACCGCACCCTGCTCGCCAATGCGCTCGGCAATCTCGATCAGATGGGCGCGAAAGCGATCGGCATCGATATCGCGTTCGATTCGCCGCGCCCCGACGACGATCTGCTGAAGGCGCAGCTACGCGCGATGAAGACCCCGACCTGGCTCGCCTATGCCGAGCAGGCGAGCAATCCGAACACGATTTTTTACGAGCAACAGAAATTCCTCGAAGGCTTCATTGCCGACGTCACCACCGACAGGACGAAACCGACGAGCGTGCTGTTCCGCACCGACGACGACAGCGTGATCCGCAACTGGCCCGACCGGCCGAAGAATCTGCCGCCGCTGATGTCGAACGCGCTTGCCCCGGTCGACGCTGCGCATGCGAATTTTCAGGGCAATATCCGCTTCCTCGTCCCCGCGCGTGCTGCCGCCGGGCAGGAGGAACCGGTGTTCGCCAACATCCCGATCGACGCCTTCGCGCTGCCGATGGATGCAGAGATGCGCGCTGGCTTCGCCGAGCTGGTCAAGGGCCGCTATATCCTGATCGGCGGCGACATCATTGACAACGACCAGTTCAATACGCCGCTGAGCCGCTTTCCCGACGCGATCACCGGACAGCATGAGACGATGATCGGGCTCGAGGTTCATGCGCATATGCTCGCGCAGCAACTCGACAAGGCGTGGACCCGCCCGATCGCGGGGCCCGCGTTGTGGGCGCTCGCGGTCTTCATCGTCCTCGCTGGCGGGCTCACCAGCCTCATTGACCTGCGCGCGCGCTGGGTGGCGCTCGCCTTTCTGGGGCAGATGGCTTTCTTCATCGCCTTTCCCTTTTGGCTGCAGGGGCGCGGCGTCGACACGACGACACTCCCGACCTTTGGTTGGGCGGTCGGCTGGCTGTTCGGTTACGCGGCGGTCGGCACCGCTGCGCGCACCGTCGGATCGCGGCAGCGCGCCTTCGCCCAGTCGGCGCTGGGGAAATATCTGCCCGCCGACGTCGCGGCACAGATCATGCGCGACCCCGACCAGCTTTCGCTCCACGGCGAACGCCGCAACATCTTCTGCGTCTTCACCGACCTCGAAGGCTTTACCAAGCTGAGCCATGCGGTGACGCCGGAAACCGTCGCGCGGCTGCTCAACGAATATCTCGACCGCCTGTCGGACATCGTGCTCGAACATGGCGGGACGATCGACAAGTTCGTCGGCGATGCCGTCGTCGCCTTCTGGGGCGCCCCGATCAGCCGTCCCGACGACGGCGAACAGGCCGCCGCGGCGGCGCTCGCCATGTATCAGGCCGGTGAAAAATATCGCGTAGACCTTGCCGCCGAAGATGTCCCGCCGATCGGAATGACGCGCGTGGGCCTGCACGTCGGCGACGCGATCGTGGGCAATTTCGGTGGCGAGGGCCGCATCCAATACACCGCCCTCGGCGACAGCATGAACACCGCATCAAGGCTGGAAGCGGCGAACAAGAGCCTGAAGACCGGGGTGCTGGTTTCCGCCGAAGCGGCGGCACGTTCGCGGCGCGACGACCTGGTGCCGATGGGCCGCGTGACGCTGCGCGGCCGCGCGCAACCGGTCGACGTATTCACGCCCCGCCCCGACCTCGCGCCCGACCAGCGGGAGCGCATCGCCGCGCTGGTCGCCGCGCACGGCGCAGGCGACAAAAAAATCTATGTGACCTGTGCCACAGCAATACAGGCGGATTTCGGTCAGGATGCAGCCATCATGTTTCTGATAAAACGCCTGAACGAGACCAAAGAGGGAGAAAGCTATGTCCTTTCCTGACTTCCGGATGCGCCGCCTCGGCCTCGCCGCCGCTGCCGCCATCGCCGCCGTCGCCTTTGTCGGCACCGCCGCCGCGCAGTCCATGGTCGTCCGCTCGACCGGACCGTCGGCGAGCAAATATCCAGCCGGCGCCAAGCTCAAGTCGACCGACAAGCTGACCCTCGTCGCCGGCGACAGGATCATATTGATGCAGGCGGGCAAGACACGCACGCTGTCGGGGCCCGGTACCTTTGGCGCAACCGGCACCGTGCAAGCGAGCCAGTCGCTCGGCGGCAATGTCACGCGCATGCTCGCCAAAGGCCCGACGATGCGGTCGCGAGGCGGATTTTCACGCGGCGACACGCCAGAGGCGGGCGAGGTCCGCGCACCGAATCTGTGGCTGCTCGACTATCGTGAGGCCGGCACCTTCTGCGTCCTCGACCCGTCGGTATTGATGCTGTGGCGTCCCAATATGGAAGGCGACACCGCGCTCGAAATCGAAAGCGCCGGCAAGAAGACGACTGTCGCAATCGTCGACGGCGCGAATTTCCGCAAATGGCCCACCGATGTCCTGCCGGTGCGATATGGCGCCGACTATCGCCTGTCGGGCGGCGGTCTGGCCAAGCCGGTGACGGTGCGCTTTGCCGCAGTGGAAAATGCGCCCGATACGGTCGAGGGATCGATCGACATGCTGATGGCCAAGGGCTGCTCGCCGCAGCTCAATCGCCTCGTCGACACAATGTCGGACGCCGAAGCCGGATGAGGTGAAACGATGGGCACGGCCATTGTCCGCCGCCCATCCGTCTGATAATTACCCACGGAAATTCCGCCAATAGCGAGACGGAAGATTTCCTTGGGTCGAAATTAGCGCCGCCGGTTGTCTGGTGGAGCCAGTGGAGTTGGCGCATCGCGATCATCGCGGCGCGCCCGTACGCAAGGGGTGGAAATGACCGTGTCGGGGGACTTCGGAATAAATGCGACCGCACGGTCGAAGCGGGCCAGTATTCATCGGATGCTGGCCGGTTCGGCAGGGCTGATCGCCGCGGCGCTGCCCGCCGCCGTACTGGCACAAGCGACACCGCAAATCCCGACCCGCGAGGAAATCCAGCGCCCGACAGCACCGCCCGCCGTCCAGCCCAACGAACAGATCGTCGCGGTCGACGACGGGATCGAACGCGCACCCTGCCCGCTCGCCAGCCCCGAATTCGCCAACATCCGCTTCACGCTGCGCGCCGTCGAATTTTCGAGCGTCGAGGGCATCGACAATGCGATCCTGGGCCCAAGCTGGTCCGATCGCGTCGGGCAGGAACTGCCGATTTCGGCGGTGTGCGATATTCGCGACCACGCCGCGACCATCCTGCGCTCGCGGGGCTATCTTGCCGCGGTCCGCGTTCCCGCACAGACCATCGGTGACGGCGTCGTCCGGCTCGACATTCTTTCGGCGCGCATGTCGCGGATCGAGGTTCGCGGCGATGCCGGCGCGAACGAACGCCTTCTGCAACGCTATCTCTCGCGGCTCGACGACCAGCCGGTGTTCAACATCGTCGACGCCGAACGCTATCTGCTTTTAGCGCGCGATATCCCGGGGATGGATGCGCGCCTGACGCTGCGCCCCGGCGCGGTTCCCGGCGAGGTCGTCGGCGAAGTCACCGTCGCACGCACCCCCTATACATTCGACTTCAACGCGCAGAATTTCGGTTCACGCGACGTCGGCCGCTGGGGCGGCATCGCGCGCGCACGCTTCGCCGGGCTCACCGGCATGGGCGACCTCACCACGGTCAGCTTCTATGCGACCCCCGACTTCGATGAGCAAAAGGTCGTACAGGCGTCGCATGAATTCCGCGTCGGCGGTGAAGGGCTGCGCTTTGGCGCCAGCTATACCTATGCCTGGACGCGCCCCGACATCACCGGCTTTCCGGTGAAGTCGAACACGCAGATCGTCAGCCTCTACGGCTCCTATCCGCTGGTACTGACGCAGGCGCGGCGCGTGACGATCGGCGGCGGGCTCGATTTCATCGATCAGGACATCAGCCTGACCAGCATCCCGATCAACGAGGATCGCCTGCGCGTGTTCAACCTGCGCGCCGATGCGAGCTGGATCGATCCCGGCTCGATCGCCGGGCGCGGCGGTTACAGCCCCAGCGAACCGCGCTGGTCGCTTTCGACTTCGCTTGAGGCGCGCAAGGGCGCGTCGTTCCTGGGCGCCAGCGACGATTGCGGCCCCGGCGGCACGGCATGCTTCCTGCCCGGCGCGGTCCCGCTAACGCGGATCGAGGGGAAGCCCGATGCCTTTCTGGTTCGCGCCAACGCGCTCGCCGAATGGCGACCGGCAAAGCTGTTCACGCTGTCGGCAGCGCCGCGCGCGCAATGGGCGGCCGATCCGCTGCTTGCTTATGAGGAGTTTTCGGGCGGCAACTTCACTGTGGGTCGCGGCTTCGATCCGGGCACGGTGATCGGCGACAGCGGCGTCGCGGTCGCCTTGGAGGCGCGATACGGCTCGTTCGTTCCCGCCAATACCGAAAGCTTTGCCTTTCAGCCCTTCGTTTTTTTCGACGCCGCATGGGTGTGGAACAAGGACACCGCTTTCGACGGGCTCGATCCGCAAAAGCTCTATTCGGCGGGCGGCGGCCTGCGCGTCGCTTACGGCGATCTGGCGCGGCTCGACATGACGCTCGCCGTGCCGCTCAACCGCGGCGGTTTCCTGGCCGAACGCCCCGACCCGCGGCTGCTCGTTTCGCTGACTACCTTATTCGGCGTGAGGGCGCGCTGACATGACTATTGCATCGAGGACAAATGCCATGCGTGCCATCGTCACCTCCGCGCCAGTAAGCCACGGCAAGCAGCGTCTGATGACGAGCTGCGCAATCGCCGCGGGCATGGCGGCGCTGGCCTATGGCGGCCCCGCGCTGGCGCAGGTCGCAGCGAACCCCATATTTGTTAACGTCGGCGCGGGCACGGGCGTGAATACCGTCGGCACCCAGACCAACGTCACCGTCACGCAGCAGCAAAGCATCATCGCCTGGGTTCCGACCGACACCGCGCCAACGGGCGGCGACATCAACGTGCTGCCGACGGGCTCGACATGGAACTTCAGCGGCGAAGGCGATTACACCGTCCTCAACCGTTTCGTAAACGGCGGCGGCGGTGCGCTCAGCCGCCAGATCGCGCTGAACGGCACGGTCAACAGCGTGGATAGCCTGGCCTCGGGCGCGCGCGGCGGCAATATATGGTTCTATAATGCGGGCGGCATATTGATCGGCGCGAGCGGCGTGATCAACGTCGGCAGCCTGGTCCTCACCAGCAACAATATCATCACCACCGGCGGCCTGTTCGGCCCTTCGGGCGAAATACGCTTCGACGGCGCCGCGGGCAGCACCTCCGCGATCACCGTCAATGGCGCGATCAACACCAACATCGGCCTTAACCCCGGCAACAGCTATGTCGCGCTCGTCGCGCCGCGCATCGTGCAGGCAGGCACCGTGCGGACCGACGGTTCGGTCGCCTATGTCGCCGCCGAAGCGGTCGATATCCGCATCAACAACGGCCTGTTCGACATCAATGTCACCCGCGGCGCCGAAGGCGGCAACGTCATCACCCACACCGGCACCACCACGGGGCCAGCGCATCAGCAGGGCGACGTAGATCAAAGCCGCATCTATATGGTCGCCATTCCCAAGAATGACGCCGTAACGATGCTGGTGTCAGGCGCGATCGGTTATGACGACGCGCTGTCGGCGCAGGTCGATCCTGATGGCGCGGTGCGCCTGTCCGCCGGCTACAATATCACGAACGGCGAGCAGAATTTGGCACCGGCGAACGCCACCGCCGCGAATATCGTCGCCAACGATACGCTGTTCCGCAGCAACACGCTCGCACGCGCCAGCGGCACCTTTGCCGGCGGGGCGCTTCAACAGATCCCGGGGTCGCCCCCCCCGCTGTCGTCGGCCGGACGCATCTTCGTCGAGGGTGACGGGACTTTCAGCGGCGATGCAGGCGCAACGCTGAACGTCGGCACGGGACAACAAGGCGGGGCCACGGGCAATCTGATCGTCCGGTCGGATGGAGCGCCCGGCGCGGCCGGGACCGTCGCGGTAAACGTCACCGGCGGTTCGCTGACGACCGGCAATCTGTTGCAGATTACCGCGCTGGGCCAGCCCGCCACCGTAACCGGCGACAGCCAGGGCGGAACGGCCAGTCTGACGGTGACGGGCGGCACCGTGACATCGCCGACGATCATGGTATCCGCGCTTGCCGTTGCCGGTGACGGAACAAATGGCGACACGGGGAATGCCCGCGGCGGCAATGCCAGCATTTCCGTCCGCAACGCCGGCACGGCGCTGAACGCCGGTACCGTGACCGTCGACGCGTCGGCTTTCGGCTCGACCAACATCGCCCTGCCAACGGGAAGCGACGCGCAAGGCGGCACGTCCACATTGACGGTCGCCGATGGCGCAAGCTTTCGCGCGACAACCAGTGTGTCGATCGACGCGAACGGCAGCGGGGGATTTGGCCCGGTTCAGGCGGGCAACGGAACGGGTGGCACCGCGCGCATCGACATCCTGGGCGCGAACAGCTCGTTCGAATCCGTGCGTACAACGATCGAGGCGACCGGCACCGGGGGAAGTTTCTCCGGCCCCGACGACACGCTGAACGGCGGCGACGGAACGGGCGGCAACGCCACCGTCGTCATAAATAGCGACAATGGCGGGATAAAATCGCTTGGTATCCTTTCGCTCAACGCGAGTGGACAGGGCGGCGGCGCAGGCGGCGAAAATTCGGTCGGCGGCGACGCGCTGGGCGGCACGGCGAGCCTGACGGCCGACGGCGGCGCCACCGCACAGGCCACCTCGATCGAAATCACCGCTTCGGCCGAGGCCGGAGGCGCGCTCAGCGTCAGCGGCACAACCGGCCGATCGGGTAATGCGCGCGGCAACAATGTGACATTGAGCGCAACCAACGGCTCGACAATCAACAGCAGCGGCGTCGTCAATCTTACGGCGACGGGATTGGTGTTGGCGGGCGAGCATTTTGGCGCCGGTACCGGCGGCAACGTCAATGTCAGTGCGACGGCAGGCGGCGCGGTAACCAGCAGCAACCGGTTCAATGTCGATGCATCGGCCGGAAACCGGTCCAACACGATCGGGCAAAGCGCGGGCGACGGAATTGGCGGCAATGTCGATTTTGTTGCCGACGGCGGCACCATTCGCGCCGAGGTCTATGACGTCGATGTCAGCAGCGACACGGTCAACGTGGCCGGAATCGGCGGCAACGCGCAGGGCGGCACCATCGACCTGTTCGCGCGCGGCGGCGGACAGATTGCCGCGACGCTCGATGCAACGAACGTCTTCAACGCCAGCGCGACAACGGGCATCAGCACGGCCGGAACGAACGCCACCGGCGGGACGATCCAGTTCATCGCCGACGCGGGCAGCATCAACCTGGCAGTCGGCGCCATCGTCGCGGCCGGAGGGGTTTCGGGCGGCGCAACGGATGCGGCGGCACCCATTTCGTCGGGGACCGGCGGCACGATATTGGTTCGGACCGTCGCCGAAGCCACGGACAGCAGCGCAATCAGCCTCGGCGATTTCGAAGCATCGGCCGAGGGGCGAACCGAGGTAGACGAGGAAAGCGCGCCCGGGCTTCCGCGCGAAAGCTCGGGTCGGGGTCAAGGCGGCGACATCGATTTCGACATCCAGGGCGGCACGCTGAACGCGGGATCGATCGACGTCTCGGCAAACGGATATGGCGGTAACGGCGCCGCCGATCGCAGCCTCGGTACCGGCGGCACCGCGACCTTTACCCAGACCGGCGGTACGGCGACTATCAACGATCTGCGCGTGAGCGCCGACGGCTTTGGCGGCGTCGTGCAGGGTCAGTCGGGCGCGGGCTTCGGCGGCGCCGCGACGATCAATCTTCTCGGCGGCACGATCAATGCCGCCGATATCCGCGCGACCGCGGACGGCGAAGGCGGCGAGGGCTCATCCGGCACCGATGAGGACCCGATCAACATCATCCCGGGCGGGATCGGCGGGATCGGCCGCGGCGGCACCGCGACGATCAATATCGAAGGGGCCGCCATCGTCGGCGCGAGCGTCATCGAAGCGAGCGCCGCGGGCGCAGGCGGGACCGGCGGCGAATTTTTCAACTTCTCCAGCTTCGGCGGCGTGCCGGGCACGCCGGGCGCTGGCGGCGACGGGATCGGCGGCGACGCGACGGTGAATGTCCGCGGCGGCACGACGACGGCCGCCGGCATGGTCGCCAATGCATCGGGACTGGGCGGCACCGGCGGCGCAAGCTTCTTTTCAAGCAGCAGCGGCGCCGCGACCGGCGTCGGTGTCGGCGGCGACGGTGGCACGGGCCGCGGCGGCACGGCCACGATCGCGCTCGAAACAGCGATCGGCGGCGTCAGTACTGCGAACAGCATCGCGCTCGGCTCCGGCGGCGCAGGCGGCGACCACAATGTCGGCGGCAATGGCGGCGACGGCTTCGGCGGCATTGCTCAGGCAATAGTCGCGGGTTTCGACGCAGGCGAACTTGCCGTCACGCTCAATTCGACCGGAATCGGCGGTAACGGCGCCAATGGGCGCGATGGCGCGGGCGGCAATGGCGGCAATGGCGCAGGCGGTACGTCGCGCGTACTGGCCGATGGCGCAGGGGCGAGCCTGACAGCGCTTGAAAGCAATTTCATCTCCGGCGGGACAGGCGGCAATGGCGGCGCGGGCGGGCTGGCCTTTGCTGCGACCCCGGCGGTCGCGCCGAATGGTGGTAACGGCGGCAATGGTCAGGGCGGTACGGTCGAAATCGTCGCCAGTGAGGGCGGCACCGTCACCCTTGGCTTCCTGACCGGCGACAGCGTCGTCCTAAATAGCACCGGCCGCGGGGGCATCGGCGGTATTGGATCCAATGGCGGTTTCTTCGGCAATTCGACCGGCGGCGATGGCGGCAATGGCGGCGCGGGGACCGGCGGCACCGTCCTGTTGCAAGCCAATGGTGGGACGATCACATCGAACGGCGAAGCCGTCGATATCACCGTCAACGGCATATCGGGCGAAGCGGGCGTCGGCGGCACGGGCGCAGGCACCGGCGGCAATGGTGCGAACGGCGGCTTCAGCGGAACCAGGGGCGGCCGCGTCGCGATCGAGGCCGCCGCAGGCGCCTCCGGTCCCGGTCGGATCGATCTTGGCCCGACAAGCATCACCGCGAACGGCGACATCGCAGGCCGCATCGAAATCCGCGCCGGCGGCGATATCGCGTTCGCGGGCCTCGAGGCACAGGCACTGGGCGTCGCGGCGCCGACGAACAACGACACCGACGAAGCCCTTGCGGGCATCTTCATCGCGCCGACCAGCGGTACGATTTCCAGCCAGGGCGACGTCACGCTGACGACCGACGGCTCGGTCGGCGTCTACGCCCAGTCGGACGGCATGTTCGATGTCGACGGCATATTGACCATCACGGCGGGCGACCAGATCGATATCCGGCACGACCTCCGCGAAGGCACGGCGGCGACGCTTCGGGCCAGCGACGGCCTGATCGCGTCGGCAACGACCAGCATCAGCGCGGCACCGGGCAGCCTGCTCGGCGCCGGCGACCTGCTTTCGTTGAGCGCGACCGGCCCGACGGGCACCATCGGCGTCGACCGCCTCGCGGGCAATAACATCGCCCTCAGCAGCCTTGGCGCCGCAAGCGTCGAACATGCCGAGGCGGTGGGCGACTTCACCGCGACCGCCGGCAGCTTCCGCACCGGGCTCAACTCGATCATCACCGGCGGCAACATCACGGTGTCCTCGCCGGGAGCGGTCGATCTCGGCAATTCGACCGCAGGCGGCTTCGTGCAGGTGTTCGGCCAGTCGATTGCCTTCAACAATATCGATGCCGGCCTGTCGATCAACCTCTCTGCCGAAGGAACGGCGCCCGGCGTCGAAGGCATAAGGGGCGTGTCGCTGAATGCCGGCGAGGACATCAATCTCTTCGCGAACAGCATCGCGCTGACCGGCAATGTCACGGGCGATGCCTCTTTCTTCGCCTTTTCCGGCGGCGGCGCAGTGTCGGTGAACAATGCCGATGTTGCCGGTAATATCTCGATCTTCTCGGCCGCCGACCTCACCGGCACCTATATTTCGGGCGGCAATATCTTCCTGAATAGCGATGCCAATATCAACGCCTCGGCGCAGGCGAACGGCGGCTATGTCGATGCCAACGGCGTCGCGGCGCAGGGCAATATGTTCGCCGACGCCGTCGGCAACGTCACGCTGACCGACAGCTCGGCCGCGCGGATGTTCGGCGTCAACAGCGGCGGCGCCGCAACGATCACCGACGCCGCAGCCGGGGAAGATATGCTGGTACGCGCGGGGACGACGGCCAGCCTGACCCGCGCCTCGGCGGGTGACGACCTGACGGTTCAGGCGGTTGGCGATATTACCGCCAACGATGTCCGCACGACCGGAGCGGCGCCCGACACGCATATCTTCGAATATTCGGTCGGATCATCGGGCGGTGTCTTCACGATCGGTACCGGTGAAGGGTCGCAGGGCATCAACGGCGCCGATATCGTGATGGCCTCTTCGGCTGGCGCGATCAACGCCGCTGCTCTCTCGGCCGGCGACGATATCTTGCTCAACGCCGCGAACGGCATCGCGGTCAACGGCGCGACCACGCTGGGCCTCGGCACGACGGGCGGCGACAGCAGCGTCCGCACGCAGGGCGGCGCGACGACGATCGGCAATGTCGACAGCTTCAGCGACGTCATCGTCGACGCCGCGGGCGCCGCCAATCTCGCCGGTCCGGTCGCGGCGGGACGCGATGTCACGATCAACGCCGCCTCGGTCGGCCTGGCGACCCTCACGGGCCCCGGTGGCGCGATCGATACGCTGACCGCCGACGGCAATATCACGGTCAATTCGGCTGCGGGTATCAGCGGTGGCGGTACGCAGGCGTCTGGCGATGTCGTCCTGACGGCAGCGACCGCCATCGACGTCACGCACGTCGGCGGCGGCACGAGCGTCGCGCTCAATGGGGCAAGCGGGATAACCGCCGACACCGTCTCCTCGTCGGGGACGACCAGCCTCGACAGCGCGGGCGGCAACATCCGGATCGGCGGGCTCGTCTCCAGCGACACGATTGCCGCCAGCGCCAATGCGATCCGCATCGAAGGCGGCGGCAACATGCACTTCACGTCGCTGAACGCCGCGACCGGCGACGCCTATGTTCGCGGCAACGGCGATTTCTCGGTCGACAATGGCAGCGTTGCGGGAACCGCCGACTTCGCAACCAGCGGCGAGGCGATGAACATCATCGCGCTGACCGCAGCCAATGCGAATATCGCGAACGATGGCGGCTTCCTTACGCTCGGCGCGGTCAACGTCGCGGGCGACCTGAGCGCGTCGGCACGGTCGAACCTTGCCGTCACCGGCGTTGTGACCGGCCAGTCGATCTCGCTCGAATCCGCCGACATCGCGATCGCCTCCGGCGCCCGTGTCGGCACGGCCGGTGTTACGCAGCAATTGTCGATCGAAAACAACAACGTCGACAACCAGACTTTCGTCGGCGGCACGGCGGGCTCCAATGGGCCCAACGGCTATCATATCGACGCCGACGAACTGACGCGCCTTTATGGTACGCAGATCGAAATCTTTGCGCCCGAGGTTCAGGCCGTAGGCGGCGGGTCGGTGGGATCGGCCGAGCCGCCTGATGTGATCGTCGACACGTTTACGATGACAGGTGGCGCGTCGAACTCCAATCTTGGCGCCAATGGCGCGCTGACGATCCGCACGCCGGGCAAGATGCGCGTTATCGGCAATGTCCAGCTTACGGGTCTGACCGACGCCAACATGCTGAATCTGGTCGCAAATGACGCGCTGGAAGTGATCCTTGGCCAAGGCACGGTCCGCCTCGTCAACGGCAGCAGTCCGGCCGGGCAGCTCAACCTTGAATCTGACGATGTCATCGTCGCGACGCAGGCGGCGATCGGCGACGTCGGCGCGGCAAGAAGCATGGACGCCATCAACGCGCGGCTCGGTGAGAATGACGGCGTCGTGCTGGACGAAGGCGCGCTCTTCGCTCGCGGCATCCGCGCCAATGTTGTCGGCGGCTTCTATGTCCAGAACAGCGGCGCCGGGACCGACCTGGCACAGCGCCGCGGGCTGACCTTCGGCGCCGGCGGCCTCGACGTGCAGACGCAGGGGCAGTCGCGGATCGTCGTCAATGGCGTGCAAATCGGGCCCAACGGGCAGGTTACCGGCCTGGAGGCCCTTCAGCTTCTTACCATCCGCGGCGCGGCGCCGGTGGTCGGCACCTATGATCGCCGCTCCACTGTCAACGGTTGTTTCATCGCCTCGCCGACGGCCTGCACCACGGTCGCCATCGATTTCGAAAACAGCTTCCCCGTCCAGGACATCATCGACGAAGAAGTCGACGACGATGGGCGCGGAGAGGGCAATAATTTCCCGCAGGCGCTGATCACGATGCGCGACATCGATCCGATGACCGGCGAGCCGCTGCTCGACGATCCGGTGACCGGCGCAGGCAATGACGATTTGTGGACGCCGCCGCAGCAATAGGGTCAGGACCCATTGACGCCGGCGGGCGGAGCAAGGCATGGGCGCGATCATGACCGACGCCCCTGCCTCTCCGCTCAAGCTGTTCAACAGCCTGACGCGCAGCCTCGAAACCTTCGAGCCCGTCCACGCTGGCGAGGCGCGCGTCTATAGCTGCGGCCCGACGGTCTATAACTATCCGCATATCGGCAATATGCGCGCTTATGTTTTCGCCGACACGCTCGGCCGCACGCTGTCGTACAAGGGCTACAAGCTCACCCACGTCATCAACATCACCGACGTCGGGCACCTGACCGACGACGCCGATGCGGGCGAGGACAAGCTGGAGAAAGCCGCCGCCGAACGCGCCCAGTCCATCTGGGACATCGCGAAACATTATACCGAGGCCTATTGGGCCGACGTGAAGGCGCTCAATATCCGCCAGCCCGCGCACTGGTCGATCGCGACCGATTATGTGCCCGCGATGATCGACTTCGCAAAGGCGATTGCGGACAAGCATTGCTACGAACTCGACGGCGGTCTCTATTTCGACACGGCAAGCGTCGCCGACTACGGACGGCTTGCGCGCCACGGCACCGATGAGGGCGAGAGCCGCATCGATCCCGTCGAAGGAAAGCGCCATGCCGCCGACTTCGCGATCTGGCGCAAGACGCCCGCGGGCGAGACGCGCCAGATGGAATGGGATTCGCCCTGGGGTCGCGGCGCGCCGGGCTGGCACCTCGAATGCTCGGTGATGTCCGAAGCCTTGCTGGGCTTCCCCTTCGACATCCACACCGGCGGCATCGACCATCGCGAAATCCATCACCCGAACGAGATTGCGCAGAACCAGGCGCATAGCTGCTCGACCGACAGCGGCGCGCGCATGTGGATGCACAATAATTTCCTCGTCGACCGCAGCGGCAAGATGTCGAAATCGAGCGGCGAGTTTCTCCGTGTCCAGCTCCTCATCGACAAGGGCTATCACCCCCTCGCCTATCGGCTGATGTGCCTGCAGGCGCATTATCGCAGCGAGCTGGAGTTTTCGTGGGACGGCCTCGGCGCGGCGCTGACGCGGCTCAAGCGGCTGGTGATGGCGGCCGCCCCCGTTCGCGATGTGGAAGCGGCCGAACCGACCGACCGCCGCCTCGCCGAGCTGCTGGCAAAATTCGACGCGGCGATGTCAGACGATCTCAACACGCCGGTCGCGCTGACATTGCTCGAAGAGGCGACCGCGATGAAGAAGATCGACGCGGGCCAGAAGCGCGCTGCGCTCGCCGCGATGGATGCCGTGCTCGGCCTCGACCTTTTGACGATCACGCGCGCCGACCTGCGCGTTCGGCCCAAGGAGGCAATGATCGGCGAGGACGAGATCGAAGCGATCCTCGTCAGGCGCAAGGATGCCCGTGCCAACAAGGACTTCGCCGCATCCGATGCCCTGCGCGACGAACTCATCGGCAGGGGCGTCGAGGTCATGGACGGCGACCCGCTCGGCTGGGACTGGCGCCTCTCCAATTAGAGGCTTGCCGCTTCGCAGCGGGATGCTAGCCTCGTTGCATGTCGCAACTGATCTGCTGGCTGCTTGTCGGTCTTGTCCACCTGATCCCGGCGCTGGCGCTGTTCCGGCCGGCGCTGATCACGCGGCTTTATGGCGTTCAGCCCGACAGCCCGCTCTTCCTGTTGATGCATCATCGCGCGGCGCTTTTCTTCGCCGTGCTTGCCGCCTGCGTCTGGGCCGCCTTCGACCCCGGCGGGCGCAAGCTTGCGACGCTGCTCGCGGCGATCTCGATGCTCAGCTTCCTCTTTCTCTATCAGTCCTATGGGCGCCCGGCCCAACTTTCCACCATCGCGCTCGTCGACCTGATCGGCCTCATCCCGCTCGCATGGGCGGGCTGGTACGCATTTCAGCAGTAGGAATATCATGACCAAGACCGTTACCGTCCTTTCGGGCCTGATCCGTCCGCTCGTCGAAAACCGCCTGCCCGACTGGATCGAGCCGCGCTTCTTCGCATCGAAGGAAGAGGCGCTCGAACTCGCGCCTCAGGCCGAGATCGGATGGTTCGACATGTACGACAAGAAAGACATGGCGGCCGTAATCACCGCCGCGACCGGGCTCAAATGGCTCAATTCAATCTATGCCGGGGTCGACGGCATGCCGCTCGACCTGCTGCGCGAGCGCGGCACCGTGTTGACCAACGGCGCCGGGATCAACGCAATCACGATCGCCGAATATGTCGTAATGGGCATGCTGACTGTCGCAAAGGGCTACCGCGATGTCGTGCGCGCGCAGGAACGCCGCGAATGGCTGATGGATTCGCCGGGCAAGGTCGAGCTGTTCGGGTCGAAGGCGCTCCTCCTCGGCTATGGCGCGATCGGCAAGCTGATCGAGGAACGGCTGAAGGCATTCGCGGTCGACGTCACCGTCGTGCGCCGTTCGCCGGGTGAGAATAGCCTGACCCCGGATCAGTGGCGCGCGCAGCTCGGCGAATTCGACTGGGTGATCCTCGCGGTCCCCGCGACCCCCGAAACCGACGGCATGATCGGCGCGGCCGAACTCGCCGCGATGAAGCCGACTGCGACGCTCATCAATATCGCACGCGGCAGCGTCGTCGATCAGGCCGCACTCGTCACCGCACTGAACGAACAGCAAATCGCCTCGGCCTTCCTCGACGTCACGACGCCCGAGCCGCTGCCGTCGGACGATCCGCTATGGAGCCTCGACAATGCGCATATCACGATGCACCTGTCTGGCCGCGCGCAGGACAAGATGTTCATCCGCTCGGCGCAGCGCTTCCTCGAAAATCTGGATCGCTGGAAGAAGGGCGAGGCCGTCGAGCCGCGCGTCGATTTGACGCTCGGTTATTAACGCGGTCGCTCGGCCTTCAACTCGCGCACCAGCGGCTGGAGCCGCTCGTCATATTTGGCGAGCATCGTGTGTGCGCCGGCATGGTCGTAAAAGCTGACCAGTTCGCGTCCGTTCCAGCGGTGGAGCGCATAGGCGGGATCTTCCGCGACGATCATCGGTCGGTCGTCGGGCCTGTTCTCGTCAATGGGCCTGAGGTCGAGCGACACCTGCGGCGCCGTCGACGAACAGATCGCGACGGTGCGGCCTTCCCATGCGACGGTGACGCTGCGGTGCAGGTGGCCGCAGATCAGCCCGCGCACCTGCGGGTGGCGGCGCACGACGTCGGTAAAGACCGCGACCCAGGGTTCGTCGGGATCGGTGTTCATCCACTCGATCCCGCTTTCCACGGGCGGATGATGCATGACGATATAGGTCGGCTTGGCCGGGTCCTTCGCCAGTTCAGCCTCCAGCCACGCCGCGCGCTGCGCGCAAAAGGCACCGCCGTGGCGTCCCTCTTCCAGCGTGTCGACCGTCACCAGCCTAAGCTCGGGCAGCTCGATCGTGTATTGGACGAACCCGTTGCCGTCGTCGAACCCCGGAAAGCGCGCGTGGAAATTGTCGCGCAGGTCATGATTGCCGACGCTCGGCCAGACGGGAAAGGGGCAGCGCGAAAAAGCGGTAGCCAGCCGGCGATAGCTGTCCTCGTCGCCGCGATCGGTGATGTCGCCCGTCGCAAGCAAAAGGTCGGGCCGGTTCGGCCCCTCGATGAGTATGTCGAGCACCTCGTCGAGGCGCTTGCGGTTATATTCGGCCGGATTGTCCGGATCGAACCCGATATGGATATCTGTGATCTGCGCGATCAGCATATCCGTCCCCTGCTCCCGCCGGTCTGGCTCCGACGACCCAAAACCTACCCGCCCTGCCTTGCCGCGTGCAAGGAAGGTGTGCGCCATGTCACTTCGTAAAGGCCCCGCCCCCCGGTTCCTGTGATCATGCTCACACCCTGGCTAGCATCAAGACGTTTATTTGTGATTGCGACGGTGTTTTTCTTCCGCTGGCGCGGCGGCATCCACGGTTTGCCGCCGTCGGAATGATATTCGTGGCACATCGCGCAGGGCGATTCGGTCGCGGTCTCGACCTTCACGACACGCGCGCCGCCCTCACCGACATGGCAGTCGCGGCATTGCCGCAGGCCCGGCACGAGCAGGTCGGTCGACGCCTTGGAAGCGGGCGCGGCGGTGTGGCAGTCGGCGCACGCCGTCTCCTTATGCGCATCATGGTCGAACCAGCCTTTTTGCAGGTAGCGCGGCGTCTGGTCGACCGCCGCAACGCGCCAGCCATTGCCCGCTTGCGGCGCAAAGATGGTGTGGCAATCGTAGCAGGCCCCGCCCTTCGAGAAGACCGCGCGCACGGCATCCTGCGCACGGCTCGGCCGCACCGCGACTTCGTTGAAATAGATGTTGTAGACCTGTCCCTCGGCATAGGCGCCGGGGCGGCGCCGCTGCATTCCGCCAAGCTGGAGCGGGCGCGCGGGCGGTGCCGAACGATAATAAGCGGTGAGGTCGGCCACGACCTGATCGGGCTCGCCATGGCGCAGGGTGCGCGTCACCCCGCCGACGGTCTCGAACGCAAGGCTGTGGCACATCGCGCAGTCGCGCTCCATCTCGACCGGCTTGACGCGCACGCCGTCCGCCTCGACGCGGTGGCAGTTCTCGCATTCAAGCTTCTTGCCGAAATCATAGCGGCCGCGGAAACTCGCCGCCATGCGAGCAACACCGCCAGTGGCCTGCAAATGCACGTCGTGCGGGAATTTGAGGCCGTTATAATCGACGATACCCTTGGCCAGCGTCGTGCGTACCAGCTTGCCGCCCGGCCCGGGCCGGACGAGCGGGCGAAACTCGGGATGGCTGGTACCGAAATCGGCGGCATCGGCCAGCGCCGTCGGATGGCCCGCGGTTTTCAGCCGCGCCGACATGCCGTCATGACAGTCGGCGCAGAATTTCTGCGGCGTCGCGGGCATCGGGCCGGCGCCTTCATGTTCGGTATGGCAATCGACGCAGCGTCCCTGCGGCTTGTTGAAGGTATCGGCGAAGCCCTTGAGGATCCGCTCGCCCGCACCCGGCGGATGGCGCGCGGCGAGCAACATGGCGGTCGGCGCATTGGCATGCGCCATGCTCATCGCCTTGTGCTCGCCGGTGTGGCAATTGACGCACGCCTTGTCGGTCACCGCGACGAACGGCTCGACATGGCACGACTGACAGTCGTTCTTCAGGCTCGCGTGCGCGCTCGACAGCGGCCCCGACAGCCAGGCGCTGTCGGCATGATAACCGTCGGGACGCTCGTTCACATTCTTGTAGCTGTACCAAGCCCAGATCGGCCCGATCAGGAAGGCGAGCAGCATCAGCATGCCGAAAACCCAAGCACCCATGCGCTTGCCCAGCATGACGCCCTGCAGCGAAAAGGCCTTGGCCTCGTCGACGTCCTTCGACGATTGCGACAATTCGTCGATCCGCTCGACGAGCAGGATGATCTTCTCGTCCTCGCGCGCGATCGTCAGCCGGTGCCCGCCGAAACGCAGCTCGCCGCCCGCGCCGCTGTCGATATTGGCGACCGTCTCGGTTCGGCCGTTGAGGTCGAAGCCCAGCCCCTCTTGCGCCGCGACGCGCACCGTGCGCCCATCCGCGCTGCTGATCGTCGCATGATGCGGGTTCACCGCCAGGTCGGCGACATGGATCGTGTTTCCGGCATCGCGGCCGAGCGTGATCATATCGCCGGGCAGCGCCGCATCGCGAATGATCTGCTTGCCCGTTTTGGTCGTGGAGATGCGACGCAGGATGAAGCTCATCGTCCCCGCCTCACCAGTAGAAGAAGACGCTGATGATATGTGCCGACAGCGCCGCGATCAGCGCAAAGGTCAGCGGCACATGCACATAGAGCCAGATTTCGAGCAGCCCGCGGATCTTGAGATGCTGGCGCAGCCGCGCCAGCGCCGCCTCCTTCTGCTTGAGGAGGCCGACGACCTTCTCGCGCGCACCGGCATCGCTGCTGCGCGACAGGGTGAGCGCCCGCAGCGCCGCCGATGTCGCACAATTCGGATAACGACCCGAGAGCCGCGCAACGATCCCGCCCGCGAACGGATCCTCGTCGAGCGCCGCAAGCACCGGCGCGGTATCCTCGGGCGTTAGTGGCTGCGCCGCGGTGTGAAGCTGGCGATCAAAGGCACGGATGGCCTCGAGCATCTGCATCTGCGTCATCTGCTCGCGATTGTTCGACAGCGCTTGCGGCAGCGTCGCATAGACGATCACGCCATAAAGCCCCGACAGGATCACCAGCATCATCAATGCCCAGGCAAGCGTATGAACGTTCCAGCCAAGCTGGAAACCCGTGTGCCAGGTGCCGACGACGATCAGGCTCAGCCCCAGATAGACGTGCGCCGAAGTCCATGCCTTCAGCGACCAATGATCGCTCGTCATCTTGCGCTTGCGATAGCCGAGCGCGGTCAGCCACAGGATCAGCAGCGCGCCGATCGTGCCCAGCGTATAGCCATACCAACTGCCGCCATTGTGCCGCGGCGTCACGTCGATCAGCGCATAACTCACGATGATGAGCAGGCAGAGCCCGCCCGAAATCTTGGCCCAGCGGAAACCTGCATAGCGCAGAAATCCCTCGTGCCGCCGTTCGCGGACGCGCTCGACCTGCGTTGCCTTGGAACGGCGGCGCTGAAAGAGCGAGGCCATCAGTCGGTGTCCTCGTCGAGCCGTGCGATCGACAGAAATTCCTCGGGCGAGACGCGGATCGCGGCCCCCGTCGGACAGGCGCGAACGCACGCCGGACCGCCCGAAATGCCTTTGCACATGTCGCATTTGACCGCGATCTTCTTGGGCTTCTCGTCGCCCAGTTTCTTCTTCGTCCATTTGGGCGACGGTTCGCCCGGGCCGGGACCGAAGCCCGTCAGCAGCCAGCGCAGCAGGCTCGGCTTCTCGGGCGGCGCGGCCTCCATGCGGATCACGCCATAGGGACAGTTGCGCATGCAATTGCCGCAGCCGATGCAGCCGGGCTCCATGAACACTTCGCCGTCGGGGCCGCGGTGGATGACGTTCGGCGGGCAGTCGGCCATGCAGTGCGGATGCTCGCAGTGGCGGCAGCTCGTCGGCACGTGCAGATGCGCAAAGGTCTTGCCGGCCTCGCGGTCGAGCCGCGACAGGCCTTCATGACTGTCGGCGCACGCCTTTTCGCAATTGTCGCAGCCGACGCAGAGATTCTCGTCGATGAGCAGCGCGTCGGTCGCCTCGCCCAGCCCCTCCTTCATGATGAAGCTCGCGGTATCCGAATAAAGATCGACCGCACTCGAATAGGTCGCTTTGCGCGATTCGATGAAGCTGTTCATCTGCGCGCGCTCGGCAACAGCGGCTTCGGTCGCCGCGCGCACTTGCGGCCGCGCCGCGAGCATCTTGCGGAAACTCTCGCCGGTCAGCTTGATGACTTCGCTGCCGACCGCCGCCTTCACCGTGGCGTTGCGCGGTTGCCCGCTCAGCACACCCATTTCGCCGAAGAAACTGCCCGCGGGCAGATAGCGGAGAAAGATTGGTTTGCCGCCGATATCCTTCTCGACGACCATCGATCCCGAACGGATGACATAGACGTCGTCGCCCTGCTCGCCCTCGGTCAGCACGACCTTGCCGGCGGGCACGCGCTCGACCTCGGCGGTGTCGACGACGGGGCCCAGATCCTCCACCGTCAGCCCGCCCTTGAAGATCTGGAGGAGCTGGCGTTCGAGCGAGATGCGGTTGATCGCACGCTTCGCGCCGGGAACCGAGGCCATCAGCTTCAGCGCGGCGGTACGCGACACCTCGACGAAAATTCCGTCGGCGCCGGCACGGATCGTCGCACCGCGCTTGCGACCCGAAATCAGCCCAACCTCACCAAAGATCGACCCCTGTTCGATCGGCACGGTAAAATCGGGCCCAACCTCGACCTCGGCGAAGCCATCGGCGATCGCGAACAGCGATGACCCGGGCTCGCCCTTTTCGAACACCACATCGCCCTTGCGATAGAATGCGACCTTCGAATCGAGCATGAATTCGCGCATCTGGAGCGGCGACACGTCGGCGAAAATGCTGACGCGGGTGCGCAGATATTCGAGCCATTCGCTCACCGACTTCTTTTGCGGCAGGCTGGCGAAGATCGCCGCCAGATCCTTCTCGTCCGCCGGGGTCAGTCCGCTATTGCCGTTGATGAACTCGACGACGTCATAGCCCTGGTTCATGCAGTGTTTGATCAGCGGATAGCCCGCGAGCGCGCCGATCACGAAGATGCCGGGCACCGTCGATTCAAAGGTCGGCGACAGCTTTGGAAAGGCCTCGCGATCGGGGCCGGTAAACTCGATCCCCATCGATTCGACAAAGCCGCGCGGTGCGACCGATCCCAGGCGCGCGACGATGACGTCGCACTCGATCTTGACGTCGCCGTCCGGGGTTTCCAGCATCAGCCAGCCGGGCTCGACCTTTTTCGGCTGCGTCTCGGTCCGGATGCTCATCAGGCCATTCTCGCCCGCCTCCATCATGTCCGAGACATTCTTGGCCTTGGCGCGCGCGAAATCCTTTGAGCGATTGAGGATAGTGACGGTATTTTCCAGCGCCTCCTCGGCGACGCCGAGCGCGTTTTCGATCCCCGCGTCGCCCGACCCGACGACGGTGATATGCTTGTCCTTGAAATCTTCCGGATCGTCGACCTGATAGATGATGTGCGGCAGGTCCGCGCCCTCGCAGCGCATCCGGTTCGGATTGCCCTGCGTCCCGATCGCCAGCACGATATTCTCTGCCGTATAGACGTCACCCTTCGCGGTCTTGATCGCGAAGGCGCCCTTCGCGCCGGTCACTTCGGTGACATCGGCATGATAGGCTATATTGACCTTGTTGTTCGCGGCATCCTCGTCCCAATTGCCGAGGATATATTCGCGCGCGCCCTCGGCGAAACGGCAGTCGGATCGCAGGTCGAGCCGCTCGGGCGTCGCAAGCACGCGCTTGCCCTTTTGATATTTGAAGATCGTGTCCGACAGATGGTCGGTCTTTTCGAGCAATATATGGCTGAGCCCGAGCTGCCCCGCACGCGACGCCGCGCTAAGCCCCGCCGGACCCGAGCCGATGATCGCAACCTTGACCGGCTCGCTCATGCGCGCGAGATCGCGCGGTAAAAGCCGCCCGCTCCGCCGCTGGCCATGATGCTGACGAACTCGCGCACGGGCACCCTTCCCCCTCTCGCCAGCCCCCCGGCGATTTCATAACGGATGCGACCCGGACTTATGTCCTGGACGCAAAGCTATGCCCTTGAAAGCGAGCCAAGGTCAACCGGTGGAGGCGAGAAATCAGCCGTTGCGAGACGTTCGCAACTAGGCGGATTTGCGCGAGTCAGCGCGCCTTTGACTAACGCGAAGGCCGCACCTGATTGTCGACGCCCTGAACCGAAATGCGCGGCTTGCCCTTCCCGCGCACCTGCCAGGTCACGACATTGTCCACGCCCGAAACGCGCAGGTCGGCGCCGGGCGGCAGGAGTATCCCGATCTGGTTGTCGACGCCATTGACCGTCAGGCTGGGACAGTCGCCGACGAAGTTGATGCGGTTACCCGAACCCGACACTTCCGCGGGGCGCCCCTGACAGTCGATCTCGTTCGCCTGATCGACGCCATTAATCGACGCGCCCTCACGCGTCCCGTTGCCCTGTCGCGGCTGCGCGGTCGTCGGAGCGGCGGCAAGGACAAAGCTGGCAACGAGAGCGGAAGCCAGGAATTTTACGGCGCCATGATATCGGAACAAAGCTATCTCCTCTGTTCCCCACCCCGAAATTCCCTTGGCATTCAATGGCCTGTTGCAGGCCCGACGTCAACGGACCCGAACCTGGCGGCCTCAGGCGAGTTCGAACATCGCCGCGATGCGTTCGGACTGGGTCGGGTCGAAGCGCGACCAGCCGTCGGGGCCAAGCTTTTCGAGCGGGCGGAAGCGGGCCTTATACGCCATGCGCGCCGACCCTTCGATCCAATAGCCCAGATAGACATAGGGCAATTCGGCGCGGGCCGCGCGCTGGATATGGTCGGCGATGATATAGGTACCGAGCCCCTCGCGCATCGGATGCGCGGCGTCGAAGAAGCTGTAGATCATCGACAGGCCGTCGCCCTGACGGTCGGTCAGGCAGCAACCGACAAGACGGCCTTTGCCGCCGTCCTTGGTCGGCTCGCGATATTCGATCATATAGCTATCGACCGGGGTCTGTTCGACCATGTCGGCGAAATCCTGCTCGTCCATGTCGGCCATGCCGCCGTCGGGATGGCGCGAGCCCAGATAGGAGCGGAGCAGCGTATATTGTTCTTCGGTCGCCCAGGGCTTGCACGCGGTGGCGACGAGATCGCCGTTGCGGCGCAGGTTGCGCTTTTGCGAGCTGCTGGGGGTGAATTCGGCCGCGCACACGCGTACCGACACGCACGCCGAACAATCGGCGCAGCTTGGACGATATGCGACCGACTGGCTGCGACGGAATCCGATGCGGCCGAGCGCATCGTTCAGTTCGTTCGCATTATTGCCGTTGAGTTCGGTGAACACCTTCCGCTCGGTCTTGCCGGCCAGATAGGGGCAAGGCGCCGGGCTGGTGACGAAAAAGCGCGGAAAACGGAACGGTGCGGACACGCGGAAAAGACCTCCGGACTTGCGATGCGGAGCCCCCCGACGCGGGTCCGACGCACTACTTGCACCAACTATGCCGCGCAGCGTCAATGGTGCAAAGTCCATTTACCATTTTTAAACGTCCCGATCTGAATCAACCCGAAAATTTTGTGAATCAGCCGGTAACTTTTGTGCCGGACTGAATCAAAATGCGCTCATCGAGGCTCCCGCTGCCACTCTTTCGGTTTGTCATCCCGGCGAAGGCCGGAATCTCATCCTATCGAAATGGCGCGCGGGCGAGATCCCGGCCTTCGCTGGGAAGACGGACAAATTGCGGCCCGAACGCTCTGCTCAGCTATATCCGCGCAGTTCGTCGCCGGTCAGCGTGGCCACATGGAGCACGTTGGTCGACCCCGGTGTCCCAAAGGGCACGCCCGCCATCATGACAAGCTTCGCGCCCGCCTTGCAGATGCCGTGACGCAGCGCCATGCGCTTGCCCTTGGCGATCATCTCTTCGAAACTGCCGATATCCTTGGTCGGCACCGCGTGCGCGCCCCACAGCAGCCCCATGCGCCGCGCCGCCTCGCGCTTCGGCGTCAGCACCAGCAACGGCGCACCCGGACGCTCACGCGCGACGCGGCGTGCGGTCGAACCCGATGCGGTGAAACAGATGATCGCATCTGCGGCGATCGTCTGGATGATCGTCCCCGCGGCCTCGGCGAGCGCGTCGGCGGTCGTCGCATCGGGCGCGGTCTCCGTAAAATGCAGACGGCGGTAATAATCGGGGTCGCTTTCGACCGAGCGCGCGATCGAATCCATCATGGTGACAGCTTCCACCGGCCAGGCACCCGCCGCAGTCTCGGCCGACAGCATGATTGCGTCCGCCCCGTCGTACACCGCCGTGGCAACATCGCTAACTTCCGCGCGCGTCGGCGACGGCGAGACGATCATCGATTCGAGCATCTGCGTCGCGACGACAACGGGCTTTCCCATCCGCCGCGCGGTCGCGACGATCTTTTTCTGGAGCGGCGGCACCGCCTCGGGCGGCAGCTCGACACCAAGGTCGCCGCGCGCAACCATCGCCGCGTCGGCCAGCTCCAGGATTTCCTCGATCCGCTGCACGCCCGACGGCTTTTCGAATTTCACCAGCAGGGCCGCCTTGCCGCCAATCAGGCGACGCGCTTCGGCGACGTCCTCGGGCCGCTGCACGAACGACAGCGCGATCCAGTCGACATGCTGTTCGAGCGCGAAGGCAAGATCCTTGCGGTCCTTTTCGGTGAGCGCCGCTAGCGGCACGACGACGTCGGGGACGTTGACGCCTTTGCGATCCGAAATCTTGCCGCCAACCTCGACCACCGTCTCCAGCCGATCGGGAGATACGCTCTTGACGCGAAGCACCAGCTTTCCGTCGTCGACGAGCAGACGCGTATCGGGTTCGGCGGCGGCGAACAGTTCGGGATGCGGCAGGTGAACGCGGTTCACGTCACCCGGCGTCTTGTCGGTGTCGAGAATGAAGGGCTTGCCCTTTACCAACTCGACCGGGCCATCCTTGAACGTGCCCACGCGCAGCTTTGGTCCCTGAAGGTCGACGAGGATCGTCGTCGGGCGGCCGGTATCCTTTTCCAGCGCGCGGATCGCGGCGATCACCTTCGCATGGCCGGCGTGGTCGCCATGGCTCATATTCACGCGAAAGGCGTCGGCGCCGGCGCGGTGCAGTTCGGCGATCATCTCCGCATTGGCGCTGGCGGGGCCAAGGGTCGCGAGAATACGGACCTTGCGCTGGCGGGGGGTAAAGCTCTGAACCACAAATGCTCCGATGACTGGGGTGGGGTTAGGGTCGGGGACGCTAGGGCAATGCAGCCTTGATGCCGTCTAGGCAACACCCGTATAGCTATTCAATCATTGAACGGAGGAACCATGTCCTGCAGCGACAATCAGACGACCGGTAACGATGCGCTCGACAATCTCGATGATGCGGTCGCCGCCGCAGCCTTTCGCCGCCTCGTCCGCCTGCTCCAGCATCGCAGCGACGCCGCGAACATCGATCTGATGGGCCTTGCGGGATTTTGCCGCAATTGCCTCGGTGACTGGATCGCCGAGGCGGGTGGCACGGACAAGGAGGCCGGCCGTGCGATCGTTCACGGCATGCCCACCATCGAGTGGAAAGCGCGGCACCACACGGCCGCGACGCCCGAACAGCTCCAGCGGATGGAAGAAAGCATGGCCAAAAATCCTTGAGGCCATTAGGGACGCGCCAAGCGCGATTCTTGCGCTGGACCATCCACATTACCGGAGCCTAAAATGAGCGAAGCCACCGTATCCGACGAACAACTGCGCCTTTTCATCGAGCGCATCGAACGTCTGGAAGAAGAGAAAAAGGGCATCGCCGACGATATCCGCGACACCTATAACGAGTCGAAATCGCAGGGTTACGACCCGAAAATCATGCGCCAGATCGTGCGCCTGCGCAAACTGCCGGTCCACGACCGTAAGGAAATGGAAGCGATCCTCGACGTCTATAAGTCGGCGCTTGGGATCGACTAAAAGCCACAAGGGAGAGTGACGATGTTCAGCACGACCACCAACAATGTCGAGGGCCGTCCGGTCCGCGAATATCTGGGCATCGTCACCGGCGAAGTGATCGTCGGCGCCAATCTGTTCCGCGACCTGTTCGCCAGCATTACCGACATCGTTGGCGGCCGCTCGGGCAAATATGAGGATGTCCTCGCCCGCGCGCGCAAGGAAGCGATCGCCGAAATGGAAGCAGAGGCCACGCGCCTCGGCGGCAATGCGGTGATCGGCGTCGACCTTGACTATGAAGTGCTCGGCCAGAATGGTTCGATGCTGATGGTCAGCGCCTCCGGCACCGCCGTGGTTGTCTGACGCCGTTGTCTCTTGGCGCGCGCCGCGCTAGTGCGGCGGCACATTTTCCAGTTTCGATGGAGGTAGGCCGTGGCCGGCCATAGTAAATTCAAGAACATCATGCACCGCAAGGGTGCGCAGGACAAAAAGCGCAGCAGCCTCTTTTCGAAGCTCAGCCGCGAAATCACCGTTGCGGCGAAGATGGGCCTGCCCGATCCCGACGCGAATGCGCGCCTGCGCGCTGCGGTGAACGCTGCCAAGGCGCAGTCGATGCCGAAGGACAATATCCAGCGCGCGATCGACAAGGCCGCGGGCAACGACGGCGATAACTACGAAGAAATCCGCTACGAAGGCTATGGCCCCGGCGGCGTATCGCTGATCGTCGAAGCGCTGACCGACAACCGCAATCGCACCGCTACCAATGTGCGCACCGCCTTTTCCAAAAATGGCGGCAACCTTGGCACCAGCGGCAGCGTCAGCCACGGCTTCGACCGCCTTGGCATGATCAGCTATGGCGCCGGCGCGGGCGACGCGGACACGGTGTTCGAAGCGGCGCTCGACGCGGGCGCCGATGATGTCGAATCGTCCGAGGACGGCCACGACATCTGGACCAGCGTCGATTCCTTGCACGAAGTCGCGAAGGCGCTCGAAGGCAAGCTGGGCGAAGCCGAAGGCGTGAAGCTCGCCTGGCGTCCGACGCTGAAGAGTGAAGTCGCCGACGAGGCGATCGCGCAGACTCTGTTCAAGCTGATCGACACGCTCGACGACGACGACGATGTCCAGACCGTGTGGGGCAACTATGAAATCCCCGACGCGGTGATGGAAAAGCTTGGATAAAAGCCAAAATCCGTTCGCATCGAGCGAAGTCGAGATGCCCATCGGTTGCGGATGCCTTTGGGGTGTCTCGACTTCGCTCGATACGAACGGGACACGATGATCATCCTCGGCCTCGACCCCTCGCTCAGCTGCACCGGCTGGGGCGTCATCCGGGTCGAGGGTAGCCGGATCAGCCATGTCGCCAACGGGCAGGTAAAGACCGACGCGAAAGCGTCGCTGCCCGATCGGCTCGCGCATCTCGACACCGTGCTTGCCGCCGTGATCGCCGATCACGCGCCCGGCTGCGCCGCGGTCGAGGAAGTCTTCGTGAACGACAATCCGCAGTCGACGCTGAAGCTCGCGCATGCGCGCGGCGTCGTGCTGCTCGGCTGCGCGCGCGCCGGATTGCCGGTGGGCGAATATGCGCCGCGCCTCGTCAAAAAGGCGATCGTCGGAACCGGCGGCGCCGCGAAGGAACAGGTGCAGGCAATGCTGCGCATATTGTTGCCCGGCGCGAAAGTCGTGGGCGCAGACGCGGCCGATGCGCTGGCGGTCGCGATCTGCCACGCGAATCATCGACCCAGGGCTTAAATCCCACGCCATTCGCCCCGAGCTTGTCGAAGGGCCGTTCTTCTTCTAGGGAGAACAAAAGGGGAAGGACAGAGCTTCGACAAGCTCAGCCCGAACGGATGTTGAGAACCAGATGATCGCCAAACTCACCGGACGGCTCGACAGCAGCACCGCTGGCCATGCAGTGATCGACGTCGGCGGCGTCGGCTATTTGGTCGAGGCGTCGGCACGCACTTTGGACGCACTCGGCCCCGTCGGCGGCGATGTCACGATCCACACCGAAATGCTCGTCGGCGAGGATTTCCTGCGCCTGCTCGGCTTTGCCAAGGCGGAGGAGCGCGACTGGTTCCGCCTGCTCACCAGCGTGCAGGGCGTCGGCGCGAAGGTTGCGCTCGCGATTCTGTCGGCGCTGGAAATCGGCGACCTGCAGCGTGCTCTCGCCAGCGGCGATAGCGCGATGATCGCGCGCGCGAACGGCGTCGGGCCAAAGCTGGCGCAGCGGATCACGCATGAATTGAAGGACAAGGCGGGCGCGCTCGGGGGGATTGCAGGATCCGGTCCATCGCTCACAGCAACCGCCGGACCGCTCGGCGACGCCGTCGCCGCCCTTACCGGCCTCGGCTTCAAACCCGGTGAAGCGAGCGCGGCAGTCGCGGCCGCCAACGAGGAACTGGGCGCCGGTGCAGGCCTCGATGCGCTGGTCCGCGCGGCGCTCAAAAAGGCGGCCAAGTGACCGAGCGCGTTCGTAACGCCTCCTGCCGCTGCGGGCAGCTCCGTATCGCCTGCGCCGGCGAACCGATCCGCGTCTCGGTCTGCCACTGTCGCAATTGCAAGGCGCGGAGCGGCAGCGCCTTTTCCGCACAGGCGCGCTTCCCCGCCGAGAATATCCGCACAGAGGGCGACGCGAAATTGTACCAGCATCCCGGCGGAAGCGGCGCTATCGCGGACTTCTACTTCTGCGAAAACTGCGGCTCCACGCTCTGGTTCCTCAATCGCCCGGGGCTCGACAGTTATGCCGTGCCGATCGGCAATTTCGAACCCGGCCATGACTTCGAGCTTGGATTTTCAGTCTATGAGGATCGTCAGGAACCTTGGGTTTGTATCCTCGGCGAGGCATTAGAGCGTTATGACTGAGCCCGCCCTCACCACCCCCATCCGCATCCCCGAGGATGTCGACGCCGCGCTACGGCCGAAATCCCTCGCCGAATTCGTCGGGCAGGCGGCGGCGCGGGAAAATCTGCGCATCTTCATCGAGGCGGCAAAAACGCGTTCGGACGCGCTCGACCATGTGCTCTTCTATGGTCCGCCGGGGCTCGGCAAGACCACATTGGCGCAGATCGTCGCCAAGGAACTCGGCGTCGGCTTCCGCTCGACCAGCGGGCCGGTGATCGCAAAGGCGGGCGACCTTGCTGCGCTGCTCACCAATCTCGAGGACGGCGACGTGCTGTTCATCGACGAGATTCACCGGCTGTCGCCTGCGGTCGAGGAAATCCTCTACCCTGCGATGGAGGATCGCGCGCTCGACATCATGATCGGCGAAGGGCCCTCGGCCCGGTCGGTACGGATCGACCTGCCCAAATTCACGCTGGTTGGCGCGACCACACGGCAGGGCCTGCTGACGACCCCGCTGCGCGACCGCTTCGGCATCCCGGTGCGGCTCAATTTCTATACGCATGGCGAGCTTGAGCAGGTGATCTTGCGCGCCGCGCGCTTGCTCGCGCTGCCGATCGCGTCCGACGGCGCGCTCGAAATCGCCAAGCGTTCGCGCGGCACGCCACGGATCGCCGGGCGATTGCTCCGCCGCGTGCGCGATTTTGCGACCGTCGCGGGTCATGCGGTGGTCGATGCCAAGGCTGCAGACGCAGCGCTCAACCGGTTGGAAGTCGATGCGCTCGGGCTCGATGCAATGGACCGCCGTTACCTCACGATGATCGCCGACATTTATCGCGGCGGGCCCGTCGGCGTCGAGACGCTCGCGGCGGGTCTTAGCGAACCGCGCGACACGATCGAGGATGTGATCGAACCCTATTTGCTGCAGGCCGGTCTCATCGCGCGCACCGCGCGCGGGCGCACGCTCAACGCGAGTGCATGGAAACATCTGGGGCTGAATCCGCCCTCGGGTTCGCAGGACGGACTTTTCGATCAGGGAAAATAGGCGGTTTTCCGGGATTTTCATTCCATCAACCGGCCCCGATCTGCGACGAACCGTTCAAGAGGGGTTTGCGACGAGTCGTTGCGCGGCTATCGGTCAAGCTAATGGTAAACGTCCCGCCCCCCTTCATCCCCGGCGCCTTCGTCGGGGCCGAACATCATTTTCGGGCGCGCGTCTATTTCGAGGACACCGACCTGTCGGGCATCGTCTATCACGCCAATTACCTGCGCTATATGGAGCGCGCTCGCTCGGACATGCTGCGGATCGCGGGCATCGACCAGCGCGCGGCGATGGAAGGCGGCGAAGGCAGTTGGGCAGTCACCGACCTTGCGATCAAATATCGCCGCCCGGCAAAGCTCGACGACGATCTGCTCGTGGTCAGCGCGGTCGAGGCCGTGCGGGGCGCAAGCGTGATTATTTCGCAGCGCATCCTTCGCGGGACTGACACGTTAAGCGGCGAGACATTGACCAACGGGCAAGTCACCGCCGCCTTCCTGTCGCCCGAAGGCCGGCCGCGCCGCCAGCCTGCGGGGTGGGCCGACCGATTTACCGCCATCATGAATGGAGAGACTTTCCCTTGCTAGACAATATCTCGCTGGCCGCCGACGCGGCAACCTTGTCCCCCATCGCGCTGTTCCTGCAGGCCGACTGGATCGTGAAGGGCGTGATGATCGGGCTGCTGCTTGCGTCCATCTATGTCTGGATGGTGATCTTCACGCACGGCCGCGGGGTCAACAAGCTGATGAGCGCGTCGGAACGGTTCGAGCGCGATTTCTGGCGCGCCGAGGACATCGACAAATTCTACGACAAGAACAGCGGCGAGGACCTGCCGAGCGCGAAGGTGCTGAGCGCCGGGATCAGCGAATGGCGCCGTTCGACCAAAGGCAAGAATGTCGACCGCGACGGCACGCGCGAGCGCCTCGGCATCGCGATGAACAGCGCGGTCGCGGGCGAAGTCGACCGGCTGGCCGAAAAGATCGGCACGCTGGCGACCATCGGCTCGGTCGCACCCTTCGTGGGCCTGTTCGGAACGGTGTGGGGCATCATGCGCAGCTTCACCGCGATCGCGGCGGAAAATAACAGCAGCCTGGCCGTCGTCGCCCCCGGTATCGCCGAAGCGCTGTTCGCGACCGCGATCGGTCTGTTCGCCGCCATCCCTGCGGTCATCGCCTATAATGCCTTTTCGCAGCGCCTGAATCGCCTCGAATCGCGCCTCGGCCGCTTCGCCGACGGACTGCACGCGACGTTCAGCCGCGAACTGGAGGTCGAAGCCTGATGGCAATGACCGGACCTTCGGGCGGTATCGGCGGCCGGCGCGGCCGCGGCAACCGCCGCGCGCCGATGGCGGAGATCAACGTCACGCCGCTCGTCGACGTCATGCTCGTGCTGCTGATCATCTTCATGATCACCGCGCCGCTGCTCGCCTCTGCCGTCCCCATCGACCTGCCCGAAAGCCGCGCGAAACCGGTCGAGACAGAGGATCAGGAGCCGGTGCAGCTCTCGATCAATGCCGACGACACGCTCTATATCGGCGAAGAGGTCGTGCCCGAGGCCGAGCTTCCGGCTCGGCTCGACGCCATTGCACGGGCCAATGAAGGGCAGGACAAGCCGCGCCAGATCATGCTGCGCGCCGACAAGGGGCTCGACTATGGCCGCGTGATGCGCGTGATGGGCGAGCTTAATCGTGCGGGCCTGACGCGCATTTCGTTGGTGACGACAGGCTCGGAAGGCGCAAGCGAAAGCGCTCCCGCCGCGGTCACCGACGGTTCAGAAACGCAGCCCTAGGTTGAGATGATGGCCGAAACACGGGCAGTTGGGGGGAATGAAGGACGCGGCTTTGCCATCGCGGTGGTGGCGCACGTCCTCATCATCGGCCTGCTCTCGGTTCAGTGGACCGCAGGCGACCGTCGCTTCGACAATCCGCCGATGGAAGTCGACCTGATCGCCGAGACGGCCGTGCAATCGACCGCACCGGTTATCAGCGAAACCCCGCCCGCCGCGCGGCTGGGCGAAGAGGATATGACCGACATCGCGGCGCCCGAGCCGGTGCCCGCACCTCCGCTGCCCGAACCGGTCGTCAGGCCGACCCCTGCCCCGACGCCGAAACAGGTCGCGAGACCCAAAGCGGCACCGCCGAAACAGCCGCCCGCGGTACAAAAGGCTCAGCCGAAAGCCGCTCCGAAAGCACCGCCGGCGAAGAATCGCCCGGCACGCCCGACCGGCCGCCTCGACGGCATTGCCGAGGGGCTCTCGAAATCGCAGCCCAAATCGCCCGCGAGCAAGGGCGCACCCGCGGCGGCAACCGCCGCCGAAGTCCGGCGCTCGATCGACGTCAGCATCAAGTCGGCAGTAGCGCCGCGCTGGAACGGCTGCCGCATTTCGGGCGTCGACGTTGACCAGCTCAAGACAGTCGTGAAATTCCGTCTGACCCAGTCGGGCGCGCTTGCCGGTTTCACCAGCGTCACGACCAGCGGCGAGAACGACAGCAACAAGTTCCAGATCCAGCGCCATCAGGAATGCGCCAAACGCGCGGTGGAACTCGCCGCACCCTTCGACCTGCCCGAGGAAAATTACAGCTTCTGGCAGAATTACACGCTCGATTTCATCAAGAGGTAAGAGAAATGCTCCTCCGCCCGATCAGCCTTTCGCTCGCCCTGCTGCTCACCGCGGCACCGGTCGCCGCGCAAACCCCGACGGCCGCCCCTACCCCGCCGGCGGTCACCCCGACCGAACCGCGCGAGACGATCGAAGGCACGCTGTCGCAGGACCGCACCGTCATCGCCATCCCCTCGCTCGCCACCGCATCGGTCCAGAATGTCGCGGGGCTGCGGACCGACAGCCTGGGGCGCCAGATTGCGGAAGTCATCGCCGCCGACCTTGAACGCAGCGGCCTGTACGAGCCGATCGGCCCGAGCGGCGTTCGCGCGATCACCCGCGCGGAGGTGCAAGCGCCACGCTTCGCCGAATGGCAGGGCCGCAATGCCGAGAATGTCGTCCATGGCTTCGTCGACGCGGGTTCGAACGGCAGCCTGATCGTGGGCTGTTACCTTTACGATACCGCGCTCGGCAGCGAGCTGGTCCGCAAGGGGTTCGAAATCCAGCCGGGCGACTGGCGCCGCGCCGCGCACAAATGCGCCGACGCCATCTACTCGCGTCTGTCGGGCGAAGCGCCCTTCTTCGACAGCCGTGTCGCCTATATCGCCGAGAGCGGTCCCAAGGGGAACCGCATCAAACGCCTGGCGATCATGGACAGCGACGGCGGCAATCATCGCTTCATCACCAATGGTCAGGCGCTCGCTATCAGCCCGCGTTTCTCGCCCGATTACAAGAAGATCGTTTACGTCTCCTATTTGAACAATCGCGTTCGCGTCTTCATCTACGACGTCGCCGCGGGTTCGCAGAAGCTGGTGACCGAAAGCGCGAACGCGACCTTTGCGCCGCGCTGGTCGCCCGACGGGACGCAGATCCTCTATTCGATGGCGGTCAACGGCAACACCGACATCTATCGCATCTCGGCCAACGGCGGCACGCCGGTGCGGCTGACGAATACGCCGGGCATCGATGTCGGCGGCAGCTTCTCGCCCGATGGCAAGAAGATCGTGTTCGAAAGCGACCGTTCGGGCGGTCAGCAAATCTATACGATGAATATCGACGGATCGAACCAGCAGCGGATCAGTTTCGGCGGCGGCCGCGCCGCGACGCCCGAATGGTCGCCGCGCGGCGACCTGATCGCCTTTACCCGCATGGGCGGCGGCGAGTTCCGCATCGGTGTGATGACCCCTTCGGGCGGCGGCGTGCGGATGCTGACCAATAGCTGGCAGGATGAGGCGCCAACCTGGTCGCCGAACGGCCGCGTAATCCAATTCTTCCGCACCTCGCCAGGCCGCGAAGGCAAATCGAGCCTGTGGCAAGTCGACCTGACCGGCGTGAACATGCGCCGTCTGCCGACCCCGCAAGACGGGTCGGACCCAAGCTGGGGCCCGGTACTTCCCTGAGGAAAACCGGAACCAAAGGGGCGCGATCGGGTTCAACTATCGCGTCCTGAACGGGCCAAATCGGCCGCACGAATGATTTTCAACAACAAGAGGACACAGACATGACGATACGCAAAAGCACCGCAATGATTGCGGCGATCACCATGCTTGCTGTTGGCGCCTGCGCGAAAAAGGCCCCTGACACGCTTCCCCCCGCCCCCGAAGGCACCGGCACCGATACGGGCGCTGGCACTGGAACCGGCGTCGTCCCCGGGTCGCAAGAAGACTTCCTCGCCAGCGTTGGCGCGATGGGCGACCGTGTTTTCTTCGACTATGACCAGTATAATGTCGACGCGCAGGATCAGGCGACGTTGCAGACGCAGTCGCAGTGGCTGCAGCGCAACCCCGCTGTGCGCGTCACGCTGGAAGGCCATGCCGACGAACGCGGCACCCGCGACTACAACATCGCGCTCGGTGAACGCCGCGCGAATGCCGCGAAAAACTACCTCGCGTCGCTGGGCGTCGATCCGTCGCGCATCCAGGTCATCAGCTATGGCAAGGAACGCCCGGCTGAACTCGGTTCGACCGAAGAAGCCTATGCCAAGAACCGCCGCGCGGTGACGGTCGTTATCGGGCAATAAGAAGCCAGAGCGGCACCGCGGCCCATGCCGCGGCGCACGCAAATAATCCGAAGGGGACCTGTCGCTCGGAAAGCGGCTGGTCCCCTTTTCGCTGGGATAGGAGTGCCCAGACGATCCCCCCGACGCTCGCGAGCAGCAACATCAGCGGCAATGCCTGCCAGCCGAGCCACGCCCCGATTGCCGCCACAAGCTTGGGATCGCCGCCGCCCATTGCATCCTTCAGCCGGACGCGGCGATAAAATTCGGCGATGGCGGCGAGCGTCAGGCCGCAGACGATCGCACCAACCCAGCGATCGATGAGCGACGTTTCGAGCAGCGGTCCCGCCAAAAGCAGACCGACGATTCCCAGCAGAAGGTTGAGCCGATCGGGGAGCCAGAAATGACGCGCGTCGAGCAATGCGAGCGGCAGCAGCAGCCAGCCGAACAACGCCCAGAGCCAACCCGCCGTCCCCGGCATGATCGCAAGCGCAACACTCCCGATCAAAGCCGCACCCAGTTCGACACGCCAATGAAAAGGGTCGATCTCGGCGTTGCACGTCCGGCAGCGACCGCGCGACGCAACGGTCGATAGCAAGGGAACGAGATCGAGAGCGCCAAGCGGCCGACCGCATCCGTCGCATTGCGAGCGACCGAGCACCGAGCGCCCCGCGGGCCAGCGCAGCACCAGCGTCGCGATAAAGCTGCCGAGGATCAGTCCGATCAATGCGGCGAACGCGACGCCCGTGCCAAAGGGCAAGGCATCGAGGATCGACACGTCAGAAGCGGCCCGTGGTCGCCAGCACGAAACCGGTGGGACCGGCCTTGAACCCCAGCGCCGTGAGCGCACCCGCCATCGCCGGATCGCGGTCGACATTAATCGCGAATTGCGCGCGATACGTGCCGTTGCCATCGAAGGACAGGGTCAACCGCTCCATCCCCGACTGGCTGGCAAGCGCCGCCTGCGCGCGCCCGTTCGAGCACGCCAACGGACCCGACAGCCCTCGCGAAAGATCGAGACCCGCGATGGGGGCAGCGACCATGAGCTGGATGCGGCCGCTTGCCGTGGCGCATTTGCCCGCATCGTCGAAACGTATCGTGGCGCCCTCGAACCGGATGGTATCGACGGGGATCATCCCGAGCCCGCCCGACATCGATGTCGTGCCGCTGACGTCGGAGACGCCCTGCGGGCTGCTGCCATGCAGCCGCCCTGCAAGCGCGCCAAGCCGTTCATCGGTGCGCGAGAAAGCGAGTTCGGTGTTCCCGCCGATCAGCGCGAGCGGTGACAGGCTAGCGCTCACCGTGCCGAGCGGCAGGACGCCAAGCCGCGCATCGACAAGCTCGCCCGACCAGACCGACCCGCGCACGTCGCGCGCGGTAATGCCCGCGTCGGTCGCACCCGACCAAGCCAGCGCAAGCCGCATCGGAAAAGTCGCAATAAGCAGGATCAGCGCGAGCAGCAGCGCCGCGATTCCCCAACGCCTCCCCGCGCTCATTGTCCGCCCTTCCGAAGCTCGGCGGTCAGGCCGACGGTGCCGTCGGCGGCGGGGGTGATCGTGAGCTGGTCGACGACAAAGCCCTGGCCCTCCAGCGAGGCGAGCCAATCGGTGAGCACCGTCGCGCGCGCGGTCGCAATCGCAATCGTCGCCTGCCCTGCACCGCGCGCTTCGTTGCGGTCGAGCGTCAATCCGATCTCGCCCGCCGATTGCGCGAGATATTGATCGATCGCGACCGCGTCGACCGCCGCGGCGACCGATTTTGCCGGACGCTGCGCGAGCAGTTGCGTCTTTGCCGCCACGCGTCCTTCGCGCTCGATCGCGGCGCGGTGCCGGCTTTCGAGGTCGACGAACGCCGCGAGCGCGGGGCGGCCAAGACCCCAGAGGAGGACAGCCAGCGCAAGCGCGCCGGCGATGCCGACGAGCCAGCGTTCGCGGAGCGACAGGGCGGCCCACCAATTTTGCAATCGCTCGGTCATGGCACCGCCCGGATCGTGATATTCGCCATTTGCTGCCCGTCGCTGCCCGCCATCGGCTGGGCGGTGATGCGGTAGCCGCGCGCCTGCAAAGCGAGCAGCACCTGATTGATATCCTCGACGCGCGGCGCCGCGAGCGTCGTCGTCAGCGTCCCGTCGGTACGATGCGACAGTGTCTTGAGCGACACGCCCGGCGCATCGCCCATCGCGTCATACAGAGCCGAGGCAGGGACCGAGAAGGCGAGCGGGCCGCCGCCGGCGGCGGCAAGGCGGCGATCGAGCTCGGCTTCGGCCGCAGTCGCGTCGGGTGCGGTTACCCCGGCCTTTTTGGCCATTGCAACCACTGCATCGTCGGCCCGGCCGGTATCGGAGGACAGGCGCACCGCATAGATGATCGGGATCAGCAGGCTCACGGCGACGAGCGCGATCAACAGAATTTTCGCCAGCCGCAACATGGCCGGATCGACCGACCAGCTCCGCCGGGGCTTCCATCCGCCGCTGAGCAGGTCGAGCGGCGGCGCGGCGAGCGTCAGGAGCAAGGCTTCGCGCATCCGGTCGGCATCGAGCGGCGCGATCGCATTCCCGCCCGCGATCAGCGGATCGAGTTCGGGATCGGACACCCATGCGCGGTCCGCCGTGCGGACGATCCGTTCGCTCCCGACTTCGGCCGTCCACAGCGTATCGGGTTCGGGCGGCGGTACCGCGGCGGCGGCCGGAAGGATCGCGGCGGGCGAAAGGCCGCGCGCCTTCAGCCAGTCGGTCCACGCCGTCATCGCGGCGTGGGTGGTCACCGCAACCGGAACCGCCTGCCCCTCGCCCGCCGGCTGCCCGGCAACGACGTGGAGCGCTGCCGCATCGCCCAGGCTGTTCTTCAGCGCATCGATGCGCGCCGCGGCGGCCGCCTGCGCGGGCGCGGCGTCGGGATAGTGGAGCCAGCGCAGCGGCACATCGGCGGCGGGCGCCAGTGCGACAAGGCGGTCGTCGGGGCTATCGTCACGGGGCTTTTCCCACGCGCCGACCCAGCCATCATCCTGTCCGCTGTCGACGATAACGCCATCGTCGACGCGCAGCCAGGCGGCATCGGGACCACCGCCTTCGCCAAGCGCCGCCACCGGGGGCAGCCAAAGAACCAGCGTGCGTGTCATCTCAGTCGCTCTCGCCCCAATCGCGGCGCACGATCACTGGCGGCGTCATGCCGGCAGAAGGCGCTCCTCCATTGGCATCGATCAGCGAAACTGCGGTCAAGAAACCGTCCCCCATCGTCACATTCGTCGTCAGTGCGAGCCACCGGCTGGTCACGCCCGCCTGTTCGGCAACTTCGTTGGGCGGCTTGCGCCCTTCGAAAGGACCGGCCTCCCAGAATCGCACGCTGCTGCCATAGCCGCCCGCGGGGCGTGCCGCCAGCACCGCCCGCGCTTTCGCAACCCCGATTTCTCCGGGCATCAACATCGCGACGAGCGGCGCCTGTTCGGGAGCCAGCGTGTTGACGTTGAGCTTGACCGGATCGGTCACCGGCAGCACGCAAATCCAGGGTTTGAGCCGGGCGTAGATTTTGGGAGTCACGCCGCGCACCGCGCGGAGTTCGCTGACATCGGCCATCTTGCGATTGGCAGGCAGATAGGCGCCCTGCGTCGAACGATAGGCATTATCCTCCGCGCCAAGCGGGCCATCGTTGCTGTCGCTGTCGATCCAGTCGGCCGCGGCGCCCGCGATCGCCTGCGCCTGCCCCGGATCGATCCCGAGGAGGGTCATTAACTCGCCGAACTGGCGCATCGCCCCCGACCGTTGGCTGAACCGCCCGGGCACCGTCTCTGCCACGAGGCTGTTGAGGTTGAAACAATTATTGGCGTCGGTCAGCTTTGCGCGCCCCTCGCCCCCTGGAAGCGGCAGCGTGAAATCGCGCCCGAGCCAATTGCCCGCGAGCGTCAGCTTGGCGGGGTCGCGCCCGACGAGGTCGGCGACGCGGCGCAGTGCGATCTGTTCGGCGGCGAAGGCATAGGCACGCCCCTGATCGACCGTGGCCGCGCTTCCCGCGATGCGCGTCGCGAGCGTCAGCCGGTCGAGCGCGGTCGCGGCGATCACCGCCATTACCGCAACGAGCAGCAGGACGGTCAGCAGCGCGGCGCCGCGCTCATCTTTCCGGCCGGCCCTCATGGCGTCGGCACGCCCGCGATCGGCGGGGGCGGCAGCGTCGGTGCGGTGAGGAACAGCATCGTCAACACCTCGCGCCCCGCGCGCGACAGCCGCACCTCGACCGCGCGCGGCAGACGGTCGCCGGGTTCGGAATTCCAGCTCTCACCCCAATTGCCCTTGTCGTCGCGGTAGCGCACCGCGATCCCCGCGACATCGCCGACAAGGCGGTCGCCCTCGCCAAGCGCGGTGCCGTCGAGCATCGGCTGTGTCGCGCGGCGCCATTCGGCACCGACAAGGGCATAGCCGACGCGCTCGACAGACGGGCGCGGGCTGCCGTCCGCCGCACCCGCACCGCCGTGGACAAAGGCAAAGCCGTTCGGCGAGCCGACGAACGCGGGGACGGCCTCTCCCGCCGGGCCGCGCGTCGAGCGCTGGACCGCTTGCGCAAGATCGTTCGCCATCACGGCGCGAAGCCGGTTTATCCCGCCCATCGCCTTCAGCCGTTCCTGCACCGCATCCTGCGTATCTACGCTGCTGCGAAGCAGACCGACGCCCATCGCCGCGATCGCCGCGAAGATCGACAGCGCAACGAGCATCTCGACAAGGGTGAAGCCGCGTTCGTCCCTCATCGCGACGACCGGATGATCGTCAGCGCAGCCTGTCCGCGCCCGCTTTCGGGGCGCACCAGCAGGTCGATGCGCAAAAGGCTGTCGTCGGCGGTTTTCGCAACGCGCTGTTCGACGCGCCAGTTGCGCCCGGCGTTTGCGACGCCGATCGCGCTGTTGCCGATCGTCGGCGGCGCGGGATCGGTCCACAGTTCGACCGCGCGATTCTGTGCAACGATGCCCGCCATCGTACTTTCGTCAAGGTCGCCCGCGGTGCGAACCGCATAAGCGTCGAGACGGATCAGCGCGAGCGCGGCGATGCTGATGACGCTCAAAGCCACGAGCATTTCGAGCAATGTGAACCCGCGCTCATTTTGCACGGCTGACCTCCCCGGTCGCCGAGACGCGTATGATTTCGCGCGCATCGCCGCCGGTCAATACGACCGCCTGCGGCGTAGGGCTGATGCCGACGCGGTCGAACAGGATGCGTGCCGCGCCCTGCCCGTTTCCGGCCGAGAAGCGGACACCACCCGGCCAGTTTCGCTGTTCGAAGGCGCGGCCGGGCAGCGGTTGCCATTCGCCCGAAATCCGCCGTTCGAAACCATAGCCCGACGGCGCGAAATTGACCGAGACGCTGCGCCCCTCGATCACCGCGACATCGCGCGCGGCCGCGAGCCGCGCGGCAAGCCGGTCGGCTTCGTTGCGTACGGTGCGCTCCTCGCCAGGGATGGTAAGCACGACCGCAGTCGCGGCGAGCCCCATGATCGCGAGCACGACCATCAGTTCGACGAGGGTAAAGCCGTTGACGTGGGGACGCGCGCGCGCCTCAACCCTCGGCGCGAATATCCGCATTGTCGTCGGTCCCGCCGGGGGCGCCATCGGCGCCGAGCGACCAGACGTCGAACGCCTTTCCGTTCGGCCCGGGCGCCTGATAATTATAGGGACGGCCCCACGGATCGGCGGGCAGCGTCTTGATATAGCCGCCGCGGCGATAGCGTTCGGGCTGCGCGAGTGCAGGCGGCGCGGTGACAAGCGCGTTCAGGCCGTCGGTCGAGGCGGGATAGGTCAGATTGTCGAGCCGGTACTGTTCCAGCGCATTTTCGAGCGTCGAAATATCGGCCTTGGCCTTGGTCACCATCGCGCGGTCCTGGCTGGGCAGGACGTTGATCATCACCACGGTCGCGAGCAGGCCGATGATGAAGATCACGACCATCAACTCGGTGAGCGTGAAGCCGCGCTCGTCGGTCTTGCGGCGCTGCGCCGGCGGCCGGCCGCGATCGGAGTAGGATGTATCGAGCATCAGGCGAAAGATTAGCTTCATCAGCGACATTTTCATAGTCCGGCTAGGTTCTGCAACTGGAGGATCGGCAGCAGAATGGCGAGGATGATAAGGGCCACGCACGACCCCATAACGACAATTATGACAGGTTCGAGAAGCGCCATCGACGCCGCCGTAAAGCGGTCGAATTCGCGTTCGAGATAATCGGCGGCACGTTCGAGCATCTGTTCGAGCCGGCCCGCGCTTTCGCCGCTTGCGGTCATATAGACGAGCAAGGGCGGAAAGACCCCGGCGTCGCGAAGCGCGGTGGAAAGGCCGCCGCCGGCGCGCACCTGATCGACGATATTGGCGGTCGCGCCGGCAAGCGCGGCGTTGCGGATCGTCGGCACCGTCAGCTTCAGCCCTTCGACGAGCGGCAGGCGGCTCGACACCATCGTCGAGAGCGTCCGGGCAAAGCGCGCGGCGTAAAGGTCGCGCAGCAGGCGGCCAAAGAGCGGCAGGCGGAGGAGGCGTGCGTCGACGCGCGCCTTGAACGCCGGGCGGCGCATCGCCGTCACCCACCCAAAGCTTGCAGCGGCAAGCAGCAGCGCGATCAGCCACCACCAGTTCGCCGCAAAGCCCGATATCGCGATCACCGCGCGGGTAAGAAACGGAAGTTGCTGCCCCGTATCCGTAAATTGTTCGACGACGCGCGGGACGACGAAGATCATCAGCGCCGCGACGACGCCGATCGCAACGATCGCGAGCACGATCGGATAGGCGAGCGCCGCGATCAGCTTGCCGCGCACCTCCGCTTGGCGTTCGAGCAGGTCGGCAAGGCGCGCGAGGATCGTCGTCAGGCTCCCCGTGGTCTCGCCCGCCGCGACCATCGCGCGATAGAGCGGCGGGAAGCTGCTCGGCTGACGGCCCATCGCATCCGCGAGGCGGCGGCCTTCGAGCAGCCCGGCATGGACATCGCCGATGACGGCGCGCGCGCTTTCGGCCTCACTCTGGCGCGTCAGTGTGCGCAGCGCCTCCTCAAGCGGCGCGACTTCGGCCAGCGTCGCGAGCTGACGCGTAAAGAGCGCGAGTTCCTTGGAGGACAGCTTGTTCTTGCGAAAGGCGAGCAGCGAACGGCCCGCGGGCTTCGCGCCCGCGGCCTCGACCGCAACGATATGGAATTTGCGGCGGATCAGGTCCGCGCGCGCCGCATCATCGTTGGCGGCGGTCAGCCGTCCCTTGCGTTCGCGGCCCTGCGGATCGATCGCCACATAGCGATAATCAGGCATCGACATCCTCGCGCCGCGCGATGCGGATCGCTTCTTCGGCCGTCGTCAGCCCCTTCGCCACCATCGCCCGCGCGGCCGAGGCCAGCGTCGGCGATTTCAGGAAGGCGTGCCGCGTGATCATCGCCTCATCGCCGCCGGCGTAGATATAACGGCGGACGGTCTCGTCGACCTTGATCGCTTCGAACACGCCGATGCGGCCCTTGAACCCGGTGCCTCCGCACTGGTCGCAGCCCTTCGGCCGCCAGATCACCGTGCCGATGTCGAGCCCGAGCATCGCGGCAATGCTGTTGTCGGCCTGCACCGGTTCGCGGCAATGATCGCAAAGCTTACGAACGAGGCGCTGCGCAAGAACGGCGCGCAAGGTCGAGGCGAGCAGGAAAGGCTCGACCTTCAAATCCTTGAGGCGCGTGATAGCGCCGACGGCATCATTGGTGTGGACGGTCGAGAGCACGAGATGCCCGGTCAGCGACGCCTGCACCGCGATGTCAGCGGTCTCGCGGTCACGGATTTCGCCGACCATCACGACGTCGGGATCCTGGCGCAGGATCGCGCGGAGGCCCGCGGCGAAATCGAGCCCGACCTTGCTGTTCACCTGCGTCTGGCCGACGCCGTCGACCGCATATTCGACCGGATCTTCGACGGTCAGGATATTGCGCTGGCCGTCGTTGAGCTGCTTCAACGCCGCATAGAGCGTCGTCGTCTTGCCCGAGCCCGTCGGTCCGGTAACAAGGATGATGCCATTGGGTTCGGCGAGCGCCTCGCGCAGAATCTGGTCGGCGGCGCCCGTCAGGCCAAGGACGTCGAAGTCGATTCCCGCCGCATCCTTGTCGAGGATACGCATCACGACGCGCTCGCCCGCACGGCTCGGCAGCGTCGAGACGCGAACGTCGACGGCTTTGCCCGCCAGCGTCAGCCCGATGCGTCCGTCCTGCGGCACACGGCGTTCGGCAATGTCGAGGCGCGCCATCACCTTGATGCGGCTGACGACGACCGGCGCGACATGCGGCGGCATGCGAAGATGCTCGCGCAGCACGCCATCGGCGCGCATGCGGACGACGAGTCCGCTTTCATAGGGTTCGATATGGATGTCGCTGACGCCTTGCCGCACGGCTTCGGCGATAATCGCGTTGATCAGGCGGATCGCGGGGGCGTCGTCGGCGCTGTCGAGCAAATCCTCGGCGCTGGGAATGCCAAGGTCGAGGTCGCTGCCGTCGAGCGACCCGGCCATCGCGGCCGCCGAGCTGTCGACGGCATAATGGTCGGAAAGCAACCGGTCGAAATCGGCGATGTTCGCTGTCGCGACGCGCAGCGGCTGCGCGAGATGGCGTTTCACCTCGATCAATATCGCGGGGTCGGCATCCTCGCGCAGCGTCGCCAGCCAGACGCCGTTTTCGCCGGGCGCGATCACGACGCCGTGGGTACGGGCAAAGCCGTATGGAATATCAACCGGCGCCGGGGGAGGCGCCGCCGGTTCGATGTCGGTCACGGATATTCTCCGGTAGGTGGCGCAGGCGCTTGCGAAATCGAGGGCGGGACGTCGGCCGGCTTGACGCTGCCGCCCTCGCCCCGCAGTTCGGGCAGATTGACCGGGCCGACGGTGATGTCGGCGGGGGTCGCCGCGCTCGGCACCGGCGGAACCGCGCCCAGATAGTCGCGGACCAGCGTGTCGATCGCGGGCTCCTGATCGGGGTTCCGCTGGAGCTGGAAGTCGCGGATATAGCCGTAGCGGCGCGCAGTGAGCGCAGCATTATCCTCACGATTGCGCAGGATCGTCGGGCGGATGAAGACCATCAGGTTGGTCTTCGCCCGCGTCCGGCTGCGCGATTTGAACAGTTCGCCGATCAGCGGAATGTCGCTCAAAAGCGGGATGCGTTCGATCGTCTTGCGCTCGTCGTCATTAAGCAGGCCGCCGATCGCGAGGATTTCGCCGTCGTCGACCGTGAGCACGGTTTCGAACGAGCGCTTGTTGAGGATGAGGTCGCTGTTGCGCGACGAGACGGGGCCCGCGACACTCGACACTTCCTGACGCAGGAACAGCTTCACTTCGCCCGCGCCATTGACCTGCGGCGTGACGTCGAGCTTGATGCCGACCTCTTCGCGCTGGACGGTGCGGAAGGCGTTGTCGAAATTGTCGCTGAGCGCCTCGCCCGTCGTGATCGGCACTTCCTGTCCGACGAGGAATTTCGCCGCCTGATTGTCGAGCGTGACGATGTGCGGGGTCGCAAGCAGGTTCGACGTGGTGTCCGATTTCACCGCGTTGATGATCGCGCCGAAGATCGTGTTCTTGCCGATGTCGCCCGCAAAACCCGCAAAGCCCCCGCTGGCGCCGAGCAGCGATGCCGCCGCCGCTTCCTGCAGACTGTTGCCGAGCGAGCTGGTCGTCTGGGTAACGACGGTTTCGCCATCGACCGTGGTCTTGTCCTGCGTCAATTTCGTCGCGGCATAGGCGCCGCCCAGCGTCAGGATATTGGGCTGCGCATTGCTGTAGCTGGTGGCGACAAAGGGAATATTCTTGCCGCCGAGCAGGAACTGAACGCCAAGGCGCTTCGCCGCATCGTCGCCGATCTCGACGACGATCGCCTCGACCAGCACCTGCTGCCGCCGGCTGTCGAGCTGGCGGATGAGTTCGCCGAGCATGCGCTGCACTTCGCTGTTCGCGGCAACGATGATTGCGTTCGCGCCCTCATAACGCGTGATGATCGCGGGGCCGCGGGTCGAGATGCTGCCCGTGCCCCCGCCGCCGACCGAGGTCGGGGCCGATGCCGCCGCGGCCGGAGCGGGGGTCGCACCGCCGCCCGACGAAGACGTCGAAGACGATGAGGATGCGGGCGGCAGGCCCGCCTTTTGTGCGGGGTCGCTGCCGCCGCCGATCAGTTGCTGCAAAGTCGGGAGCAGGGTTTCGGCATTGGCATGTTCGAGCCAATAGACGCGCAGTTCGGTGCCGCCCGCAGCCTTCGCATCAAGGTCGTTCGCCATCTGGACAAAGCGCGCGACCATCGCCTGGTCGCCCCTGAGAGCGATCGCGTTGCTGCTGTCGATCGGCACGATCGCGACGGGCTTTTGTGCCCCCTCGCCCGCCGCCGGGACGAGCGCCTGCAGCGCGGCGGCGATTTCCCGCGCACCGGCATTTTTGAGCGTGACGATCTGACTGGTCGAACTGTCGCGGTCGATGCTCGACGCAAGCGCGCGGATGCGGCGGATATTGTCGGCGAAGTCTGCGACCACCAGGCTGTTGGCGTTGCGGTTCGCGGTGAGCGAACCTTGTGCGCTGACGAGCGGACGCAGCGTTTCGACCGCCGAAACTGCGTCGATATAGCGCAGGCGGATGATTTCGGTGACGAACTGGTTCTGCGCCGCCCCGCCGCTGCCGATGCGGCCGGGCTGCGCCGCGGCGCCGTCGATCGGCTGGACGCGGTAGCTTCCGTTTGGCCCCGGCACGGCAACAAGGCCGTTCGAGCGCAGCGTCGCGAGGAATATCTCGAAATATTCGCTGCGCGACAGCGGCCGGTCGGTCACGACCGACACCTTGCCGTTGACGCGCCCGTCAATGACGAAGGTACGCCCGGTGATCCGTGCGGCATCCTGAATGAAGGCGCGGATATCGGCATCGCGCACATTGAGCGTGTATTGGGCAAACGCGGGTCCCGGCGTGGCGGAAACCAGCGCGGCGGCGAGCATCAGGGAAAGTTTGAGGCGCATGGGTCTCTATTGTTTCGAGAGGAAAATGGCGACGGGAACGACGCTGGCGCCGCGCTCGACCTCGAGCGCGATACGCGCGCCGGGCGTCAACTGGTTGGCGAGCGAGGCGGCATCGCTCGCCGATCCGATCTGGCGGCCGTTCACCGACCGGACGACATCGCCGGGGCGAAGACCTGCGGCGCGGAAGGCGGCGCCGTCGCCTTGCGGCTGGACGACGATGCCGGTGACGCGGCCATTTTCGGTACGGGGCGCAAAGCCGACCCCGGCCTTGATCGCCGCCGGGGTCATTTCGCCGCTGGCGCTCGCGCCCGCCGGAGCGGCGCCGATTTCGGGCGTCGGCGCCGGCAACGGCGTCGCGGCGTTGGCGACGGGAGCTTCGCCGCTCTGATCGAGGAACAGGCTTTCGCGCGCGCCGCCACGGTCGAGCAGCACATGATCGAAGGCAACGCCGACGAGCTTCAGCCCCGGCGCAATCTCGTCGCCGACGGCGTAACTCGTCTGGATCCCGTCTTCGCCCGCGATAATCGCCGAACCGCCGCCGGTCGCTTCATTGAGGTTGATGCCGAAAAGCGTGAGCCCGGCCGAAGTGACGGTTGCCGATGCCGGCCCCTGCGCATTGCCGCGAAAAAAGGGATCGAGGCTGGTAAAGAGCGCACGCCGCTCGGCGGGCGAGACGATGACCGCCGCCTGCGGCTGCCATGCGCCGAGCGGCGACAGCGGCGTAAGCAGCGTCCAGAGCAGCCGAACACATTGCCAGATCAGCAGCGCGCCCAGCAGACCGACCAGCAACGCCGGCCAGACCTCACGCGGCGAACGCTTTCGGGCGCGCAGCCAAGCAGGCAACGCACGCGGAAGACGAACGGCCGATCCGGACATCAACGTCGCCATGTAATGTATCTGTCCCCCAGACTGAAAAACCTGTCTCGCGAATCGCCTAGGGGCGAACGGTGACAATCAGTTGACCGGAAGATTACAGTTTTTTGACGGTCGAGCGAGTCCGCTGAGACGGCCCGAACCGCCTCTCCCTATCGCGAGGCGACGAAGAGGGGGAAAGCTTCAGCGCTCGAACCACGCGCTGAGCGATCAGGTTCGGTGGGCGCTGTAGCGGGTGAAATGGCTCTTGTCATCGTCCAACGTTGGGACTTCTTCATATTTGCGCACGGTCGGGTTGCGCGCCTCGAACCTCGGTTCGATTTCCTGTTGAAGAGCGTCTGCTCCGACAGCTTGACCCGATCCCTGGGGCCGAGCTGGAGGTTGGCCGGATGGTCGCCGGGCGTTCGACCCCGTTGACGATGGTGGTTGGATGACTATTTTGAGTCGATTTGGCGGCGATGGGGGCGTTGTCCGAAGCCGATTGCTCGCAGCCGCAAAAATAAATCGGGGGCGCTCGCTTGCATCGCCTGAAAAGCTTTGCTAGGCGCCCGCTCCTACCTGGTGCCGGACCCGATCCGGACCATCATGATGTGCGGTCGTGGCGGAACTGGTAGACGCGCAACGTTGAGGTCGTTGTGGCCGAAAGGCCGTGGAAGTTCGAGTCTTCTCGACCGCACCATCATCCTTTGATTTCATTGGATAATTTTTGGCCTTTGGCGCAGTTTGGTGCAGGCCATCTATGCTGAGCTGTGCCAAATATAGGATGGAATTTGGCTTCTCCGGCGCGATTACGACTTTGCGATTAGCCCGGCCCTCGCAAGCAGAAAAAACTCATTACTGGGCGGCGCGCCCGCCGATCTTGGCCAAAGCCACAGCAACTTTCGGAAGACTTGGTGCAGTGAGCCTGGGACGACGCCCGTTTTCCCAAGCCAGAACAGGCTGCCTAAAAGCGCGTCAGGGACCGCACGGTCGTCCCCCGCCCGCACGGGCGCGGCGGGTGGCTTCCGGCGTTACCGTTCGCGCGCAACGTGGGAACCCAGCGCGGGCGCGCCAAGCTTCCGACGAGCGGCGGCAACCGGTCGGCCAGCCTTCAGAGTGTCGCGGGCATGGGATTGTGGCCCAGCCGTAACATCGCATTATGGAATTCACCGATTTCCGACGCCACGAACTGCGGCGTCGCCTCGAAGCCGTCGAACAGATCATAGAGGGGGGCGAGGGCTTGATGGACTACATCGTCGAAATTGGCATGGAGCCCTGCAAAGCTTGTTTCCACGGTCAGGTTAACGCTCGCCGTCCGGCTACGGCTTCCCTCGCGAAGCGCTGCCCGGCGCAAGGGCGCAGCCCATGCAACGAGCTGGCGTCCCTCCAGCCCGTCATATCGACTTTCGAACCGGAACCGCTGATCGGGGTCGAGTTCCAGGGCTTTGGCGAAGTATAACAACTGACCGAAAAGTTCGGCGGTTCGCCAAATCGGAAGCGCGACGTCGAAGATCGTGCCAGGTTCGAGGTTGCTGTTTCCATCCTCGTTGAATCCCCGTTGGAGATATGCCTGAAGATCGCCTGACAGCTGCCAGAAATCGGAGAAGGCGGGTTCGGTCAGCAGCCGCTCTGCATCCGGATTGCCGATCCAGCACTCGATAAGGCCGTCGCGGATCACAGGCCGCGTCCCTTCGCCGTTCGGCACCCAGAATGGCGGCCATCCCGATGTGCTGGGAAGGCCGGCAAGAACGGTACGAAGAGAACCAAGCGAGAGGCCGGTTTCGACGCCATCTATGGAATAGGCGTAGGAGACACGGCCAAGCGGCTGGCGCGAGGAATTTTCCTCGGACAGCGGCGCCACAAGCTGGCCCCAGCGCTGGCGCGCCGCGCGCACGAACGCCGCGAAGCTTCCCGGGGCGCTTGGCAGCACCACCATTCCGAGCGCGTCGAGGATATGGAAGACCTTCTCGAGGCGCAGCTTGATGTCGCCCTGCTCGAATGCGTTGACGGTCGGCACGCTCACTCCGGCAAGCGCGGCGAGCGACTTCTGGGTATGCCCTTCTTCCCTGCGGCGCCGCACCGCCTCGTCGACGAGGCCCTGCCAGTCGAGCGGCCAATCGGTCATGCGAATATCCTCCGGCTATTCTCTTCGACGCCCGCCTTGAAGCGCGCCCGGAAATCGCCCTCGTCGACCCGCCCGGCGAAACGCAGCGTCGCAGGGTTGGCGAGGCTCTTGGCGAGATCGCCGAGCGCGAGGTCGACCGCCGCCTTCGGCAATCCGATGTCGGCGCCGAAGATTTCGGCGACGCTCCGGTCAAGCGTATCGAACTCGCGCTTCCTGCCGCCGATCTCGAGCGCGGTTTCGCGGTTGAACGGATAGAGGAGCGTGTTGAGCAGATCGTAGGCGGGGCTGAGGCGGAGGCCTTCAGGCCGCTCGAGCAGCGAGAAATTCTTGAGATGCGCATCGGCATTGCCGAGCGCGAAATTGAAGATGACGAGCTTTTAGAAGCGCACGAGATCGAGCCGCGTCCGCGCCGAGTGGCGGGCGATGACGCTGGCCGCTTCCTCGTAGCTCGATCCATATTTGCCACCGAACTGGGGACCGCGCGGTTTGCCGAGGACCTGCGCAAAATCCTCAAGCCGGAGCCGCTCGCCATCGAGACGGTCGAAGCGCTCGACGAGCAGGGCGAGCCCATCGATCCCGACAACGGTCGCGGGCTCACCGCGCGTCACTTCGCTCTCGCCCAATATTTCGCGGGCGAGCCGGAGGCTCAGCGCCTCGTTCTGGACGAGGGTCGGCTCGTCGTTGTGGTTGAACTTGGCGATATGCGTCGCGGGATCGCCGGGCTCGACCGACGGACGGAAAGCCGTGCCGTCCTGCCAGGCGAGGAGCTTGCGCTGCACCCCCGATATGGTGCGCGATGCGGTGACCGCGGCTTCTTCGACCGCGCTGCCGTCGACATGATGGACGGGCACGATACCGTCGGCAGGCAGGACGCCGACCGCGCCGATGCAGTCGGCGCCATATTGCAGCAGGATTCCGAAATCATCATCGTCGGCGGCGCCGACCGCGCGCGCCTGCAGCCCGCGCAGCCAGCCTTCAGGACCGAGATGCTGGAAAAAAGGGATGAGTCCGTCGCGGCTTACATGATCGCGCGTCGCCGCGGGCAGCGCGCAGGCGATATCCGCGGTCCAGCTGTCGTCATAAGCGAAATGGCTGCCGCGCCCGGTTTCAGTGAGCACCCCAGCGCGAACGCCTTTCCAGGCTATAATGGCTTGCCGACCGGCGATCAGGCTTCTCCAAATCAAATTAGATTTGCAAGCACCCTATCAGCAGACACAATTTAAAGTAACTTTGATTTTTAATCCATATTTGAACCAATCTATCCTTTAAATTTCCTCCATCAGCAACGTCATGGAAATGGCGACAGCGCATCCACCTCCGCGATAAAATCAATTTAAATGATTTTTTTAGCGCACTGAAAGCCGTACTACCATCTTTGAAGCGCGCCGTAGGTTCCGGGGGAGTGTCAATCACTCTGTCCATGGCGCGGGCAGTTCATAGCGATAAACCTGTTGGCTCTCAGGGCGATGCTCGCCGATATTCGCCGGGTTGCTTTCCCCTAGCCCCCGCCACATCGAAGCTAACTACCGCGCGGCCGCCCGCCGGCGCCGCGTGGAGGTATGCTATTCTCAAGGGCCCACGCCCGCGCAACCTCGGGAACCCAGCGTGGACGCCCTAAACCCCCAACCCGGGGCGGCAGTTTCGACGGGTCCTGCGAGACGAGCCTGCAGATCGTACTTTCCGAATATTGCAGGAACCGGGAGAGTTCTCTTGCGGTCCAGAGATTATCGTCGGTCACCGCTGAATCCGTTTCGTCAATGAGAGGTCTGCTACCCGGCGCGGGATGGCGACAGAATGGATCACCCGCGGGTCCGATCCCTCATCGCCTTCTCGAACCCCCGATCGCTATCGAGAAAGGCCGTCAGCATTGCGGGAACAAGATCGGCCACCGGCTCTTCGACGCCATAGACTTCAGCATAAGCCCGGGCATATGCCGAGAGCCGGTCATTGAGTTCAGGCATGACGATAATGGCGAGCTTGACCGGCGTGCGATCAGGAAGCCGCGCGAGCTTGAGTCCTACCATCAGATGGTGCCTCCACGCCATGGCCTCAGCACCATATCGTTATGCACGACCACCCGAAGCGGCCAGCCGGGTCTAACTTTCAGCGTTGGTTGGACATCGAGACTTTTCGCGACAAGCTGGTCTCCCGCGCGGGCCCCGTTCTGCTGTGCGGATTCACGAATGGCACGGACCAAGTCGCTTTCGCTACTGCCCCACCCAAGCTCGGTCCCGACGCCGAGAAGCGTCGAGAGCACCACGCCCTTCAGCAGCTGCCAGCTGTGTCTGTCGATACCGTCGGAAAGCCCGGCATAGCCCTCGGTATCGCTCGCGGGGGCATTATCGATGCGGATCGAAGCGCCGTCGGGCAGAATGAGCCGCTGCCACACGACGAGCGCCCGGCTCTGCCCGAAGGCTACGACGCTGTCGTAACTGCCGATCAACCGCGAACCTTGGGGGATAAGCAGCGTCCGACCCGTCACGCTATCATAGGCGTTTTCGGTGACCTGCGCGGTTACGATCCCCGGGAGATCGGAGTTGAGACCGGTGATCAGGCTGGCAGCAATCACGCTGCCGGCCTGGAGCATCCAGGGTGACACGGGCGCTTCCAGCCGATGCGGGTTCCCATCGGATCCATCGTTTGCTCGTCCCACCAGATCATTTCCCCGTCCCGGTCCGTCGCCCTTCGGAGCCAAAGGCGCAGTCGCTTCCGTGACCCGCCCCTGCTGGGCGACGCTGGAGGAACCCGGTCGCGGGCTCGCGCCCCCGTTCGCGAGCTGCAGCATGACGCCCGACTGCCGCGCGGCGCGCTGTTCGGCTGCGAGGCGTTGCCGCTCCGTTTCGGCGTCCTGCGCGGCGCGAGTCGCCGCGTCGGCGACGGGATCGGTCGGCCCCATCATGTCCAGCTCCCGCTGCTTTTCGAGAATCGACCTGCCGAGGTCGCCCGGCAGCGGGGGGCCGAGCTTCGGGACGTCAGCATAGCTCTTCGGCGCGCCGTCGAGAGCGTCCGCAGGCGCCTTCACCACTGCCTGGCCGCGGCTTTCAGCCGGTCCGTTCGACAAGAAGCTGATCGGTTTGAACGCCAGCCAGACCGCCCCGGCGAGACAGGTCGTGCCGACGCCTGCGATCGCGATGATTGCGCCGCGGCGGAACCGGGTTGCCGGCGCCGGACTGCCGCGGAGCACCAGCGTTTCGGGATCGACCTTCGCCGGGCCGGGCGCCGGCGCGGCGGGCACGGGGGCAGTCTCGTTCATTGACCCTGCCCCCGGCTCGCGCGCTTCGCGCCGCCGCGCGTCACACGGACGATCTTCTGCCTCTTCGCGCCAAGCCGCAGTTCGGCGGCCCCGAACAGGCGATCGACGATGTAGAAGCGACCTGAAACGCGATAATTGACGAGTTCGGCTTCGCCGTTGTCGCCGAGGATAAAGAGCGGCGGTGCCTCTCCGGTCGAGATCGCGGCCGGAAACTCGATCCAGGTCTGACGGCCATCGTCGAACGCCCGGAGCGGCCGCCATGCGGGCTTGTCTCCGGTAACCCGGTAATCGAAGTTCAGCTGTGCGATCTCGACGCCGACGGAGACAGGCCGGGCCGCCTCAGCTTCCGCGCGTTGCCGCGCCAGCGCGAGCAGTTCGTCTTGCGGATAAGTCCAGCGCATCCCCGTCATCGCGGTCGAAGCCGTGCTGGTCAGCTGGACATGATAGACGCGCCTGTCGGTGGTGATGACGAGATTCGTCGACAGCCCGGGCGCAAAGGGCTTCACGAGCAGGTGCGTTCGCTTCGTCTCCCCGCTCCCGCTCGCCGTGTCGCCGACGGTCCAGCGCACGGTATCGCCCGCTGCGACCGAGATTAGTGTCTCGCCGGGTTGCAGCGCGATATCGCTGACGCGCTCGGGCGCGGCAAACAGTCGGAAGAGCGCGCCTTCGCTATAAGGGTAGACCTGCACCGCATTAACGAAGCCGGACTTCGCAGGCTCGCGGAGCGCCGCCTTGTTGGCCGTAACGACGCTGGAGGCGGGCTGCGCCAGGGCGGCAGGGGCGAGCGCCGCCAAGCTCGCAGCGAAGAAAGCCAAGCGTATCATTGCGGTTCTCCTTCCAATACAGGCTGGGTGGATGGCATCGGGGCGAGGTCGGGATCGAGCGGCGATCCGAGCGGGAGAACCGCCTCCGGTGCATTGTCGGACGGGCGGCCCCCTACTCCCTTCGCGGTTTCGCCGACCATCGGGAGCGGCGGAGGCGGAAGCGCCTCGAGCTCACGGCTCCAATCGATCGCGTCGATGTAGAGACCGAGCGGATTTTTCCGCAGCACCTCGGCGGAGCGCGGCGGCTCGATCTTGATCGTGACCACGGCGGTCCAGCGCGACGTGTCCGACCAGCTGCCGCGCTCATAAGCCTGCTCGGTCCAGTTGATGCGAAAGCTATCGTCCGATGCGCGAACGACACTTGTCACCTGAACCGACACGGTGCGGCGCCCAACCTCGGCGAACGGACTGGACGCGCGGGCATATTCGCCGAGGAACAATGCGCCACGCTCGGTCGCAAAGTCATAGGCTGACAGCCAGTGCTCGCGCATCAGCACGGGGTCGAGCGACCGCCCCCGAACATGGGTGATGAAACGGCCAAGATGCCAGGCGATCTGCGGATCGGTCGGACGATATTCCGCGTCCGCCGGCGTGACCGCCTGCGCCTGGCCCAGCTTGTCGACTTCAACGACATAAGGAACCACCCGGCTCTGCATCGATTGCCAGACGAGCGCCGACGATAGACCGATCGTCAGGCCGAGCCCGCCGAATGCCATCAGCCGCCAGTTTTTCGCCTGGACGCGCGCCGAGCCGATACGCTCATCCCAGAGCTGACCGGCGCGCTGGTAGGGCGTGTCCGGTTCGGGCGTGTGCCCATAGCGCTGCACAGCACGTTTGAATTGCATGACTAATCCCTTTCGTTGATGTCGGGGGTGATGCCGGCGCCGCCGCGGTCGCCTTCCTTGATCGTGTGCATCGCCATCTGGCGGCGATGCCGAGAATTTTGCTGGCCTTGCAGGCGCTGCGCCCAGACGGGAGCGGCATCGCCGGCGGCGGAAGCCGGAGTCGGCGCGTCGCGCGCGCTGCTAGTGGTTCCGGCGTCCCACGCCGCCGTGCGACCGCGCTCGGCAGCCTCGCCAAGGTCGGCGGCGGATCGGAAGCGGTTCGCTGCCCCGGCCTTTGCGGCGGTCGCTATGCCCCCAAGGCCCGCGCCGACGCTGGACGATCCCGAGGTTTCCTGCCCGAGCCTGTAGGCGGTGGCGGTGGCGCTCCCCATCGCGGTTCCGGCGCGGATCGCGCCGAGCCCGGCCCCGCCGATACCCCGCACCGCCGCGGTCGCGCCGGCTCCGCCCATGGCGATGCCGCCGGCTGCGAGTGCGGTGGTGGCGACCACCGACCCGGCGCCGAGCTGCGGCGCGCCCGACACCAGTCCCGACGCGATCGCGGGGCCGAAGATCGCAAGCCCGAAGAGCGCGAGGCTCGCGAGCATGAGCGAGACCGCCTGCTCGATACTGACCTCTTCACCGGTGAGCGCACTCGCGAAGTCGGCGAAATAGTTCGAACCTATGCCGACGATCACCGCGAGCACCATGACCTTGACGCCCGAGCTCACGACATTGCCGAGCACGCGCTCGGCGAGGAAGGAGGTCCGGTTCCAGAGCGCGAACGGCACGAGGACAAAGCCCGCGAGCGAGGTCAGTTTGAATTCGAGGATCGTGATGAAGAGCTGGATCGCGAGAATGAAGAAGGCGGCGATAACGATCAGCCAGGCGATTACGAGCACGGCTATCTCGATAAAATTGTCGAAGAAGGCGATCGGACCGACGAGTTCCTTCGCCTGCCGGAGCAAAGGCCAGGCCGCTTCGAAGCCCGTTCCGGCCAGCCGTCCCGGCATCAGCAAGTCCTCGGGTCCGATCGCGCTGCCGCCCGCCGTGAGTCCGAGCCCTGCAAAGGAGCGGAAGATGACCTCGGACAGCGTCTGGAAGCTGTTCAGGATCAGCGCGAAAACCCCGACATAGAGAATCTTCTTGAGGAATTTGGCGATGACATCGTCTTCGCCGCCGAGCGCCCAGAAGAGCCCGGCGAGCGTGATGTCGATGCCGATGAGGATCGTTGTCAGAAACCCGACATCGCGGCCGAGCAGCCCGAAGCCGCTGTCGATATAGGCGACGAACGCCTGCATGAACTGGTCGATGACGTTGAGATCGTCCATCTTCGCATGTCCTCATAAAGTTTGTCGCGGGGGCCGGCGGCCGATGAGCAGCGGCCGCGGCAGCCCCCGCAACGGGGCAGCTTTCGGGTGTGGGGAGCGTTGTGACCCGTCCTGCCCCTATCGGATTGATGTCAGCGCGGCGGCGTCCAGGCCTTGCCGTCGCCGAGGAAACGGCGGGTGGATTCGCGCGCCTCGCGCTCGATCTGCGCGCGTTTCGCACGCTCGAGCGTCTGCTCACGGAACTGTGCAGCCATCAGCTGCTGGATCTGGAACTGCTGCTTGGCGGCGAGTGCGAGCAGCTGGTTCGTCGCCTGCGCCGCCTGAAGCCCACCTTCGGCGCCTTGGCTCCTCTCGACGATCGCTTTCAGCGCCTCGGCGTCGCCCCGAACATTCTCGACGATGCCGCTTTGCACGCCCATCGTCTGGCGAAAGGCCGCCATCTCGCTTTCGAGCCGCTGCTTCGCCGCCGCGATGCGGCTATCGCGCCGCGCCAAATGTTCGAAGCTCGCCGGAAAGGCCTGCCGGAACTGCTCGTCAAGGCGGTCGACCCGAAAGTCGATCCCCTGCGCCTGCCCCATCAGCCGGTCGATCTGTTGAAGCCGCTGCTCAAGCGCCGCCATCTGCGGGAAATCGATCTTCGACAGATGCTTCCGCTGGTTCGCAAGCACCTGCGCTTCATTCTGCAGCGACTGGATCTGCTGGTTGATCTGCTGGAGGGTGCGCGCGGCGGTGAGCAGATTCTGCGAGTAGTTGGCGCTGTCGAACACCGGCACGGCCTGCGCGGGCGTCACTGTCAATATTGTCGCGGGAGCGAGCGTGGCTGCCAACAGCGCAAGAGTCTTCTTCTTCATGGCATTTCTCCTTCGGGGGACAGGTCTGCGGGGGAATGGACGCCGGGGAATCCGGCGAGGAGGCCGGCGGCCCAGTCGATGCCGGCGCCGCTGAGGAAGTGCGCGGCGAAGTCGCGCGGCCCATGCTCGACAAGGATGGCGTCGATCCGCTTCTGCGTATCGGGATCGGAGGCGCCGCACAGCGCCAGCGCAACCGGACCGAGGCCGAGTTCGAACAATCGGTTGCCGCGCGCCGACTGGAGATAATATTGGCGCTTGGGCGTCGCGCGCGCGACCAGTTCGATCTGCCGCGCATTGAGCCCGAAGCGGGCATAAGCGACCTCCGACTGCGGCTCGACCGCGCGGTCGTTGGGCAGCAATATGCGCTGCGGACAGCTCTCGATGATTGCGGGTGCAATCGCGCTGTCGGCGATGTCGGCCAGGCTCTGCGTGGCAAAGACGACCGAGACATTCTTCTTGCGCAGTACCTTCAGCCATTCGCGAATCCGCGCCGCGAACAAGGGATGATCGAGAAAGACCCAGGCCTCATCGAGGATGAGCAACGTCGGCCGCCCGTCGAACCGCTTCTCGATCCGGTGGAACAGGTAGGTCAGCACCGGCGCGACGACGCCCGCCTGCCCCATCAGCGTTTCAGTCTCGAAACATTGCACATCGGCGATGGCGAGATCGTCCTCGGCGGCATCGAGCAGCCGCCCGAACGGACCTTCGAGCGTATAAGGCGCGAGCGCCATGCGCAGCGAGGCCGACTGGAGCAGGAGCGCAAGACCGGTCAGCGTCCGCTCCTCGATCGGCGCCGTTGCGAGATTGGTGAGCGCCGACCAGATCGCCTCCTTGACCTCAGGGGTGACTGCGACGCGTTCATGGGCGAGCAGCGCCGCGACCCACTCGGCCGCCCAGGCGCGCTCGTCGGCGCGGTCGATTGAGCGAAGCGGCTGGAAGGCGATTGCCTCCTCCCCCTCGCTCGTCCCGCCAAGGCCGAGCGCGTGATGCGCGCCGCCCATCGCGAGCACCGCGGCGCGCGCCGAGAAGCCCTTGTCGAAAATATAAACCTGCGCGTCCAAGTAGCGGCGGAACTGCAGTGCGAGCAGGCCGAGCAACACCGACTTGCCGGCGCCCGTCGGTCCGACGATCATCATGTGCCCGACGTCGCCGACATGCGTGGACAGGCGGAACGGTGTCGAGCCGCTTGTCTCGGCATAAAGCAGCGGCGGACCATCGAGATGATCGTTGCGCGCCGGTCCCGCCCAGACCGACGACAGCGGCATGAGGTGCGCCAGGTTGAGTGTGTGGACGAGCGGCTGGCGGACATTGGCGTAGACCTGCCCGGGCAGCGAGCCGAGCCACGCCTCGACCGCGTTGACGCCCTCGCGGATAACGGTGAAGCCGAGCCCGTTCACGATCCGCTCGACCGCCCGCAGCTTTTCGTCGACGCGGGCGGGGTCGAGATCGGACACGGTGATCGTCGTGGTCAGATGCCCGAAGGCGACATGATCGCCGCCGAGCGCCTGGAGCGCGAGATCGGCGTCGAGCATCTTGTTGTCGGCATCGCTGTCGAGCAGCTGTGCCGGCTGATTGTACATCACTTCGCGAAGCAGCGCGGTGATCGACTTGCGCTTGTTGAACCATTGGCGGCGCAGCTTCGTCAGCGCCCTGGTAGCGCGGGTCTTGTCGAGCGCGATGAAGCGCGTCACCCAACGATAGGAAAAGCCTTGATGATTGAGTGCATCGAGCATGCCGGGCCGGCTGAGGTTCGGGAAGCCGAGGATCGTCAGCGTGCGCAGATGACACCGCCCGAGCATCGGCTCGAGCCCGCCGACGAGCGGCGTGTCCGCGAGCAGCCCGTCGAGATAGATCGGCGTTTCGGGCACCGCGACGTCGTGGCGCCGGTCAGAGACCGTGCCGTGCAAATAGGTCAGCGTCTCGCCATCGTCGAGCGGGCGCACCGACGGCATGAAGCCGGCAAACAGGTCGAGGACGCGGTTGGTCTCGGCGACGAAGGCGGCGAGCGCCTGCCACCAGTCGCGGCCCTTCCCGGCGTCGCTGCGCTCGACAAGCGCACGGCCGGCGCGGTCGGCCTGGTCTGGGTCGGCGAGAAAAGTGAGCGTCAGATAGTAGAAGCTCTCGAAATGCGCTTCCCGGCTTTCGAAACCGGCGCGGCGCTCCTCGTCGACCAGCCAGGAGGCGGCGTCGGGAAAAGGGCTTACTGGATAGCCAAGCGCTTCGCGGCGGTCGGCTTCGATATGCAGCGCCCAGCCCGACCCAAAGCGTTTCAGAACATTATTGGCGCGCGCCGCCACCGAGACGAGCTCGGCCTCGGTCGCGGACTCCAGATCGGGTCCGCGGAATGCGAGCACGCGGCTGAAGCTGCCGTCCTTGTTCAGGACCACGCCGGGCGCGACGAGCGCCGCCCATGGCAGATGGTCGGCGAGCCGGTCCGCCTTGTGGCGATATTCGTGAAGCATCAGCATGCGAAATGCCCCCGCTGCTTGAGGTGACGCATCAGCACCGGCGCGAAGTCGGGATCGCGCTTCGCCGCCATTACCGCCGCGGTGTGGCCGAGTGCCCAGACCGCAATCCCCGCGATCCATTGCTGGAGTCCGAGGCCGAGCGCCGCGGCGAGGGTGCCGTTGAGGATCGCGATCGCGCGCGGTGCGCCGCCGAGCAGGATCGGCTCGGAGAGCGAGCGATAGATCGGCGCCTCAAAGCCTTCGATCGGCGCGGACGAAGGATTCGCCGCGGTCGTCATGCGATCAGCGCTCCGCCGCCGAAGCTGAAGAAGGACAGAAAGAAGCTCGATGCCGCAAAGGCGATCGAGAGGCCGAAGACGATCTGGATCAGCCGCCGAAAGCCGCCGGCGGTCTCGCCGAAGGCGAGCGTCAGCCCGGTCGTGATGATGATGATCACCGCGACGATCTTGGCGACCGGTCCCTGGACCGATTCCAGAACCTGCTGCAGCGGCTCCTCCCACGGCATGCCCGAGCCGGCGGCCTGCGCGGTCGCGGCGAAAAGCAGACCGGCGGCAAGCGCGGCGGCGGCGATCTTCGGCATGCCGGGGCGCGAATTCGTCTTAGCTGACATGGTTCAGTCTCCTGTCTTGGGATGATCGGAAGGGAGTTCGACAACGCCGTAGCCGCCGTCGGGATCGAGCCCGGCGACGCGCGCCACGGTCTCGACGCGCCGCGCGAGGCGGCGCCCCGAGATGAAGACGATGAGGTCGATCGCTTCGGCGATGAGACGGCGCGGCACGGTGACCACGGCTTCCTGGATCAGCTGCTCGAGCCGGTAGAGCGCAGCGACCGCGCTGTTCGCATGGATCGTCGCGATGCCGCCGGGGTGGCCGGTGTTCCACGCCTTGAGCATGTCGAGCGCCTCGCGCCCGCGCACCTCGCCGACGATAATCCGGTCGGGCCGCAGCCGCAGCGTCGAGCGGACCAGGTCGGCCATCGTGACCATGCCCGCAGCGTTGGCGCCGACGGTGCGCGTGCGCAGCGCGACGACGTCCGACGCCGCGCATTGCAGCTCGCGCGTGTCCTCGATCAGGATCACCCGCTCTTCGAGATCGCCCATCTCGGCGAGCAGCGCATTGGCGAGCGTCGTCTTGCCCGACGAGGTGCCGCCAACGATGAGGATATTCTGGCGCTCGACGACCGCCATGGCGAGGCGACGCGCCATCTCGGCCGACATGATGCCGTCCTTCACATAATCGAGCAGAGTGTGGATCTTCGCGGCCGGCTTGCGGATCGAGAAGCAGGGCGCGGACGACACCGGCGGCAGCACGCCCTCGAACCGCTCGCCCGCCCCCTGCCCGTGCGGCGGCAGCTCGGCCGAAACGATCGGCGATGCGGCATGCGCCTCGGTGCGGGCGTGACTTGCGACGAGGCGGATGATCCGTTCGACCTGCTCGGGCTCGAAGCGGTAGCCGCTATCCCAGCGGCCGCGGCCGAGGCGATCGAGCCAGAGCCGCCCGTCGGGGTTGATCATGATCTCGATGACCTCGGCGTCGGCGAGCGCCGCTACGATTGTCGGCCCCATCGCCGTGCGGAGCATCGCGCGGCTTCGGGCTGTGGACAGCGCCTCGCTCATGACCGCGGCGCCTTGGCTGCCGGCGCGCCGCCGAGCGTGCGCGTCCCACCGGCCATCGCCTCGCCGACGCGCGCGACGAAGGCGTTGAAGCGGTCGCGGCCCACCGCGCGCGCGGCATCGTCGCCTTCGGCGAGCGGCGCCTGCACGGTAAGCTGGTAGCGGATGAAGAGCGCAAGGCTCTCGAGCAGGATATGGCCGTCGCGCTCGATGCGTCCGAGCGCCATCGACATGCGGTCCAGCCGGGCGCTGAACTTTGTTTCCAGCTCGGACACGGCTTGCCGATTGAGCCAGGCGGTCAGCGCGTCGACAAGGATTGCCGACTTCGCGGCGCCGGGCTCCGCGGCGAGCGCTTCGAACCGCTGGCTGAGGTCCTGGGGCAGGAAGAGCTGGTAGCGCACCTTGTTTTCCTTGCGCCGTCCCATGATCAGAAGCTCGGCAGGGTGTCGTCGTCGTCACCCTGTCCCTGGTTGAGTGCGTGGGCGCGCTGGACATCGCCTTGCGAATTCTGCGACCGGTCCATCGCACGCTTGTCGGTCGCGGGATCGGCGTCGTCCTGTTCGAGCCCGAGCGCATCGATCTGCCTCGGCGGCTCGGCGGGTGCGGGCGGTTCGTCAGCGATTTCCGGCGCCCGTTGCTGCTGAGGTCCGCCGTCATCTTCGGGTGCCTCGGCGTCCACGCTGCCTTCGAGCCGGGCATCGGTGCGACGCGCGAGGCTGCCCCAGTCGTTCGGACGCGGCTTGGGACGGTCGGGATAGGCGCCGCCCTCGGTTCCGCCTGACGGCGGCGGCAAGATCCGCGCCTTGAAATGCGGGTCTTCGTAGTAGCGCAGCTTCCTGGCGCGGATCGGCGCCATGCCCGAGACGAGGACAAGTTCGTCCTTGGGATCGAGCTGCATGACCTCGCCCTGCGTCAGCAGCGGCCGCGCGGTTTCCTGGCGGCTGACCATGACATGCGCAAGCCAGGGCGCGAGGCGGTGGCCGGCATAGTTGCGCATCGCGCGCTGTTCGGTCGCGACGCCGAGGGCGTCGGAGATCCGCCGCGCGGTCCGTTCGTCGTTCGTCGCGAAGGCGACGCGGACGTGACAATTGTCGAGGATGGCATTGTGTTCGCCATAGGCCTTCTCGATCTGGTTGAGGCTCTGGGCGATGAGGAAGGCGCGCACACCATAGCCGGCCATGAAGGCAAGGCTCGTTTCGAAGAAGTCGAGCCGTCCGAGTGCCGGGAACTCGTCGAGCATCATCAGCAGCTGATGGCGGCGCACGCCCGATGCGTGATCGTCGAGCTTCTCAGTGAGCCGGCGGCCGATCTGGTTGAGGATGAGGCGGACGAGCGGCCGGGTACGGCTGATGTCCGACGGCGGGATGACGAGATAGAGCGAGACCGGATGCTCGGCGTCGACGAGGTCGGCGATGCGCCAGTCGCTGCGCGAGGTGACCGCTGCGATCGTCGGATCGCGGTATAGGCTGAGATAGGACATCGCGGTCGACAGCACGCCCGAACGCTCATTCTCGCTCTTGTTGCGGACTTCGCGCGCCGCCGACGCCACCGTCGGGTGGACTTCCGGTTTTTCGGGCGTGCCGAGATGATTGGTCGTCATCATCCGCGTCAGCGTGTCCATGAACGGACGCTGCGGATCCGAGAGGAAGGTCGCGACGCGCGCGAGCGTCTTCTCTTCCTCGGCGTAGAGGACATGAAGGATCGCGCCGACGAGCAGGCTGTGACTCGTCTTCTCCCAATGCCCCCGCTTCTCGAGCGCTCCTTCGGGATCGACCAATATGTCGGCGATATTCTGGACGTCGCGCACTTCGTTCGGGCCGCGGCGGACTTCGAGCAGCGGGTTATAGCGGGCCGAGGCGAGGTCGGTCGGATTGAACATCAGCGCGTTGCTGAACCGCGCGCGCCAGCCGGCGGTCAGTTGCCAGTTCTCGCCCTTGATGTCGTGGATGACGGCGCTGCCGGTCCAGGAGAGCAACGTTGGGACAACGAGGCCGACGCCTTTGCCCGACCTTGTAGGTGCGAAAGCCATGACATGCTCAGGACCGTCGTGGCGAAGATAGTTCGATTTGTGACGCCCGAGGAAGACGCCGGCATCGCGCGTGAGCCCCGCCTTCCTGATTTCGCCATCACTCGCCCAGCGCGCCGACCCATAGGTCGTAACGTGGCTCGACTGGCGCGCGCGCCAGAGCGATCCCGCGATCGCGCTGGCGCACCCCAGGAACCCGCTCGCAGCCGCGATCGTGCCTGCGGTGTCGAAGATCTCGGGCGCATAGGCCTCGAAATGATACCACCAGGGGAAGAGCGCCCATGGCTTGTAGACGGGCGTCCCTAACAGCGTGAACCAGGCCGGACCGAGTTCCGGCTGATAGCCGAGCGCCGAAGCGCAATATTGTGTCGCGCCCCAAACGCCGAGGATCACGATCAGGAAGACGAGAAAAATCTGGCCGATCAGCAACCTTGTGGGTGACATCGATGTAACTCCGAGAAGGGCGGGTATCGCCCTGACCCGGAAATAATCGCATCGGACCGCCCCCCGCGGACAGGGTCGCTAGGGGGTCGCTTGAGGGTCGCGCGGGGGTCGCTTCGGTCCCAACGCATTATTTTCCATCTTCCCGTCCCCAAAGTGCGGCGGGACGAACGGTCGAGTCGCGGAAGCGTTATTGCGAAGAACGCCGACCCGGCGCATAGGCCGCGCATGACCAGCGACCTAAGCAACATCATCCTCCACGTCATTGAGCGGGCTCCGCAGTGGATGCGGCGAGATCTTGAAGCCAAGGACGCAGTCGTGCGCACCCAGGCCGAGGAAGCGCTGGCCGCGATGATTGCCGACGCCTTGGGAAAGCAGGACGTCGCCGACTGACCACGGCTGTGCCGACCCTGCGGACCCTGGCTCCCTGTGGGGTCGCGCGCTGCCTCGTTGCCAACGGACAGCTTTCGCGGCGCGAATCACGAATAGACGTCCGACAGCTCCCCGAATTCCATTCCCGTACCGAGCGCTTTGGTTCCGGCGAGACATTTGCTGGCGATCCAGCTCTTGAAATCAGGTTTTCGAGTTTCCTATCTTCCTCTCGCAGCCGATCGGGCTGCAACATCCTCAACTTGGCATGGAGAAGAAGATGTCCCGAAAACATATCCATTATCTCCGGCGCGAGCATGCCCGCCTCGATGCCGAAATCGATCGGGAAATGCGGCAGCGCCAGCCCGACGAGGTCCTGATCGCACGGCTCAAGAAGCTGAAATTGGCGATCAAGGACCAGATCGCCGCGTGGCGCGGCGAGATCGACGGCAGTCGCGTCGCCTGACGGCTCGCGGAGTCGCCGATTGCGGCTCCGCGCTTCGACGGCGGCCGATTTTGGATCGACGCGGTCGAAACCTGAGCGATGTTCGGTTCGTCTGAAATGCGCAGATCTTCAGACTTTGTTTACCGTGAACGCCGACATTCGCGCCGAGCGTCGATTGCTGCTTCCCCCACAAGTGGTATCGACCGGGCGGCGGTTGCTAGTCCCATCCGCCGCCCATCTTCATGCAATCGCAAATATGGCAACAGTCCCATTCCAGCGGACACTGTTAGATATCCTGGCGATCACCGCGTTTATCTGATCCGCACCTTGGCGGGTTCCCGACGTCCGCCGCAAGGCGTGAATGTCGGGGGAACAGCCTCAGACGGTCGGAACGGTGCCGCCGTCGATGACGAACTCGGCGCCGTGGATCGCAGCGGCGCGATCCGAGGCCAGATAGGCAATAGGGTCGGCAACCTCATGAGGGTCGGCCGGACGCCCGATCGGAATCCCACCCAGACTGTCAAGAACGACCTGCCGCGCCCTAGCGAAGGAACCAAACGGGCGCCTGCGGATTCGTCGATCATGCGGCGACCCGGCACACGCCGACAATCGCGCCGTAGATGCGGAGGTGGCAATGCGAGCCAGATTTTTGTTGCTGGCACCGATTTTAGTATTGATCGCGGGATGCAGCGAAGAGATCGATGCTCAGCAAAATATTTCCGAGGCGAACAAGACCGGGATGCCGCCCGAGCAAGAGGACGAGACGGCTAACGCTTCGGCGGAACAAGAGACCGACCTCGACCTTCACTCGCCGGTCGGTCTCGATTGAGCGATGAGTCCCGTCAGCGAGGGCCGACGGGACGTCATTTCGATTTAGCCGTTCAAGCGATCCTTGATGGCCTTGGCGGGACCGAAGGTCAGCTTTTTCGCTGCCTTGATCTGGATCGTTTCACCGGTTGAAGGGTTGCGGCCTTCACGTGCGGGCGTCGCCTTGATCTTGAACTTCCCAAATCCGTTGACCGAAACTTCTTCCCCCTTAGCGGCCGCATCGGTGATCGCGGCAAAGACAGCGTCTACCGCCTTCTTGGCGTCGGCCTTGCTCAGACCAAGCGATGCTGCAACGCTATCCGACAGTTCGGCGTGGTTCATACATATCTCCATGGGTCAGCCGGGACCGTCCCGAGCTGGAGCGCCGCTATAGCCGTTGCGCGGGATTTCACCATATTCGGAATGCGGCGGCCGGCGATAATCATCTTGAGAGCAGTCGTTCGAATGTGCCGGTTGCGGCCATATGGGCTCCGGGCTTCCATCGTCGCGGCTTCCGACCTGATCGGAAACGAACAGAAGGTCGCCGATCGAACGACGGACCCAATAGCGAGGCTGCTCGCAGAGCGCGTGCCGGCTCTGATCGACGGAAAATTGGCTTGGCGGGCGGGCATGATTGCCTCATTGGGAGTGAGCTCGACGGGTCGTCGGATTGACCAAGTGCGAGCTGGATGAAGGATCGGTGACTTTGCTACGCATCGCCCCCACCCCGACGCGAAGCGGCGGCGGGCGACCGAAAGGTCGTGGCGCGCAGCCTGTGGATATCCTTGCCGGGCGGCAGGCCGAATATTCGCGAATAGTCGCGGCTGAAATGCGACGGACTGTCATATCCTACGCTGAAGCCCGCGCTTGCGGCGTCGATCCCGTTGCTCAACATGAGCCTGCGCGCTTCCTGAAGCCGCAACTGGGTTCGGAATTCGATCGGGCTCATGGCCGTGATGGCCTTGAAATGGTGATGGAACGTTGACCGACTCATGCCGGCGACCTCGGCCGCTGTTTCGATCCGGCATGCCTCGCGAAAATGGGCGCGGATCCAGACGATCGCTTGCGCGATGTGGCTCAGCCGACTCTCTCCCTGCGCCATGTCGCGTACCGCGCTCCCACCCGGCGCGGTAATGAGCCGATACAAAATCTCGCGGATCGTGTTCGGCGCAAGCATGTCGATATCGTTAGGCGTATCGAGGAGCCGCACGAGGCGCGCGGCGGCGTCGAGCAGTCCCGCGTCGCTTTCGAAAAGCATGAGGCCCGCGATGCGCATCGACCGCTCTTCCGGCGGCCGCGGATACCGGATGGCAAGTTCGCTGAGTTCCGCTGCATCGAGATCGAGTTGCAGGCTCAGATAGGGTGCTGCCTCGCTGGCTTCGACCACGGCGCCCATGACCGGCAGGCCCACCGAGGCGACAAGATGATTGCCCGCCGCGTAGTCGAACGCCGTGGTGCCGAGCATCGCCCGTTTCCCGCCTTGCGCTATAAAACATACCGTCGGCTCGTAGATCACGGGCATCGGCATTGTCGGTGCCGATGCCCGGATCAACTGCACCCCGGGGATGGCACAAGGAAAGGTTCCGTCGCCCGGCGCGTGGCGCGCAATCAGACCGGCCAGTTCAGCGGGCGTCGTCATTACATCTCCTTTCCATCTGCTATGCGGCTGAAATTCCGAAGGCGGATGCGGACGATCATGACATCAACGCGGATGATCCGGCAATGCTCCTGGAGGCTGCGCCGATGCTGGTATGCGGCGGATGACGTCGTCATAAGGGGACAGATCGAGAAACGCGGTGGCCTCGACTGCCCGTCCGTCAGCCATGCGGAAGATCCACGCGTAGCTGTTCCGGTAGGACCTGCCGTCGCGCGCGACGCCCTCACCCTCCCAGTGGATGATCACATGCTCGCCGTCGGCCCATATCCGCTTCGAGACCGGACGCACCGGCTCGCGGAGCCGGCTGACAAACGGCGTGATCGCTCGCGCGGTGAAATCGGCGAGCCCCCGATAGGTCCCCGCGCTCGGGCCGGAGCCTTCGATCGTCCAGACGATATCCGGCGACAGGATTTCGCTGAAGAAGGTCGATCCGCCGGCGCTCCATCGATCGAAGGCGGCTCCCACGACCTGCTTATTGCGTTCGGCCTCGGAAGCGGCCTGGTTCGCTTCCGTGGCCCACGCATTCGCGTTCGAGAGGGTGGAACCGCCGGCGAGCAGCAGCGCGCCGACAAGGAGCTGCGCCCGACGCATGAGAAAATATCCGTGCATCACTCACCTCCGTCCGGCGACATGGCCGGTCCCGAAGATGAGTTGCTGGGCCATCGGGCGGCCGATGAAGCGTCCGGGAAAGATCGGCGCCACCGCGCTGGCGTCATTGAGGCGCTGCAGCTGATCGTCGGAGAAGACCACGTCGAGCGCGCCGAAATTGTCCTCGGCCTGCGCCACCGTCCGCGCCCCCATGATCGGCGCTATGACCGCGGGATTGGCAAGCGTCCAGACGATTCCGACCTGCGAGCGCGAGACAGCCAGTTCGCCGGCAATCTCACCGACGACGTCGGCGATGTCCAGAGAACGTTGGTTGAGGTGACCCGTCGAGGCGATGACGCCCTTGCGGCTTGCTGGGACATCGGCCGAATTCTCGTCCGAAACGTCGGCGCGGCTATATTTGCCGGTGAGAATCCCGCCACCGAGCGGCGACCAGGGAAGAACGCCCAGGCCGAGTTCGCGCGCCATCGGCATCAGCTCATATTCGACCGTTCGCTCGACCAGACTATATTCGATCTGCAGGGCGACGAGCGGCGACCAGCCGCGCAGGTCGGCGAGCGTCTGGAGTTGGGCGATCCGCCACGCAGGCGTATTGCAAATCCCGACGTACAGGACCTTGCCCGCGCGAACGAGGTCGTCGAGCGACCGCATCACCTCGTCCGGCGACGTGGTGAAGTCCCACGCGTGGACGTAGAGAAGATCGATGCGGTCGGTGTCAAGTTGACGCAGGCTTGCCTCCACCGAGCGCGCCATGTTCAGCCGGTGATTGCCGCCCGAATTGATGTTCGAGGCATCGCGAGCCATCGTATATTTGGTCGCGACGACGACCCGCTCGCGCTGGTCCTTGATCAACTCTCCTAGAATGCGTTCGGACGCACCCTCGGTATAATTGACCGAGGTGTCGATGAAGTTTCCGCCGCGATCGACATAGGCGTCGAAGATTTTCCGGGCATCCGATGCGTCGGCGCCCCAGCCCCAGTCGGATCCGAAGGTCATGGTGCCCAGTGCGAGGGGCGAAACGCGGAGGCCGGATCGCCCGAGAAGCCTGTAACTGTCGAGTGAGATTTTTCCGGTCACTGCCATTCTCCTGAAAACGAGGCGAGGAAGAGTCCCGGACATGGGACGGTCCCTCGAAACCTGTTTCGCCTGGAACAGCCCGATCGAGGTAGACAGCTTTTCCGCAATGATTGCACGATTGTCCGAGACAATATTCAGGCGCGAGCTCTCGCGGTTGCAGCCTGCAGCGAGATTGGCCAGAGCCTCGTGGACAGGCGGCACTCGCTGACAGATTCGGACGTGCCCGTGGAGCGCGTCGAGAGGCCGCTCTCCGCGTGGACATCTGTCGAGTCGTCGTCGTGCCACCCCCTCATGGCCAATCGCGGACCGGCAGCTTCAATTTCCGGTGTGAATGAAGCGGACATTTTTCGCTGTGCCGCAATAGCCGGGATGGAACATCGCGACGCGCCTGATTGGTACACGGCGGAACTGCCGTCTTGGACCTTCCTTCCCGTCCCTCTCGCTGACGTCCGGCCGGTCGCGCGCTTTTTCCGGGCGCGATGTCACATCCTGCGGTTCACGCTCGTCAGGCATTGTGAGCCATCACAGGTCGAAAAAGGAATCAGATGAAGCGCTTGAATTGGCCGGAAATAGCCCCCGCTGGAGCCAAGGCACTGTACGGTGTGCACCATTATTTCACCAATAACACGGCCCTCCCCGAAGAGCTGATCCACTTGATTTTCCTCCGGGTCTCGCAAATCAACGGATGCGCCCACTGCATCGATCTGCACACCCGCGATCTTCTCAAGACGATGTCGATCGACAAGATCGCTCTGCTCCCGGTCTGGGAAGAAGTGCCGCATCTATTCCCCGACCAGTACCTCGCGGCACTCGCATGGGCGGAGGAAGTGACGCGGGTCAGCGAGACCCATGCTTCCGACGAGGCCTATGCCGCGGCAGCCACAGCCTTCGAGCCAAAAGACCTCGTCGATCTGACGATCGCGATTGCGGCGATGAACGCCTTCAACCGGCTGGGCGCGCCATTCCGTCTTCCGGTCGCGACCAAGCCGTGAGGTGTCGGCACCGCTCTTCGCCCTTCCGATTTGGCGTCGCGGTACAATAAGCCGTCCGCCAGCAAAGCTACGCGCACCGTGCGACCCAGGAGGGCTCTTCCTTTCAGGAAACACGGCTCTTCATCTTGCGCCCGTCCGGTCTCGATCGGGCGGGCGTTCTTTTATCCCTGTTGAAAGGGGCCAATTGCCGATTGTCGGATGCTGGCGCTCAATCGAAGCAAGCGGACGCAAGGAAATTTGTCATCGGGTTGAAATCAATTCGGGCTGTTGGCTCGACGGGGACCTGATTATCCCTTGTAAAACATCCAGCCGATCATCGCCGCGCCGGTGACGATCAACCCCGCCGACACCCAGCGCCAGCTTCCGCTCCCATGCCACATGCCGCTCCAGATCGGACGTCCCACCGCGGCTAATCGGGCGCTGCGCGCGATGCGGTGCGAATAAATCGCAGCACCGGACAGCGCTAGCGCCGTCATCAACAAACCGAACAGAAACCAGGGAATTCTGGTCCAATAGCCCGCGAAGGTTCCAAAGTGGAGCGGATCGGCCATCTCCGCGATGCGTTGATGCACTGTAAGAGACCCACCATCGCTGGTCATTGCGACCTCGCCCGTCGCGGCATCGACCCAAGTTGCATTGGCGCGCGGGCGGACCAGCCAGGCACTTCGCTGACCTTGAAAAACGAAGGCCCCGGATTCGTCGTCGGGAAATTGAACCATTTCGATCGCCAGCGACGGATCGGCACGGCGCACCGCCGCGAGACTCATGGCGAGCGCATCCGCTGCACCGATAGTTGTATTCGCCGGTGAGCGTGGGCTGATCTCGGTCGCGGGCTCCGGCGGACGCGGCGCCTCGCCGCCCAGTTGCTCGACCAGATACCAGAGGCCGGTGAGCGCGATGAGCGCGACAAACCAGAGGCTCCAGACGCCTGCCAGCCGATGAAAATCGCCCCACGCGGTGCGCACGTCGCGCCAGCGGATCGGCTTGAAGAAGCCGCGCCACCATTTGCGGTAAACGACAAAGGAGGTGACGAGGCTGACCAGCAGCAGGATCGACAGCGAGCCCACGATCGGCACGCCATATTTGACCGGCAGGTTAAGGTGCCGGTGCAAGTTTCGGAGCACCCGCTGCGTGTCGATGAATTCCTGCGAACCCTGTACGCGCCCCGTCGTCGGATGAACGTGCAGATAGCCGCGGCTTTCGTCAGCGCGCTGAAAGGCCACGCGTGCGGCAAAGGCGCTCGCATGCGGCCTGGCGATATAATTGATCGTCGCCACGCCGGGATAGCGCGCCGAATTATCTGCGATCAAATCCCAATGCGGCGGCCCGTCGACCGACGAAGGCGCGACGCGAAGGGTCGGATGGAGCAGCCAGTCGATCTCGGCGCTGAGCACCGCGAGGGTTCCCGTGAACAGGACGAACGCGAGGAACAGCGACAGCTTCAGCCCGACCCATTGATGGACGGCCCACCACAGGCGCCGGCCGCCCGACTTCCTTGCCGGAGATTTGGCTGCCAGCGCGGTCAGAATTTATACCCCACCTCGACAAAGGCCGACCGCGGCCTGCCGGGAAAATGGCCGCCGCGATCGTTGAATCCCGAGGCGGCGTAGGTCTTGTCGAAGATATTATCGACGCGGAGTCGCACATCCCACGGCCCCTGGGTCCAGCTCACCGACCCGTCGAAGACAAAATAGGCATTCACTGGCTGGTTCGACAGGCTGATGCGCTCCGACACATAATCACCCCCGAAAGCGAAGGCGAGCCCGGTCTCCGGCAGCTGGTAGCGTGTCCAGAAGCCAAGCGTGTTCTTCGGCGCATTGGCAAAACGGCCACCCGCGACCGAATTGGTCGGCGGGGTGCGGCCATTATCCTTGGTGATCTTGGTGTCGTTATAGCCATAGGCCAGCGTCAGCACCCAATTATCGGTGAGGTCCGCCGCGATATCGACATCGATCCCCTTCGATGTGACCTCGCCAAACGCAACCGAGTTGTTGATCCCGTCGCCTTCGGGGTCGCCGCGGGGGTCGGATTGCAGCAAATTTTGCCGCTTGATCTGGTAGGCCGACAGGCTGCTCTGAATGCGTCCGCCCAGCAGCGCGGTCTTGACCCCGCCCTCGATCATGTCGCCCGTCGTCGGCGCGAAAGGCCCGCCGGCGCGCGGATCCTGCGCCGAGGCGGATTGCGGCTCGAAGCTGGTGGCATATTGGCCGAACAGCGACAGGTCGTCACGCACGCGCCAGACCACACCGGCGCGGTAGCTTTCGTCGCGATCCTTGAACCGCGTGCGGGTGCCGTTGGCTGCGATGCTGACGTCCTCGAAACTGTCGGTGCGAACGCCCGCTACCGCGATCAGCCGGCCGATGGTCAGCTCGTTGAGCAAGTAAAACCCGTTGCGCTTCGTATCGGTCAGCGTCGTTGTCGCGGCTGGCATATTATACCCGGTCGGATCGCACGCCCGATACACCGGGTTTGCGAAATCGAGCGGACACGGCAGGCCCGCGGCCGCCGTCGCGCGGCCGGTCAGCGACGCCGAAGTCGAAGTCGCATCTTCGGTGCTATAGTCGAAGCCCGCCAGCACACGGTTCGACACGCCGTCCGAGATTTGCGCCGACCAGACCGCATTGCCCCCCAACGACCAGCTCTTGGTGCCGCGGAATTGGTCGCGATACTGTCGCGCCACCGAGTCGAAGCGCCCGTCGGCATTGCGGTCGAGCAGCGCGATCGGTTCATGATATTTCTGCTTCTCCGAGGCATCGATATAGCGCCCGGCGAGATCGAGTTTCAGATTTTCGGTCGGCTCCACTTCGAGCTTCGCCTGCGCCGCGGTCGAACGCAAATCGAGGAAATCGCTCGGCTCATTATGGTTCCAGCGCCGCGATGCCAGAAAATGGCCGTCGGCATCGACCGCGATGCCGCGCAAGCGGTTCGCGGCCAGATCCTGCTCGATCCGCCAGACCTGGGTCGTCAGCTTCGCGATGCCGAGGTCGAACGTCGCCCCGGCGTCAAGCAGCAGCGATCGGTTGCCAGCAAAGGTTCGCGGCAGGTCGCGATCCTCGAAAAAGGCACCGCCACGCAGCGAAATGACATCGTTCACCGGGCCGGTCAGCTCGACCTGTCCGCCATAGCGATCCTCGGTTCCTGCAACGAGCTTCGCCGACGCCGAGAAAGTCTGCGACGGTTTCTTGGTGACATAGTTGAAAAGGCCGCCCGGAGCCGTCTGACCATAGAGCATCCCGGCCGGACCTTTGAGGAACTCGACGCGCTCGATGTTGAAAAGCTGCGGAACCGCGAAGCCGATGTAAGGATCGCCGCGCAGCCCATCGTAGAAATTCTCCTGCTGGCGAAAGCCGCGTGCGGTGACGCCGGCATAGGAGAAAACGCTGACGCCCGAGATATTGCGATAGAGGTCTTGCGCGTCGCGCGCGCCCTGATCGTCGATCAGCTGTTCGGTCAGGACCGTGATCGACTGCGACGATGCCAATGGCTCGGTCGGCATCTTGCCGCTCGCGGTTTCCTCGACGCGATAAAGCTTGGAAACGCGGCCCGTTACGACGATCTCATCCCGAGCCTCTGCGGACGCCTCATCCGCAAAGGCATAAGCACCGGGCGTCAAGGCTGCCAGAGACACCGACAGGCCCAATGCGATCTTGCGAATCATTATCACCCCCCCTTTTCAGCTCGCGCCGCTAGCTTAGTTGAGAATGATTCGCAAGATTTCGATTGGTAAGAGAAGATTGGATCCAATTTGGCCGCCTGCAGACTATCGGCTGCCAGGGTCCGGAATGGGACAAGCGGACGTTTGCTTCTCACTGCGGCCTGAACACGATTAACCGATTTGGATGCCACAGTCTCAAAAACGCGCTAGACGTCCTTATGGCATGCCATGAATACAAAAATAGTTTGATTTCTACCAAAATTTGCGCCAACGTCGCTTTATGGCATGCCATAAGGACGTCCATGCCTAACGGCGTGACCAACAGTTGGAGTTCTGCATGGACATCACCCTCTATCAATTCCCGGGCGCGTGCTCGCGCGTCACCATGAACGCGCTCGAAGACATCGGCGTCGATTTTAGCGACATACTCGTCAATTTTCGAGAAATGGCGCAGAAGAAAGAAGAGTATCTTGCCGTAAACCCGAAAGGGAAAGTTCCAACCCTCATCGTGGACGGCCAAACTCTCACGGAAAATGCCGCAATCATCTGGACGTTACATTGCTTCAAGCCCGACGGCGGTCTGTTCCCCAAGACCGACAGCCCGCTGGCTAGCCACGATCAACGTGCGGATCTCGCCTGGTGTTCGGGCACGATGCACCCAACGGTGCGCCAGATCCGAATGCCGATGAGATGGACCACGGGCGAGACCGAGGGCGTGCATGCCCACGGTATCGAGACCATGCTAGGCGACTGTCAAAGACTGAGCGAACGACTGGCCGACGGCTGGTGGTACGGCCCAGACTGGTCGATCATCGATACCTATCTTTATTGGGGATATAGCACCGCCGAAAAGGGTGGTTTTCCGCTCGACCGCTTTCCGGTACTTCTGGGCCACGCCGAGCGGGTGCGGGCACGGCCGAGTTTCCAGCGCGTGCTCGCGCGCGAACAGGCGTCGCTGGACGAAGCCGGCATCGACGGGATCATTCTCTGAGCCGGCGGCCGCGCGTCACTCTCATCAGCGCGCTCGCTGCATCGTGCGGCCCCGCCAGCGCGGCGATGGCCAGCCAATGGCCCGACGCCTACTGCACCACTCTTCTCGACGACTCGCTGTCGCGCGACCTTGCCGCCGACGCTGAACTCTCCTCCGGGATCATCGATCGCTTCCTCGCACTCGGCGATTATGCCGCACGGTCGCAAGGTGCGGAGGCGGATGCCATATTGTTCACCTGTTCGGCATTCTCCGCGGCGATCGCGGCCGTCAAAGCCACGCTTGCCATCCCCATCGTGTCGCCCACCGAAGGCGCGATCGAGGAGCTCCTCGACATTTGCGGCGCGGGCGCGGGCCCCGCACGGGTCGGCCTCATCCTGACCTTTCCGGGGACTGTCGCCTCACTCATCCACGAGCTTGCCGAGCATGCCTCAGCACGGCAAGCGGCGCTCCCCGACATCGTGAGCCTGATTGTCCCCGATGCTCTCGTCGCGCTGCAGCGCGGAGATGCCGCACTGCATGACGACCTTGTGAGCGCCGCGGCGGCCGAGCTCCCCCGGGTGGACGCGATCCTGCTCGGCCAGTTCTCGCTGGCGCGGGCGGGGGCGGCAGTGGCGCGCGTAAGACGCGAGCCGGTCGTGACCACGCCCGAATCCGCGGTAAGGCGGCTGCGCGACATAACGGCGGGACTCTCGAATTCCGTCCGTGCGCGGTGATGCATTCGAACAGGAACCGAAGGATCATTATGCCCGAACGCCCGACCGACGCCTTCGATCGACGGATTCTCGCCGAGCTCCAGAACGATGGGCGGATGACCAATCAGGAACTCTCCGAAAAGATCGGCTTGTCGCCCTCGCCGTGTCTCCGGCGTCTCAAACAACTCGAGGCGGATGGGGTGATCTTCCGCTATGTCGCCCTTGTCGATCCGGCGGCGGTCGGCCTGCCCGTGACGGCCTTCATCCGCGTGCGGCTCGACCGGCAAGACGACCGGCATCTGGCGCAGTTCGAAGAACAGATCGCAGGCTTTCGCGAAGTGATGGAATGCTATCTCATGACGGGCGACGCCGATTATCAGCTGCGGATCGTCGTCGATTCGCTTGGCGCGTTCGAGAGCTTCCTGCGCCAGAAGCTGACGAAGATCGAAGGGATATCGCAGGTCACGACGAGCTTCTCGCTAAGGCCGGTGGTTTATCGCACCGAGCTGCCGATCCCGGCCTAGTGATGCCATTGTCACACAGCACCGACGGACGCCACGGCCTCGGCGGCGATACGGCGCTCCAGATTGCGGCGGCAGCGCGTGGCCGCAAAATCCGTCGGCAGATATACCGGCTGGAGGGAAAAGAATTCCTCGCCATCCATATAGTCCTGGCAAGCGGCGATCATCGGTTCGTCCTCCGTGGTGAAGGCATTGGTGATGATGGTCTTCGTCTGCGCGTCGATCGCGCTGTCTTCGATCAGCCGGTTGCGCGTATGAAGCCAGAAATAATGCGTGGATGTTGCGGTTTCCGGGGTGATAAGATGGGCATTCCGGGTGATCGCGCCATCCTCGGGATCGGCGCCGACATCCGTCATGGACAGCCGTTGGCGCAATGTGCCGGGGAAATGCCACTCGATGCGGGAATGAAAATCGCCGCGCTCGCCGTCAAAGAACAGCGACTGGCTGGAGGGGGTGGGCACGTCGCGCATCACCGCGTCGACGCGGATGGCGTCGGGCTGGGCGTCATAAGTGGCGTCGCGGCGCGCGCGTTCGGGCGCCAGCGTTCCGGCGTGCAGAAACATCGCGTGACTGAGGTCCATCAGATTATCGAGCACCAGCCGGTAGTCCACATTCATCGTCAGATGGCCGCCGACCGGCGCCCCGCCCCCGCGGTCGACGAGTTGAAGCGGCGTGATGTCGTCGGGATCGGCCTGCGACGGCTCCCCGGCCCACAGCCAGACCACGCCATCGCGTTCCCGGACGGGAAAGGAGCGGACCTGCGCCGCGCCGGGTATCTTGCCGTCACCATGTGGATTAAGCCGGCATTTCCCTTCCAGATCAAACCGCAGACCATGATAGGGGCATTCGATCGTCACGCCGTCGAAGACGCCGCGGTGGAGCGGCGCGAAACGATGCGGGCAGCGGTCGCCGATCGCCCGGACTTCGCCCTCGTCGTTTCGCACGAGCAGGACCGGCAGGTTCAATATCCTGCGCATGAACGGCGCGCGGGTCACCTCATGGGCAAAGGCGGCGCAGTACCAGGCGTTGAAAGCAAACGACATGATCAACTCCATTTCATGTGATTATATTCGGCAGGCAATGCTAACGAGGGCGGTATTGCTTTCATCTTGCCCGGCTTCGGCATCGCGGCGCGCGCCAAAGACCGGAACGCCGCCGTCAAGGCAGCTGAAGCGGACAGGATGACATCGCGAAGCTCCGGCGGCGCGAACAGGAGGAACAGAATGTCGACCCGAGTGGAGAGCGTGACGCTGAAGCTGCGCGAGATGATCATCGCACACGAGCTTCCCCCGGGCTCGCGCGTTCCGGAACGCGACCTTGCCCAGGCCTTCGGCGTCTCGCGGACGCCGGTCCGCGTCGCGCTCGGCATCCTGGAGGCGGAAGGGCTAGTCGCCGGCGAGCCGAATCGGGGCTTCGTCGTGTGCGATTTCAGCATCGACGACGTGCTCTCGGCCTTCGACGTGCGCGGCGCGCTCGAGGGACTGGCCGCCCGCTCGGCGGTCGAGCGTGGGATTGCGCCGGACACGATCGCACGCCTCGAGGCATGTGTTGCCGAGGGCGAAAGGCTCGTCGGCACGGGGCTTTGCGGCGCGGACGACATGCGATCCTGGTCGCTCGCCAATGACGAATTCCACCGCGCTATCATCGAAGCCTCGAAGCTGGGAACGCTTGAAAAAGTTCATGCCTATCTGTCGAAGATGCCGCTTGTCGCTCCGGTCGCGATCCTGTTCACCAACGACCAGCAGGACGATGCACAGTCGCGGATGCAGGAAGCGCACACCGACCATGTCCATATTCTGGATGCCTTGCGGAGCGGCGAAGGCGCGCGCGCGGAATATCTGATGCGCGAGCATGCGCATCGGTCGCGCGATCATCTGGGACGGCTGTTGCGTTCCGGGCGTGCCGCGCAGTCCGCGAGCGACGTTGCGAAGCCAGCGCGCCGGGCGCGGCGGCCGCGAAGCGTAACGACCGACTGAGCGCCGGGGGCACGGCAAGGCGGCGGAGAGATCAGCCGGCAAGGATCGACGCCCCGGTCGCCCGCTCGAGCGTCGGCAGATCGACGCCCGGGGCCAGTTCGACAAGCCTGAACCCGTCTCCTCCCGGATCGAGGACCGCGAGTTCGGTGTAGATTCGCCTCACGACCCCGAGGCCGGTCGCCGGCAGGGTGAGCGCTTTGACAAGCTTGGGATGGCCCGATGCGGTCTGATGCGACATGATGACCCGAACCTCGCGCGCCCCGGCAACGAGATCCATCGCGCCCCCGACCGCCGGGGCAGCATTGCCGCCGCTCGACCAGTTGGCGATATCGCCTGCGCAGGTCACCTCGAATGCCCCCAGGATGCAGACATCGATATGACCGCCGCGGATCATTGCGAAACTGTCGGCGTGGTGGAAAAAGGCTCCGCCGGGGACAAGCGTGACCGGCTTCTTGCCGGCATTGATGAGCTCCATGTCGGTGTCGCCGGGCGCGGGTGACGCGCCCATGCCGAGGATCCCGTTCTCGCTGTGGAGAATGATCTCGCGTCCCGCGGGTATCAGGTCGGCAACGCGCTCGGGCTGCCCGATGCCGAGATTGACATAGGCGCCATCGGGAATGTCCAGCGCGGCGCGCGCGGCGATCTCCTCGCGGGTCCAGCCGGTCATGCGGCCCGCGCCTTGTCGAGCGCCGCGAGATGATCGCTTTCACGTACCGGGTCGGGCACATGCACGATCCGGTCGACAAAGATGGACGGCGTCACGATCGTCTCCGGGTCGAGATCGCCGGGTTCCAGAACATGGCGGGCCTGAACGATGGTGACCTTGGCTGCCATTGCCATGACCGGCGCGAAATTCCTCGCAGCCTTGTTGTAAAGAAGATTACCCCAGCGGTCGGCCCGCTCGGCCTTGATCAGCGCAAAATCGGCGGAAAGCGCGGTTTCCAGGAGATAGTCGCGGCCGCCGAAGGAGCGCGTCTCCTTCCCGCGCGCAATTTCGGTTCCGACCCCCGTCGGGGTATAGAAGGCGGGTATGCCGGCTCCCGCAGCGCGGATGCGTTCGGCCAATGTGCCCTGGGGGACAAGTTCGAGTTCGATGCGGCCGGCGCGGTAAAGCTCATCGAAGACATGGCTGTGCGACCCCCGGGGAAAGGAACAGACGATCTTGCGCACGCGCTGCTCCTTGAGGAGGAGCGCGAGCCCGATCTCCCCGTTTCCCGCATTATTGTTGACGACGGTCAGCTCACGCGCGCCCTGTTCGATCAGCGCGTGGATCAATTCGGTCGGATTGCCTGCCTCGCCAAACCCGCTGATAAGGATCGTCGCGCCATCGGGCACGTCGCGCAGCGCGTCGAGCGCGCTTTCAAAACGCTTGTCGATCACGGCGCGATTTCGTCGGGACGGATCATGATCGATGCGACAGGCTCCCCCGAGGCCAGGCGCCGCCGCAAATCCTCGACATCGAAATCGATTCCGATCGGGTTCGCGGTGAAAGCGGGACCTTTCATCCACGCCTGGGCTTCGCGAGCATTTTCGAAACGATCGACCTGAAGCTCGACGTCGTTGCCGTCGGGATCGGTATAGTAGAAGGAAATCGTCGGCCCATGATGGATAGTACGGCGCGGCGTGATCCCGAGCTCGCGAAGGCGGTCGTGGGTTTCGAGCAGCTCGGCCAGGCCCGCATAAGTGAAGGCCGAATGATAGAAGCCCACGGTGACGCCCGGGGGCTTGGGCGCGATCTCGGGTGGCGCGATCAGCGCGATCCTGTGGTGCTCGTCGTCGTAGGTGAGAAAGGCGATGAAATCATTGCCGTTCACGACCTCGGCGCCGAGCACGGTGCAATACCAGTCGCTCATCCGCCGGAGATCGGCGGTGTAGAAGACGATATGCGCCAGCCGTATGGGACGCGTGATCATCCGATCTTCTCCTCATCGATGATGCTGTTGGCGAGAATGCCGAGCCGGTCGATCTCGACCTCGATGCGGTCGCCGGGACGCATCCAGAGCTGCGGGTCACGCGCCGCGCCGACGCCGCCGGTTGTGCCCGTCGCGATGACGTCGCCGGGACGGATCTCCCAGATCTGGGACATATAGGCGATCAGCTCCTCGACCCCGAACAGAAGGTCGTCGATGCCGGTCTGCTGCATGATCTTGCCGTTCAGGCGCGTCGTCAGCGTCAGCGCGTTGACGTCGCCCGCTTCGTCGGGCGTCACCAGCCAGGGCCCGAAGCTCCCTGAACGGTCGAAATTCTTGCCGGGCATGAACTGCGACGTGTGGCGCTGAAAGTCGCGGATCGACCCGTCGTTGAAGCAGGCATATCCCGCCACATGGTCGAGGGCACGCGCGGCGGGGATGTGCCGCCCGGCTTTTCCGACGATCACCGCAAGCTCGCCTTCGAAATCGAAACGCTCGGACACAAGCGGCCTCACAAGCGGAGCATCATGTCCTACCAGTGACGAAGGATAGCGGGGAAAGAGGATGGGATAAGGGGGCGTCGCATTTCCGGTTTCCTCGATGTGCGTCTTGTAGTTCAGCCCGACGCAGATGATACGCCCCGAATTCGGCACCGGGGGCAGGAGCGAGACGTCCGACAGGGCGACATCGGGCGACAGCGCCGAAAGCTCGCCGAGCCTGGTCAGATCGGGGAGAACCGCCTCGAGCGACTGTCCGCCGAAGCGGGCGCCGGCATCGATGATGCCGCCATCCTTGACCAGCCCGTAGCTGGCGGTTTCGCCATGGATAAAAGTCGCAATTCTCATATCGGTCCTCGTTCGCTGTCGGAGTGATGAATGGAAGCATAGCGCCGCGCATATGCGGACCTGCCGGTCAGGAGGAACAGGATCCCCGCCGCGGCCATCACGGCCAGGGTTATGGCAAGCGCGTCGCCGATCCGGGCAGGGTCGCGAAACAGGCCGTCGCTGATCAGCGGCGGGAGGGCTGGGCCGAGCGTCATGCCTGCGATCGATATCGAGATCAGATAGAGAGCCGAAATCTGTGCCCGGAACCGGTTCGGAACCACCAGCTGGAGCGCCGCCGCGATTGTCCCGATGGGGGCCGCCTGGAAGAACATGGCCGCACCGAAGAAGGCGAAGGTCAGTTCCGTCGAGCCGCCATAAAGTGCCGCCAGCGCGCAAACCAGCATTCCGGTCATCGCGGCAAGACCCATGACGATCGGCGTGTCCTTCCGGCCGCTGGCGACGAGCCGGTCGCTGACAAGGCCGCCGCTGAGCAGCCCCAGGACGCCCCCGACAGCCGTCGCGAGGCCCAACTGCGTACCGAACTCTCCCGGCGACAGACCGTGGACACGTTCGATAAAGGTCGGCATCCAGCTCAAAAGGGCGAAGAAAATGCCGTTGTGAAACGCGAAGCCGAAGATCAGTCCGGCAAAAAGGCGTCGTTCCCGGACGACGAGCTCGACCGTCTCGCGGATCGACGGCACTTCCGTCGCTACCGCACCGCCGAACTGCCGCCGCGGCGGCTCGGGCAGGAGCAGCATGATCGCGGCCATGGCGATGCCCGGTGCACCGACGAGGAAGAAAACGAGCCGCCAGGGTTCTGCCCCCGCCATCCACGCCGCTGCACCCGATTGCTCGATCCAGTTCAGAAGGAAGCCCCCGACCAGAAGCGCCATCCCGGCCCCCACATGGACGCCGGAGCTGTAGAGCGCGAGCACGAACGACAGACGCCGCTTCGGCACCATATCGGCGATCATCGAATAGGCGGCAGGCGAAAGCGCCGCCTCGCCGATGCCGACGCCAGCCCGCCACGCGAAGAGCGCGAGGAACGACTGGGCGGTGCCGCACATCATCGTCATCACGCTCCACATCAATATGCCC
>Ga0209675_1000083_pt1 | contig 153075 bp, 142 predicted proteins | sample AraplaCol_mLB_r2_2_FD_184280 | JGI IMG/M metagenome (GOLD analysis project Ga0209675, IMG submission 184280) | Arabidopsis root microbial communities from North Carolina, USA - plate scrape MF_Col_mLB_r2 (SPAdes) (version 3) | ecosystem: Host-associated > Plants > Roots > Endosphere | place...
GGCCGAGTGGAAGCTCGTGTGCCTGGCGCTGAACCTCAGGCGGATGGCGGCCGTGCAGTCTGCATAGCGGGGAATGCGGGGCGCAAACCGCTCTTCAAGCGGCCATCGCCCGCCAGCCGCTGCGATAGCGCGCCGCAGACGGGCAATGGTTCGGAACCCGGCAGAGCCAGATTCAAAACCGTCTGCCGCCCAGACTCCTAGGCGGCGGGCTCAGGCCGGGTCTTCGGCGCTGGCACGGTCCAGCATCTGGATGGTGCCGGCATCGAGTTTCAACTGCGTGGCAACCACCAGTTCTTCCAGTTGCGCGATGGAGCTGGCGCTGGCAATCGGCGCCGTGACGGAAGGCCGCGCGATCTGCCATGCGATGGCGACCTGGCCCGGCTTGGCGTTGTACTGCTGCGCCACCTTGTCGAGCGCCTCCAGAATCCGCAAGCCGCGCGGGTTCAGGTACTTCTTTGTGGTGTTGGCGCCGCGCGCGCTCTTGGTGGCGTCGGCTTCGGTTCGGTACTTGCCGGTCAGGAAGCCTGCGGCCAGTGCATAAAAATTGATGACACCCACTTCGCGCTCCACGCACAGCGGCTCCAGCGCGTCTTCGAATACGGCACGGTCATAAAGGTTGTATAGCGGCTGCAGGCTCTCGTAGCGCGCAATGCCAAGCCGTTCTGAAATGTCGAGCGCCTCGGCCAGCCGCGGGGCGCTGTAGTTCGAGGCACCGAGGGCGCGCACCTTGCCCGCCTTTACGAGTTCGTCGAAGGCGCCTAGCGTGTCCTCCAGCGGCGTGGCCGTGTCGTCGTCGTGCGACTGGTACAGGTCGATGTAGTCGGTCTGCAGGCGCTTGAGCGACGCTTCCACCGCCTCGCGGATGTAGGCCGGCGAGAGGCCCGACTTGCCTTCACCCATCGGCTTGCCGACCTTGGTGGCCAGCACCACGCGATTGCGCTTGCCGCTCTGCTTGAGCCACTTGCCGATGATGGTCTCGGACTCGCCGCCGGTGTGCCCCGGCACCCAGCTCGAATAGACGTCGGCCGTGTCGACGAAGTTGAACCCGGCGTCCAGCCAGGCATCGAGCAGGCGGAACGAGGTGGCTTCGTCCACCGTCCAGCCGAACACGTTGCCCCCGAAGGCGAGCGGCGAAACCAGGAGGCCGGAGCGGCCGAGCGAGCGGAGTTGCGACATGAGTTTGTTTCCTTCCTGAAAGATACGAGGATCAGACGAAGCCCACGGCCCCGAGCAGCGCACCCGCGCCCAGCAGCCAGAGCAGGTGGACGCGCGTGCGCCAGACGACAAGCGCGGCCACCGCGCTCAGCAGCCACAGGTGCCATGCGGGCGCGTCGCCCGCATGGTTGCCCGCCGCCAGCACCCAACCCGTGGCAATCAGCAGGCCCACCACCACCGGCGCCATGCCCTGCTTGAAGGCGCGCACGCCGCGCCGGTCGCGGTTGCGGTGCCCCCAGCGGGTGGCAAGGTAGGTGAGGGTGGTGCTTGGCAGCATGATGCCGAACATGGTGACCAGCAGCCCGAAAAGGCCGAGCAGCCAGGCGCCCGGCCCTGCGCCGATGCCGCCGCCGGCGTTGAGGCCGACGTTCCATCCCATCAGTGCGACGAAGAGCACGTTGGGCCCCGGTGCGGCCTGGGCGATGGCGACCGACGAGCTGAACTGTGCATCCGTCAGCCAGCCGTGCTGCGCGACCAGGTAGCGGTGCATGTCGGGAACGGTGGTGATGGCGCCGCTGATCGAGAGCAGTGACAGCAGCATGTATTGGCCGAAGAGCGCCAGCCAGTCGTGCCACTGCATGGCGATGGTGATATGGCTCATGCGCCGATCTTTCGCCAGGTCCACGCGCAAGCCACGCCGCCCACCGCCAGCAGCACCCACCCCAGAGGAATCTTGAACAGGGCGATGGCACCGAACACCAGCGCGACGAACGCGAGGCAGGTGGCAAAGCCCAGCGGATGCTTGCGCAGCTGCGGAACCAGCTTGATGCCGGTCGCGGCGATCAGCCCGCCCGATACCGCACCCATGCCGCGCAGCGCGGCGGCCACCTGTGGGTTGGCGGCGTAGTGGGCGTAGAGCACGGCCAGCACCAGGATGACGACCAGCGGCACCATGAGCATGCCCGCCACCGCCGCCACGGCGCCGCGCAGGCCGAAGTAGCGGTCGCCGATCATCAGGGCCAGGTTGATCACGTTCGGGCCGGGCATCACCTGGGCCACCGCCCAGTCCTCGAGAAACTGCTCCGGCGTGAGCCAGCGCTTTTTCTCGACCATCTCGCGCTGGACGATGGCCAGCACGCCACCGAATCCTTGCAGCGCAAGCCAGGTGAATGAAATAAAAAGGTCGCGTGGCGACGTCGGTTGCGGAGGGACGGTCGGCGCTGCCGCGCCTGGAGGGGACGGATGCATGTGCGAGCGATTATCGTAGCCATGCCTGCAATGTGCCGGGCATCGGGCTGACATGCCCCTGCATCACCCAACGGAAAACTCCATGCTCATGCAACTCCGCGCGCTGTTCGACCTCTGCAAGGAAGCCGTGGCTTCGTGGTCGAACGACTACGCACCCAGCATGGGCGCGGCGCTGGCCTACTACACGGTCTTCTCGATCGCACCGCTGCTGCTGATCGTGATTGCCGTGGCCGGGCTGGTGTTCGGCCAGGAGGCTGCGCGCGGCGAAATCTTCCAGCAGCTGTCTGACCTCATGGGCCCGCAGGGGGCTGCCGCGGTGCAAGGCATGCTGCAGGCGCTCAACAAACCGGCCGAAGGCGTTGTAGCCACGGTCGTGGGCATCGGCTTGCTGGTGATCGGCGCGACCACGGTCTTCGGCGAGTTGCAGGACGCGCTCGACCGCATCTGGCGCGCGCCGGCGCGCACCCGGAACAAGGGCCTGTTCACGCTGCTGCGCGTGCGGCTGCTGTCCTTCACCATGATCATGGGCATCGGCTTCCTGCTCATGGTGTCGCTGGTGGCCAGCGCGGCGCTGGCGGCGCTGGGCAAGTGGTGGTCGCCGGTGTTCGGTGCCTGGGCCACGCTGGCGCAGGCGGTGAACTTCGTCTTCAGCTTTGCGATGGTGACCGTGATCTTCGCCATGATCTACAAGATCATGCCGCGCACCAAGGTGCAGTGGCGCGACGTGTGGGTGGGTGCCGCGGTCACGGCGCTGCTCTTCACCGTGGGCAAGCATCTCATCGGCCTGTACATCGGCAAGAGCAGCGTGGCCTCGGGCTACGGTGCGGCGGGCTCGCTGGTGGTGGTGCTAGTGTGGGTCTACTACTCGGCGCAGATCTTCTTGCTGGGCGCCGAGTTCACCTGGGTGTATGCCAAGAGCTACGGCTCGCTCAGCCATGCCAAGGACACCGTCGAAGCGGCCAACCCCTCGCCGACACGGGCGGCGCCGCTGCCGCGGAAGGATTAGCCTGCGAAACCTCCTTCGTCGAGAAAGCGTTGCTCCTGCGCCGTGGTGGCGCGGCCTAGCAGCTTGTTGCGATGCGGAAACCGGCCGAAGCGCGCAATGATGTCGCGGTGCAAGACGGCGAAGCGCTGCGTGTTGGCATCGAGCGCCGTGTTCAGCTCCACCGATCGCTCCTGGTCTGCCAACGATTCGGAGTGCATGAAAGGCAGGTAGAAGAAGCGCCGGAGGTCCGCCTCGACCTGCAGGTCGAGGCCGGCCTCGATCGCTTCCCGGGCGACCGCCAAAGCCTTGGGGTCGGTCGCGAACGCGCGTGCCTGGCCGCGAAAGGTGTTGCGCGGAAACTGGTCGAGGAGCACCAGCAGCGCCAGGGCGCCGACGGGCTCATGGGACCAGTGGTCGAGCTCGCCTCGGGCGGCGGCCTCGTGCGCGGCGAGAAAGCGCGTGCGGAACTCCGCATCGAAAGCATCGTTCTTGGCAAACCAGCGCTCGGGCCCTGCGGTGCGCCAGAAGTCGGTCACGTCGCGGGCGGTGGGAAGGTCGGTAGGGCTCATTGCCGCATTCTCTTCCAGACCGAAAAGTCGCGGTGGTGGCCGACAACGACATGCGCCCAGGCTGCCTATGCTGGTGCGGTCCTCATAACTCAGGAGATAAAGCTCATGACCCGATATGGCACCCTTTTGCGCGCAACCCTCATTGCCGGCGTGGCCAGTGCCGCGCTGGCTGGCTGCGGGATGATGTCTAAGTCGAACACCGCGAGCTTCAGCGGCGCCATGAACGCTGCCAGCGAAGTGCCGCCCAACATGACGCGCGGCAGCGGCATGGCCGAAGCCTGGCTCAACAAGGACACCAATGTCCTGAAGTACAAGATCACCTACAGCGGCCTCAGCGGCCCGGCCACGGCGGGCCACTTCCATGGCCCCGCCGCCGCAGGCGCCAACGCCGGCGTGGTGCTGCCGTTTGCCAATCCGGCCAGCCCGATCGAAGGGCAGGCCACGCTCACGCCGGCACAGGCGGCCGACCTGATGGCTGGTAAGTGGTACGCCAACATCCACACCGCCGCGAACCCCGCGGGTGAAATACGGGGACAGATGCTGCCTCAGATGTAAGGAGGGCTGGTCAGCTTGCGGCTGCGAGGCTGGTGTCAAATGACGCCCCATGACGACGAAGCCCCAGAAGCCCCGCACCGCACGCAACAAGACGCTCAACAATCTTGAGGCACGGCGCGACGACATGCGCGCCGCGCGAAAGGCCCTGGTGCTGCAGGGAGGAGGCGCGCTCGGCGCCTACCAGGCGGGCGTGTATGCCGCACTCAGCGAGACCGATCTGCAGCCGCACTGGATTGCCGGCGTGTCGATCGGCGCGATCAATGCGGCGCTGATTGCGGGCAACTCGCCCGAGCATAGGGTCGACAAGCTGCGCGAGTTCTGGCACCTGGTGTCCTCCGGGCCGGCACAGCGGCTGCCCGCCTGGCTGGGCGATCGTGCCACGCAGAACCAGTGGAGCGCCGTCATGGCTTCGCTCGTGGGCATTCCCGGTTTTTTCGAGCCGCGCTACTCGCCTTCGCTGCTGCTGGGCGCCGCGGCACCGCTATTGAGCTACTACGACACGGCGCCGCTCAGGCTCACGCTCGAACGCCTGATCGACTTCGACCGCATCAACGCGTGCGAGGCGCGCTTCAGCGTGGGCGCGGTCGACGTGCGCACCGGCAACTCGGTGTACTTCGACAACACGCGGCAGCGCATCGGTCCGGAGCACATCATGGCCAGCGGCGCGCTGCCACCGGGCTTTGCGCCCGTCCACATCGACGGCGACGACTACTGGGACGGCGGCATCGTCTCAAACACGCCGTTGCAATACGTGCTCGACGTCCATCCGCGCTCCGAGCCGCTGGTGGTGCTGCAGGTCGATCTTTTCAGTGCGCGCGGCGAGATGCCGCGCACGCTGGCGGGCGTGATGGAGCGCCAGAAGGACATCACCTACTCGAGCCGGACCCGCATGAACACCGATGCGCTGGCCGCCAACCTGAATCTCCAGCAGGCGATTGCGGACCTGATCTCCAAGCTGCCCGCACGGCTGCGCAACGATCCCTCGGTGCTGGCGGTGCAGGCGGAACTCACGCACCACCCGATCGACATCTTTCACCTGATCTACCGCGACAAGCCCTACGAGCTCGAATCGAAGGACTACGAGTTCTCGCGCGCCGCGGTCGAAGAGCACTGGGAGGCCGGTGCGCGCGACATGCGCCGCACGCTGGCGCACCCTGAAACGCTGCGCAGCGATGCCACCGTGAACGGCGTGACCACCTTCGACCTGGGCGAGCCGGGCGTGGAACGCGTCAAGCGCCCGGGACTGGCGCGCTGATCGCCGGCTGCAACGGCAGCCGCGCTCGCCCGGTTCTTGCAACGTCGCTTTTTCCTTTTTCCTTTCTTTCCAACCCTCAAGGACATTCACCATGCAGCTCAAGGACAAGGTCGCATTCATCACTGGGTCGGCCAGCGGCATCGGCAAGGAAATTGCCATTCTGTTCGCGCGCGAAGGGGCCAAGGTCGTGATCGCCGACCTCAACAAGCAGGCCGCCGATGCCACCGCGGCCGAACTGCAAGCCACGGGCGCGCAGGCCATCGGCGTGGCGGTCGACGTGACCAGCGAAGAGCAGGTCGATGCTTCGGTCGAAGAGGCGGTCAAGTCCTTCGGCGGCATCGATATCCTGGTCAGCAATGCCGGCGTACAGATCGTTCACCCGGTCGAGGAGTTCAGCTTTGCCGACTGGAAGAAGATGCTCGCCATCCACCTGGACGGCGCCTTTCTCACCACCAAGGCCTGCCTCAAGCACATGTATACCCAGGGCCGCGGCGGCAGCGTGATCTACATGGGATCGGTGCATTCGAAAGAGGCTTCGCTGCTGAAGGCGCCATACGTCACCGCCAAGCATGGCCTCATCGGCCTGGCCAAGACGGTCGCCAAGGAAGGCGCGAAGCATGGCGTGCGCGCCAACGTGATCTGCCCGGGCTTCGTGCGCACGCCGCTGGTCGAAAAGCAGATTCCGGAGCAAGCGAAGACGCTTGGCATCACCGAGGAGCAAGTCATCAAGAACGTGATGCTCAAGGAGACGGTCGATGGCGAATTCACCACCACCGACGACGTGGCGCGCGTGGCGCTGCTGTTCGCGGCCTTCCCGACCAATGCGCTGACCGGCCAATCGCTGGTCGTGAGCCACGGCTGGTTCATGCAGTAGCGATACCGCGCCCGCTGCATGCGGGACACGATGGTTCACCCTAATGTCTCTGGCAAGCGAACTGTGAGAAAAACCTTTCTTGCCGTTCAATCGTCATACCAATGACTTTCGCCAGGAGACAAAGACCATGCGTGTTCCTTCAGCCCGCTTCTTTTCGCGACGCTCCTTCGTGGTCCATGCCGCAGGTGTTGCGGCAGGGCTCGCCATGTTTGCGGCGGCGGCTCCCGCGGCAGCCCAGGCGTATCCAAGCCGGCCCGTCACGCTGATCGTTCCGTGGGGCGCCGGCGGGGGCACCGATGCCACGGCGCGCATCATCGCCAGCCTGCTCGAAAAGGAACTCGGCCAGCCGTTCACCGTGGTGAACCGCACCGGCGGCAATGGCGTGGTGGGCCATGCGGCCATTGCCGCCGCGCCGCCCGACGGCTACACCATCGGCATGGCCACGGTCGAGATCGGCATGATGCATTGGCAGGGCCTGACGCAGCTGAACAGCACGTCGTACACACCCATCGGCTTGGCCAACCTCGATCCCGCGGGCATCCAGGTTCGCGCCGACGCACCCTACAAGACCGTGGCCGAGCTGCTGGCGGCCATCAAGGCGAGCCCGGGCAAGTTGAAGGCATCCGGCACGGGGCAGGGCGGTATCTGGCACCTGGCCATTGCAGGCCTGTTGCGCGACCAGAAGATCGACCCCGCCACGGTACCCTGGGTACCCAGCAACGGCGCGGCACCGGGCTTGCAGGACGTGGTGGCGGGCGGTGTGGACATCGCTCCCGTGTCCCTGCCCGAGGCGCGTTCGCTGATGGACGCGGGCAAGGTCAAGAGCCTTGCCATCATGAGCGACAAGCCTTCGGCGCTGTACCCCAACGTGCCCACGCTCAAGGCAGCCATCGGTAGCGACTGGTCGATGGCGGCGTGGCGCGGCATCGTGGCGCCGAAGGGCCTGCCTGCTGACGTGCGCGACAAGCTGGCGGCCGCGCTGAAGAAGGTGGTGGCAAGCAAGGAATACACCGACTTCATGGCTTCGCGCGGCTTCGGCGTGATCTACGCGGGACCCGACGAATTTGCCGCGTACATGGCCAAGTCCGACGCCGAGCTCGGCGCCACCATGAAGGCCGTGGGTATCGTCAAGTGAGCGCCGCGCTGCGGGCGCCTGCGTGCAAGGAAGGGTGGCGCCATGAAATTCAATGACGCGGTCTTCGGGCTGATCCTGCTGGCGCTCGGCGCACTGGTGCTCGCCGTGGTCCGCAGCTATCCCGGCATCCCGGGCCAGCAAGTGGGGCCGGCGCTCTTTCCCGGGCTGATTGCCGTGGGCCTGTGCGTCGGCGGCGCCATGCTGCTGGTGAAGGGGTGGCGCGAGAGGCAGTCCGTAGCGTGGGTGCGGCTTGGCGACTGGGCGGCATCGCCGCGCCACGTGCTGGCTGCCGCGCTGGTCATCGGCGCGGTGCTGTTCTACATGTTCGCATCCGAGCGGCTCGGGTTCTTGCCTACAAGTGCCATCTCGCTGCTGGCGCTGATGCTTTCGATGCGCGTGCCGCCGGCCCGTGCGGTACTCATTGCGTTGATTGCCACGCTGGTCATCCACACCATGTTCTACAAGCTGTTGCGCGTTCCGCTTCCCTGGGGCGTCCTGACACCTATCGCCTGGTAACCGGAAAACATCACTCATGTCGGCAGCGCTCTTGCAGGCTTTCTCGATGGTCTTCGAGCCCTACACCATCCTTGTGATGGTGCTGGCCTCGCTCTATGGCCTGTTTGTCGGCGCGGTTCCCGGGCTGTCGGCCACCATGGCGGTGGCGTTGCTGGTGCCGGTCACCTTCTTCATGCAGCCCATACCGGCCATCGCGGCCATGGTGACCGCCACGGCCATGGCCATCTTCTCGGGCGACATTCCAGGTTGCCTGTTGCGCATTCCGGGCACGCCCGCATCCGCGGCCTACACCGACGAGGCGTTTGCCATGACGCGCAAGGGCATGGCCGAAACAGCGCTCGGCGCGGGCCTGGTGTTCTCGGCGGTAGGCGGTCTTTTCGGCACCGTGGTGCTCATCGTCGCGGCGCCGGTGCTGGCCGACTTTGCGCTCAACTTCAGTTCCTTCGAGTACTTCTGGCTCGTGCTGCTGGGGCTGACCTGCGCGGTGTTCATCACCTCCGACCGGCCGCTGAAGGGTCTTCTCACGCTGCTGCTCGGCTTGCTGGTGGCCTGTGTCGGGCTCGGCAATCCCGCGGGCTTTCCGCGCTTCACTTTCGGCAATGCGGAGATGACCGGCGGCATCGGCATGATCCCGATGATGATCGGGATGTTCGCCATCTCGGAGGTGATCCGCTTCGCGGTCGACACGCTGCCGCCCGGTGAGATCGTGGTCGAGAAAGTGGGCCGGGTGCTGGCCGGCCAATGGGCACTGGCCAAGAAGTATCCGGTGCAGATACTCCGCGGCAGCGTGCTGGGCACAGCGGTGGGCGCTTTGCCCGGCGCGGGCGCCGACATTGCGGCCTGGATGTCGTACGCCATGAGCAAGAAATTCTCGAAGGAGCCCGAGAAATTCGGCACGGGCCATGTCGAGGGCATCGTCGAGTCGGGCTCGGCCAACAACAGCGCGCTGGCCGGCGCGTGGATTCCGGCGCTGGTGTTCGGCATTCCGGGCGATTCGATCACCGCCATCGTCATCGGCGTGCTCTACATGAAGAACCTCAACCCGGGGCCGACGCTGTTCACCACGAACCCGCAGAACATCTATGCGGTGTTCATGCTGTTCATCATTGCCAACATCATCATGATTCCGCTCGGCATCCTCTGCATCAAGGTGGCCAAGCGTATCTTGCGGGTGCCGCGCAACGTGCTGATGCCGCTCATCCTGCTGTTCTGCGTGGTGGGTGCGTTCGCCATCAACAACTCGCTGTTCGACGTGGGCGTGATGCTGGTGGCCGGCATCGTGGCCTACCTGCTCGAGGAGAACGACTTTCCGATCGCCCCCGCGATCCTCGGGGTGGTGCTCGGCGGCATGCTGGAGGAGAACTTCATCACGTCCATGATCAAGTCGGACGGCAACCTGGCCGGCTTCGTGTCGCGGCCGATTGCCGCGGGCCTGGCCGCCGTGGTGCTGCTGGTGTGGTTCGCCCCCTTGCTCAAGAAGCTGTGGCAAAGGGGGAGGCGCGCCGCATCTACTGCAGCTTGAGCGACCAGGTCTCGCCGACGAGTTGCTGGCCGAAGCCTTCGTAGGGCTCTGCCTTTTCGAGCTTGAAGCCGCGCTTGGCGTAGATGGCGCGAGCGGCTTCGAGGCAGCTGTTGGTCCAGAGCACCATCTTCCGGTAGCCCTTGGCACGCGCAAAGGCAATGCACTCGTCGGTCAGGCGCGCTCCCAGCCCCAGGCCGCGTGCGGAGGGCGCGAGCAGCAGCAGGCGCAGCTGCGCCGTGGTGGCGGACTTGCGCACCACGAAGATCGCGCCCACGCGTTCGCCATCCAGTTCGGCGATCCAGCACTTCTCCCACGCCGGCTGAAACTTGCGCACGAACTGGGCCACGATGTCGGCGACGAGCGCCTCGAACTCGCTGTCCCAGCCGTACTCGCGCGCATACAACTCGCCGTGCTGCTGCACCACCCAGCCCATGTCACCGGGAACCGGATCGCGCAGCACGACAGTGCGGGTGCGCGCCGCCGGGGCGGAAGCCGGATCGAGCAGGCGTTCGATGCGCGCCATGGCATCGACCACCTGCTGGCGGTCGTTTGCCGGCAGCGGGGAGAGCAGGGCGGCCGCCTCGTCGCGCGACTTTTGTTGCAGCGGCGCAAATGCGGCGTGGCCCGCTTCGGTAAGGCGCAGCACGCTTTGCCGCGCGTCGCGGGCGTGCGGCTGGCGCGTGAGCCAGCCTTCGGCTTCGAAGCGGCGCAGGATGCGGCTCAGGTAGCCGGCGTCCAGCCGCAAGTCGCGGCCGATCTCGCTTGCCACGGGCGTTGGCCGGTGGGCCAGCTCGTACAGCACGCGAACGTCGGTCAGCGACATGTCGCTGCCAAGGTACGGGTCGAGCACGCCGATTCGGCTCGTATAGAAGCGGTTGAACTGCCGGATCGCCTTGACGGCGGCGGCATCGGGAGTGGCCAGGGTGCTCGACATGATTGCCATTGTCATATTGATGATTGACTTTGGCAACCAATTAAAGGCCTTGCAGCGGTCGCGCCAAAGCGGCCGGACGCGACAGAAGTGATGGAAAACCCTAAAATCATGGGTTGCCCACTGCGGCGCCGAGCCCGCCAAGCCGCGCCGCCAACTTCCCACTGATGAACGCCCCCGTCGACGTCTCTTTTTTTGCGCGTGCCGCCAAGCCGCTGACCAGCTACCGCAAGTACTGGGCGGCCCGTTTCGGCACGGCCAAGTTCTTGCCCACCACGCGCAAGGAAATGGACGCGCTCGGCTGGGACAGCTGCGACATCATCGTGGTGACCGGCGATGCCTATGTCGACCATCCGAGCTTCGGCATGGCCGTGATCGGCCGCATGCTCGAGGCGCAGGGCTTTCGCGTGGGCATCATCGCCCAGCCCGACTGGCAGAGCGCCGAGCCCTTCAAGGCGCTGGGCAAGCCGAACCTGTTCTTCGGCGTGACCGCCGGCAACATGGATTCGATGATCAACCGCTACACGGCGGACCGGAAGATCCGCAGCGACGACGCCTACACGCCCGGCGACGTGGGCGGTGCTCGGCCCGACCGCGCGGCCATCGTCTATTCGCAGCGCTGCAAGGAAGCCTGGAACGACGTTCCCATCATCCTCGGCGGCATCGAAGGGTCGCTGCGCCGCATTGCGCATTACGACTACTGGCAGGACAAGGTCCGCCGCTCGATCGTGGTCGATTCGAAGTGCGACCTACTGCTTTACGGCAATGCCGAGCGAGCCATCGTCGAGATCGCGCACCGCCTGGCGGCCCGCGAACCGGTGCATGAGATTACCGACGTGCGCGGCACCGCATTCGTGCGGCGCGACACGCCTGAAGAGTGGTTCGAAATCAACTCCACCAGCGTGGACGAGCCCGGCCGCGTCGAGGCCCACGTCAACCCGTACCTCATGGTCTCGGAGCAGGCCAAGGCCAATGGCGCCACATGCGCGAAGGAAGACGAGGCCCAGGCCGTGGCGCAGGCCGCCGAAGCCGGCGCCGCAGTGAATCCGGCCATCAAGCCGCTGACCTTCGTGCCGAACCCCGCGCTTGCGCAGCGCGCGAAGATCAAGGTGCCGCCGCGCGACCGCAGCGTGATTCGCCTGCCTTCGTACGAGCAGGTGCGCGCCGACCCGGTGCTCTATGCCCACGCCAACCGCGTGCTGCACCTTGAGACCAACCCCGGCAACGCCCGCGCGCTGGTGCAGGCGCACGGCGAGGGCGCCACGGCGCGCGACGTGTGGATCAACCCGCCGCCCATTCCGCTCACCACGGCCGAGATGGACTACGTGTTCGACCTGCCGTATGCCCGCAGCCCGCATCCGCGCTATGCCGATGAGAACGGCAGCCACGACGGTGCAACCAAGATCCCTGCGTGGGAAATGATTCGCTTCAGCGTGAACATCATGCGCGGCTGCTTCGGCGGCTGCACCTTCTGCTCCATTACCGAGCATGAGGGCCGCATCATCCAGAGCCGCTCGGAAGAATCGATCATCAAGGAGGTCGAGGCCATCCGCGACAGCGTGAGCGGCTTCACCGGCACCATCTCCGACCTGGGCGGCCCCACGGCCAACATGTACCGGCTCGGCTGCAAGAGCCCCGAGATCGAGGCCGCCTGCCGCAAGCCCAGCTGCGTATACCCGGGCATCTGCCGGAACCTTGGCACCAACCACGATCCGCTCATCAAGATCTACCGCCGGGCGCGTGCGCTCCGGGGCATCAAGAAGATCCTGATCGGCTCGGGCCTGCGCTACGACCTGGCCGTGCAGTCGCCCGAATACGTGAAAGAGCTGGTGCAACACCACGTCGGCGGCTACCTGAAGATCGCGCCCGAGCACACCGAGCAGGGCCCGCTCACCAAGATGATGAAGCCCGGCATCGGCAGCTATGACAAGTTCAAGCAGATGTTCGAGAAGTTCTCGGCCGAGGCGGGCAAGAAGCAGTACCTCATTCCGTACTTCATTGCCGCGCACCCGGGCACCAGCGACGAGGACATGATGAATCTCGCGATCTGGCTCAAGAAGAACGGTTTCCGCGCCGACCAGGTGCAAACCTTCTACCCCAGCCCGATGGCCACGGCCACGACGATGTACCACACCAACAAGAACCCGCTGCGCAAGATCACGCGCGACAGCGAGACGGTGGACATCGTGCGCGGCGACAAGCGCCGCCGCCTGCACAAGGCGTTCCTGCGCTACCACGACGCCAACAACTGGCCGCTGTTGCGAGAGGCCTTGAAGAGCATGGGCCGCGCCGACCTGATCGGCAACGGCAAGCATCACCTCATCCCCACCTGGCAGCCGCTGACCGATGGCGGCTACACCAGCGCGCGGCGCAGGAACTCGACCACGGCACCAGTGGTGGCGACGAAGGCCAAGGCGTCGGCACCGGTCAGGCTGGCACCGGTAAAGCCCTCGAAGGGCCGCATGCTGACGCAGCACACCGGCCTGCCGCCGCGGGACAACGGCAGCAAGCCGATCGGCAAGCCTTCACGCAAGGTGCGCTGAACGGGCGACGGGGTGCGCAGCGGGCAAGCGTTACGCGTACTGCATCTCGCCGTTTCCGAACGACCAGTTCTCTTTCATCACCTCGACGAGGTTGATGAAGACGTCCTCGCGCCGGATGCCCAGCTTCTGGTGCAGGTCGTCGACCAAGCGCTTGTAGAAGGCCTTTTTCATCTCGATGGTGCGACCCTGGTTCAGCGTGATCTGGATCAACACGAAGCCCGATGAATATTCGACCCCGAGATAGCTCTTCGGATGGACGAGGTCTTGTGCGGCATGCCGCGTGATCACCTGGAACTTGTCGTCTTTCGGCACATTGATGGTCTCGGTCATTACCTGGTAGATCACGTCGCCAATGGCGGGACCGAGCGTTTCCGGCGAAGCATCCGACAGTTCGATTCGAACGAATGGCATTGGGGGTTCCTTGTAGAGAGGGCAGGAGCCTAACGCCAGAGCGCCGGCCAAGCACCCGCCAGCCAGAAAACCCAGGCCAGCACTGCGGCGCAGTGAACCGCGACCGTGACGCGATAAACGGTCAGGAAGCTCCTTTTGCTCGACTTGTGGCGCAACAGCCTTTGCGCGGCCCAGGCTCCTGGCCAGCCACCTGTCAGCGCGAACAGGTGCAGGGTGTTCTCCTTCGTGCGCCAGCGGCCCGTTCGGGCTGCATTCTTGTCGAGCGCATAGGCGCAGAAGGTCAGCAGGCTCAACGCTGGAACCACACCGAGCGCCAGCGGTGTCAGGCGCCCGAACCAGACGGCGGCGCCAAGCAACACACCGTAGGCCAGGATGAAAAGCACGCCCCAGGAAGCAGGTGGTTCGGACGCACTCGTGTGCCGCGGAGTTGCGCGAGGTGCAGGACGGCGAGCGCTGCCGGTCGGCGCCCGTGCCGGCGGCGCTCGCAAGGCACCGGCCGACGCTGCCTGCACGGCCACGGCGCGCGGCCCCTTGCCCCCCCGACGTGGATCTCTTCGAAGCTCAGTTCCATGCCGACCTGCGGCTTCAGCTGCCGATCACTGAAGTCGCGCAGGTGCACGAACACGTCGGCCGACACGTCCGGACTGCGGATGAACCCGAAGCCGCGCTCGGCCTCCCAGCGTACGAGCCGGCCTTGGCGCTTCATCGTCGGCGGCGAGCAGGGGTGGGACACATGCGTCCGATTCTCCCTTGTCGCAGACGTTGAGCGGGGGCCTGAGACCATTCGTTGTATGGTGTGGCCCTATGAGCAGTCCCATTTTTCTGCCGGCATCATGGTTGCGCACCTTGGTGGGGGCTGTTCTGTTTGCAGCTTCGGCGCATTCTTTTGCGCTGCCATCCGAGCCCGTGGGCAATTCCGCTTCTGCTTCCGCCGCCGCCGCCGCCGCCGATGCCTTGCGCGCCGCGCATCAGCGCATGAGCGGCAAGCTCGGGCGCAGCAGCTTCGGACGTCCGATTCAACTCGATTCGCAAGAGACGGCGGACGGGCTGCAGGGCGACATCCATGCTGTGGTGGAGCATTCGCTGCCTGCAATCAGCGCCGCACTCAAGCAATCGTCCCAGTGGTGCGAACTGCTCACGCTGCACATCAACAATCGCCGATGCCGAGCGGGCACGACGCCCCAAGGGCAGGACATGCTGACGCTGTTCGTCGTGCGGCGCTACGACGTGCCGGTGGACCAGGCCTTCGAGCTGCCTTTCGTCTATCGCGTGGCCAGTGCAACACCGGAGTACTTGTCGGTCGAGATGAACGCGGCCAGCGGACCGCTGGGCACCAGCAACTACCGCGTCACGCTCGAAGCGGTGGCGCTGGACGATCGAAGGAGCTTCCTTCATTTCAGCTACAGCTATGACCACAACATGATGGTTCGCATGGCCACGCAGGCCTACCTCGCCACCTTTGGCCGCGACAAGGTGGGCTTCACCGTGGAAGGCAAGGGCGCGGACGGCCAGCCCGAATACATCCGCGGCCTGCGCGGGCTGGTGGAGCGCAATGCCATGCGCTACTTCCTCACCCTGGATGCCTATCTCTCGTCCGGGGCCGGCGCCTCGGCCGAACGGCGCGCGCGTGCTTGGTTCGCCGCCGCCGAGCAGTATCCGCGGCAGCTGCACGAGGTCGACCTGGACACCTATCTGGCGATCAAGCGAGAGGACCGGCAGCGCGACGGCGCCGGCCGCTGAATTCACGGGCTTGTCACATGCCGCGGCGCTAATCGCCGGGCCTGTGCCTGTTGTGCAGGTGCACGACAAGGACAAGCAATGAAAAGAGGATCGAAGATGGCGTGGCTGGCACTGGTGAGTGCCGGAGCTCTGGTCACTGCCTGCGGTGGCGGCAGCGGCGGCGGCGGAGGATGGGCGTTTCCCGTTGCAGGCACTGGAAGCGGCGGCAGTGGTGGTGGCGGTGGCACGATCTCGCCACCGGCGGCACAGTCGAAGACCGGCGCCTTCTTGGATTCGGCTGTCGAGGGGCTTGACTACACCGCAGGAGGCAGCGCCAAGGCCAGCACCAATGCGAACGGCGAATTCACCTGCGGCGACGCCGAGACTGTGGTCTTCAGTGCCGGCGCGCTCGTGCTGGGCAGCGCTGCATGCGGTACGGCAATCACGCCGTTGAACCTGGCCGGCGGCACTGACGTGAAAGCCGATGCCGTCGTCAACCGCCTCCTCGCACTGCAGAGCTTCGACGAGGACCGCGATCCTTCGAACGGCATTCGCCTGACCCCGGCGCTGAAGGCTGCGCTCACGGCTGGCGCGCTCGATTTTAGCGGCGCGGCCGACAGCTTCAACACCGCTCTCAATGCGGTGCTTGCGGGGCTGCCCGCTCCCTACAATGCGCGCATGGTCGATTCGAACCGCCGCATGCTGGCGCGCGAGCACTTCGAGAGCACGCTGGCTTCGCGCCTCGGCGCACCGGCGGTCGAAGCCTCGACACAGACCAATGCGCTCGGCACGATCGGCATCGACGTCACGCGCTACCAATTGCAGGCCGATGCCAGCTTCAACGTGCCCTACGAGGGCGACAACGAGAAGACCAAGGCCGACTTTCCGAAGGGCTTCCTGCCAGCCTACGGATCGGGCCTGGCATTCAAGGGCAAGGCCGACGACGGCGCGCTCGAGTTCTATGCCATTACCGACCGCGGCCCGAACGGCGACGGCCCGACCGCGCCCCTGCCCAACGGCGGCGGCGCCACCAGCATCAGCAAGGTGTTTCCCGCGCCGTCGTTTGCGCCGAGTTTCGGCATCGTGCGCATCGGTAAGACGGGCGCGGTGCTCTCGTCGAGCCTGCCGCTCAAGCTCGATGCCAAAACGAAAATCACCGGCCTGCCGCCTCAGTCCGGCGTGGGCTCGACGGGCGAAACACCGCTGACCGACCGCTATGTGTTCGACGCCGCCAAGGCGAACTACGACGCCAACGGCCTCGACCCCGAGACGATGGTGCTCGACAAGGCGCGCAACGTGCTGTGGACCAGCGACGAATACGGCCCGTTCATCGCACGCATCAACATCGAAACCGGCGTGATCGAGAAGAAATACGGCCCCGGCAGCGGCGCCGCCGACCTGCCGTTGGTGCTCGCACAGCGCCGCGCCAACCGCGGCATGGAAGGGCTCACGCTCGACACGGCCGATGGCAAGCTGCACGGCTTCCTGCAGAGCCCGATCGATCCGAAGGACGGTGCGGGCAAGTCGATCCAGGCCACGCCGCCGGGCGGCAGCAAGACCGATGTGCGCCACATCGCAAAGTTCACGCGATGGCTCGCATTCGACCCGGCCACCGAGACATCGAAGCTCTACGCTTACCCGATCGACGGCAGCCAGTACGACAAGAACCGCACCGGCAACGCCAAGCTCGGCGATGTGGTGAGCCTGGGCAACGGGCGCTTCATCGTGATCGAGCAAGGTGCGCGCAAGAGCGATGGCAAGGTGTTCAACAAGCTGATGCTGGTCGAGCTGCCGGCCAATGCGACCGACATTGCGGCGTTCGATCACAACCTGGAGATCAGCAGCATCACGCAGGCGCCTTCGGGGGCCGCTGACTACTCCACCGTGGTGACCATGCGCAAGACCGAGCTGCTCGACCTCAACGCGCTGGGGTGGCTGGCCGAGAAGGCTGAGGGCCTGACCGTGGTGGACGACCAGACGCTGGCATTGGTGAACGACAACGACTTCGGTCTGAGCACGATCCTGCTCGATGCCGACGGCAAGACCGTTGCCGGCAGCATCGAGGACTGCACGGTGGATGGCACCGGCGCGATCATTGCCAAGTGCCCGGCCGGCGTGACGGGCGCGCGCATCACGCGCGGCAACGACCTGGAACGGCCGGTGCGCATCTGGCTCATCAAGCTCGATCGCAAGTTGGGCGAACTGCGCCTTTGATCAGTCGGCCAGCGTGAGCAGCGGCACGTCGCGCTCGCGCGCCATGGCTTCGAGTTCCGCACGCGTGCGGGTGCGAATCCAGGCGGCAATGTCCTCGCGCGTGGCGGTTGCGAACATGTCGCGCGAAGCCGCTCCGGCAGCCTCGCACAGGCGCTGCGCGAAGTGCGGCTCCAGCGCGGCAACCGCCACGCGTCCGTCCGCGCAGGGATACACGCGATAGCCCGCGTGCGCGCCGCCCACCGCGCCTTCGGGCCGGGTCAAGCCCCAGGTGCGCGGCAGCGCCAGCCAATCGGCCGATGCATTGAGCGCCACCTCGAGGTACACGCCGTTCGCCTTGGCCGCGGACCGGGCATGCAAGGTGGCCTGCAGCACCGCTTCGCTCGCGAGCAGGGAGCCGCCCATATCGGCGTAGAGCGTGGGCGGCAGTTCAGTGCCGGTGATGAGGCCGCTTTCCGCAACATACGTGAGGTCGTGGCCCGGCTCCTCCGCACGCTCGCCGGGGGCGCCGACGATGGCGACCTGAGACAGCGACGAATGGCGCGCCTGGAGCGATGCCCAGTCGAGCTTCAGCTTGACGAGCGCTGAGGGCCGGAAAGAGGTCAGCAGCACGTCCGTGCGCGCCAGTTCGGCATGCAACTGCTGCTGGCCGGCGTCGGTCTTCAGGTCGGCCGTGCGAACCTCGATGCCTTCGTGCAGTGCGGCATACGCGGCCTTGTTGTAGAGCGCCATGGGGTCGCGGGCCGGCGGCTCGAACTTCAGGCAGGTGGCACCCATGCCACGGCAGCGCAGCAGTGCCGCGGGGCCCGGCAGGTTGAGCGCAAGGCTCAGCACGCGTACGCCGGCAAGCGATTGGAAAGACGAAGCAGCGGGGCTTTGCATGGTCATGTATCCGGTGATCAGGGCGAAGGACATTTTTACCCGCGCAGAGCCAGATTTCGCAAGCCATGGCATTTGCCGGCGGCGTAGCATGCGCCATGGCGGCGCCGCGCCTTGCCGCTCTGTTGCAACGATCAAGGAGATTCATCATGTTTGAAGCTTCCCTCATGAGCGGCCAGCGCATTCTCGTGACTGGCGGTGGCACCGGCCTCGGCCGTGCGATGGCCGAGCGTTTTCTGGGCCTGGGTGCCGACGTTGCAATCTGCGGCCGGCGCCAGTCGGTCTGCGAAGAAACCGCGGCCGAGTGGCGCCAGCAGTTCCCGGGGCGCCGCATCGACACCTTCGGCGTGGACATCCGCATTGCGCAGAGCGTGGACGACATGGTCAAGAGCCTGTTTCAGAGCGGCGGGCTCACCGGGCTCGTCAACAACGCAGCGGGCAACTTCGTGGCGCCGACGGAGAGCCTGTCTCCGCGGGCCTTCGACGCCATCGCGAACATCGTCTTCCACGGCAGCTTCTACGTCACGCAGGCCGTGGGCAAGCGCTGGGTGGCGGAAGCCAAGGCCGGCAAATGGAAGGAGGGCGACGCGCTGCGCAGCGTGATGAGCATCATCGTGACCTGGGTCGACAACGGCAGCCCCTACGTGGTGCCCTCCGCCATGAGCAAGGCCGGCATCGAGGTCATGACCAAGTCGCTGGCCGTGGAGTGGGCGCGCTACGGCATCCGCCTGAATGCCGTCGGCCCGGGCGAGATTCCGACCGAGGGCATGAGCAAGCGCCTGAACCCTGGCGAGGAGCCCGGTGCGCGCAGCAAGAAGACCAATCCGATGGCCCGCACGGGCCGCATGAGCGAGCTGCAGAACCTTGCGGCTTTTCTCATGGCGCCGGGCCAGTGCGACTGGCTCACCGGCCAGAGCATCATGATGGACGGCGGCAGCGCGCTGGCCACCGGCGGCAACTTCTACGAGCTGCGCGAGTGGAGCGACGACGACTGGCAGGCTGCGCGCGAGCGCATTGAAGCGCAGAACCAGAAGGACAAGGCGCAGCGCTGACCGGCTGCGGCCTCGTGCCGTCCGGCGCGGCTGTACTTGCGCAGGCTTGGCTCAGTTCGCGATATCCGCCCCGCGCTCGGCCAGGAGGCTTCGCAGCAGCGAGCGATGGCAGCGCGACTCGTCCTCGCAATAGCAGCCCACGGAGAACGCGGCGCTGTGCGAAAGCGCGGCCAGCAGGTCGAGGCTGCGGCTCGCGTCGGCTTCGGCCATCTCGGCCTTGTACTTGCGCATGAAGGCGTTCCATTGCGCGGGCGTTTCCGCTTCCTGGCCGAGCTTCATGGTCTCAGCGGAGGGCGCGAGATTGGGGTACCACACGTCATACCAGTCCTGCGAGGCGAACTCGGTCTTCGGCACCCCGCGCGGTGGGCGGCGCACGGTGCCGATGCGAAGGCCCTCGGCGTTGGCGCGCGGCGTGCCGAGGCGAACGATGCGGATGCTCATGTGGGGTCTCCTTCTCTTTGGTGATGATGAGCTTCAAGTGCCGACGATCCCGCCGTCGCGCCGGCGGATCGCCAACGTGGCCGACCGCGGGCGGGCGCTCCCCGGCGCCGTGCCGTCCGGCCACGCGCTGTTCGGTGCCGCATTGCCGTCGTCGCGCGACTCGCCAGGATGCTGGATGTTGACGAACAGCGTGCGCCGGTCCGGCGTCACTACGCAGCCGGTGACCTCACTGCCGTTCGGTGCCGTCAGAAAGCGCTTGATGCGGCCAGTCGCGGGATCGGCGCAGAGCATCTGGTTGTTGCCGAAGCGCACGTGGGGCGGCTTGCCGATCAGCTGGCCGCTCATGTCGGTCTGGATCCAGAGCAGCCCGCCGCTGTCGAAATGAAGGCCGTCCGGGCTGCCGAAGATGTCGGCATTGGCGGTGGGATAGCGCGCGCCGCTGCCTTCTTGCGCCGGATCGCCGGCGAGCGCGAAGTGCTCCCAGGCGAAACCGGTGCTGCCCGCATCGGCGCCGTCCTCGCGCCAGCGCAGGATGCCGCCAAAGACGTTGCCGGCACGCGGGTTCGCGGCGTCGGGCGCGGGCTTTCCGGGATTGCCGCGCTGGCTGTTGTTGGTGAGGGTGACGTACACCTCGCCCGTCTGCGGGTGCACCGCAATCCACTCCGGGCGGTCCATCCGGGTGCCGCCCACCACGTCGCCGGCCAGCCTGGCGTGGATCAGCACCTCGGCCTGGTCGGCAAAGCCGCTGCCTGCGTCGAGGCCGTTGCGCCCGTGCACGAGTTCGAGCCAGCGGCCGCGGCCGTCGGCATCGAAGCGCGCCACGTGGAGCGTGCCTTCGTCGAGCAGGCGGCCGTTGGCGGCACCTTCATGCGCCGAGACCTTTCCGTGGCTCACAAACTTGTAGATGTATTCGAATCTCGCGTCGTCGCCCATGTAGACCACCACGCGCCCGTCCTTGGCGAGCGCGCAGGTCGCGCTCTCCTGGCGCTTGCGGCCGAGGGCTGTGCGCTTCACGGGCTTGGCGGCCGGATCGAAGGGGTCGATCTCCACCACCCAGCCGAATCGGTGGGGCTCGTTCGGATGTCGGCTCAGGTCGAAGCGATTGTCGAAGCGCCAATACTCCACCCATTGCGAACCGGGCACAGTGCCGTAGCGCCGCTGCGCGGGCGTCATGTCTTCTGCGGCTTCCTTCGGGCCGCCGAAGTAGCCGTGGAAGTTCTCTTCACAGCTCAGGTAGGTGCCCCAGGGCGTGACGCCCATGGCGCAATTGGCGAACGTGCCGAGCACCTCGCCGCCGGCCGGATCTGCTGCGGTGCGCATCAGCGGCGTGCCGGCGGCCGGTCCGGCAATGCGCATGGGTGTGCGGCCGTGCACACGCCGCGCATAGGGGGAGGGCCGCACCTGCCGCCAGCCTTCGCGCGTCCACCGGATCTCGATCACCGAGACACCCATGGCGTGCAGCGATTTGCGCACCTTGCCGGCGTTCCATTCCTTGATGCCGTCGGTGTGCAGCAACTGCTCGTCGGTGTACTCGTGGTTCATCACCAGAAGCCCGCGGTCCGGCGCCCCGAGTGGGAAGAAATGCATGCCGTCGTGATGCATGCCGGCCTGCAGCGCCTGCTCGTCCGCGCTGTTGCCGCCGTCCGGTGCAAAGGCCGGCATTGGGTGGCCCGCCGTGCCGGTCGGGGTGCCCCAGGGATAGAGCAGTTGCCATTCGTATTCGGCCGGCACCACGACGGCGTCGCGCAGCGACGCCGGTATGGCGGAGAAGCCGAGCACCGGCTGATTGCCCGGAGCGGGCAATGCAATCGCGCCCCGGTGGAGCAGCGTGACCACGGCGGCGGCGCTCGATTGCAGGAAAAATCGACGGTCCAGGGGCATGAGTCAGGGGTGTTGGGTGCGCGACAGCCGCCATCATCGCCGAGCACCCGTGCGGGGGATACTGGCGCCAGCAAAACCGAAGGAGACATCGAATGAACGAACGGATCGAATGGACCCGCCACCCCGACGGCGTGGTGGAACTGCAGCTTGCACGGGCCGACAAGATGAACGCGCTCGATCCCGCGATGTTCGACGCGCTGATCGATGCCGGCAACGCCCTGCGCGGCGATGCAACCGTGCGCGCGGTGGTGATGTCCGGCCAGGGCAAGGCGTTCTGCGCCGGCCTGGACATGGCCTCTTTCGAACGCATGGGGCAGGGCGCTGCCAGCGGGGTGCTGGGATCGGCCGCGGCGGGCGCCGATCTTTCGGCTCGCACGCACGGCATTTCGAACGCGGCGCAGTACGTTTCGATGGCTTGGCGCGAGGTGCCGGTGCCCGTCATTGCGGCGGTGCATGGCGTGGCGTTCGGCGGCGGTCTTCAGGTGGCGCTGGGCGCCGACATCCGCATCGTCGCGCCGGACACGAAGCTGTCGGTGATGGAGATCAAATGGGGCTTGGTCCCCGACATGGGCGGCATGGTGCTGATGCGTGAACTCGCCCGCAGCGATGTGGTGCGCGAACTCACCTTCACGGGGCGGGTCTTCTCAGGCGAGGAAGCGCTGCAACTCGGCTTTGCGACACGGCTGGCCGCCGACCCGCTGGCGGAAGCGCTTCGCATCGCGCATGACATCGCCGCCAGGAGCCCCGACGCGATCCGTGCCGGCAAGAGGCTCCTCAATGCCGCGTCCTCGCAAAGCACGGGCGACCTGCTGATTGCGGAGGCGGTCGAGCAGCAGGCATTGATCGGGAGCCGGAATCAGGTCGAGGCCGTTCAGGCCAACATCGAACGGCGCCCGCCGCAGTTCGTCGATCCGGTCTGAAACCCCGTGCGCGGGGGTGGCAAGCTGCGTTTCCCGGTACTTTTTGGCGTTTCGCAGCCAAATAGTGCGCAAAAGATGGGCCAAAATCACTCAATATGTAAGAATTAAGTATCTTTATTTCAAACACTTGACTGCCGAGGCAAAAAGATTCGTCTTTTTGTGATGTAGGTCACGTCTTGGCTGGGATAAATATGTGGGAGGGGTGGCTAGTCTTGTCACATTCCTTAACAATTAATTCTTTTGTCTGCGATGGCGATCCTGCATGTCGACCACGTTTCTCTGCAATCTCAACGTGCCCGTCCCGGTGAGCGAGGATCGCTACAGGTACGTCCCCGTCGTGGGGGTGTTTCGAAGCATTCCCTTCGACCAGATCGATGAGTGGGTGATGCAACCCGGCGGCGGCGGCCCCCGCAGCGACCGCGAGCTCGCAGCCGAGGTCCTGGTGGAGATCCGCAAGCCCTTGGGCACCAGCGGACGCACCGTGCCGCACTCGTTCGACGTGGCCGACATCCTTCAGCTGGATCGTGCGGCCGCCATCGTCGTATCCACCTTTCTTGCGGCGCTGCCTCGCGCCTGAAACGCGGCAAGGCAGTGGGCCGGCTTCAATGCCGGCCGCGGGCGTCCACCGGCCAGATAGCGATCAGGGTGTCACCATCGACCACATGGTAGGCGTCGTGCAGATTCACGGTCGGATCGCAATGCGGCGTGACAAACTCGATGCGGTCCCCCAGCGCGGGCCGCGCGCCCGCAAACAGGAGCTTGCCGTGTTCGTCGCCGAAGAAGGCATAGCGGCTCGCCGTATCGGCGCCGCGCGCCACCACCGGAACGCTGCAATCCGTCGCAAAGCACTTGGTGCCGCCGTCGACCGTGACCCAGTCCGCCGCACGGGCGCTCACCACCGCCGTCTGCACGAACAGTGACACCTCGAACGGAGAAGGCTGTCCGGGACCGGCGAGCACTTGCGCGTATTCCGCGTCCATGAAGACATAGGAGCCGGCCTGCAGTTCGGTGAATGCGTCGCGCTGCGCATCGAGATCATGCGTGCCGGTGCCCGCGCCCGTGACGATGTCGAAATGGATGCCGATGCGCCTGGCTTGCGCGACGATGTGCGCAACGGTCTCGCGCAGGCCGGCTGCCGCGGCACTGCGCTGCTGCCGGTCGGGTATGTGCTGCAGATTGCCGGCATAGGCCTGCAAGCCGCGCAATTTCAGCCGTGGTTCGGCCGCGATGAACCGCGCGAGTTCGAGTACCTCGGTCTCGTTGGCGGCACCCGTGCGGTTGTAGCCCGCGCCGTAGTCGACCAGCACCTCGAGCGGGTGCGGCAGGCCGAGCGTGGCTTCGGCAAGGTCCGCCGCATTGCGCGGATCGTCCACCACGACCATCATTCCGCCGGGGCCCGCAAGCCTGGCGAGCTTGACCACGCGTGCGATCTTGCTCGGCGTGACTGCTGGCGAGGTGATCAGGACGTCCGGAATGCCGGCCTTGACCATCACCTCGGCCTCGCCCAGCGTGACGCAGCTCACGCCGATGGCGCCGGCAGCCACCTGGCGGCGCGCAATCTCCACCGACTTGTGCGTCTTGACGTGCGGCCGGAGGGCCACACCCCTAGCCTTGGCAAAGGCCGCCATGCGCTCTATGTTGCGCGTCAGCGCGCCAAGGTCGAGCAGGAGCGCCGGCGTATCGAGCGACTGCCGGCCTCCGGCAATGCCGATCAGCGGTGTATTGATGTGCGTATCAGGAAGCATGAAAAAAACCTTCTGGTGCGGGAGCAGGGCGCGCGTGGGCCATGGCCGGCGCGAAACCGAAACAGTGAAATGATCGCATCGAAAGGCACCCCGGTGCAGGCAAGGCGGGCCGCCGAAGCGAGGGCCGATTCGTCAGTCGCCCTGCGGCGGCGCCCGCCGCGTGCTGCGCCTGAGCGCCAGCCACCAGAGAAGCGCCGCATTGACGGCCCAGCCCGCCGCCATCAGCATGAGGGCGGTCTGCGCCACGCCCGGTGAGAGGTCGAGCGTGAGCAAGGCCAGCGACCACGGCAAGCTGCCCGCAATGGCCGCCAGCATGGCCGCTTCGCTGCCGGGCAGCACCGCGGATGAAACGATGCAAACCACGCCCAGGGCCGTGTAGGCGAGCGCACCCGCGCACCACCATGAAGGAAGGAGAGGTCGGGTGTCGTGCGTGTCTGCGGTGTGCATGGGTCCAACGATCGCAGATGCCAGTATCGTGCCGCGACAGCCGCTCGCGCGAGGAAATGTAGGTCTTCAGCCGCGCGCCCGGGCGATACTCGAGGTCTTGAACAAGGAAGTGAGAATGTCCACTCGTCTGGACTTGATTAAGCAATGGAACGCTGTCTTCGAACAGTGGCGCGACGCGAACTCGGCGGCCAAGGAGGCGAGGGGACGGGTCAACAAGGCCTATGAGGATCGGGCGCTGGGCAAAGGCGCCGAGCCGTCGCAGGCGGACATCGATGAAGCGCTGCGGCTCGAGCAGCTGGCGGACGCCTTGGCAGTCGAACTCGAGGCTTCGATGAAGAAGATTTTCTGAAGCTCGCCGTTGTATCGCCATGCGGCCGGGCGGACGGCACGAGGCAAGGGTGTGGGTAGAATTCGAAGTTCCCGGTGAGACGCAGAAACGTCCAGGCGAGGTGCGAAGGTTCGAAATCTTGCGCGCAAGCCGGCTTCTTTCGTCTTCTGCCGGCCCGGAATCTGCCCGTAGCTCAGTTGGATAGAGCACCTGCCTTCTAAGCAGGTTGTCGGGGGTTCGATCCCCTCCGGGCAGGCCATCTCCCGATCGGTGCCCCAGCCGTTCAATCTCCGATGCCGTTCATGACGAGCGACTCGCTTCGTCGTAGAAGAGCGCGCACAAACGCAAAATGCCTGCAACGACTTACGTCATTGCAGGCATTCACTTTTTTGGTCGGGGCGAAAGGATTCGAACCTTCGACCCTCTGGTCCCAAACCAGATGCGCTACCAGGCTGCGCTACACCCCGACAAGCCTTCGATTCTAGCCCGGATATTGGGGTCCCTCAGCGTTTCTCGTATTGAGTCTTGCCAAAAAGGATCTCGCGCTCCTTGTCGCCGGTGATCGGCTGGCGCAGGTCGGCCAGCACTTTCACGCCGCGCTGCACCGCGGGGCGCGCGGCGATTCCGTCGAACCACGCTTTCAGGTGGGGGTAGTCGGTGAGCGTGATGCCCTGGTTTTCCCAGCTGCGCAGCCACGGGAAAATGGCGATGTCGGCAATCGAATAGGCCCTGCCGGCGATGAACTTGTTCTTCGACAACTGCTTGTCGATCACGCCGTACAGGCGCTTGGCCTCGTTGCTGTAGCGCTCGATCGCGTAGCTGATCTTCTCGGGGGCGTACATGCGAAAGTGATGCGCCTGGCCGAGCATGGGGCCGACGCCGCCCATCTGGAACATGAGCCACTGCAGCACGTCGTAGCGTTCGCGATCGGTCTTGGGCAGCAGCTTGCCGGTCTTGCCCGCCAGGTAGACCAGGATGGCTCCGGACTCGAAGAGCGAGATCGGCTTGCCGTCCGGACCGTCGGGGTCGGTAATGGCGGGGATCTTGTTGTTGGGGCTGATCTGAAGGAAGTCAGGGGCGAACTGGTCGCCCTTGCCGATATTGATCGGCCGGGCGTTGTACGGCAGGCCGCACTCCTCCAGCATGATGTGAATCTTGTGGCCGTTGGGTGTTGGCCATGAGTAGACCTCGATGGGCGATGCGGGCATGTCGCGGGGCTCCGGTGTGGGGGTGACGAATCGAGGGAGGCAGCATATACGCGGCTGTCCAAACGCGCGCAGGCGCGGGGAATTTCCCCAAGCGGCTGACGAAAAGGCGAAAGGCGAGGCCAGTCAGGCCACGGCCGAATTTGACGACAGGTGCTGGTGGATGAGCGCGACGGCAGCGGCGCCTTCGCCGATGGCACCGCCCACGCGTTTCACCGAGCCCGAGCGCACGTCGCCCACTGCAAACACACCGTGCACGCTGGATTCGAGCGCAGTCGCTGGCCGCGCCGGAAAGCCGCTGCTGGCCGCGTCGCCGGTCAGCACGAAGCCGTGCTTGTCGACCGCCACACCGCAGCCTTCGAGCCAGCTGGTCTCGGGCTCGGCACCGACGAAAAGAAAGATGTTGCGGGCCGCGCAGTCATGCTCCAGGCCGGTGTCCTGGCAGCGCCATGTCGCACCCGTGAGGCCCTGCTCGGAGCCGCCGTTCAGCTTCACCAGCTGCGTGTGCGGATGCAGTTCGATGTTGGGGGTGGCCTCGATGCGATCGATCAGGTAGCGCGACATGCTGGCCGCGAGCGAAGGGCCGCGCACCAGCACATTGACCTTGGCTGCATGGCGCGACAAGAACACCGCCGCCTGGCCGGCCGAGTTGCCGCCGCCGACCAGCGCCACCTCCTGCTGCGCGCAGAGCTTGGCTTCAATGGCCGATGCCCAATACCAGATGCCGCGGCCCTCGAATTCGGACAGCCTCGGCACGTCGGGCCGGCGGTAGCGTGCGCCGCTCGCAATCACCACCGTGCGGGCGTTGATGGTGCGGCCGTCGGCCAGAGCGATGCGCAGGCTGCCGATGGGGTTGTCGCGCGTGCAGTCCAGCGACATGACCTTGGCGGGGATCAGCATCTCCACGCCGAATTTCTGCGCCTGCACGAAGGCGCGGCCAGCCAGCGCCTGCCCCGAGATGCCGGTAGGAAAGCCCAGGTAGTTCTCGATGCGCGCGCTCGCGCCGGCCTGGCCGCCGAAGGCGCGGCAGTCGAGCACGATCACGCGCAGGCCCTCCGACGCCGCATAGACCGCGGTGGCAAGTCCGGCGGGGCCGGCACCGACCACCGCCACGTCGTAGAGCTCGTCATGCGCTTCCGTATCGACCATGCCCAGGCAGCGCGCCAGAGCATCCTCGGCCGGGTTGACCAGCACCGAGCCGTCCGGGCACACGGCCAGCAGCTTGCAGGTGCCGTACTGTTCCAGCAGCGCGGCGGCATCGGGGTCTTCCGCCGCATCGACGATGTGATAGGGGTGGCCGTTGCGGCGCAGGAAGTTTTCCAGGCGTGCCAGGTCGGGCGACTGCGGCCGGCCGATGAGCACCGGCCCGCTCGCGCCCGATTCGATCAGCGCCACGCGCCGCAGGATGAGCGCGCGGGTGATGCGCTCGCCAAGATCGGCTTCTGCCACAAGAAGCGCGCGCAGCTGCGCGGGCGGCACGATCAGCGCCTCGACTTCTTCGTCGGCATGGCCGTCGACCAGGGAAGGGCGGCCGCTCAGCTGGCCGACCTCGGCCAGGAATTCGCCCGGGCCTTGCCGCACGATCGGCACCACGTGTCCCAGTCCGTCGCGCTGGGTGACGGCTACTACGCCCTTGAGCAGGACGAACATGCCGGGGCTGGTTTCCCCGGCGGTGAACAGCCGCTCCCCGCGTGCAAAGCGATGCACGGTTCCGAAGTGCGCAACGCGCGCGATCTCGGTTTCGCTCAGGACGGGAAAGGTCTGGTGAAGACGGTTGTCGAAATTGCTGCTTGCGGCTGTGGCCATTTACAGGTGCTCCTTGTCGCGGACTCTCCGCATTAGACAACCAAGCAGCGCGCTCATGCGGCGCGCGAAGGCCTTTGACCCCCGTCATGCAAATGCAATGCCGCTGACATACCGGTTTCACCGCAGGTGCAGAGACTCCGTCGGCAGAAAGGGTCCTCCATGAAAGAACTGCCCAACCCGACATTTCCGCTGTCGCAGATCGGATTGCGCGCCTCCTTGTGGCCCGCTCCGGTACCCCCGCGCACGGTGCTGCCCGAGGCGCCTGCCGCCGTGCCGGTGCCGCCGGTGGTGGTCGATGCCAGGCAGGGCATCACCGTGGGATGGGCGCGGCACCTGGACGAGGTGCGCGCCGCGCAGCGCCTGCGCCATCAGGTGTTCGTCGGCGAAATGGGAGCGCGCGTGAGTACGCCGCTTGCGGGGCACGACATCGATCTGTTCGATGACTTCTGCGAGCACCTGCTGGTGCGCGAAGAACTCACGCAGCAGGTGATTGGTACCTACCGCGTACTCACGCCGGCCCAGGCGCGGCGCGTGGGCAGCACCTACAGCGACACCGAATTCGACCTGACCCGCCTTCGCGACCTGCGCGAGCGCATGGTCGAGCTGGGCCGCAGCTGCGTGCATCCGGACCATCGCCAGGGCGGGGTGATCCTTGCGCTATGGGGCGCGCTGGCCGGATTCATGCATCGCAACAAGCTCGACACCATGATCGGCTGTGCCAGCATTCCCATGTCGCACAACGGCGTGACCAGCGGCGATGCGGCGGCCAGCATCTGGCGCCAGCTCTCGGCCAGCCACATGGCGCCGATCCAGTACCAGGTGCAGCCGCGCCTGCCGCTGCCCGTTGAAAGGCTCGACGGCGCGCTCGACGTCGAGCCGCCCGCGCTCATCAAGGGCTACCTGCGACTCGGCGCGAAGGTACTGGGCGCGCCGGCCTGGGATCCGGACTTCAACACCGCCGACCTGCCGATGCTGATGCGAATCGACGACCTGCCGCCGCGCTACCGCAAGCACTTTCTCGGCGCATGAAGCCAGCGCTCCTCAGCCAATCCGATGGCGGTGCCGGCAATGGTCTGCCAAAAGAGGGCTCGCAGGCGTCACAGGGGCGTCACGAAACAGTCACAAACGAGGGCGACACTGTCATATTTCCGCCTACATGTGCTCCCGTGCCGCTTGCTCCAGAATCAGTGCCCATGCAATCTGCCCTCGCTGACCGGACGCCTGCGCCCGCGGCATCGGCGCTCCAGCTGCTCGACCGCGACCACAGCATCCTGTCTTTCAACGAGCGCGTGCTCGACTGGGCCCACCGCCCCGAAGTCCCGCTGGTGGAGCGTCTTCGCTACCTGTGCATCGTCTCGTCGAACCTCGACGAGTTCTTCGAAGTCCGTGCCGCGCCCCACCTGATCGCCAGCAGCGCCGGCGACCGGAAGGGCAGCTACACCATCGAATCGTTCGAGCGCCTGTCCGAGGCGGCACATGCGCTGGTCGCGCGCCAATATGCGCTCTACAACGACGAGCTGATGCCGACGTTTGCAAAGCACGGCATCCACATCATTTCGCACGGCGAGCGCAACCCGGCACAGCGCAAATGGGTCAGCGAATATTTCGAGCGCGAGGTGCGCCCGCTGCTGATTCCCGTCGGGCTGGACCCGGCGCACCCGTTTCCGCAGGTGGCCAACAAGTCGCTCAACTTCATCGTGCGGCTGGGTGGCAAGGATGCCTTCGGGCGCGAGAACCCGATCCAGATCGTCAAGGTGCCGCGGGTGCTGCCGCGCGTGATCCGCATGCCGGCCAAGGTGTCCGACGGCAAGACGCTGTTCGTGGCGCTTTCTAGCGTGGTGCGGGCGCATCTTTCGAGCATGTTCCCGGGGCGCGAAGTCGGCGACTTCTCGCAGTTCCGCGTCACACGACATTCCGACCTTGCCGTTGACGAGGAAGACGTCAAGAACTTGCGCACCGCATTGCGCCAGGGGCTGCAGCACCGGCACTACGGACAGGCCGTCCGGCTCGAGGTGTCGGCCAGTTGCGCCGAGTCACTCGCGAGCTTTCTGCTGGCGCAGTTCAACCTGCCGCCGCAGGCACTCTACCGCGTCCACGGGCCCGTGAACCTGGCCCGCCTGACTCAGCTGATCGACCTGCTGGAGGAGCCGCAGCTGCTCTTTCCGCCGTACGCCGCCTCGTATCCCGTCACGCTGTCTCCGGCGCAATCGTTCTTCGAGCGGCTGCAGCGCGGCGACGTGCTGATCCATCAGCCTTTCGAAAGCTTTGACGGCGTGCTCGCGTTCCTGCGCGAAGCGGTGCAAGACCCGCAGGTGCTGGCCATCAAGCAGACCATCTATCGCACGGGCACGGATTCGGAGCTGATGGACCTGCTGCGTGAAGCCGTGCGCCGCGGCAAGGAAGTGACGGTGGTGGTGGAGCTCAAGGCCCGCTTCGACGAAGAGGCCAACATCAACTGGGCCGAGATGCTCGAGTCGATCGGTGCGCAGGTCGTGTATGGCGTCGTCGGCCTCAAGACGCACGCCAAGATGCTGCTGGTGACGCGCCGCGAAGGCAAGCAGATGCGCCGCTACGGGCATCTGTCCACGGGCAACTACAACCCGCGTACCGCCAGGCTCTACACGGACATCAGTCATCTCACGGCCGATCCGCTGCTGACGGCCGACATGGAGGCGGTATTCGTCCATCTTGCAAGCCAGAGCCGGCTGCCCAAGCTCAACCGCATGTGGCTTGCGCCGTTCGACCTGCACAAGAACCTCGTCTCGCAGATCGACGCACTGGGCCTGGCCGCCGCCACCGGCGAGCCGACGCGCATCGTGGCCAAGATGAACGCGTTGACCGACGAGCAACTGGTCGCCGCGCTCATGCGCGCGGGGCAGGGCGGCGTGAAGATCGACCTCATCGTGCGTGGTGCGTGCACCTTGCCGGCGCAGGTGCCGGGGCTGACCGACAACATCCGCGTGCGTTCCGTGATCGGGCGCTTCCTCGAGCACTCGCGGGTTTTCTATTTCCGCAATGGGGAGGAAGAGTCGCTCTATCTCTCCAGCGCCGACTGGATGAACCGCAACATGATGCGGCGCGTCGAACTGGCCTGGCCTGTGACCGATCCCAGCCTTCGCCAGCGGCTGATCGACGAGTGCCTGGTGGCCTACCTGCACGACGGCCGCGATGCCTGGGACCTCGGAGGCGATGGCATCTACACGCGGGTGGACCGCGACACCCATATGGGCGAGGAAGGCGCGTCGCGCGCAGTCGAGGCCCACGGCGCGCAAACCGCACTGATGAATCGATATGCGTCGCGGGGACATGCCGCGGATGCGTCCGGCAACTGACCAGCGAAAGACCACGAGCATGGACTTGATCTTCTGGCGCCACGCCGAAGCCGAGGACTGGACCGAAGGCTGCGACGACCTGGCGAGGTCCCTCACCGCGCGCGGCGAGAAGCAGGCCAAGCGCATGGCGAGCTGGCTCGACCGGCAACTGCCCGACGGCACGCGCATCATCTGCAGCCCCGCACGGCGGTGCGAGCAGACCGTGCTCGCGCTCGGGCGCAAATACAAGCTGCGTTCCGAACTGGCACCCGACACCACGCCCGAGGCCATGCTGGGCGCGGCCGGCTGGCCGAACGGCAAATCGGTGGTGCTGATGGTCGGGCATCAGCCCTCGGTGGGGCAGGCCATTTCGCTGCTTCTCGGGCTGAAGCAGGACAGCTGCCCGGTGAGAAAAGGCGCGCTCTGGTGGATTCGCACCCGCGAGCGCGATGGCGACGTGCAGACCGTGGTCGTGACGGTGCAGTCGCCCGAACTCCTCTGAGACCTCGGTCCGGGCTGAGAATGTGCCCAGATACGTGAACTAATTGACGTATTCGAGAGGCGAGGGCGGCGGTATGTAGGCACAATGGCCGCGCCAGATGCAAATAGTCACACGTTGCATCGATAACTTACAAATACAAGGCGCTTGCGCGGCCAGCGCCTTGTTCGCCTCGGAATGCCTGGCGGGAAGGCGGGGGACGCTGTTGCAGCGCCCCTCACCGCAGGTCGCCATGAAAACGCTCGTTCCCTTGCTCGCCGTAGCGGCCCTTCTGGCCGGGTGTGCCGCAAGCACGCCGCAAACTGCCCAGCAGACACGCCCCGAGGCCACGCGCTCGCTCGCGAAGATTGAATTGCTCTACAACGAAGAAGACCAGTTCACGGTCGTGGACGGCGGCGGTTCGGCCGTCGCGGGCTTCGCTGGGCTGCTGGGGCCGGTCGGCACGCTGGTGGCGCTTGGGTTCGAGGTTGGCAACCGGGCGACCCTGGCCGACCGGACGGAGCGGCGCAGCAAGGAGTTCACGGCGGCAGTCAAGAACGACGGTGCGGCTTCCGCTTCCCTCAGCAGGCAGTTTGCCGAACGGTTCGCGCAGCGCCTGCGGGAGAGCGGGCGCGAGGTAAAGCTGACGCCGGCCTACCGCGTCAACGGGCCGGTGGCCGAGATGCAAGCCTTGGGACATCGGCCCACCCCCGGCTACAGCACATTGACCATGCGCATCACCGCGGCATACGGTGCGCCCGATGCAACGTCGAGCTTCAAGCCGTTCGTGGCGGTCGAGCAAGTGCTGAGAAACGAACAGCAGTCCGTTGTCTATCAGGCAACCCACACCGCCGACCTGGAAGAGCCGGCCTACTTCATGTACGAAGGCCTGATCCAGGACATAGCGGGTGCCCGGGAAGGTTTGCGGCAGGGCTTTGCCCAGGCCGTGCAGCCCGCCTACACCGTCATGTTCGGCGACGACGAGCCTGGTCGGCCCGGCAGCGCCACGGCCACGCGCACGGCCGGCCTCGATGCGAAGGATTGAATAGGGACGGCAAAGCGGCTCAGCAGCCGCTGAGTTCCACGCGCCAGCTGCTGGTCTTCTGCCATGCCAGCACTTCCTCGCGCAGCAGGTGCGCGGACTGCGGGTAAGCCTCGGCCCAGTCGGGCGCGCAGGCAATCGTGAACGCCCTGGCGCCCAGCGCCGCGAGATGCAGTGCCTGCGGATCGGGGTCGCGGCGGGCGTGGCACAGGATCACTGCAAGCCGCAGCGACAGCAGCTGCATCACGAAGGTCTCGTCTTCCAGCGCGGCATCGAGCTTGCGCAACTTGCCCCGTTGGCCCAGGACCAGCTGGCCGAGCGCATGCAGTTCGTTGACGGCGAATCCGGGCGCATCGGTGTTGTCGAGGATGTAGGCGCCGTGCTTGTGATAGTCGCTGTGTGAAATGAGCGTGCCGATCTCGTGCAACTGGGCCGCCCAGCCGAGCTTGCGCAGCGCGCGCCCCGCGCGGCTGCCCGAACTGTTTCCGCGCGCCGCGGGTGCCAGCTGCACGAACATTGCCGCGGCCGTTTCACCCACGCGCCGAGCCTGTGCCGTGTCGACGGAGAACCGGTTGGCGAGCCGCGTCACCGTGGCCGTGCGCATGTCGGCCACGCCTTCGTCGCGTTCCAGCAATTCGTAGAGCACCCCGTGGCGCAGCGCGCCCTGGGCAACCTTCATCTCCTCGATGCCGAGCAGGTCGAACACCGCCCGCAGCACGCTCACGCCGCCGCCAATGACCGCCTTGCGGTCTTCGCGCATGCCGTCGATGCGGAGCTTGTCGGTGCTGCCGGCCTTGAGCAGGCGCTCGACCAGCCAGTCGAGTCCGTCCCGCGTGACCAGCCCCGGTTCCATTCCGGCCGCCGCCAGCACGTCGCCCACCGCGCCGATGGTGCCGGACGCGCCGTAGGCCACGTCCCATTGGTCGCGTGTGTAGCTTGAAAGCGCATCGTCGAGCACCGCCTTGGCGGCCACCTCGGCGGCCCGGAAGGCGGCGGGGGTGAAGAGGCCTTCCGCGAAGTGCTTCATCGACCAGGCGACGCTGCCGACGCGGTAAGACTCCATCAGCTCGGCGTCGAGCGCGCGGCCGATGATCATTTCGGTCGAGCGCCCGCCGATGTCCACCACCAGCCGCCGTTCCCTGTCGGAGGCATCGGTGTGCGGCAGCATGTGCGCCACGCCCTGGTAGATGAGGCGGGCTTCTTCCCGGCCCGGGATCACGTCGATGCCGAAGCCCAGGATGGTGCGCGCGCGCAGCAGGAATTCTTCCCGATTGCGCGCCTCGCGCAAGGTCTGGGTGGCCACGGCGCGCACCTGCGAGCGCTTGAAACCGGCCAGCCGCTCGCCGAAACGGGCGAGGGCGTCCCAGCCGCGCTGCATGGCTTCGGGCGTGAGATTGCGTGCGCTGTCCAGCCCGTTGCCCTGCCGCACCGTTTCCTTGAGGTACTCGGTGCGGTGGACCTGGCCGTGGTCGACCTGCCCGATTTCGAGCCTGAAGCTGTTGGAGCCGAGATCGACTGCGGCGAGGCGGGTGCCGTTTTGCATGTAGTTGTAGTGGAAGAAGGCGGGGGGTCCCTGATCGTAGCGCCGTGACAGCGGCACTGGCCCCTGAGTCTCGGGCGAGAGCTTCGAAGGGTAGGCGCGGCAAATGACTGTTATGTGACAGCGTCACATACGCCGGGAGGGGAACCATGCCATTTTCCCTCGACGGCGGGGTGTCACACCGATGTCACACAAGCTTTCTAGAGTCCGTCCCAAGCCCGAAAGGGACTACTTCTTACTTCTAAAAAAGGAAGCCTCATGAAAACGACTTTCAAATTTGCAGCTGCCGGCCTCGTGGCCGCGGTCTTCGCCCATGTTCCCGCTTTTGCACAAGACGTGACCGGCGCCGGCGCCAGCTTCCCGGCGCCGCTGTACGCCAAGTGGGCGTCCGATTTCAACAAGGCCACCGGCGTCAAGATCAACTACCAGTCGGTCGGCTCGGGTGCCGGCCTGAAGCAGATCGAAGCCAAGACGGTCGATTTCGGCGCTTCCGACGCGCCCCTGAAGGACGACGAGCTCCAAGCCAAGGGCCTGATGCAGTTCCCCACCGTCATCGGCGGCGTGATTCCGGTCGTCAACATCCCCGGCATCAAGCCGGGTGAACTGAAGCTCAACGGCCAGGTGCTGGGCGACATCTACCTGGGCAAGATCACCAAGTGGAACGACCCCGCCATCAAGGCGCTGAACGGCTCGCTGGCGCTGCCTGACGCCGCCATTGCGCCGGTTCGCCGCGCCGACGGTTCGGGCACCAGCTTCCTGTTCACCAACTACCTGAGCAAGGTCAACGCCGAGTGGAAGAGCAAGGTTGGCGAAGGCACGGCCGTGAACTGGCCGACCGGCGCGGGCGGCAAGGGCAATGAAGGCGTCGCCGCTTTCGTGAACCGCCTGCCCAACTCGATCGGCTATGTCGAATACGCCTACGTCAAGCAGAACAAGATGGTGTACGCCCAGCTGCAGAACGCGGCCGGCAACTTCGTCTCGCCGGAAGACAACGCCTTCAAGGCCGCCGCGGCCAATGCCGACTGGAGCAAGAGCTTCTACCAGGTGCTGACCAACCAGGCCGGCAAGGACGCATGGCCCATCACCGGTGCCACCTTCATCCTGCTGCACAAGGCGCAGGACAAGCCCGCCAACGCGACCACCGTGCTCAAGTTCTTCGACTGGGCCTACAAGAATGGCGACAAGACCGCCGACGACCTCGACTACGTGCCGATGCCCGATACGGTCAAGTCGACGATCGCCAAGGCATGGGGCGAGGTGAAGGACGCATCGGGCAAGCCGGTCGCCTTCAAGTAAGCCTCAACCATCCAGTCAAGAACGGCGCATCCATGAGCAGCACTTCGCTCGAGGACGCGCCGCCTTCGTCATTGCCGGAGCGACCCGTGTCATCCACCTATCCTGCTTCCGCATCCACGCTCGGCGTCCCGGCTGATCGCGGCCGCGTCACCGCCCCGCCGCCGGTCAAGGCACCGCGCTCGGGCCCCATGGCCGACCGCCTGTTCGGCTGGGCCGCCAAGGGCGCCGCGCTGCTCACGCTCGCGATGCTGATCGGCATCCTGCTGTCGCTGATCGCCGGCGCGTGGCCCGCCATCTCGAAGTACGGCCTCGGCTTTCTCACCAGCAGCGTGTGGGACCCGGTGCAGAACGAGTACGGCGGCCTGGTCATGATCTACGGCACGCTGGCCACCTCGTTCATCGCGCTGGTGATCGCGGTGCCGGTGAGCTTCGGCATTGCACTGTTTCTCACCGAGCTGTCGCCCAGCTGGCTCAAGCGCCCGCTGGGCACGGCCATCGAACTGCTCGCCGCCGTGCCCTCCATCGTGTACGGCATGTGGGGCCTGCTGGTGTTCGGCCCGATCCTCTCGACCTGGGTGCAGCAGCCGCTGCAGAAGCTGCTTGCCGGCGTGCCGTACCTCGGCGCACTGGTGTCGGGTCCGCCCGTGGGCATCGGCATCCTGTCGGCCGGCATCATCCTCGCGATCATGATCATTCCGTTCATCGCCTCGGTGATGCGCGACGTGTTCGAAGTGACGCCGCCGCTGCTCAAGGAGTCGGCGTATGGCCTCGGCTCCACGACCTGGGAAGTAGTCTCCAAGGTCGTGCTGCCCTACACCAAGGCCGGCGTGATCGGCGGCATCATGCTCGGCCTTGGCCGGGCGCTGGGTGAAACGATGGCGGTCACCTTCGTGATCGGCAACATGAACCAGCTGAATTCGCTTTCCGTGTTCGAGGCGGCCAACAGCATCACCTCGGCACTCGCCAACGAGTTTGCCGAAGCCGGCGCGGGCCTGCACCAGGCGGCGCTGATGTATCTCGGCCTGGTGCTGTTCTTCATCACCTTCGTCGTGTTGACGCTCTCGAAGGTGCTGCTGGCCCAGATGAAGAAAAGCGAAGGGACGAAGTCGTGAGCACTGCTGAAAGCCTCTTGAGCGCGAAGGCGCTCGCCGAAACCCGCCAGGCCAAGTTTGCCGCCCGCAACCGGGTCAACAAGATCGCGCTCACGCTGTCGCTCGCGGCGATGGTGTTCGGCGTGTTCTGGCTCGTCTGGATCCTGTGGGAAACGCTGCGCCTCGGACTTGGCGGCCTCGCGCTTGCCACGTTCACCGAAATGACGCCGCCGCCGAACGAGGCGGGCGGCATCGCCAACGCCATCTTCGGCTCGTTCGTGATGGTGGCGCTGGCCACCTTCGTGGGCACGCCGATCGGCATCATGGCGGGCATCTACCTGGCCGAGTACAACCCCAAGGGCTGGCTGTCGTCAGTGACGCGTTTCGTCAACGACATCCTGCTGTCGGCGCCGTCGATCGTGATCGGCCTGTTCGTGTACGCCGTGGTGGTGGCCTACTTCAAGACCTTCTCGGGTCTGGCGGGTGCGCTGTCGCTTGCGCTGATCGTGATTCCGGTGGTGATTCGCACCACCGAGAACATGCTGCAACTGGTGCCGCCGGGGCTGCGTGAAGCGGCCTATGCGCTCGGCACGCCCAAGTGGAAAGTGATCCTGAGCATCACGCTGCGTGCCGCGCGCGCCGGTGTGGTCACGGGTGTTCTGCTGGCCGTGGCGCGCATTGCCGGCGAAACAGCGCCGCTGCTCTTCACCGCATTGAACAACCAGTTCTGGACTGCCGACATCAGCCAGCCGATGGCCAGCCTGCCGGTCACGATCTTCAAGTTTGCGATGAGCCCGTACGAGAACTGGCAACAGCTGGCGTGGGCCGGCGTGTTCCTGATCACGGTGGCCGTGCTCGCCCTCAACATCCTGGCGCGCGTTCTCACGCGCAACAAACTCTGATTCAAGAAGAAGTAGCAACCATGCCAAACACCGTCGCAACACCGTCGCGCTCGAAAATCTCGGTCAAGGACCTGAACTTCTACTACGGCAAGTTCCATGCGCTCAAGGGCATCAACCTCGAGATCCCCGAGAACAAGGTCACGGCCTTCATCGGCCCGTCGGGCTGCGGCAAGTCGACCCTGCTGCGCACCTTCAACCGCATGTTCGAGCTCTACCCCGAGCAGCGCGCCGAGGGCACCATTGCCCTGGACGGCGAGAACCTGCTCACGTCCAAGCAGGACGTGGCGCTCATCCGCGCCAAGGTAGGCATGGTGTTCCAGAAGCCCACGCCGTTCCCGATGTCGATCTACGACAACATCGCCTTCGGCGTGAAGCTGTTCGAGAATCTGAGCGCCAGCGAAATGGACGACCGCGTGGAGTGGGCCCTGAAGAAGGCCGCCCTCTGGACCGAAGTGCGCGACAAGCTGCAGCAAAGCGGCTCGGGCCTTTCCGGCGGCCAACAGCAGCGCCTGTGCATTGCACGCGGCATTGCCATCAAGCCCGAAGTGCTGCTGCTCGACGAACCGTGCTCCGCGCTCGACCCGATTTCGACCGCGAAGATCGAAGAGTTGATTGCCGAGCTGAAAAACGAGTACACCGTGGTCATCGTGACGCACAACATGCAGCAGGCCGCACGCTGCAGCGACTACACCGCCTACATGTACCTGGGCGACCTGATCGAGTTCGGCGCGACGGAGCAGATGTTCTTCAAGCCGCAGCGCAAGGAGACCGAGGACTACATCACCGGCCGTTTCGGCTGATGCCAAGGAGGCACACATGACTGAAAAACATCTCTCCAGCCAGTTCGACAGCGAACTCAACGGCGTTTCGTCGCGCGTGATGGAGCTCGGCGGCATGGTCGAGGCGCAGATCCACCAGGCGGTGTATGCGCTTCTGCAGTTCGACGCCGAGGCGGCCGACCGTGTGATGGAAACCGAGCACCGCGTGAACGCGATGGAGATCGAGATCGACCGCGAGCTGTCGTCGATCATCGCGCGTCGCCAGCCCACGGCGCGAGACCTGCGCCTCTTGATCGCCATCTCCAAGACCACCGCCAACCTCGAGCGCGTCGGCGACGAGGCAAACAAGATCGCGCGCATGGTCAAGTCGATCATCGAGAGCGGATCGGCTCGCGCGCTGCCCTCGAACGAGCTGCGCATCGCGGCCGACCTGGCGTCAGGCCTGCTGCGCACCGCGCTCGACGCATTCGCGCGCCTGGACACAGCGGCGGCGCTGTCGATCCTGAAGGACGACGACCTGATCGACAAGGAGTTCGACGGCTTCGTGCGCAAGCTGGTCACCTACATGATGGAAGACCCGCGCACCATCTCGGCCAGCCTCGACCTGCTGTTCCTGGCCAAGGCCATCGAGCGCATCGGCGACCACGCCAAGAACATCGCCGAATTCATCATCTATATCGTCAAGGGTGCCGATGTGCGGCACACTTCGATGCAGGAAATCGAGTCCGCGCTGCGCTGACCCGCGCGGCAAGACTCACAAGCAAAGCATGAAGAAACCCCGAGTCCTGATCGTCGAAGACGAGTCGTCGATCGCCGAGCTGATCGCCGTCAACCTGCGCCACAACGGCTTCGAGCCGATCTGGTCGGAAGACGGTGCCGCGGCCCAGCGCGAGATCGACGCTTTCCTGCCGGACCTGATCCTGCTCGACTGGATGCTGCCCGGGCAGAGCGGCCTGCAGCTCGCGAGGCAGTGGCGCAAGGACGCCCGCACCAAGGCCATTCCCATCCTGATGCTGACTGCGCGCGGTGACGAACCCGACAAGGTCGCCGGCCTGGATGCGGGCGCCGACGACTACATCACCAAGCCGTTTTCCACGCAGGAGATGCTCGCGCGCATCCGCGCCGTACTGCGCCGCCGCGCGCCCGAGGTTGTCACCGAACGCGTGGAGATCGGCGAGCTTGCGCTCGATACCGCCACGCACCGCGTCACCTGGCAGGGCAATGCGCTCAAGGTGGGGCCGACCGAGTTCAAGCTGCTGGCTTACCTGATGCAGCACGCGGAGCGCGTGCACAGCCGCGCTCAACTGCTCGACAAGGTCTGGGGCGACCACGTCTACATCGAGGAACGCACGGTCGACGTGCACGTCAAGCGCCTGCGCGAATCGCTGGGCGCCGCTTCGCCCATGGTCGAGACGGTGCGCGGCGCCGGCTATCGCCTGACGGCCCAAGTCACGGTTTGAGCGCCGCGGCTTTCATGGTCCGCGGGCGCGGATAATCGCCCGCCATGCCTTTTCGTATTGCTACTTTTCTCATAGCGTCCATCGTTGTGGGAGCGGGCGCTGCAGTCATCTTCGGCTGGAGGTTCGGGTGGCTCGGTGCCTGGCTGGGCGCGGCGCTCTGGCTCGCGCTCGATGCCTGGCGGGCCGAGCGCCTGCTGCGCGTGCTGCGCAACGACGCGGCAGGCCTGCCGACGCGCGGAGCCGGCGTATGGGGCGAACTCTCCGAGCGCATCCGCAAGCTGCTTCGCGAGCGCGAGCAGCAGACGCGGCAGGCCGAAGACCGGCTGCAGGAGTTCCTGGCCGCCATCCAGGCATCGCCCAACGGCGTGATCCTGCTCGACGAGCAGGGCCGCATCGAGTGGTGCAACCAGACAGCCGCCGGCCAGTTCGGGATCAACGCCGAACGCGATCTTCTGCAGCATCTGGCGAACCTGGTGCGCGATCCGGCTTTCGTGGCCTACCTTGCATCGTGGAACTACAGCCGCGATGTCGTCATCGATGCTTCCGGCCCGGGCCAGGCGCAGCAGCGCAGTCATCCGGTGCGCCTGTCGGTGCAGGTGCATCCGTATGCGGGCAACCGCCGGATGCTGCTGACGCGCGACATCACGGCGCTGGAGCAGGCCGAGGCCATGCGGCGCGATTTCGTCGCCAACGTTTCGCATGAGATCCGCACACCGCTCACGGTGCTGGCGGGCTTCGTCGAAACCTTGCAGAACCTGCCGCTCGACGCGGACGAACGCGCGCGGTATCTCTCGCTCATGAGCCAGCAGTCGCACCGCATGGAAACGCTGGTCAACGACCTGCTGACGCTCTCGCGGCTCGAAGGCAGCGCGGCGCCGTCGGGCAACCAGTGGATCCGCATCCGCGCGCTGCTGGCCCAATGCGAGGACGAGGCGCGCGGCCTGTCGGGTCGGCTCGCGGCGCAGGGCCATCGCCTTTCATTCGCCATCGATGCCGAATCCGAGATTTCGGGCGCACCGACCGAGTTGCAGAGCGCCATGTCGAACCTGCTGAGCAACGCCATTCGCTACACGCCCGGCGGCGGCGAGGTGGCGGTGAGCTGGCGGCTGCTGCCCGATGGGCGCGGTGAATACGCGGTGCGCGATACCGGCCCTGGCATTGCCGCAGAGCACATTCCGCGCTTGACCGAACGCTTCTACCGCATCGATCGCAGCCGTTCGCGCGAGACCGGCGGTACCGGCTTGGGCCTGGCAATCGTGAAGCACATCGCCCAGCGGCACGGTGCGGAGTTGCGCATCGAGAGCACGGTGGGCAAAGGTTCGCGTTTTGCGCTGCTGTTTCCCACCACCCGCGTGCGAGAAGCGCGGGTGCTAGCGAAGTGAACGCCGCATCGTCCAGCGCAGCAGGGCGCCGAACAGCACAGCGGTGACCGCGAGCGCGCCCGCGCTCATGAGCCAGAACGCCAGCGGCGACTGCATCGCTGGCCATGGCCCGAGGCCTCGGTAGGCGAGCAGGTAGCTACCGCCCAGCCCAAAGCCCCAGAGCAGCGTGCAATAGATGACCAGCGGCACCAGCGTGACGCGGTAGCAGCGCAGCACGAACACGCACAGCGTCTGCAGCGCATCGGCAAAGTGGTAGGCCGCCACCACCAGCAGCAGCGCCGCGGCAACCGCGATCACTGCGGGGTTGTCGGAATACACGTGGGCCAGCTGGAAGCGCAGAGCCACAAGCGCACCGGCGAAGAACAGCGCGCACAGGGCGGTGAGCTCGAAGCCCATGCGGCAGGCGCGGCGGGCCTTGACCGCCTGCCCGGCACCCAGCCAGAAGCTCACGCGCGCGCTGGTGGCAATGCCGAGCGAGAGCGGCACCATGTAGGCCACCGCCAGCAGGTTCGATGCGATCTGGTGCGCGGCCGCCGCGGCCGTGCCAAGGCGCGCAATGAAGAGCGCCATCAGTGTGAACGAGGTCACCTCCACCAGCACCGCCAAGCCGCCGGGAACCCCCAGGCTCGCAAACTGGCGGATCTGCCGCCAGTCAGGTGCCTCGATGCGTTCCCACAGCCGGTAGTCCTTGTAGAACGAGCTGCCGCGCAGGAGCCAGACGGCGCAGGCCAGCATGGTCCAGTTCACGCACAGCGTGGCCCAGGCGCAGCCCACCAGTCCCATGGCCGGCAGCCCCGCGCCACCGAAGGTGAACCAGATCGAAAGCGGCAGCTTCACGAACAGCGAACCCACTTGCAGCCAGGTCACGACCTGCGGTTTGCCGAGGCTCTGGTTCAGCGTGCTGAACAAGCGAAAGAGCAGGGCGGGGGGAAGCGCGAAGGCGAGCACCGCCAAATAAGCTTCTACGCCGGCGCGCATCTCGGGAGGCACCTGGGTCCATCGCAACACCGCACCGGGAAACAGCAGCACGAGCATGCCGATAGCGATGGTGATACCGCTCAGGTAGAGCGATTGCCGAACGGAGCGGCCCACTTCGCTCCTGCGGTCGGCGCCGTGCAATTCGGCCCACACCGGCAGCAGTGCCTGCAGCACGCCCATGAGCGAGACAAACACGCTGATGAAAATGGCCGCGCCCACCGACAGCGCGGCCAGTGCGCTTTCGGCGTAGCGGCCGGCCACGATGGTGTCGGTCACGCCGAATGCCATTACGGCCAGCTGGCCGACCAGCACCGTTCCGGCGTGCCGCGCAATCAGGCCTCGTTCCCCAGTCACTTGCTACGGCGCTATCTTCTGGTAGAGCAGCAAATCGTCGGTTGCGCTGCTGGGCCTGCGGAGGGTGCCGCTGAAGTGCCACTTTTCCAGGGGAATGATGAGGTGCAACCGCTCGATCGTGTCGGGGCTCACCAGCAGCCATGGGCAGTCGGTGCCAAGCAGCAGCGGCTGCAGGTTGAAACGCCCGTGGTGCTTCAGGGCCGCGATGTGCGCCCGGGTGAGCGCGAGCTCGGCGATGCAGCTTGGCTGGCCGACGCGATCGGCCACCGCGCGGACTTGTGGAACATAGCTGCGTGCATAGTCGATGGACGGAAGCCAGAGCGTCATCAGCAGCATCCAGCACAAGGCGGTGCCGCCGGCCGGAAGCACCAGCGTTTTCCAGAGTGCCGAGCGATGCCGCCCCGTGCGCCAGCGCACCAGCCAGCACCAGGCGACGGTGGCGGCCAGCGCCAGCACGAACGGAACAACCGAGAACTCGGGCACGAAGCCGGGCACCAGCCGCGCGACGCTGGCTGCCGGCTTGGGAGGGACGCCGGTCTGCATGGCAACCCAGTAGATCCAGCCCAGCACGGCCAGGCCGCTGAAGAAGAGCACGTTAAACCAGTCGATCAAGGCTGCTGCGCTGCGCCGGAACGTGGGCAGTGCAAACGCCGCCAGCGTGGCGAGGGCGGGCAGTGCCAGCAGCAGCGAGCGGTCCGAATAGTCGGTGGTCCAGGTGGCGGCCAGCGGCACCAGCGCAAACCACAGCGGCAGCGCCACGTGCCGCGCAGTGAGCAGCCTGCGCCAGCGCCAGAGCGTCCAGAGGGCGAGAGGCCACACCGGCCAGGTGAACCACACCAGCAGCTTGGCCTGGCTGCGCACGTCGCCCAACACGGAGGTGCTGCTCGGATGCTGGCCGGGCAACTGGATCTTCCAGTGCAACAGGCCCAGCCCGACGGCCAGCGCCGCGGCCAGCAGTGCGGCCGCGGCCATCGTGGCAAGCGCCCCCAGGCTGTACCCGGGGCTTTCGTCGGACGTGGTGCCGGCATCGGCCCGGGCGGAACGCCTCTCGTAGGCCATGAAGAGCGCGCTGCCCGCCGCCAGCGCCAGTCCGACCGTGGGGCCGCCGCTCAGTGTCATGCCGATGGTGCCCACCATCAGCGCGATGACCGGGCCCGCCCGGCGGTACGGCAACGCCGCCACGCCGTAGAAAAGGTGCGAGGCGAAGTACAACTGCGCCAGCGCCGGCGTGGTTTCATGTCCGAGCTGAGCCAGCCCCAGGCAGGCGATCAGGGCCAGCAGCCCGCCATCGGCAATGGCGCGGGCGTAGTCGGTTGGCCGTGCCTCGCCGCCGAATGCGAAGGCCACCGGCTGGGCCCGCGAGGTGCGTGCAAGGTAGTAGACGGCGTACCAGGTGGCCGTGAACGTGCCCCAGAGCAGCAGCGCAAAGACGATGCGCACGGCCAAGTCCGGGTGCAGCCAGGAGGGCGCAATTTTGATCGCCCAGGCACCGATCCAATACGGGATAAGCGCCGGCGTTTCGGGCCGAAGACCCAGGAGCAGGGGGTCGAACCAGCGCGCGATCCCTTCGGTGTTGTGCGCCAGCTCGGCCATGTAGCCGAAGGAGGTGATGTCGGCGCTCTTCCAGGGGCCTCGGCCCACGAGGCCCGGCAGGAGGTAGGCGGCGCATAGCAACAGCAGTGCGATGCGCGGCAACCGGCGCACGGCGCTCTGGGCAACGATTGCTGGGGTGGGCTGGTTCACAAGGAAGTGTACGGGCGGGCTGTCTTGGGAAAGAAAAAGGGCAGCGCGGTAAACCGGGCTGCCCTCGATGCGAAAGCGCGTGCTTTACTTGGAAGCAGCGCCGGTCGTCTTGCCGAAGCGGTTGCGGAACTTCTCGACGCGGCCGCCCATGTTGTCGACCGACTTTTGCGTGCCGGTGTAGAACGGGTGCGATTCGCTGGTGGTGTCGAGCTTGAACAGCGGCAGTTCGCGGCCGTCGTCGGTCTTGCCCATTTCTTTGGTGTTCGCGCACGAACGGGTCACGAACTTGAAGCCGTTCGACATGTCGACGAACAGAACTTCGCGGTAATTCGGGTGGATGCCTTCTTTTGCCATGGTCTTTCCTTTGGGGTCGATGCGAGAGCCACAGGCTCGCCTACAGAGGGCAAGCCGTTCCGGGGAGGGAATCGCCGGGCAAAACGCCCAGCCGCACTTTTCGCGGAGCCAGCGATTATCGCATACTGGCCGTTTTGAGCGAAAGACGGCCCTACAGATGACCTCCAGAACGTTGCGCGCCGGCCTCGTCGGCTATGGCTTTGCCGGCCAGACCTTCCATGCATCGGTGCTTTCGGCGGTCCCGGGGCTTCAACTGGCGGCCGTGGCAAGCTCGCAGCCGCACAAGGTCCACGCCGAATGGCCCGGCGTGGCGGTGGTGCCCGACTTCGAGGCGCTCGTGGCTCGTGCGGACATCGACCTGGTGGTCGTGGCCACCCCCAATGCCCAGCATTTTCCCGTCGCACGGGCCGCCCTGGAGGCCGGCAAGCATGTGGTGGTGGACAAGCCTTTCACGCTCAACGCGGCCGAGGCCCGCGAACTCGAGCTTTTGGCCGGGCGCCAGGACCGAGTGCTGTCGGTCTATCAGAACCGCCGTTTCGACGCCGACTACCTCACGCTAAAGGATGTCTTGGCCAGCGGCGAAGTGGGCCGGCCGGTGTACCTGGAGTCGCATTTCGACCGCTTCCGCCCCGAGGTGCGCGACCGCTGGCGTGAGCAAAAGGTGCCCGGCGCCGGGCTGTGGGTCGATTTGGGCGCCCATCTGGTCGATCAGGCGGTCCAGTTGTTCGGAAAGCCGGACACGCTGCAGCTCGACACCGCAGTCTTGCGCGAAGGTGCACAGGTCGAGGACTACTTTCATGCTTTGCTGCGTTACGAAAGCGGCCCCCATGCGCCGCTGCGCGTGGTGCTGCACGCCACCACCCTGGCCGCCCACGCCGCGCCGCGCTACATCCTGCACGGCACGCGCGGCAGCTATGTGAAACACGGCGTCGATCCGCAGGAAGACGCGCTGCGCGCCGGCGGGCGCCCGGGCAGCGCTGACTGGGGCACCGACCCGCTGCCGGGCGAGCTGAAGACGGTGGCCATCGAAAACTGGGTGCGCGAGAGCACAGTGCCCAACCGCCGCGGCAACTACGTCGATTACTACGCCGCGGTGCGCGACGCCATCCTCGGCATCGGCCCCAATCCCGTGCCTCCGGCGGAGGCGGTGGCGCTCATGGAACTGCTCGACCTGGGCACCCGCAGCGCACGCGAGGGCAGGGCCCTGGCGCCATGAAAAAAGCGCGTCGCCCCCAAAAAGGGGACGACGCGCTTTCGGGCGACGATCGCGAGGGGGTTCAGCCGCCTCTGCGCATCATGTCGAAGAACTCGACATTGGTCTTCGTCGCCTTCATGTTCTTGAGCATCAGCTCCATCGACTCGATCTCGTCCATGTTGTACATGAGCTGGCGCAGGATGCGGGTCTTCTGCAGGATCTCGGGGGCCAGCAGCAGTTCTTCGCGACGGGTGCCGCTGCGGTTGAGCTGGATCGAGGGGAACACGCGCTTTTCGTACAGGCGACGGTCGAGGTGGATTTCGGAGTTGCCGGTGCCCTTGAACTCTTCGAAGATCACTTCGTCCATGCGGCTGCCGGTGTCGATCAGCGCGGTGCCGATGATGGTCAGCGAGCCGCCTTCCTCGACGTTGCGCGCGGCGCCCAGGAAGCGCTTGGGGCGCTGCAGCGCGTTGGAGTCGACACCGCCGGTCAGCACCTTGCCCGACGAGGGCACGACGTTGTTGTAGGCGCGGGCGAGGCGGGTGATGGAGTCGAGCAGGATCACCACGTCCTTCTTGAGCTCGACCAGGCGCTTGGCGCGCTCGATCACCATTTCGGCCACATGCACGTGGCGCGCGGCAGGCTCGTCGAAGGTCGAAGCAATGACCTCGCCCTTCACCGTGCGCTGCATTTCGGTCACTTCTTCAGGGCGCTCGTCGACGAGCAGCACCATCATGTGGACGTCGGGGTAGTTGGCGCTGATGGCGTGGGCGATGTGCTGCATCATCACCGTCTTGCCGCTCTTGGGCGGCGCCACGAGCAGGGCGCGCTGGCCTTTGCCGATGGGGGCGATGATGTCGATGATGCGGCCCGTGATGTTCTCGTCGCCCTTGATGCCGTCGCGCTCGAGCTTCATCTGCTCCTTGGGGAACAGCGGCGTCAGGTTCTCGAACATCACCTTGTGCTTGTTCTGCTCCGGCGGGCCGTTGTTGACCTTGTCGAGCTTGGTCAACGCGAAGTAGCGCTCGCCGTCCTTGGGCGTGCGCACCTCGCCTTCGATCATGTCGCCGGTGTGCAGGTTGAAGCGGCGCACCTGGCTGGGCGAGATGTAGATGTCGTCCGTGCTGGCCGTGAAGCTGGTGTCGGGGCTGCGCAGGAAGCCGAAGCCGTCGGGCAGTATTTCGAGCACGCCATCGGCGAAGACCTGTTCGCCGGCCTTGGCGCGCTTCTTGATGATCGCGAACATCAGCTCCTGCTTGCGCATGCGGCCGACGTTTTCGATCTCAAGCGCTTCAGCCTGCTTGAGGACTTCAGACACGTGGAGTGCCTTGAGTTCGTTTAAGTGCATGGAATGACCCCTTGCGGGGCAATCGATCGGAAAAACGGGGGGAGGTTTGATGTGAAGCGAGAGCTGCTTCACAAACCGGGGAACTCGAACCGGCTACTTCGAAGGAGCCGATGATCTGTGGGAGATTATGACAGCAAAAAACCGTCCGGCCAACGCATTGCGCGCTGGCCGGGTGAAATGCCTCAGGCGAGTTGTTGGTCGATGAAGGCCGTGAGCTGCGCCTTGCTCATGGCGCCGACCTTGGTGGCGGCCAGCTGGCCGTCCTTGAAAAGCATGAGCGTGGGGATGCCGCGGATGCCGAACTTGGCCGGGATGTCGCGGTTCTCGTCCACATTGAGCTTGGCGATCTGCAGCTTGCCTTCGTAGGCGGTCGACACTTCGTCGAGAATGGGCGCGATCATCTTGCAGGGACCGCACCACTCGGCCCAATAGTCGACCAGCACGGGCTGGCTGGACTTCAGCACGTCGGCTTCGAAGGAAGAATCGGAGATGTGTTTGATCAGGTCGCTGGCCATGTGATGTGTCCTTGTGCGCGGAGAGTTTCGGTGCAGCTAAAGTGCTGGTCATTGTGACAGAAACCAAGGGGTGGGGTGCCATGCGGGAACGCTATGGCGCCGATAGCAAAAGCCCTTTGCGCGTTGCGCCTCCACGCTCCCAAACCCCTCGATAGAACATGAACGAAGGCCACCCCGTCCAGGCCCTGTGGTGCGACCCCGCCAATGGCGTGGTCGCGCGCATTGCCGGCGCCATTGCAGAGCGCCAGCTGCACGCTGCGCGCACCGTGGTGCTGGTGCCGTATGCGCAGCTGATGGGCGTGGCGCGCGGCATGTGGGCGCGCTGCGGCACGCCGGGCTTCGTTCCCCGTTTCGAGACTACGCGCAACTGGGCGCGCAGTGCGGGCGGCTTCCTGCCCGCGGGCTACGACATTGCATTCGACATGGCGCAGGACTTGGTCACGGCTCAGGCGCTCCTGTCGCAGGCCGGCTTTGCCGCCGAGCGCTTTGCGTTGGCCGGGCGCGTGGTCGAACTGGCCTATCAGCTGGCTCCGCTGGCGGCCGCGGCCCTGCCGGAAAAACGCGGCAGTGAATGGGCGCAGCGCGCGGCCCATGTGGCCGAGGCGGGCAGCGAATCGGAGTGGTTTCGTACCGAGAGCGCGCTGATCCGCATCGCAGTGGCCTGGGCTGCCAACTCGGGCTATGCCACCGACGTGCTTCTGCGCGAGAGCGTGCGGGCGCAGGTCGATGCGCTCATCGTGCTCGAAGGTTTCCAGACCGATCCGCTCACACAGACGCTTTGCGCCTTGTGGGGCGACCGCGCGATCCATTTCTCGCTGGTGCCCGCGGCCCCGCGGGCGGCCGCCAGCGCGCATGTGGCCACCGATCCCGAAGACGAGGCTGAACTTGCAGCCGCGTGCGTGCTGAGACACCTTGCGGAAGGCCGTGCCCCGGTCGCGCTGATCACGACCGACCGCGCGCTCACGCGTCGCATCGGCGCGCAGCTCCAGGCAGCAGGCATCACGGCGCACGACGAAACCGGCTGGAAGCTTTCCACCACCCGTGCCGCCGCCACGGTGATGAGCGGACTGCGCGCCTGTGCGCACGACGCCGGCAGCGACCAGGTGCTCGACTGGCTCAAGAGCGGCGCCGACGGCGATGCGCTTGCCGTCCAGGCACTCGAGGCCCGGCTGCGGCGCGAAGGCGTGCGTGACTGGGCGGCATGGTGCAGCCAGGTGGCGCGCAGCCAAAAGCCGCAGGACGTCGCGCTCCTGCCGTTCACCGAGGCTATCGAAAGCCGCCGCATGGCCATGGCCCGGTCGAGGCCGCTGGCCGACTGGCTGCGCGCGTTGCGCGAACTGTTGGAGGCTGGCGGCCAATGGGAGCCGCTCGCGGCCGACATGGCCGGCGGCAAGGTGATCGGCGCGCTTTGGCTCGACGCCGCGGCCCATGGCGACGAGGGCGAGTTTCCGGGCGGGCGCCACACGCTGGCCGAGTTCACTGCCTGGGTGCGCGACGTGCTCGAAGATGCCAGCTTCGTGCCGCCGGCCGACAGCGACACGCCACAAGTCGTGGTGTTGCCGCTGCATCAGCTGCTGGGCCGTGCCTTCGGCGCTGTGGTGATTCCCGGATGCGACGACCGGCGCCTGCCTGCCTCCCCCGAGCCGCCGGGCAACTGGAGCTCCGCGCAGCGCGCGGAGCTGGGTTTGCCCGCGCGCGAAACCCTCGAAGCCGCACAACGTGCGGCGTGGGCAGCCGCCCTGTGCAATCCATGCTGCGAAATACTGTGGCGCCAGTCCGATGCCAGCGGCGAGCCGGTCCGGCCGAGTCCGCTGGTGCAGGCGCTGCAGCTCGACCATGCTTTGCAGCTTGCGCCAGATCCGCGCACGCCGCGGGAGGTGGCTCTGCAGCCTACGCTGTATCCAACGCCTTCGGGCGCGCTGCTGCCGCTGCGGAACATCTCGACCACCGTCTATGAAGACTTGCGCCGCTGCCCGTATCGCTTCTTTGCACTGCGGCAGCTGGGCCTGCGAAGCGCGGACGAACTCGATGCCGAAGTCGACAAGCGCGACTTCGGCAATTGGCTGCACGCCGTGCTGGGCCATTTCCATGAAGCACTCAAGGAGAAGCCGACCCAGAACGCTGATGAGCGCATGGCCCTCATGAGCGCGGCGGCAGAGCACGCCACGCGCGAGTTTGCGCTCTCCGACGCCGAGTTCCTGCCGTTCGCCGCGGCTTGGCCCGCCGTGCGAGACGGCTACCTGCAATGGCTTGCCGGACACGAGGCAAGCGGCGCTGTCTTCAGTGAATCGGAACCGTGGAAGGAACAACCGCTGGGCAGCCTGCAACTGGTCGGCCGGCTGGACCGCATCGACCGCATGCCCGATGGCCAAGCCTTCGTGATCGACTACAAGACCGAATCCGCCGCGGTGACCAAGGAGCGTGTGAAGGACCCGGCGGAGGACACCCAACTGGCCTTCTATGCCGCGCTGGTGGCCGACGACACGCTGCGCGCGGCCTACGTTAATGTCGGCGAGAAGTCGTCGGGCACACAGACCGTCGAACAGCCCGTGGTGGTGGAGGCGCGCGATGCGCTGGTGGCGGGCATCCTCGATGACTTTGCCCGCATAGCGCAGGGCGCGGCATTGCCACCATTGGGCGAGGGCGCAATCTGCGATTACTGCGCGGCGCGTGGCCTTTGCCGCAAGGACTTCTGGGAAGTCGAACAGCCTTCGCCTTCACCTGCGGGGGTTGCGAAATGAACGGCGCTGCCTACGAGCACAACGGCCGGCACGTCACGCGAGAGGCCTTCTACACGGTCGCCTGCGACCCGCGGCGATCGGTTGCAGTCGAGGCCTGCGCCGGGGCGGGCAAGACCTGGATGCTGGTGTCGCGCATCCTGCGTGCGCTGCTCGAAGAGGGTGACTCCGCCTGCGAGCCGCACGAGATTCTCGCGATCACTTTCACCAAGAAGGCCGCCGGCGAGATGCGCGAGCGGCTCGACCAATGGCTCGAACAGTTCGCCGGGCGCAGCCCCGAGGAGTTGGTGCGCGAACTCGTGATTCGCGGCGTGGAGCCTGCGGCCGCGCTCGCCGCCATACCGCGCTTGCAAGGCCTATACAGGCACTTGCTCGAGGGCGGCCGGCCGGTGCAGTTTCGTACCTTCCACGCCTGGTTCGCGGGCCTGCTGCGCAATGCACCGCTGGCGGTGTTGCGCGAGCTCGGCCTGCCTGCGAACTACGAACTGCTGGAAGACGATGCCGAGGCGCGCGCGCGCACCTGGCGCCCGTTCTTCGAAGCAGTGACCGCCGACAAGGAAGCGCTGGCCGACTACTACGCCGTCGTCGCCACCTATGGCCGGTCGCAGACCGCCAAGGCGCTGGGCGAAGCGCTCACGCGCCGCGTGGAGTTCGTGCTGTCCGATCCGGCTTCCGCCGTGCAGCACTTCAGCGCGATGCATCCGGCGCTCGAAGGCCTGGACGATCCGACGGAAGCATTGCGCGGAGAAGCGGTCAGGCGCCGCTGGCTCGACCGTGCCGCCGCACTCGGCCGTGAAGCCAACAAGACGCCGCAGAAGGCCGCGGAGGCGATCATCGACGTGTTCGGCACCGGCGAGCCACCGCGAGAATCGCGCACGGCCGCCTTGGCGCACCTGCGCAAGAATTTCTTCGTCGCTGCCGAAGACAGGCTGACCAAGAACCTGCAGAAATACCCTGCCGCGCAAGAGGCCGAGGCCGAACTCCAGACCCTGTGCGCCGCGCAGGCCCAGCACGCGGCCTGGCTCTACCAGCAGCGCATGACGCGGCTCACGCGCATCCTCATTTCCGCCTTTGCCGAGGTCAAACGCACGCATGGCTGGGTCGACATGAACGACGTCGAGCAAGCGGCGCAGCTGCTGCTCGGCCAATCGGCCTTGTCGGGCTGGGTGCAGGAGCGGCTCGACGCGCGCATCGCGCACCTGCTGATCGATGAGTTCCAGGACACCAACCCGTTGCAGTGGCAGGCCCTCTACGGCTGGCTAAGTGCCTACACGGGTGCAGGCGGCAAGACGCCGCGCGTCTTCATCGTTGGCGACCCCAAGCAGAGCATCTATCGGTTCCGCCGCGCCGAGCCGCAGGTGTTCATTGCCGCGAAGAAGTTCGTGCGCGAGGGTCTGGGCGGCGAGCTGCTCAACTGCGACCACACGCACCGCAATGCCCGTGCGGTGGTCGGCCTCGTCAACGGGGCGATGCTGGCTGCCCAGGAGGCCGGCGAATTCGACGGCTACCGCGCCCACACCACCGAGCGCAACGACGAGGGCGAACTGCTCAAGCTGCCGCCCATCGACCGTGACGCGCTCGATACGGCCGCAGAGGCGCCGCCCGCCGACGACAGCATGCTGCATTGGCGCGACAGCCTCGTGACGCCGCGCGTCTTGCCCGAAGAGCAACTGCTGCAAAAGGAGTGCGAGCAGGCCGCCCGCTGGGTCGCGCAGCGCATCGCCGACGGCACACCGCCGCGGCAGATCATGGTGCTGGCGCGCAGGCGCAGCCGACTGGCCGCCATGCAGGACGCGCTGCGCCGGCGGCACATTCCCGTGCAGCAGCCCGAGAAGAATGAACTGCACGACGCATCCGAAGTGCAGGACGTGGTGGCGCTGATCGATGCGTTGGTGTCGCCCGCACACGATCTTTCGCTGGCGCGCGCACTCAAGTCGCCAATTTTCGGTATCGGCGACGACGCGCTGGTGCAACTAGCGGTACGCCAGCGCGAGCGACCTTCATCGAGCTGGTTCGGGCTGATTCAAAAGGGCGAAGGCCTGCCGCCCGAATTGGTGGAAGCGGGCGCCAAGTTCAAGCAGTGGCAGCGCTGGCTGGCGGCATTGCCGCCGCACGATGCGCTCGATGCAATCTTCCACGATGGCGACGTGCTGGCCAGGTTTGGCGCCGCCGTGCCTTCCGCCATGCGCCAGGGCGCGCTGGCCAACCTGCGCGGACTGGTCGCAGCATCGCTCGACATCGAAGGCGCGCGCTTTGCCACACCTTATGCACTGGTGCGCGCGCTGCGCTCCGGCGGCGTGCGTGCGCCGTCCGTCGCCGTGCCCGACGCGGTGCAGCTGCTGACCGTGCACGGCGCCAAGGGGCTCGAAGCCGACACCGTGCTCATGCTCGATTGCGATGCGCCGCCGCCCCGTGCACAGACCATGGGCGTGCTGGTCGAGTGGAAGGGCAGCGACAGCGCCCCCACGCGTTTCGTGTTCATGGCGAGCGAGAAAACGCCGCCAGGCTGCGCCACCGCATTGCTCGAGGAAGAGCAGCGGGCACGCCATCGCGAAGAGCTCAACGGGCTTTATGTCGCGACGACGCGGGCGCGCGAGCGGCTGGTTCTGTCGTCGGTGCAGCCGACTCGTGCCAACGAGAGCAGCTGGTGGTCGCGGCTCGAATCAATGTGCGAGCCAGTGGAAGCCGACGAGCCGCTGATCGTGTCCCCGGCGGGGTCCGGCGCAGGCAGTTTCTCGATGAAGAGGATGCCCGTCGTCGCACCTGCTGCCAAGGAGTCCGCAGCCCTCAAGAAAGCCACCGGCCCGACGGTCGATGCACGCGCGGCCGCATTCGGCCAGGCGGTGCATCGGCTGCTCGAGTGGGCGGTGCCGGGCGAGGCGCTGCCGCCCGCGCAAATTCGTGCCGCGGCCCGCGAGTTCATGCTCGATGCGCAACAGGCGCGCGGCGCTGCCGTGCTGGCCGAGCGCATTCGCGCCGGCGCCGGTGCATGGGCGTGGGATGAGCGCATGATCGACTGGCACGGCAACGAAGTCACTCTGGTCCATGAAGGCGAAACCTTGCGGATCGACCGGCTGGTGCGCGAGCGCGCCAGCGGTGCATGGTGGATCCTCGACTACAAATCTGCTGCGCGCCCTGAACGCGACGCGGCGTTGATCGCACAGATGCAGCGCTACCGCGCTGCCGTGCAGCATGCCTATCCCGGTGCCTCAGTGCGCGTCGCGTTCCTGACCGGGCAGGGCGAACTGGTAAATCTCGAATGACTCTTTCCCATACCGTCGCCGTCATCGGCGGCGGACCTGCCGGCCTCATGGCGGCTGAAGTCCTGAGCGCGTCGGGCGTGCGGGTACACGTCTACGACGCCATGCCTTCGGTGGGTCGCAAGTTCCTGCTGGCCGGCCGAGGCGGTTTGAATCTCACGCACTCTGAGCCTTTCGACATCTTCATGAGTCGGTTCGGCGAGCGCCGCGCAGAGCTCGAGCCCATGCTCACGCAATTCGGGCCGCAGCAGGTACGCGAATGGGCTGCCGGCCTCGGTATCGAGACCTTCGTCGGCAGCTCCGGCCGTGTGTTCCCGACCGACATGAAGGCCGCGCCGCTGCTGCGTGCCTGGCTGCACCGCCTGCGCGCAGCGGGCGTGCAGTTCCATATGCGCCATCGCTGGCTGGGCGATGCGACTTTCGACGCCGCAACGCTCCGGTTCGCCACGCCCGCCGGCCAGACGACGGCAAAGGCCGATGCCGTGGTCCTCGCGCTGGGCGGGGCGAGCTGGGCACGGCTGGGCTCCGATGGTGCATGGGCGCCGTGGCTGCAGCAACGCGGCATCGACGTTGCGCCGCTGCTGCCTGCCAACTGCGGCTTCGACGGGGCAGGGTGGAGCGAACATTTCTCCAGCCGTTTTGCGGGCCAGCCGTTCAAGTCGGTCGCGATTTCTTTCACCGACAGCCAAAGCCGCCGCTTTGCGCGAAAGGGAGAGTTCGTGGCAACGACAACGGGCATCGAAGGCAGCTTGATCTACGCGGCGTCGGCATTGCTGCGCGACGAGATCGCCGCGCACGGCAGCGCGACGCTGCTGCTCGACCTGTTGCCCGACCGCAGCGCCGAACAGGTGCTGGCGGCCGTGAAGCACCCGCGCGGCGCCCGGTCGCTGAGCAGCCATTTGAAAAGCCGGCTGGGCCTGGAAGGCATCAAGGCCGGCGTTCTGCACGAGGTTTTGAGCCGGGACGCGATCCAAGATGCCGAGCAATTGGCGGCGACCATCAAGGCCGTGCCGCTGCGGCTGGTTGCGGCCCGTCCCATCGACGAAGCCATCAGCACCGCAGGCGGCGTGCGCTTCGAGGCACTCGATGATGGCGTCATGGCAAGCGCATTGCCGGGCACGTTCGTGGCGGGAGAAATGCTCGACTGGGAGGCGCCGACCGGCGGCTACCTGCTGACCGCGTCGATGGCCAGCGGGGCGGCCGCGGCGCGCGGAGCGATCAAGCACCTGGGCCTTTGAAGGTGTAGTTGAATACTTTCGTATTGTTTATTGCGTCCGCGAGGAATAAGCTGCGATCAGACAAAAATAAAAGGAGCAGCGATGACCAGCGTTCCATCGCCGCGCGCTGCGCGCGGGCTTGCTAATGCATCCCTGGTGTTCCTGGTTTGGTGCGGCGGTGACGCAGGAGGCGGCGCCCGCGCGCAGGGCGCAAATCCGACGCCGGCGGGCACGTCCGCATCGGCAAGCAGGCCGGTGCCACCAGACGGACAGCCGGCGTCCCTCACCAGTCCGTCGCCCGGCACCAAGTTCGCCAGCCGCAGCGCGACCTTCGTCTGGAACAACACGGGTGCCAACCAGTACGGCTTGACGATCCTGTCGGCCTCTTCGGCGACACCCGTGGTGGACACGTCGACAAGTACGACAACGCTGACGGTGACAAACCTTCCCATTGATGGCGCGGGGCTCGTGGTCCGGCTGCGCTCCCGATTCAAGGGGAAGTGGCTGCCGGCCAACGAGTACCTTTTCACGGCAGCCGGATACACCGCGGCGCAATCGACCGCCGCGGTGAAGCCCTGGTCCGATCTGATCGCGCTGCCACTCGTGCCCGCATCGGCCGCCAACCTCCCCGATGGCAAGCTGCTGCTGTGGGCAGCTCGCTCGCCAACCAGCTTCAGCACGAGCAGCAGCGAGGCGTATACCTACACCTCTGTGTTCGACCCCGTTACGCGAAGCGCCAGCCCACTGGTGGTCACGGCCACCGGCCACCAGATGTTCTGCCCTGGCCTGAGCATGCTGGCCGATGGCAGCGTGCTGGTCAGCGGCGGCAGCGATGCGACGAAGACCTCGATCTACGACCCGGCGCTGGGCGGCTGGGTGACGGGTGCGCAACTCGGCATTGCACGTGCCTACCAGGCGAGCACGACCATGTCCGACGGCTCCGTGTTCACAGTCGGCGGGTCGTGGAACGGCGGGCAGGGCGGCAAGTACGGCGAGGTGTGGTCGGTCGCCACCAAGACCTGGCGCACGTTGTCCGGTGTACCGGCCAACATGCCCGATGCGAGCAATGTCTCGAACCCGCCGCTGGCCGGACCGGACGCGGCAGGGGTCTACCGGGGCGACAACCACATGTGGCTGTTCGGCACCGCCAACGGCTGGGTATTCCACGCCGGGCCTGCTGCCGCAATGCATTGGATCGACACGCGTGGCAGCGGCGCCATCCTGCAGGCCGGGCTACGCAGCGACGACCCCTACGCCATGACCGCCAGCGCCGTGATGTACGACATCGGCAAGATCCTCAAGCTCGGCGGCGCGCCCAACCACGACAGCGGCAACGCCTTCAAGACCGCCTACATCATCGACATCAGCGCGGGCGCGCCGACGGCGCCCACAGTGCGCAAGCTTTCGCCGATGGCCTATGGCCGAACCTTCGTCAACAGCGTGGTGCTGCCTAACGGCGAGGTGTTCGTGATAGGCGGACAGACGCAGCCCGTTCCGTTTTCCGACTCCTACAGTGTGCTGGCGGCCGAGCTGTGGAGCCCGGAGCTGGAGAGCTTCATCACGGTGCCGCCGATGCAGAAACCGCGCAACTACCACAGCGTGGCCCTGCTGCTGCCGGACGGACGCGTGCTGGCGGGCGGCGGCGGGCTGTGCGACTGTGCGGGCGACCACCCGGACGCGGAGATCTACACGCCACCGTACCTGCTGGCGAGCGACGGTTCGCCGGCGTCCCGCCCGGCCATTACGGCCGCGCCGGCCAGCGCCACATGGGGGAGCCAGATCGCCGTGGCGACCGACCGCGCGGCGGCCCGCTTTGCGCTGGTGCGCATGGCATCGGCCACTCACTCGGTCAACACCGATCAGCGCCGCATCCCGCTGTCATTCACGGGCACGGCAGGCAACTACCAGTTGGGCATTCCGACCGATCGCGGGACGGTGCTGCCGGGCAACTACATGCTGTTCGCACTCGACGGCAGCGGCGTGCCGAGCGTGGCGCGCACCATCAACATCCGGTAGCGGCCGGCGTGCTTCGCGAAGCCGAGGCTTTCGATGATGACGCTGGCGCTGGTGCTCGGAACCGTACTGGCCGTCGGCCCGGTGTCGTCCGAAAAGACTGAAGCCGCCGTGCCTTCCTCGGTGGCGCGTGGCGCGCGCCTGTTCGATGGCACCGAGCCACTCGCCGGCACGCTGTCCGGCCACAGCGCGCCGCTGCCGGGTGCAGCGACGCGCTGCATCCAGTGCCACGCGGGACCCGGCAAGTCCGCTGCCGCTGTCGCCGGTTTCGCGCCGCCGCTCGACCGGCGCCAATTGCGCGAAATTCTCCCGCGCCGCGGCGGCCCACCCGTCGCGTACGAGCGCGCATCCTTCTGCCGCACGCTGCGCACCGGCATCGACCCGGCCCATGTCACGCTGCCCCGAGCCATGCCGCGCTTTGATGCCGACGAAGGCCAGTGCGCTGCGTTGTGGGATTACCTGACGCAAGCCCTTGCTCGATGAACTCAATGAACTCAAGGAACCCAATGAACGCGCAGGACCCCTTCATACCCTCGCAGGTTGCATCCCGCGGGCGTCGGCGCCTGCTTGCCGCCGGTGCACTGGCGTGGCTGGGTGTGCCTCCGGCCCGCGCAAACACCAGCATCGGCCCGGTGCTGCCGGCGGTGTCGGCTCCGGCCGTGCCGCTGCGGCGCCACGACGGTGCCAAACCGATGCTCGCGGCGCAGTTGCTAGGCGCCCCATCCGCCGTTCAATTGATGTTTACCGGATGCAGCACGGTCTGCCCGATTCAGGGGGCCTTGTTTTCGACGCTGCAGGCGGCGTTGCTGTCGGAGCGCTACGCGGGGGTGCGCCTGCTCTCGCTGAGCATCGACCCGCTGTCCGACGACCCTGTTGCACTAAGCGCCTGGTTGCAGCGCTTTGGCGCAAGGCCAACGTGGACCGCGGCGGCGCCAGCCCCCGAGGCACTTGAGTCAATGCTCTCGCTGTTCACTGGAGGCGCGGCAGCGGGCGACCGCCATACAGGCCAGGTTTTTCTGTTCGATCGTCACGCCCGGCTGGTCTGGCGAACCAGCGAATTGCCGCCGACCGAAGAGGTCATGGCCGGACTACGGCAGATCGGTTAGTTTCACGCGGCTGCGGCGGGGAACGCCTCAGAGCCGCGCTGCGACCCGGGTGTCGGCGAAAACGCTGCGTCCAAGCCAGCGCCAGAGGTCGCGGGTATCGGATTCCGTGCCGATGACGCGCAGGCGCCGCTCGCGCAATGCGGCCTCGGCGTCGAGGTCGCCGGCCCAAATCTCGGTCAGCGTTCGCACGGTCGATTCGACGATCAGCGTCGGTTCGTCGCCGGGATTGTCGCGGCAGAGGTCGGCGCTGCCCTGGTCGACGACCAGCCACCAGCGCCGCTCGCCCTCGGCTGCGTCGGTGAAGCGGAAGTGGATCACGATGCAGCGTGCGCGCGGGCACTCGTCGATCCGCACGAAGCGGCGGACGTCCCACATCAGGAAGCCGGCGTCCAGCTGGTCGCGCTTGAGCCGGCTGCCGATCCAGCGCGCACCCCAATGGCCCAGCGCCATCACGATCGGGCGCAACTCCTCGCCCGCTGAGGTCAAGTGATATTCGGCCATGCTGCCGTCGCCCTGAACCCGCTTGACGACGCCCACTTCCTCCAGCTTGCGCAGGCGCTGTGCCAGCAGCGAGGCGGACATGCGCGGCACGCCGCGCCGGATGTCGTTGAAGCGCGTGCTGCCGCACAGCAGCTCGCGCACGACCAGGGGCGTCCAGCGCTCGCACAGGACCTCTGCGCCGCGCGCCACGGTACAAAACTGGCCGTAGTCGATCATGGTGCCAATTTAGTCCTTGAGGCGAGCCGAGGCCAGTACAAATTCTGGACTGGCGAACCTCAGGCCGCGCTGCCATTCTTGAGACTCCCTCACTCGATGGAGACTCATCATGACCACCGTCACAGCCCCGCCGGCATTCAACGCCGCCGCCTTCAAGACCACCACCCGCGCTCAGTGGCAGGCTGCCGCCGAGGCCTGGCATCGCTGGGGACCGTTTCTCGGCCGTTGGCTGGGCGATGCAACGGAAACGATGTTCGATCTGGCCCGCATCGGGCCCGGCAGCCGGGTGCTCGACGTCGCAGCCGGTGCGGGCGAGCAGTCGATCGGAGCCGCGCGGCGCGCGGGCGCCAGCGGCCACGTGCTCGCTACCGACATCGCGCCAGCCTTGCTCGAGCGCGCGGCCGCGGATGCTAAGGCCGCGGGACTGTCGAACCTCGAGACCCTTGAACTTGACGGTGAGGCGCTAGACACGCTTCCCGCCGGCAGCTTCGACGCGGCAATCAGCCGCGTGGGCCTGATCTACTTTCCCGACCAGCAGCGCGCGCTCGCCGGCATGCGGCGTGCCTTGCGTCCGGGCGGGCGAATCTCGGCGGTCGTCTACTCGACCCCTGAGCGCAATGCATTTTTCTCGATCCCCGTGAAGATCATTCGGGAGCGCGCGCGGCTCCCCGCGCCGCTGCCGGGACAGCCCGGGCCGTTTTCGCTCGGCGCCGAGGGCGCGCTGGAGGCCGCGTTTGCCAAGGCCGGCTTGCGCGACATCGAGGTGCGCCGGGTGCCGTCGCCGGTACGGCTGGCAAGCGCAGCCGAATGCGTGCGCTTCGAACGCGAGTCTTTCGGAGCGCTGCACCAGATGATGGTTGGGCTCGACGAGGCTGAACGCGCGAACACCTGGAATGCCATTGAAGAGGCGCTGCGGCAGTTCGAAGGCAGCGAAGGCTTCGTCGGGCCATGCGAGATGCTCGTTGGCGGCGGAAGCACGTGAGGGAGGGAGAGGGGCTCAGAGCCCCTCATTCAACGCGCAAGTTCTTGTCTTGAGAACTTGCGGTTTTTGATGTTAGGTTGACGAGCCTTACGCCTGAAGCGACGCTTCCCAGAGGGGACGCGAGATTGTGCCACGGCGAAAATGGCACACGTGGTTCACACGTTTGCGCTCGGTGGTGGCCGACCAAACTTTTGCCGTAGTCGTGGGACCGCGAGCTGTGTCGTTGGGCTGGCCGAAAGCCGCAGATGACAACGTTGCGAACAGTGCGCCGACCCATTCGTTGGGGCCAATGGGCATGCACGGTTGCTTAGCGAAGCAGCAGGAAGCCCAGAGACCCAGAGACGGGGACCCGCGTCGCCCGCGTGGGAGCACATCCCGTCGGCCCGGATAGGTCGACCTTTGCACCCACTACTTCTTCAGCTTCGAGAACTGTTGATCGGCCGCTTGTTTCCACGTCATACCGGTCGACTGAGCTTGAGCGATCTCAGCGTCCACGCGTTCATAGTTCGCCAAGAAGAACTCATAGTACGCTCGGGCTTCGCGGCGGTACTCTTGAGGCGAGAGGCCCTTGATCCGGTCTCGCTCGCGCTTGTTTGCCTCGACTCGCTTTGGATCATGATCAGTGTCATCAATGCCGAGTTCGTCGGCACCTACCAGTTCAATCCAGCTATCTAGGGCGCGCATCTTGACTGAATAGCTGCCGTTGAGGCGCCGGAAGAGCAGGGTAGCTAAGCCGATCACTGGCATCGGCAAGTCCGGATCAAAGTTGACCAGCACCGCGTCCGGATCTCTGTCGGCGTGCTTCAGAAAATTCGCATTGCCAGACATCGACCTCCAACCGACCTCGCCGATGATCTTGTCAAGTTCGGCACTGAACTCGTCAGTCGCCTTGTGCGGGTAGAGATTCATCAAAATTTTCAGGCTGCCGAACGCGAGGGTAAATGCAGAAAGCGCGTCGCGCTCTTCGATCCAGAGATCGATCGCTGTGTCAATTTGTCGCTGCGCTGCCTCGATCTTGGTAATGATGGTTGCCATTGCAGCTCCGAAAATTAAGTGATTGTCGAGGGAGGGCGAGCATCCGCTGCCGCCTATACGATTGAAGCCTCGAAGTGACGGCTCAGCGAGGCTCACCGCATCGCCTCTGCATTTGGTAGACTTAAGACGACTTTGGACGATTTTGAGGGACCGAATGGGGGGCATCTTTGAGCACTGAACCGTGGGTCACTGCCGAACAGGTCGCCCATCACCTGGGCGTGGTCAAGGATACCGTCTACCGCTGGCGGGAGCGGAAAGGCCTGCCTGCTCACAAGATTGGTCGCCTCTGGAAGTTCCAGTTATCCGAGGTAGACGAATGGGTGCGAGCGGGCGGGGCGGCCGAAGAGAACACGGGAAGCGGCACAGAGGAGATTCCATGAGCATGAACGAGGCGGATACCCGCTTTCACCTGATCGATCCCGAGCTTCGCAAAAAGGGCTACGTCAGCCGAAACCAGGTCACGCTTGAGACCATCCTCACGCCGCCCCCTGTAGAGCCGACCGGCGCCAAGGGCCGCCGTCGCAAAGGTGCCGGTCGTACTGACTATCTGCTCTGTGTCCAGGTGGGCGGCATGCCCAAGGCTCTACCAGTCGCCGTGCTTGAAGCTAAGAGGGAAAGCGAAGACCCACTCAAGGGAATGCAGCAAGCCAAAGGCTACGTCGACTGCAAGCGTTTCGACGTGAAATACGTCTTCTCGACCAACGGGCACAAATACGGTGAGTTCGACTGCGTCACAAGTCTCCAAGATGGCCCTTTTTCCTTTTCTGACTTCCCGCCTCATCCCAACCTGACGGCCCGCTATGCCAAGGACGCTGGCATTGACATGAGTCGACCTGACGCAGCCATGCTGTTTCAGACGGACAGCCCGGCTTGGTCCCTGTCCCGCTACTATCAAGACGCCGCCATCCGTGCAGCGATCGGGAAAATCTTGATCGACGGCCAGGCAGGCAAGCCGCCCCGTGTGCTGCTTACGCTCGCCACTGGCGCCGGCAAGACTGTCATCGCCACCAACTTGCTGTGGCGACTGAGCCAGGCGGGGCAACTCCCAAAGCCGGCCTTGTTCCTCTGTGACCGCGATGAGTTGCGCGAACAGGCCTACACCAAGCTAAAGGCGGCCTTTGGCGATAACGCCCGCATCGTCAGGACGGAAAAAGGCGGTAATGCCGCGCAGAACGCGCGCGTTCACGTCGCGACGTACCAGACACTTGGCCTGGATGACGAGGCAGGCTTTGCCAGCTTCCTCACCGATAACTACAGCGACGACGCGTTCAGCGTCATCATCATCGACGAGTGCCACCGCTCGGCCTGGGGCCGCTGGTCTGAAGTGCTGCGGCGCAATCCCAATGCCATCCACATCGGCTTGACCGCAACGCCACGCAAGCTGGAAGAGTCTGACAAGGCATCGCGCGAAGACAAAGAGATCACAGCGAACAATCGTCAGTACTTTGGCGAGCCGGTGTATGAATACACGCTGATCCAGGCGCAAGAGGACGGATACCTTGCCGCCTGCGAAATCGTCAAGCGCAAGGCAAGCATCGACAGTGCCACCTTCGCGAAGAAGGAAATCCTCGCAGCCGGTGTCAGGGATCTCAAGACCGGCAAGCTCCTCACCGAAGAAGATCTGACCAAGGACGGATACACCGGCAAGGACTTCGATGACGAACTGTTCATCGAGCTGCGCACACCCAAGATGTGCGCTGACTTGTTCGAGCTGCTGTGCGAAAACGGCGGACCGGAACAGAAGGTCATCATTTTCTGCACCCGCGAGATCCACGCCGACCGTGTGACCCAGCACATGAGCAACCTATACGTGCGCTGGTGCAAGGAGCGCGGGCAAACGCCGAAAGACCACTACGCCTTTAAGTGCATGGGCGGCGCCAACAACGGCGCCGACATGATCGAGCCAATGCGCGGCTCAGGCGAGCGAGCCTTCATCGCCTGTACTGTGGATCTGTTGGAGGCCGGCGTGGACATCGAACGGCTGAACGCCGTGGTCTTCTTCCGCTACCTTCAGTCGCCGATCAAGTTCTATCAGATGGTGGGGCGGGGCACACGCATCCACGAAGAGACGCAGAAGTACAAGTTCTGGCTCTACGACTACACAGACGTGACCAGCTTGTTCGGCACCGACTTCATCACCAAGCCGCCGCGCCCGGGTGGTGGCAGCAACGGCGGCGATGGCGATGACGACGGACGTGGCGGCGGCGGGGGGGAAGCCGGACCGGCGGTGGGCGAGATTGGCGGACAGCGCGTGAGCGTCACTGCGCAAGGTCGATTCATCCTCAGCCGACGTGACGGACGTGACACGCCGATCCCGGTGGATGAATACCGGCGCGAGGTGATTCAGCGCGTGATCGCCGAGGCGCACAACCTAGACGAGTTCCGCGCACTGTGGATCGAGACGCAGAAGCGCCGTAGCCTCATCGACAACCTACTGGGCGACAATTTTAGCCCCGAGGTGATTCGGGATTTCGACCAAATGATTGACTTCGACCTCTACGACTTCTTCGGCCACCATGGCTATCACGCCCGTGCCCTGAAGCGACCTGAACGCGGTGCGTCGTTCATTAGTGGCAATCAATCTTGGTTCGATGGCATGGATCCCAATGCGGCCATCGTGCTCAAAGGCCTAGGCCACCAATTCGCAGCGGGCGGCACCGATGCGCTGGAAACCCCTGCACTTTGGGAGGTGCCGGAAATTAGGTTGGCTGGCGGATTGGATGCGCTACGCGTGCTCGGCAGCCCAACCCAGGTGATGTATGAAGCCAAGGGAAGGCTGTTCGGAGTATGACGGTAGGACGGAAATTTGGCGACTGGGTCTTGTCGTATCGCAATGGCTATGGCAAGCGGCCGGCAGCGGGGGAACTAGGCCCAATCGTGTTGCGCATTGCGGACGTTTCCAGCGGCAGGATTGATCTATCGAACCCACGCCGCGGCAGTGTCTCCGCCAAAGAGGCTGAGACTTATCGGCTGCAGACAGGCGATCTCCTATTCGTGCGCGTAAACGGTGCCCGCGAGATTGTCGGCCGCTGCTGTGTCGTTGGCCCTGAGGTGCCTCCAGACACGGTGTTCAACGATCACTTGATTCGCGTTCGTCTTTCTCCCGGGGTGGACCCAGACTTCGCTAGGTTGTGTGTCAGCGTCCCATCCGCCCGAGCCCTCATTGAAGAGGCCGCTTCGACTTCGGCGGGACAATTAACAATCAGTCAGCAGGTACTTGACTCGATTGAAGTGCCTGCGATCCCAATAGCCGAGCAGCGCAAAATTGTCGCCCGTCTGAGTGCCCAACTGGTCGAGGTAGAGGCCGCGCAGCAGGCTGCAGTAGTGCAAAGCAAGGCTTTCGATGCACTCCTAGCTGCCATCTACCGGGAAGCCTTCGCGCAAGTTGTCCCGGTGGCCGTGCCACCGACTTTTGGCGAGCCGCCGCCCGGTTGGCAGTGGCACAAACTGAACGACGTGGCACGACTCGAAAGTGGCCACACTCCGAGCCGGTCACGTCCAGAATGGTGGGGCGGTGATGTTTCCTGGCTCTCCCTGACCGAAATTCGTGCTCTCGACGGGCAATGGGTCGAGAGCACGCGGCTACGAACCAACGCTTCGGGCATCGCCAATTCGGCCGCGCGAATTTTGCCGCGTGGAACGGTCTGCTACTCGCGCACGGCGTCGGTGGGCTTCGTGGCCATCATGGCCAAGCCAATGGCGACAAGCCAGGACTTTGCTAATTGGGTGTGCGGCGACGCACTCGACCCGGAGTTCTTGATGCACGCGTTGATCCGGGTACGTAAGCAACTCCGCGAACTGGCCAGCGGCGCCACCCACAAGACGATCTACATGCCGACGCTGGAGTCCTTCCACATCTGCGCCCCCGATCCCGACATCCAGCGAAGTATCGTGCTTGCGCTCAACCGGCGCTTGACCGAGACGACAGCCTTGCAGTCGGCGCTGGATGCACAACAGACAGAATTGGCGACTCTGCCCCGACGTCTGCTCTCTCAAGCCTTCGAGAATTGAACATGGCCCGACCTAAGAAGACCAACGAAGGCCCCAAGGCCATTGCCACAACCCAATCTCTTTCTGCCTTCGTCAAGAGCATTTGCGACGTGATGCGCCGCTCGAACTGCGCGAGTGCGCTGCAGTATGTGCCGGAACTGACCTGGATCCTGTTCCTGCGCATCTTGGACGCGCAGGAGGTGCGCAACCAAGAGAAAGCCGAAGCGGTAGGGGCGAGCTTCACGCCTGCGCTGCGCTCACCCTTCCGCTGGCAGGACTGGGCTGCGCCTCCACCCAAGAATGAATCCGATAAGCCTGGGCACCCGAGAACGCCCGAAGGGAAGCCCTTCGGCTGGAAGCGACAGGAACTGTTCGCATCCGGCGACGGCAGGCTGTTCGACTTCATCAACAAGGAGCTCCTGCCCCACTTGCACAGCTTGGACGTGGACCCACGCACCAGCCTGCCGATGCCAGGCGCGACGCCCAAGCAGCGAATTATCGGCCGCACGATGACAGCGGTGGAGCGCGTGCGAGTGGATTCCGAGACCAACCTGCGCGACATTCTTGACAAGGTCCACGAGATCAGCATCGACCACATCGATGACAAGCACTTCTTCACTCTATCGCAGGTGTATGAGGATTTGCTGTTGAAGATGGGTGAGAAGAACTCCGACGGCGGCCAGTTCTTTACTCCACGCGAAGTGATTCGCGCGATGGTGCACACGATAGACCCAGATCTCGGGCAAACGGTGTACGACCCCTGCTGCGGCACCGGCGGCTTCCTGGCCGTAGCTTACGAGCACATCGCCCGCAAGCTCGGTGCTCAGGCACGCAGCACCGACATCGACTTGCTCAAGCACGACACTTTCTTTGGCCGCGAGAAGGAGAACCTGGTGTTTCCCATCGCGCTGGCCAACCTGGTGCTGCACGGAATCGACCAGCCCAATCTGTGGCACGGCAATTCGCTGACACGCCGCGCGACTTATGGCGCGTTGTTTGACAAGGCGCCCAAGCAATTCGACGTGATCCTGACCAACCCGCCTTTCGGCGGCAAGGAGGGCAAGGACGCGCAGAAGAACTTCGCCTTCGAGACCAGCGCCACGCAGGTGCTCTTTGTGCAGGACATCCTCGCCGAGTTGGCACCAGGCGGAACCTGTGCCATCGTGCTGGACGAGGGCTTACTGTTTCGCACCAACGAGAGCGCCTTCGTCGAGACCAAGCGCAAGCTGGTGGACGAGTGCGACGTGTGGGCCATCCTCAGTCTGCCAGGCGGCGTGTTCTCCGCAGCCGGTGCGGGCGTCAAGACCAACCTGCTGTTCTTCACCAAAGGGCGGAAGACCGAGCGCATTTGGTACTACGACCTGTCGCAAGTGAAGGTGGGCAAGAAAACGCCCTTTACGCTCGCGCACTTCGGCTTCTCAACTAGTGGCGACGCCTTACCCGATTCGGCACTCCCAGCCATTTTGACCGCCGGCTGGCATTCGGACGAAGCCAACGCTGGCAAGCTGTTTCCAAGCTATGCACGCATGTTGGCGCAGCGTGGATCGCCTGGTGGGAATAGCCGTTATTCATGGACAGTCGACTTTGCACAGCGACGCACCAAGGCACGGTCGGAAATGCAGCCATTGAAGGACCGTGCGTCGTCCCTCAAGGACGAGGTGATTGATCTAAAGGAAGGGCTAAAGCGTCTAAAGAAGGAGAAAGCGCCCGAAGCGAAGGTTGAGGCGATCGAGGCCCAGATTCGCGAAAGGGACAAGGCCGCACGCGATCTGGAAGCGCAGGCAGCCGCCATTGACGCGGCTGTGTTTGACTTGAGGGCGGTCAATCCCAACGCAGTGTCACAGGTTGACGAACGCACGCCTGAGCAAGTGATTAAGAACATCCAGGACCAGGGCCGACTCGTTGCCGAAGCGCTGGCGAGGTTGAATTCGCTGATGCAGAGCAAGGCCAACGAGGAGAAGGCTGCGTGACCTACAACCCGACGCGTGCGCTCGAATTACTTCGCATCGGCTCGGGTCGTGCAGATGCCGTATTCCGCGAGGGCCAGGAGGATGCGATCCGCCACATCGTGGACGGCAAGGGTCGGCTGCTGGTTGTGCAGAAGACTGGCTGGGGCAAAAGCTTCGTCTACTTCATCGCCACCAAATTATTGCGTGAAGAAGGTGCTGGGCCTGCATTGTTGATCTCACCGCTGCTAGCATTGATGCGAAACCAGATCGCAGCGGCGGAGCGCATGGGTGTCCACGCTGACACCATCAACTCCGACAACTTGGCCGACTGGACTGTCGTCGAAGGCAGGTTGAACCGCAACGAGACCGACATCCTGCTGATTTCGCCGGAGCGCCTCGCCAACGAGCGGTTTGCCACCCAGGTCTTGGCGCCGATCGCGGGCCACATCCCGTTGCTCGTGATCGATGAGGCCCACTGCATCTCCGACTGGGGGCATGACTTCCGGCCGCACTATCGTTTGCTTGAACGTATCGTCAGAACGCTGCCCCCCACCTTGCGACTGTTGGCGACCACCGCAACCGCAAACAACCGTGTGATGGAAGACCTTTGCGCTGTCCTCGGACCCAAGTTGGAATTGTCGCGGGGCGACCTCAACCGAACCTCACTGTCGCTGCAGACCATCCGCCTGCCGAGCCAAGCTGAGCGACTGGCGTGGATTGCTGAGCAACTGACCACGCTTCAAGGTCACGGCATTATCTATACGCTGACAGTGCGAGACTCCTACCAGGTGGCTGATTGGCTAAAGTCGCGGGGATTCCATGTTGAGGCCTATACGGGCGAAACTGGCGGCGGTCGCGAAGAGCTGGAGCAGGCCCTGCTGCAGAACAAGGTGAAGGCGCTCGTCGCCACTACAGCCCTGGGTATGGGATACGACAAGCCGGACTTGGCGTTCGTCATTCACTACCAGATGCCAGGCTCCGTGGTCGCTTACTACCAGCAGGTGGGTCGTGCAGGTCGCGCGTTGGATGCGGCCTACGGCATTTTGCTGAGTGGCAATGAGGAGGCGAGCATTGCTGACTGGTTCATCAGCAGCGCCTTTCCCACTCGCGACGAAGCTGCTGCTGTCCTGAATGCCTTGGAAGCTGAACCGCACGGCCTGAGCGTTCCAGAACTTCTTGGTCTGGTCAACATCAGCAAGGGCCGGATCGAGAAGACGATCGCGTTGCTCTCACTTGAATCGCCGGCCCCCATTGCCAGACAGGGCGCAAAGTGGCAACTCACCGCAGCAACCCTCAGCGACGGGTTCTGGCAACGAGCAGAGCGGCTCACGGCTGTTCGCCGAGCCGAAGTTGAGCAGATGCGGAAATACGTCGAGCTTCCCTATGGCGAGCACATGGGCTTCCTCATCCGAGCGCTCGACGGCGACGACGCTGCAGTAAGCTCGCCCGCTCTTCCGCCTTTACCGACCACCGTGAACGATGAACTCGTGCGGGAAGCGGTCGAATTTCTTCGTCGAACCCACTTGCCAATAGCGCCCCGCAAGATGTGGCCTGCGGGTGGAATGCCGCAGTACGGTGTGAAGGGCAACATAGCAGCCGGCGCCCAAGCGCAGCCCGGTCGTACGCTTTGCATCTGGGGTGATGCTGGTTGGGGCAACCTGGTACGCAGAGGCAAGTACCGAGACAAGCGTTTCGCCGACGATTTGGTTGGGGCCTGTGTGCAGATGTTCGGCGAGTGGGCGCCGAATCCCGCACCCACCTGGGTAACCTGCGTTCCTTCATTGCGCCATCCCGACCTGGTACCGGACTTTGCAAAGCGCTTGGCAGCAGCCCTGGGCCTGCCGTTCCACGCGGTGATCGTCAAGACCGACGATCGTCCGGAACAAAAGACGATGGCCAATAGCACCCAACAGGCACGCAACATTGATGGCTCACTTACCCTGAACGGTGAGCCAGTTCCCCGTGGCCCAGTGCTGCTCATCGACGACATGGTGGATTCGCGATGGACATTAGCCGTGTCGGCATGGCTATTAAGAAGCGCCGGCAGCGGTGAAGTCTGGCCCATGGCCCTCTCCGAAACAGGACACGATCAGTGAACCCCGTCCTCTCCCCGAATGGTCAGGCTATTCTTCTGCTGACAGCACCGTTGATCGCGGGGCACGGCAAATCTTCGCCAGACCTCCTGTCCCCTGGCGAATACAAGCGTCTTGCTCAGCATCTTCGCGAGCTGAAGCATCAACCGGCCGATCTGTTGTCGCCGGCCGCTGACAACCTTCTTAAAAAGTGCCAGCCCATCGTCGACGCAAATCGGCTGCAGCGATTGCTGGGGCGAGGATTCCTGCTGAGCCAGGTGGTCGAACGCTGGCAAGCGCGAGCCATCTGGGTTGTGAGTCGCGCCGACCCCAACTATCCCCGTCGTCTGAAGCTCAAACTTCGTGAAGATTCCCCCGCCGTTCTCTATGGCTGTGGTGACATGGCCCTCCTGGAAACGGGCGGCTTAGCCGTCGTCGGTTCGCGCCATGTCGACGATGCATTGATCGAGTACACGATGGGCGTTGGTCGGCTGGCGGCTCGCGCAGGTCGCACCATCGTCTCGGGAGGGGCGAAGGGTATTGACCAGTCGGCCATGCGTGGCGCACTAGAAGCCGGTGGGACGGTTACCGGCGTGCTGGCCGACAATCTGGAGAAGACCGCGATGAACCGCGAGAACCGCAACCTGCTGCTCGACGGCCAGCTGGTGCTAATCTCGCCATACGATCCCAGCGCAGGTTTCAACGTCGGGAACGCCATGCAGCGCAACAAGCTGATCTATGCGCTTGCCGATGCATCGCTGGTGGTCAGTTCCGACTTCAGCAAGGGAGGCACGTGGGCGGGCGCAACGGAACAGCTGGAGAAGCTTCGATTCGTGCCGGTGTTCGTAAGGGCGCCCAGCGGAGGTTCCGAAGGGCTTGAGGCATTACAGAGAAGGGGTGCTCGGCCTTGGCCAAATCCTGGAGATGTGGAAGCTCTCGCGGCGGTATTCGACGTGGCCAAGTCCGTTTCTCCGCCGAGTGATCAAGCAGGCCTGCCACTTCATGAACTCGAGGATCCAATCGAGGTGCCCCTGGAAGCAGAAAGCACCGCAGAGTCGCTCGCCAGTTCAGTTGCGACGTGCGAACCTTCCCCGTCCGATCACCGCGATGTCAGACATGAACCCATCGCCGAAACGATCGGCGCCGTGCCGGCGCCCGAACAAACGAAGACTCCCGAGCCCACGAATGACATTCGCTCGCAGCCGCAGCCGACCCCGGCTGAAGTTGTGTTCGCCGCCGTACGCGACTCAGCGCGAAAGATTCTGATCGTACCGACCAGGGACGCTGACTTCGCTGAGGCGTTGGGTGTCTCCAGTGCTCAAGCAAAGGTCTGGTTGAAGCGGTTGCTAGAAGAAGGTGTGATCGAGAAGCAGCGCAAGCCGCCGGGGTACATTGTTAAGCAGTCGAACTTGTTTTAGTAAGAGTCACTGCGCGTATCTGTAGTGCGCACGACCAACTGGTAAACAGCTGCCGGGGCTGCTTCCGTTGACTGCGCGGACGATCCTCCACCAAGGTCGATTGAGGAATTGAGGCTGGCGCTGAGGCATGCAGTTGTCCTCCATTCAGTACTCGTGCAAGCACCTTCGTAGCCGCCTAAACTTGTGCGCGAGGACTTGCTGCGAAGCGATCCGATTGGCTTGATGTGCTGCCTCGCATGGCGCTTACTGGCGCGGCCTGGCGGCTTCAGTGCTCAACCGGATGGCAGTAGCTGCGTCCTCGACCGCAGCGGTCAACTTTTTCAACTGTGCGACTTGAAGATCCTCTGCTGCCAAGTGCTTGTTGAACGGCGCAATGTCGATGAACGTTCTCTCGATGACCTCGCGTTGCTCAAAGCTGTACTTGGCCTCGATCATGAATTTCAGTGGGCATAGGTCCGGGCGACTGAAAATCTTGTGACCGACTCCGAGCATCATGTCGATCTCCGCGCGTGGCGCCAGTGAATCGATGCGCTCACTGAACACGGCGTAGTTGCGCAGGTTGCCTGCCTCGCCGTCCTCCCCGTTGAAGTAGAAGTTGTGGTCGAGCGTGAGCTTGAGATTTCGAGCGGCGCCGTTACCCACGTTGCGGACACTGAGCATGAGGACCGGTTGGCCGGGCTTCGGCCATACGGCGATTTCGATCTGCGGCGCCCGGTTGCGGCCGGCCTCAGCGCGTGCGTCGTCCAGCGCCTGCTGCGAGGTCTTGAGCATCCGGTGGGTGGCCCACCAGACTCCCACTGAAGTGATCGACGCAAGGATTGTTCCCCCGGCGGCGAGTGCAGTGGAGAACGCCGAGATCATGTTCCAGTCGGTGGTGGGATCAGCCATGTGATTAGCCTGGAGGGACGCAGTTGCGATGTGGGGCATTGTGCTGTCCGGGCGCTACCGCGGACCGTGCGCAATCCAATAGGTCATCGCGACAGCTCAGCCGACACGGCCGTCGGTGTCGGCCCAGCGGCTTAAAAAACATTCCAGAAATCCGTGAGGCATGCTGTGGCCGCCCGCAACGCCCGTTTCCCCCCGTGGGGGGCGGGGCACCTTTGCAGCATGACTGCGTCGTGAAGGGACCACTGGCTCAACAATTCGACGCCGTATCGCAAGTCCGTCAGAAGGCGAACATGGTGCCCCGGCCGGGCATAAAGTCCAGGGTGCCATCGTTCCGAGTCGTGAGCACGTACCGCGTGCTGTCCTTGAATGAGTGACCTGTTGCCTTGTCGCGATAGAACCCACTGGTCGCTTGTGAGTCGTACTGGACGTAGTCGTCGCTCATCACGACGAGCCTGGGCTTGCAGCCGTAGACCCTGAAGAGGTCGGGGCAGATACCACTCTCCCTGCCGTGATGAGGGGCAACGAGCACATCAACGCCGGGCACGAGCTGACTTATGGGCGCGTAAGTCCCAAGGAGGTGGTTGAAGCCACTACATTCGATGTCGCCGGTGAACAGAAACCTCCAACCGTCGAGCGTCATGCTCGTGACGACACTCAAATTGTTTTCATCGTCGAACGTAGTGGGATACCTGTTCCATGCGCAATGCAGATCCACGTCCGGAAGCCACGGCAGTTGCGCCGGCATGCCGCGCCGACCAAGCTCTCTCACGATAGCGTCGATCCCGTTTCCCATTCCGTGCTGCGCTTTTAGTTGGCGAATTGCCCACGGCGGCACGCTGGGGTTGCTAAAGATGGAGGAGACCGTGATCCCGTTGCTCAGCAGGTTTGGGAAACCTGACACATGGTCTTCATCCAAGTTGGAGATGATGAGTAGGTCAATGAGGGTGATGCCTTGCGCCCGCAAGTAGTCGCCGGGAAACCATCGACCTCGGTCGTTCGACTTGTGACCGCAGTCGATCATTGTTTGCCACTTGAGACCTGAATCGGTGGTACTCGTGAGCAACGCACAGCTCCCATGCTGCACGTCGAAGATGCGGAGGTGATGCGATGTCATGGCGCCTTCGCTTTCGGCTCTTCGGCATACGCGAACGAGGCGAACAGCTCGACGCTGTAGTGCCGCAGGAACTTCAGGTAGCGAAAGAACAACGCGACGCCGCCGGCACCGGCCGCTCGTGCCCAAACAAGCTGCGCTTGTGTCCCGTCCTGCTGAAGGTGCGCCCACCAAAGGATGCACCCGTCGATGAGCAACACCATCGCCACGTTGCGGCAGAACGAGTACTGATTCAAGAAGTCAGACACCCGAGCCATCGTCCGCTCGTTGGAGCGAGCTTTGGCGAACACCAGCCAGAACAAAGCTTCACCGGGTCGTGCCACACCAACTTGCGAAGCTTTTGTGAGCACTGCTTGTTGAGTCTCGGCGGGCAGTGCGCTGTAGTAAGACCGCATGAGCCTTTGAAGCCACTTCGGGGCTTTGCTGGCACCGAACAACGAGGCACTCGGCCATCCGAGCACTCGATGAACCACCATGCGCTCAAGAACCACCGATGACACGCCCGCGACGATGTGCCCAAGCACGTATGCAACCGATACCGCAAGGATGCCCTCGACAATGGTCCAGTTCTCTCGTCTTAACAGACCGGAGTGCGCCGCGCTGTCAACTGCGCACAGCAGGAGGAAGCCCGAAGCCAAGTAGCCCCAGAAATCGAACTTCGTGAAGGGCAACTTGTCCATAGGTTCCTTTTTCCTCCAAGTTTACGGCCCCGCTACTTTTGCGGGTCTGAGTCCAGAAGGAGCCATTCGGCACTTGCTGTGCAGCCGGGGTGTACCCCGCATGCACACGCATCGGGTGAGCTTCCTGTCAGTTCAGATGAAGTGCGAAATAATTCACTTGAACATAAGTGCTTGGCCATCTAAACTTCATCTGAACATTTTCTGTATGTCAGCATGCCCACCATTGCCTATCTACGTGTCAGCACCGAAGACCAGAATGAGGCTCGCCAACGGGAGGCCATCTCGCAAGCGGTGACGATCGAGGAGGAGCATCACTGGTTCATCGACAAGGCGAGCGGCAAGAACACCGACCGGCCTGCCTTCGAGGCCCTGATGAAGTTCTTGCGACGCGGCGACCAACTCGTGGTCCACAGCACCGACCGGCTTGCCCGTTCCCTTGTTGACCTGGAGCGCGTCGTCTCCTCTTTGACCGACCGTGGCGTCTCCGTGCGCTTTCTGAAGGAGGGGCAGGTCTACACGGGCGACGATGCGCCCACGGCCGTCTTGATGCGTCAGATGATGGCTGCGTTCGCGCAGTTCGAGCGGTCCATGATCCGCGAGCGCCAGCGGGAAGGCATCGCACTGGCGAAGGCCGCCGGTAGATACAAGGGCAGCCAGCCGAAGCTCTCCGATGAGCAGGTCATCGAGTTGCGCCGGCTAGTCGCCGAGGGCGTACCGAAGGCCCGTGTGGCTGGGAAGCTCGGCGTGTCCCGGGGCAGCGTGTATGCCTACCTTGGCCGTCCTGAGGGCGCTGGTGCCCATTCGGGCTGATCGACATGCAGCATCCCCTTATGCTCGCCGCGGTTGCAGCCTTCGGCTTGCTTGCGACTCCGGTCTACGCCCGTAGGCGAGGCGGAGGCGGAGGCCATGGCGAGGACCCAGCGCCGTGGCTGCCAGAGCTGATGGCATGGATCGTTCTGGGGTTCATTGCGCTTGCCATCGTTGGCGCCTTGTGGCGCTACTTCACACGGCCCTCGTCCGCAGACTTGGCGCGTGCTCGGAGCGAGCAACGCCTTTCGAGGCGCCATGAGAAGGATGCGCGGCGAACACGGCACTGAGGGCGAGGTGCGGCGAATTCCAGTGAGTCCCCCCAGTTCCGCGCAATGCTTCCTGCTCGACCATGCCTTGTCCCGAATTTTCAGACCCTCTCGCGTGCCGCTGAGGCCCAGTGGTTCCTGTAGAACAGACATAAGACCCATGACCAGACCCGACCGCATCACGACTCCTGAAATCATCACCGAGTGGCTCGACGAGAAGGTCACAGCGCATGTTTGGGCGAGCGTGCTGGAAGAGCGCGTCGTCTCTCATGAGTGGCGCCGGCAACTTGGGGGCAGGACGATGAGCGCCGCCTTGACCGTAGCCGTTGCCCCGGCCGACAACTTCTCGATCGCAGTCCGCGCAGGTGGTACTGACAGCGAGTACGTTGCTGCCGCCAAAAACGGCGTGATTACCACGCTCATGTCTCAAGCCCATGTGGCCGTTCTGGCCTGCTCTATCGAGCTTTCCGGCTTCCGCGACCAAGGTCAGGACTCCTCGTACGCCGCGTTCTTCATGGTTGCGAAGGAGGCCACCGAACGGCTGCTCGGCGTCCATGCCGATTTCGCGCACAACATCGCGTGGAGCGGGCGGCAAGGAGAGATGACAGCCCCATGATCAGACCCGAGTCCCACCGGCCCCACCCAAGCCTCCAAGCCACCCGGAGGCGCTTGCGGGCACCGGGTGACCCATGCCGAACTTGCGCAGTACCTCTATGACATCTTTCACGAGAACGCGACGCTGACCAACGGCGATGTCGTTGATTTAGACGTGGAAGCCCCGAAGATGCCGCCCAGCCGCCCAGATCCGTTATGAACAAGACAGAGAACCTCCGGCTCCACCCGGACCCCCGGTGCAACCGCTTCAGCCCCGACGCCCTCCCGACGCATCGCCAATGTCCTGATTGCCCTCCGGGGGCAAACGTGCACCCCTTGGACGCCCAGCACTTTTACGAGCGCCGGACGCGCTTTCCGTGGAACCTGAGCCGCTTCACCAGTCGCTGCCGTGAGCACCACCGGCAGATGACTTCGGCCGTTTACGCGGCCAATGCAGACGCCAGGAACGCGCAGCGATCCGAGAGGCGCCGTGTCGTCCGGGCGAACAAGAAGCAGGCGGCCATCTTCTACACGCCCGAGCAAGTCGCCATCCGTCAGCGACGAGAGGCTGAGCAGCGCGAGCGCAAGGAACGACTGGCGCTATACAAGCGACGGAGTGTCAGGGCGCGTGGCGGCTACGACCCCAGCAGGGATGGGATCAAGCTGCTGATCAAGTCACGGATGCAGGATGCCATGAAGAGGCGCCTGCAGACGAAAAGCCAACGAGCCACATGCGTCACTAGAGACCACGCCTTAGGTGATGAACCTTCGCTCTCGAAGGTTGACGCGATTAAAAATCTAGAGAGGCTGAGGGAATTGCATCGATCTCAAGGAAAGGCACAGGAGGAAAAGGGATGACATCTGTCTCCGCCATGCGGGACGCAGCCAGTGTGTGGGAAGAAGTCTTTGGAGCTTGGACCCAAGGGGCCTCAACAAACCTCTCGCTGTTCGACGAGGATCTGTTCACGACCGTCCGGTTGCACGATCCAAAGTACCCAACCGGGAGGAGCCGCGCTCTTATTTGGTGGCCTGCCGCAGAGGTGACCTCTCGGGCCGCCGAGGAGCAGCGGTTTCTGAACGAGTACCCCGGCCTCCCCGGGTTGGAATCGAAACGACATGAACCCCGTGGTGCATCGGTCACCTTGAACCACCTATGGCGGCACCGGAACAACATCCAGGCTACTTCAGCAGTTCTGTGTTGCGCGTCGCTTTTTCTCCCTCTCTTCTCCCGATCCAAAAGGGACCCATGGGTCCGAAGTCGTGGCTCACACGACACCCTTTTCAGCGCCTACCAAGCTGCGGCATCACAGTGGTGGCAGCCTGGCACCGGCTTACCTTGGCATGCATCGTCTGCAACTGCATTGCCAGATTTCGACTACGAGTTCAAAGCCGCTGATGGGATTGCGCCACTCGCCGAAGATCTTGCAAGCGAGCACGTGGCGCTGCTAAAGACTTGGCGGCCGGTGGTGATCGAATACGTGGAGACTGCGCTGACGTCCATCGTTGGCAAAACGGCGCACGATCCTGTCCCGCAGTGAAAGGGGAGATCTAGCAAAGGTCAACTGCCCCCTTCTCTAGGGCGAACGTTCGGCACCGCAGGCGGGTGGCATCGGCGCATGCGGTTATGAAAGCGCGGCCACTGACCTTTCGGGCGCCGGGACAGCGACCCTGGCCAGCCCCTCTCGGTTCAGCAGTTGTTCAAAGCACATACTGCCGATCCCGATCAGGAGGTATTCGAGGAAGGTGAGCCTTGTTGGCCCGAGGTCCCTCCAGACGCCGTCGTCGTTGCGGTCCCATGCCTTGGTCCAGAAGAACACGGGTTCACGGAGGACGGGAGTTTCCGAGGGAACTTCCGCGAACATGGCCTTGGCCCACGCGTCGTATTTCTTGGTTCGCCTCTCCTCGGGGTGCCCATGAAGAACGCACGCGCTCAGGTCCCCCATGTGATAGGCGTAGTTGTCACCCCATCGGGCGAACTTCGAGGTGTCCTTCTTGAGGCGCTGGATGTTGGCCGACAAGCCGCCACCTCTCCCCACAGTTTCGGTCTTGCCGATGTATAACGGCACAAAGGTGCCGTCGCGCTTCACGCCCGCCATGTAGATTAGACCGTCCAGTCGCCGCACTGATGACGACCAGTCGTCTGTGAGCTTCTCGACCTCTCGACGAATCAGTTCGTTCATCTCCTCGGAGCGCTGGAGGACTTGGCGCTGCGCTAGCTTCCCTACGCCCCTGTGCTTGACCATGTTTCCACCCTCCACTGCGAAGAGGGGCACGGCGTCTTCCAGCACGCGGCAACGCATGATGAAGTCCTTCCAGATGCGGAGTGCGGGCATCGGCATCCCTAGAGGCGGAGTGAGCTGGTAGTCATGACCTACATTGTCCAACCCTCCGAGCCATAGTTCGAGCCAACCAGCTGGTTACGCCATCGAGCAAAGCCCAAGCCGTTCGGCGCGTTGCGCCTGAGTCTGAGAGTAGACGACCACCATGAATTGCAGCCGCAGTCGCCTTCATGGTGGTGCCAAGGACCTGAACGGCAAGCCGCGCAGCGGCGCGTCCTGAGGTCCTGAGGGCGACATTGTTGATGGCTCCCGCCATCGTCGCACCAAGGAAAGCCAAGACCCCGACCGATTCCCGCAGAGCCCCGTAGTCCCGAGGTCCTCGGCGGCAACCACCAGATTTAAGGTGGGTCGGCTATAGAACATGTTTCGGCCTTCCGCTGAACCCCTGTATCGAGTTTCGGAACCCTGGACCCACTCAAAGTCTGCTACGTTCCGCCACCGTGGGCGGTACTCCTCAACGCATAACCCAGCTTCGGCCTTCTTGTCGGCGCGGTGCGGCCGGGTCGGCAGCGGTCATCCGAAGGGCTTCCTTCCAGACATCGACGCTGAACCTGTCCGATCCGAGGGCGATCTTCAGAGCCCTGGTCGAGATTGGTGCGGGGTCGTCCAGCTTGCCGAGGAACTCAGCGATCTCGGTGAAGCACTGCTGGGTCTTCGTGGGGGCGGAAACGCCTGCGGGGTGCCACGGACGCCACTGCATTCCGACGGTGTCCTCCGCCAGGAAGTCCCGGAAAGTCGAGCGAGGGTCCATGAAGAGCCACACCGACATCGGGGGCGCTTGGTTCCGTTCGATGATGCGACGCATCCGTCCTCGATTCATCGCCTGCACAAGCTCGGCGGCGACCTTGGACGATTGGGTCTCCTCGAATTCCTCGGAGGTCGCGGTGTACCGGATGTCGTCGATCTCACCAGCCATCGCCGCACGCAGGTCGTCTTCACGTCGGAATGGGACTCCAAGGATCAGGACGCTGGAGACGTGGCTCCACTTGTTGGAAGACTTGTGCTTGCCCCATGTTGTCATTGAGACGCGAGGCGCGGCCTTCATAGATCCGTCCAGTTGCTCAACCTCGATGACCTCATCAGGTTTGCAGCCGCCGGCCTCAAGCGCACGGCGAAACGCCGCCTCGAAGTCCACGGCGTCCCTTCCGTCCCGTGACCTGTGCTTGTGGCAGACGATCAGGTGATGGGCGTTCATCGCGCCCGAGACGACCTCGACAGCAGCTTTCGCGAACAGCTTTGGCCCGCCTTCGCGCATGTCGGCTTGGAGCTGGCTGCGCCCGGCGCCCTTGGCCGCAAGGTGCACGATGACGTTGTCGTATCGCTTTAGTCCACTGGGGAGCGGAAGGATGTGGATGCCGGAGTTCAACTGCGACAGGCGGTCGATGGTCACGGAGCCGTCCATGATCAGCAGGTTCTTCAGGTCGCGAGGTATCTGCCTTTTGTACCGAATCACTGCTTCAGTCGCTCGCTCGCCAGCGCCGTGCTGGAGAATCCGAATCTCATTCGCGGCCATGCGGAGAAAGTCAGCAAGCCTGGCGACCTCTGAACTCACATCAACCCCGCGACCCTTGAAGGTCTGGGCGAACGTCACAAGCTCGACTTCAACGGCCTCCAGGTCATGACCGCCGAGCGTGAGGGCCTGGGCCTCGGCACCCGCCTTCTGCGCGGCGACCTCGGCACCCATCGTGGACATGGCGTAGTCCAAAAATCGGACCGCCTTGCCATTTGGGTTGGCTTCCCGCAGTAGCACGTTGACGGCGCCGTGAGCGCTCTGGAGCGCGGGCCATGAAACAGACGTGGCACTCGCCAGGACGCACGCCTCGTCCCAGAGCGTCAGGCTCCTGGGGCGTTCGTTGAACATTCGGAAGGCGCCTGTGTCATCGCCCCGTAGACGTGCTTGGGTCATCAGGACCACGGGTTTCGAGACGGCCTCTGGGTCGTCGGGGAGAACCACGTAATTCGGCTTCTGGCTTTCGGGGTCGAGGTTGTCCGGATCGTGCCGATAGGAGTGCGACAGGCCGAGCTTGTCGGCGTCAACACCAAGCATTCGCAGTTCCCTGTACATGTCGATCAGGGCCTCCACGGTCGCGCAGCAGACGGCAACGGATGCCGTCTCGCCGAGCAAATCGTAGACGTCCAGTGCGCGAATGATGGCCGCAAGGGTCGTTGTCTTGCCCGTACCGGGCGCGAGATTCACCGCGACCCTGGGATGCTCGGCGTCTCCCCGGACCATTGAAAGGGCCGTCGCGATGACAAGCTCATGCGCCCGGGCGAGATCGTGCGATGGCACATTGCCGCCCCGATTCGGGGCGCAAAGCATCGACCATAGGTATTGGAAGGCGCAGTCGCACACGGCTTTGAAGAACGCCGGGTTGTCCAAGGTCCTTGGCTCGACGTCCGGAGGCTGCGGCCGATAGTCATAGCCGACCACGACTGAAGGGGCGGTGTGTTCGGTCGTGATGCTCATTGCTCGACAGTAGAAGGGCGGTCGTACGGGTCCGGCAGGAAATCGGATCCGCGAGGGTGTTGTGGCGGCGCAAGCTGGCCGCAGGGCGAAGGGGTAGCCTTAAAACCGAGGTCCGACCAGTCCAAGCGGGCGACAGCATCGACCAGGGTAGGCATGTCGGTGTGGGTGTACCTTGAACTCACGTGGCCGTCCTCATGGCCGATCACGCGATGCACAATGGTCGCGTTCACGCCACCGGCGGCGAGCGCGGAACTGACGTTGTGTCGGCAGGAATGGGCCGAGAAGCGTGCGTCGGTCGCGATTCCAGCATCTCTACGAATTTGCAGGAAGTAGCGTCCCGCCAACTCGCTCGGACGCTTCTTGCCCAGTTGAATGAACTTGGGAAACAAAAAGCGCTCGCCAGCGGCCACCATTGCCTCAATGTGCGCCTGCAGACCCAGAGCCAACAGTTGCGACGCAACCGGAATGACGCGCAGCCCAGCGGTGGTTTTGACCGTCCGAAGCTCGTGGCCGGCCTTGACGATCTGATGAATCTCAATTGCGTAGACGCCATCGATCTCGCGGATGTCGGATAGCTCCAACTGTGCGATCTCGCCGATCCGGCATCCGGTGTACATCAGCAGCGGCAGCAGCCAGCGGCCCTGGTCATCCCGGGTGTTGCTGACGGCCACCAGAGCCTTGAGCTGTTCCCGCCGCCAAGGGAGCCGCTTGGTCGAGTCTGACGTGTCCACCTTGACTCCGTGCCAGGGATTGAGCTTGAGCTTGCCGCTGTCCACGGCCAGATTGATCAGCGCGACCAAGGGCGACAGCAGATTGCGGATGCTGCGGCCCTTCAGTCCTCGAGCGACCAGGGCCGCGCGGTACTTCGCAGCATGACCTCGGTCCAGATCGGCGATGGCCACGGCGCCGCAAACCTCCGTAAAGGTCGCGATTGCCCGCTGGGTGATCTTGGTGGCGGCCAGGGTTCGCTTCTGGGCGCCAAGCCAGTCGGCCAGCAGGGTCGCCCAGTCCAGGCCAGCGCCGGGGGACTTGGCGACGGTCACGGCGGCTACGGCGGTCATTGCTGCCACGGGCGCGGCAGGCGTCTCGATGATCTCGCCTGCGGCGCGTGCGGCCAGGTCCTTGAACAGCTTGACGACTGCCTGCGAGAATCGAATGAAGTGCGTCGGCTCGGTGTCCCAATCGATCGGCGGCAGGCCAGTGTCCTTCGTGATCTGGATCAAGATGAGGATGAACGGGTCCAACTCGCCAGCAGCGAGGAACCATTGCAGCGCTTGGGCGTGCCCCGCGATGTTGGCGTGGACGCGTTCGGCGGTCTCGAACATGTCGCCACCACTCTCAACCACGCGCAATTCATCCGGCAGAAACGGCAGGTGCTCCAGCGGCTTGCCGGCCATCCGATTGATGTCGTCGGCCTCCAGGTATTCGGCTCGCATCTTCCCCACCAGCATGTCAACGATGGCGCCGGTAGCGGCGATGGCAGGCTGCGGGCGGCGGCGCTCGCGCTCTGCGGCCCATTGGGTCTCAAGGTCCGCGCGGATCGCCAGGGCCTTGATGCGGGCGACGGCTTCGTCACGCGTCCCAAGAGTTGCCCGGAAGGCGTAGCGGTCTTCGGGGCCGCTTCGCAGGTCGGTCGGTTTCACGACCGTGAGATAGAACGCTTGACGGCGTCGCGAAAGGCCGGGGAATGGCCGTGGTGCAGAGGACATTTCAGGTGCTCCAGTACGTTGTGGTTCACACGTCTGGTTCGCATCGGTTCACGCTGTGGCCCGCGACAGCCTTGGAGATTCGCGTTTTCAGAGGAGAAAACGGAATTCTAAAAGAGGTTGACGAGCCTTACCCCTGGCACTGACTACGCAGTTAGGGCTGCTTGGTTCCCCACCTGACCCGGTTGGCCACTTCACCATGCAGGGAGGCCCGTCAGCACGCATTGTAACCCGGCGGCCCGGCAAAGCCGGGTGACCGGTGTCCCTCGAGAAGACGGGTCTTTTTTGATTTGCGGGATGGGGCCGAGGACCGGCTCGGCCCCTTTTAGAATGCCCCCAATGTCTTATCTCGTGCTCGCTCGCAAGTTCCGTCCGAAAACCTTCGGTGAGATGGTCGGCCAGGGGCACGTGGTGCAGGCGCTCGAGAACGCGCTGACCACGCAGCGCCTGCATCACGCCTATCTTTTCACCGGCACGCGGGGCGTGGGCAAGACCACGGTTTCGCGCATCCTGGCCAAGTCGCTCAACTGCCAGGGCCCGGACGGGCAGGGCGGCATCACGGCCACGCCTTGCGGGGTGTGCCAGGCTTGCAGGGACATCGATTCGGGCCGCTTCGTCGACTACACCGAGCTGGACGCGGCATCGAACCGCGGCGTGGACGAGGTGCAGTCGCTGCTCGAACAGGCGGTCTACAAGCCGGTGCAGGGACGCTTCAAGGTCTTCATGATCGACGAAGTGCACATGCTCACCAACACCGCGTTCAACGCGATGCTGAAGACGCTTGAGGAGCCGCCGGAATACCTCAAGTTCGTGCTTGCCACCACCGATCCGCAGAAGGTGCCGGTCACGGTGCTGTCGCGTTGCCTGCAGTTCAACCTGCGGCCAATGGCGCCCGAGACGGTGCTGGAGCACCTGACCAGCGTGCTGCAGGCCGAACAGGTGCCGGCCGAGCCGCAGGCGCTGCGGCTCTTGGCCCGTGCCGCTCGCGGCTCGATGCGTGATGCGCTGTCGCTCACCGATCAGGCGATTGCATTCGGCAACGGCGAACTGCTGGAAACCGGCGTACGCCAGATGCTCGGCAGCGTGGACCGCGGCCATGTGTTCAAGCTGGTCGAGGCGCTGGCGGAGGGCGACGGCAAGACGGTGGTCGACACCTCCGAGGCGCTGCGGCGCGATGGCATGTCCGCCGCGTCCACTCTGGAAGAAATGACCGCAGTGCTGCAGGCCATGGCGGTGCTGCAGGCGGTGCCTTCGCGGGCCGAATCGGCCGATTCGGCCACCGACCCCGATGCAGCCGACACCGCGCGCCTTGCCGCGGTGATGCCCGCCGACGAAACACAACTGCTCTACAGCCTGTGCCTGCACGGCCGGGGCGAGCTGGGCCTGGCGCCCGACGAGTACGCCGCGCTCACGATGGTGCTGCTGAGGCTCCTGGCCTTCAAACCCTCCAAGACGGCTGCTTCCCCGGCTCCCTCGGAAAAAAAAACTCTGAATGAAGCCCCCAGAGCGGTTCCGGCCTCGGCGGCCGTAGCGCCGAGCCGGATTGAAGAGGTCGCTGCGCCACATGCTCCGGTCGCCCCGACCGTGGCGCGGCAAGCCCCTTCGGCACCGGCGGGACAGCGCCTCGCCGTGGTCAGCGAGCCCATGCGGCAACGGGAACCCAAGCCGCCCGCGCAGGCGGAGGCTCCGCCATGGGAGGAAGGCGCCAGGGTGCTTGCGGTTCCGATGCGCGTCCAGCCGCCGCCGAGCCAGCGCGACGTGCCGCGACCCGAAGAGCAGCGCGGCCCGGCGGCGCCGATTCCGCCCAGCGAAGACGGCGATTTCTGGCACGCCACCGTCACGCAGATGATCGCGGCCGAGAGCATCAACGCATTGGCGCGCGAACTCGCGCTGCAATCGCAGCTGGTCGCGCGCGATGTCGACCAGTGGATACTCCGGGTGGAACGCGAGTTGCTCAATCAGCCGTCCGCCCGCGAGAAGCTTACCGACGCCCTGGCTGCGCTCGGCCACGGCGTGAAGCTTGCCATCGAGATCGGCGGCGTGGTCGACAGCCCCGCGCGCCGCAACAAGCAGGCTGCCGACGAACGCCAGCGCGTGGCCGAGGAAGCGATCCGCAACGATCCCGAAGTGCAGATGCTGATGCGCGAATTCGATGCGAAGATCGTGCCCGGAACCCTCAAGCCGGCCTGACGGAACGCTACTGAAGACTCGTGCCGCCCCTTGCGGCATTCCGGTTCGACCGCCATCTCTTATCCTTCCCCCATTTCCAACCAATCAGGACCAACGATGTTCAACAAAGGACAACTGGCCGGCCTCATGAAGCAGGCGCAGGCAATGCAGGACAACCTCAAGAAGGCCCAGGAAGAACTCGCGACCATCGAAGTCGAGGGCGAATCGGGCGCCGGGCTCGTCAAGGTCGTGATGACCTGCAAGCACGATGTGAAGCGCATCACCATCGACCCGAGCCTCCTGGCCGACGACAAGGACATGCTCGAAGACCTGGTGGCTGCCGCCTTCAATGCCGCGGTGCGCAAGGCCGAGGAAACCAGCGAGCAGAAGATGGGCAAGCTCACGGCTGGCATGCCGGGCCTTCCGCCCGGCATGAAGCTGCCGTTCTGAGCCGTTGATGGCCGACGCCAGTTCGCTCGACGCGTTGGTCGATGCACTGCGCCGCCTGCCGGGTGTCGGCGTCAAGTCGGCCTCGCGGATGGCGTTTCATCTGCTGCAGCACGACCGCGAAGGTGCGCAGCTGCTTGCGCGCGCGCTGCAGCAGGCGGCCGGAAACGTGCGGCATTGCGAGCGCTGCAACACCTTCACGGAGGCGCCCGTGTGCAACGTGTGCCTCGATGCGCGCCGCGACGCGAGCAAGCTCTGCGTCGTCGAGACGCCGGCTGACCAGGCCGCGCTCGAGCGCACGGGGGCCTTTCGCGGCTACTACTTCGTGCTGATGGGAAAGCTCAGCCCGCTCGACGGCATTGGCCCGAAGGACATCGGCTTGCAGAAGCTCTTCGACCGTGCGCTGGACGGCACGGTGAGCGAGGTGATCCTGGCCACCAACTTCACTGCGGAGGGCGAGGCCACAGCCCACGTGATCGGCGAAGCGCTCAGGCAGCGCGGCCTCAACGTGACGCGTCTTGCGCGCGGCGTGCCGGCCGGCAGCGAACTCGAATACGTAGACCTCGGCACCATTGCGCATGCATTGGTCGACCGCCGCTAGGGTGCAGCGAGCGGTGCAGCCGCTGCCGAACGCAAACAACGAACCCGAATGACCCTCTCATTGCTCACGGTGGCCTACTGGTGCGTGTTCATCGCCTGCGGGCTGCCGTATCTCGCGGCGTGGATCTCGAAGTTTGGCAGCTTCGGTCCGCGCGACAACACACATCCGCGCGATTGGGCCGCAAGGCAAAGCGGCTGGCGCGCACGCGCCAACAGCGCGCAGGCCAACAGTTTCGAGGGCCTGCCGTTCTTCATCGGCGCGGTGATCATCGCCCACCAGCTCGGCGCCAACCAGATGCGGCTCGACGTGCTGGCCGTGGCTTATGTCGTATTGCGCATGGTCTACATCGCGGCCTACATCAAGGGCATCGGCAGCATTCGCAGCGCCATCTGGGCGCTCGGATTCCTGGTCAATATCGCCATTCTTTTTCTCTCCCGGTAGGTGCTGCAAAGGCCCGGGAACAGGCCGTCCCGCGCAGGCCCTTAGAGGCCTTCATGCTTACGTGGAAACCCGCACGGGATGACCCCGATGCAACCAACCGGGGCGCACCCCTAAGCTCGATTCAATCCACAGAATCACAGAGCCCGCAGGTCCGTTCCATGCTCCCTCGCAGAACCCTCATTACCGCCTCCGCAGTCGCTGCCGCATCGATCGCGCTGCCGCGGGTTTTTGCGCAAGCCAAACTCGAAAAGACAAAAGTTTCCGTGGCTGTCGGCGGCAAGGCGGCCTTCTACTACCTGCCTCTCACCATCTCGGAACAACTCGGCTACTTCAAGGCCGAGGGCCTCGACGTGGAGATCTCCGACTTCGCCGGCGGCGCGCGTGCGCTGCAGGCGGTGGTCGGCGGTTCGGCGGACGTGTGCTCCGGCGCCTACGAACACACTATCAACCTGCAGGCCAAGAACCAGTTCTTCCAGGCCTTCGTGCTGCAGGGCCGTGCACCGCAGATCGCAGTGGGCGTATCGACCAAGAACATGGCCGGCTATACCGGCATCCAGGATCTCAAGGGCAAGAAGATCGGCGTCTCGGCGCCGGGCTCCTCGACCAACATGGTGGCCAACCTCGTGCTGTCGCGCGGAGGGCTCAAGGCCAGTGACGTGAGCTACATCGGCGTGGGCGTCGCGGCTGGCGCGCTCACCGCGCTGCGCTCGGGCCAGATCGACGCCATCAGCAACACCGACCCGGTGATGACCATGCTCGAGCAGAAGGGCGACGTGAAGATCATCAGCGACACGCGCACGCTCAAGGGCACGCAGCAGGTGTTCGGCGGGCCGATGCCCGCAGCCTGCCTCTATGCGCCGATCGACTTCATCCAGAAAAATCCCAACACCTGCCAGGCGCTGGCCAACGCCATCGTCCGCGGCCTGAAGTGGCTGCAGACGGCCGGCCCTGGCGACATCATCAAGACCGTGCCGGAAACCTATCTGCTCGGTGATCGGGCGCTGTACCTCGCATCCTTCGACAAGGTGCGCGAATCGATCGCGACCGACGGCCTCGTGCCGGCCGAAGGACCCAAGACGGCCCTCACGGCAATTGCGAGCTTCGACACCGCAGTGAAGCCCGAGAAGATCGACCTCACGAAAACCTACATCAACGATTTTGCTAGGCGCGCGAAAGACAGGTTCAAAGCCTGACTCCGAACGTCCCCGCGACCCGGCTTCGGCCGGGTTTTTTCTTGCGGCGACCGATGCCAGAATTCCTGCCAGACATGTCCGACTACGCACTCGAACTTCTCTCGATCAGTTGTACTTTTCGCTCGAAAGACGACCCGGGCCAGCGCTATACCGCCGTGGCCGACACAACGCTGCGCGTGCGAGCCGGCGAGTTCGTCTCGGTGGTCGGCCCCACGGGGTGCGGCAAGTCCACATTGCTGAACGTCGGCGCCGGGCTGCTCGATCCGTCTTCAGGCACCGTCAAGGTCTTCGGCCAGACGCTTGCGGGCGTGAACGCGCGCGCAGGCTACATGTTCCAGACGGAGGCGCTGATGCCGTGGCGCAGCGCCGTCGCCAACGTGATGGTGGGGCTGCAGTACCGGGGTGTTTCGGACGCCGATGCGCGCGAGCAGGCCGAGGCCTGGCTTTCGCGCGTGGGCCTTTCGGGTTTCGGCGACCGCTACCCGCACCAGCTGTCGGGCGGTATGCGCAAGCGGGTGGCATTGGCGCAGACGCTGGTGCTCGATCCCGACATCATCCTCATGGACGAACCCTTCAGCGCGCTCGACATCCAGACCCGGCAGCTGATGGAAAACGAAGTGCTCGAACTGTGGAGTGCAAAGAAAAAAGCCGTGCTCTTCATCACGCATGATTTGGACGAGGCGATTGCAATGAGCGATCGCGTGGTGGTGCTCTCGGCGGGGCCAGCCACGCACCCGATCGGCGAATTTGCCATCGACCTCGCGCGCCCGCGCGACGTGGCCGAAGTTCGCACGCAGCCGCGCTTCGTCGAGCTGCACACGCAGATCTGGGAGGTGCTGCGCGACGAGGTGCTCAAGGGCTACGCGCAGCAACTGAAAAAGGCCGCATGATGCCGAGCCTCAACGAACGCAATGCGCGCTTCTGGCAGCTGGTGCTGCTGGCGGTCATCCTGGTGAGCTGGCATGCGGCGTCGCGCAACCAGCAGATCGCATTTTTTCTCGGCGAGCCGGTCCAGGTGGCGGGGCGCATCTGGAGTTGGTTCCTGCCGTTCGAGGTTCCGCCGAACCTGCTGTTCCCCGAGGGGCTGAAAGGCAACGCCGACATCTACCGGCACCTGGGCACGACGCTGCTGGAGACGGTGCTGGCCTTCGGCATCGGCACCGTGCTTGGCCTGGCCTGCGGGCTGTGGCTTGCGCTGGCGCCCACGGCGAGCCTGATCCTCGATCCCTACATCAAGGCCGCCAATTCGATGCCGCGCGTGATCCTTGCACCGATCTTCGCGCTGTGGTTTGGCCTCGGCATCTGGAGCAAGGTGGCGTTGGCCGTGACGCTGGTGTTCTTCATCGTGTTCTTCAACGTCTACCAGGGCGTGCGCGAGGTGAGCCCCGTGGTGCTGGCCAACGCGAAGATGCTGGGCGCCAACCAGCGGCAGCTGTTGCGCACGGTGTACCTGCCGAGCGCCACCAGTTGGGTTTTCTCGAGCCTGCACACGTCCGTGGGGCTGGCCTTCGTCGGCGCGGTGGTCGGTGAATACCTTGGCTCGGCGCGCGGCGTGGGCTACCTGATCCTCCAGGCCGAAGGCACCTTCGACGTGAATACGGTTTTTGCCGGCATCGTGGTGCTCACGGCTTTTGCGCTGCTGCTCGACGGCCTCGTCGGCCTGATCGAAAAGCGGCTGATGAAGTGGCAGCCGCGCAGCGGAGAGACCGAAAAGCTCTAGCGCTGCTCGGTCGGCTTCAGCGCTTTTTCTTTGCCGGTGTTCCACCGCGCTTTTCGCGCACCACCTGCTGCTGCTTGCCGGCCGGAGACTTCACGATGGTGGTGCCGCGCGCGGCTACGGCCTTCACCGCGCCGCCGCCACGCTTGCCGGCAACGGCCGCGTGTCCGTGCACCGGCGCCGCACCCGAACCCACACGGGCCTCGGGAGCCGCGCGAACCGGCAGGTAGACCACCACGCTGTAGCCACGCTTGAACGAATGGTTGAGCTTGACGTCGTTCCATTCGGCCACGCTGTCGGGCTTGAGTTTGTAGCGGCGCGCGATGCTCGCCACGCTGTCGTTGCGGCCCGCCTTGACGGTGGTGCGGCGGTTGACGATCTCGGGCTGGAAGCTCAGGTGGCCGCTGTCGGCCACCAGCGCCGTCACGTCTTCCTTGACGCGGGCGCCGCGCGGCACGATGAGCGTGGAGCCGGCCTTGATGAGCATTCGCGGCGGAATGCTGTTGAGCGCGCGCAGGTCGGCCTCGCTCATGCCAGAGCGCTGGGCTGCATCGGCCACAGTCATGGTGTTAGGGACCACCCATGCCGTCCAGCTCGCGTATTGGCCTTGCGAGTAGGCATCAAAGTTGCGCTGGAACACCGCTGCGTTGTCCCACGGCAGGAGGATTTGCGGTGTGCCGGCGGCCAGCAGCACGGGTTTGTGCGCAGCAGGGTTCAAGGCGCGGAAGTCCTCGAGCCGGATGTCGGCCAGCTTGGCCGCCAGTTCGACGTCGAGATCGCGCGTCAGCGTGACCGTCTGGAAGTAAGGGTGGTTCGCGATCAGCGGCAGCTCGGTGTTGAACGCTTGCGGATTGGCGACGATGTTCTTCACCGCCTGCAGCTTGGGCACGTAGAGCCGCGTCTCGGCCGGCATGGAAAGATCGCTGTAGGTGGTGGGCAGTCCGAGGCGCTGGTTCTTGGCGATGGCGCGGCTCACGCTGCCTTCGCCCCAGTTGTAGGCGGCAAGGGCAAGCTGCCAGTCGCCGAACATGCCGTAGAGCTTTTGCAGGTAGTCGAGGGCGGCGCGGGTCGAGGCGACCACGTCCCGCCGGTCGTCGCGAAAGATGTTCTGCTTCAGGTCGAAGTCGGTACCAGTGGCCGGCATGAACTGCCACATGCCCGCCGCACGCGCGCTGGAAATGGCCTGCGGGTTGAATGCGCTCTCGATATACGGCAACAGCGCAAGCTCCGTCGGCATGTTGCGCCGCTCGAGCTCCTCGACGATGTGGAAGATGTACTTGTTCGAGCGCTCGGTCATGCGCTGGATGTAGTCGGGCCGGCTGGCATACCACTGCTCGCGGTCGCGCACCAGGTCGCTCTCGAGGTTCGGCATCTTGAAGCCGCGGCGGATGCGGTCCCACATGTCGGCCGGCGGTGCGAGCGTGACGACGCTTTGCGAACGGGCTTCGCTGCTGGTGATGGGAGTGAGCGGGCCGCCGGGGTAGACCGGTGCTGCACTGCCGGCTACTTTGGAGCCTGTGCCGCCGGTGGTGGCGCCGGTCTGCGCGGATGTGGACGAGGAGGACGGGCCGTTGGTGCCCGCGCAGCCCGCGAGCAACAGTGAGCCTGCAAGGCAGACGGCAGCGATAAGTTTCATCGGAAGTCGTTTTTCCATTGGCGCAGCGCGGCAAAAACGTCGGCTTCGGCCGCATTGGCGGAAAGCTCGGCGTGCTCGCGCACCGCTCGAAGGACAGTGGCTTCGCGGCTGCGAAGAAAGGGGTTGATTCGGCGTTCGGTTGCCAGTTGCGAGGGCAGCGTGGGCTGCCCCTGCGCGCGCAGGCTTTCGCAACGCGCCGTGTACTGAGTCAGATCGGCGTTGCCGGGTTCCACCGCTTGGGCGAAACGCAGGTTAGCAAGTGTGTATTCGTGGGCGCAACACACGCGGGTGTCGCCGGGGAGCGCGGCGAGCGCGTCGAGCGAGGCCAGCATTTGCGCTGGCGTGCCCTCGAACAGGCGGCCGCAGCCGCCGGAGAACAGGGTGTCGCCGCAAAAAAGCAGCGGTGCCTGTTCCTGGCTGCCGGCGAGGAAGTAGGCGATGTGGCCGGCTGTGTGGCCCGGCACGTCGATGACGGTGAAGCGCATGCCGAGCACTTCGGCAACGTCGCCCTGCGAAAGGGGCGTGAAGGGCTCAGGAATGCGCTCGCGCGCCGGGCCGAAGACCGGTGCACCGGTGGCCGCGTGGAGCGCGGCCACGCCGCCCGTGTGATCGGGATGGTGGTGCGTGACTAGAATCGCGGCGAGCTGCAGCTTGTCGCGCGCCAACGCGTCGAATACCGGTTGAGCGTCGCCCGGGTCCACCACGATCGCGTTGGAGCCGTCCTGCAGCATCCAGATGTAGTTGTCAGCGAAGGCGGGCAGCGGAACAAGGGTCATGAGCGGTCAAATTATAGGTTTGCAGGATTGGTTCGCGACCCCCCCCGGACGGTACCTCCTGGCGTGGGAGCAAGCCCAGTTCGACCAGGCGGTGGCGGACATCTTCGGCTATCACGCGCTGCAGCTCGGCGCGGCCGGGGTCGACGGGCTGCGCACCAACCGCATGCCGCACCGGTGGCTCGCGCTGCCCGAGCCCGGACAGGCCGGCAACGCCGCGCTGTTCACCGATTTTGCGGCGCTGCCGTTCTCGGCCAACAGCCTGGACCTGGTGGTGCTGCCGCACGCGCTGGAACTGAGCCATGACCCGCACGCCACCCTGCGTGAAGTCGAGCGGGTGCTGGTGCCCGAGGGCCGCGTGGTGATCTGCGGGCTCAACCCCGCGAGCCTGTGGGGCATGCGCCAGCGCCGCGCGCACCTGTACCGCAAGCTCGGGTTCGGCGAGCTCTTTCTGCCGGAGGGCGGAGAGTTCATCGGCTACTGGCGCATGCGGGACTGGCTGCGGCTCCTGAGCTTCGAGGTGGAGTCGGGACGCTTCGGCGTGTACAGGCCCGCAGTACGGAGCGAAGCGTGGCTCGAGCGCTGTCGCTGGATGGACACCGCGGGGGAGCGCTGGTGGCCCATCTTCGGCGCCGTGTATTTTGTGGTGGCGGTGAAGCGGGTGCGCGGCATGCGCCTGTTGAGCGCCGACTGGCGCCGCGCGGCGGCCCGTGCGACGGCGCCGGTCTCGATCGCGGGCAAGGTGCACAAGGCCGACCACGGCGAATGAATGATTGAATGATCGATGGATCGAAGAACAAGGAAGAGCAAGTTTTGAATGAAGTCGTGATCTACACCGATGGCGCATGCAAAGGCAACCCGGGCCCGGGCGGCTGGGGTGCCTGGCTCAAGTCAGGTGCCACCGAGAAGGAACTGTTCGGTGGCGAGCTCAACACCACTAACAACCGCATGGAGCTCACGGCCGTGATCGAGGGCTTGGCGGCCCTCAAGCGGCCCTGCAAGGTCATTCTCTATCTCGACAGCCAATACGTGCGCATGGGCATCACCGAGTGGATCCGCGGCTGGAAAGCCAAGGGCTGGCGCACCTCGACCAAGCAGCCGGTGAAGAATGTCGAACTCTGGCAGAAACTCGACAAGCTGGTGGCGGAGGGCGGCCACGTCATCGAATGGCGATGGGTCAAGGGCCACTCCGGCGACCCGGGCAACGAGCGCGCGGACATGCTCGCGAACAAAGGCGTGGACAAGGCCCTGGGCCGAATCTGAGGTCTGGGGGCTCATTCGTGAAACGCCGAGGAGCCGGCTTTGCCGGGCCTCTGGTGTTGCCGCCGATAGGGGTTGGCGAAGCGACACGAAGTGAAGTGCGCGAAGACTGGGGGCGAGCTAGAAGATCCCGTCGAACATCATGACGTCGACTTCATCACCCGCAGCGATGTTGCCTTGCTCATGGTGCAGCACCACGAGCCCGTTGGCCTCGACCATCGAGCTCAGCACGCCCGAACCCTGGTTGCCCGCGATGCGGACTTCCGGCAAGGCGCCGGCCATGGCCTGAACGAAGCCGCGCTGGTATTCGGTGCGGCCGGGCTTCTTGCGGATGGCGCTCACGCTGCGCGCACGCAGCAGGGGCGGAGGTGACGCGGCGGTGTCATGGCAGCCCATCATTCGCAGCAATGCGGGCCGCACGAACGCAAGAAAAGTGACCATTACGGCCACTGGGTTGCCGGGCAGGCCGAAGAGCACCGCGGCGCCGCGCTTCGATGAAGAAGCGGGATCGCGCTGGATCAGGCCGACCGCCATCGGCCGACCGGGCCGCATGGCAATGCGCCAGAACGCCATGTCGCCCATCTGCTGCATCACGGCGCGCGTATGGTCGGCCGCCCCGACGCTCACACCGCCGCTGGCGATGATGGCGTCGGCTTCGCTGGCGGCGCGCCGCAGCGTGGCGGCGAGCGCGGCCGGGTCGTCGCCCACCAGGCCCAAGTCGACCACTTCGCAGCCGAGCCGCGTGAGCAGGCCGAACACCGTATAGCGGTTGCTGTCGTACACGGCGCCTTCGCGCGGCGGCTCGCCCAGGCTCAGGATCTCGTCGCCGGTCGAAAAGTACGCCACCCGCAGGCGGCGCAGCGCCGGCACTGCTGGGAGCCCCAGGCTTGCCACCATGCCCAGCGCGGCGGGCGACAGGCGTTCGCCTCGGCGCAGGGCGGGTTGACCCTGCATCAGGTCTTCGCCTGCAAAGCGGCGGTTGTCGCCGCGGCGAAGCACCTTGGCCGGAAAGCTCACCCGGTCGCCGCCCACCTTGCAGAATTCCTGCGGAACGACCGTGTCGAGCCCGGCTGGCATGATGGCGCCCGTCATGATGCGGACCGCCTCGCCGGCGCCGAGCGTGCCCCGCCAGGCCGTGCCCGCCAGGGCCGTGCCCACCACGCGCAGTTCAATGGATTCGTCGGTGCGCGCGTCTTCCCGCAAGATGGCGCCATCGAAGGCAAAGCCGTCCATTGCGGAGTTGTCGTGCGGCGGCACGCTGACGGGCGAGATGATGTCTTCGGCGAGCACACGGCCCAGTGCTTCGCGAACGCCGACCTCCTCGCGCTCCGTAACCACCGCTGGGACTACGAGCTGCGCCAGAAAAGCCTGGACGCCGCCAACGCTCAGTGCCTGGGGGTCGTAGCCTTCGAGGGCTGCGGCAATGTCGGCGATGCGGCTCATCGGTTCTCGAGGGCGTGCAGTTCGGCCAGCGTGTTGGCGTTGAAAAAGGCGTCGGGCGCATCGCCGGGCCGGTCGAAGGGGACCAGCACGGTGCGGTGCTGCGCGGTCCATGCGTCGATCTTGCGCCCGCCGGATTGCGTGAAGTTCACCAGGCTTTCGACGAGCGCGGTGCGCAGCAGGCAGAACACCGGCTGGGGCCGCAGGACAGGCGGGACGCCGGGTTCGGCGGCAGCCTCGGGGGCGCTGACCATGGCGATTTCCGCGCTGTCGGCCACCAGGGCCTCGGCCAGTCGGCTGGCCAGGTCTAGCGGAAACAGCGGCGTGTCGCAGGGCACGGTAAGGAGATAGGGCGTCTCGCAGCGCTCAAGGCCGGTCAGGAAGCCCGCGAGCGGACCGGCATAGTCGGCCAGGCTGTCGGGCCAGACCGGAACGCCGAACGACTCGTAGGCGGACAGGTTGCGGTTGGCGTTGATCATGACCTCGCCCACCTGCATGCCCAGCCGCAGCACCGCATGCATGGCGAGCGGTGAGCCGTTGAAGTTCTGCAGGCCCTTGTCGATACCGCCCATGCGCGAGCCGCGCCCGCCGGCCAGCAGCAGGCCCGTGATCTCGCTGGGAGAAATGGAGTCTTGTGTGGGAGTGGTCATCCGCCGATGTAGCTCATTTCGACGCGGCGCGGCGCCTTGTTGTCATTGCCGTCCGGCTCGCCGCCGTCGGGACCGCGGAGCGCGCGCAGTTCGGAATAGCGGTCGGCGCGGCCCTGCCAGATATGGCCGATGGCGGAGGCGATGTCCTCGTCGGTGGCCGTGCCGCGCAGAAGGGGACGCAGGTCGTGGCCCGCGCTGGCAAAAAGGCAGAGGTAGAGCTTGCCCTCAGTGGACAGGCGCGCGCGGCTGCAGTCGTGGCAGAACGCCTGCGTCACGCTGCTGATCACGCCGATTTCTCCGCTGCCGTCCGCATAGGCCCACCGTTGGGCGGTCTCGCCCGGCGCGCTGGGCTCGAGCGGCACCAGCGGGAATTCGGCGCCGATGCGGGCGATGACCTCGGCCGAGGGCAGCACCTCGTCCATGCGCCAGCCGTTGGTGGCGCCCACGTCCATGTATTCGATAAAGCGCAGCACCACCTTGCCGCCGTGGTTGTCGCGAAAGTAGCGCGCCATGGGCAGGATTTCCTGCTCGTTGGTGCCGCGCTTGACCACCATATTCACCTTCAAGGGCCCGAGGCCCGCGGCCAGCGCCGCATCGATGCCGGCAAGCACGTCGGCCACCGGAAAATCGACGTCGTTCATGTGGCGGAACACCGCATCGTCAAGGCTGTCGAGGCTCACGGTCACGCGCTGCAGGCCGGCGGCACGCAGCGCGGCCGCCTTGCGCTGCAGCAGCGAGCCGTTGGTGGTGAGCGTGAGCGCCAGCGGTTCGCCGGCGGGCGTACGGAGCTCGGACAGCTGGCCGATCAGCCCCTCGATATTCTTGCGCAGCAGCGGCTCGCCGCCGGTGAGCCGGATCTTGCGCACGCCATGGGAGGCGAACAGGCGCGCGAGCCGCGTCATCTCCTCGAAGCTCAGCAGGGCGCTGTGCGGCAGGTACTGGTAGTCCTTGTCGAACACGTCCTTCGGCATGCAGTAGCTGCAGCGGAAGTTGCAGCGGTCGGTCACGCTGATGCGAAGGTCGGTCAGCGGCCGCCCCAGGCGGTCAAGCAGGTGCCCGGTAGCAGGCACGGCGATCTCCGGCACCGAGACGGCCGGGCGCGCGCGGCCGACCTCGGAAATCGGGATGACGGTGGTGCTTTTGCTGTTCATGGGCAGCGGCCAATTTACTCCATGGTGCAGGGGCCGACCCGGAAAGGGCTACTCCGGTCGCCGGGCGGGGGCGGGACTAGACGCAGCGCGCGCCGTCGACCTCGATGCACACACCGCTGATGAACGCGGCTTCGTCGCTCGCCAGGTACAGCGCGGCGTTGGCCACGTCCAGGGCGGTGGAGAAGCGGCCGAGCGGGATGGTGGCACGGAACTTCGCCTTGCGCTCTTCGGTCAGCGGACCGCCCGCGAACTCGGCAGCCAAGCCGGTGTCGGGGTTGAACACCGGGTTGATGCAGTTGACGCGGATGTTGTCAGGGCCGAGTTCGGCCGCCAACGACTTGCTGGTCGTGATGACCGCACCCTTGGAGCCGTTGTACCAAGTGAGGCCCGGACGCGGGCGCACGCCGGCGGTCGACGCAATGTTGATGAACGAGCCGCCGCCGTTGGCGCGGAACGCCGGCACCGCGTGCACGGTGGCAAGGTAGATGCTCTTCACGTTGACCGCATAGCACTTGTCGAACTCGTCTTCGCTCACTTCGAGAGCAGGGCGGTTGCGGTGCGTCCAGCCGGCGTTGTTGACCATGGCGTCGAGCTTGCCGTGGCGCTCCACAGCCGCCTCGACCAGCGCCTTGACCTCGGCCGACTTGGTCACGTCGGCCGCAAAGAACGAGGCCTTGCCGCCGTCGCGCAGGATCGCTTCCACCACCTGCTGGCCTGCCGCGGGATTGATGTCGTTCACTAGCACCTGGGCGCCCTCGGCCGCCAGCCGCTTGGCGATGCCTTCGCCGATGCCGCCGCCGGCACCGGTCACGATGATGGATTTGTTCTTGACGCGCACGGTTTTGTCTCCTGGAAAAGTGCTTCTGGGCAGTGTATCGGGCGGCTGCCGAACGCCGCCGAAGTCGCTGTCGTTCCGGCTTCAGCCGTGCTTGATGGCGACGGTTTTGAGGGTGGTGAAACCGTACAGCGCCTCGAAGCCCTTCTCGCGCCCGTAGCCCGACGATTTGACCCCGCCGAAGGGCAGTTCCACGCCGCCGCCGGCGCCGTAATTGTTGATGAACACCTGGCCGCTGCGCAGGCGCTTGGCCATGCGGAACTGGCGCGCTCCGTCGGCCGTCCATACGCCCGCGACCAGGCCGAACTGCGTGGCATTGGCGAGCGCGACGGCTTCGTCTTCGTCGGCGAACTGCATCGCGGCCAGCACCGGGCCGAACACTTCTTCCTGTGCAAGGCGGTGGCCGACCGGCACGTCGCGCAGCAGCGTGGGGGCCTGGTAGAAGCCGGTTTCGGGCGCCTCATCCACCACCACGCCATGGGCCACCATGGGAATGCCTGCCACCTGCGCGTCGCTCAGGAAATCCCAGACGCGCTGCTGCTGCGTTTGGCGGATCAACGGTCCGACGTCGAGATCCATGGCCGCGGGGCCGACGCGCAGGGCCGCGAAGGCTTGGCCTAGTCGATCGAGCAGCGGCTCGTAGATCCCGCGCTGGATCAGCACGCGCGAGCCCGCCGAGCAAGTCTGGCCGGCGTTCTGCACGATGGCATTGATGATCACCGGAATGGCCGCGTCCAGGTCGGCGTCGGCAAAGATGATCTGCGGGCTCTTGCCGCCGAGCTCGAGCGTCACGGGGCAATGCCGCTCGGCCGCCACCTGCTGGATCAGCGTGCCGATCTTGGGGCTGCCGGTAAAGCTGATGTGGTCGATGCCTTCATGCCGCGCCAGTGCATCGCCCACTTCGTGCCCGTAGCCCGTCACGATGTTGAGCGCGCCGGCCGGAAAGCCGACCTCGGCCGCGAGCTGTGCCACACGGATCAGCGACAGGCAGGCGTCTTCGGCCGGCTTCACCACGCACACGTTGCCCGCTGCCAGGGCGCCACCCACGCTGCGCCCGAAGATTTGCATCGGGTAGTTCCAGGGAATGATGTGTCCCGTGACGCCGTGCGGCTCGCGCCAGGTGAACACGCTGTAGCCGTCCTGGTAGGGGATGGTCTCGCCGTGCAGCTTGTCGCAGGCGCCGGCGTAGAACTCGAAATAGCGCACCAGCGCCACCGCATCGGCGCGCGCCTGCTTCACCGGCTTGCCGCAATCGCGCTGCTCGATCAGCGCCAATTCATCGACGTGCTCGGCAATCTTCTGCGAGAGCTTGAAGAGCAGGCGGCCCCGGTCGGCCGCGCTCACCTTGTGCCAGACGCTCTCGAAGCAATCGCGCGCCGCGCGCACGGCCGAATCGATGTCGGCGGCATTGCTGCGCTGGATCTCATCGAAAGGCTGGCCGTCGGACGGGTCGAGCACCTGCAGGGTGCGGCCGGAGGAGGAGGGGACGTCGGCGTTGGCGATGAAGTTGAGTTGCATGGACGGATTTTGCGCGAACAAACAATCCGCATCCGGAAAGTTCATCGGCCCGGAACCAGAGGCCCCGCGTGGAGAAAAATTAATACCAAAGATTTCTGTGTTCGGCCGCCCCTGAAAGAAAAGTGAGTGGTATGTGAAAAGTTGCCGCCTCCAGGTGCGTCCGCACTCCGACCGAGAGATACAAACAGATACGATGGAGAGATCTACCAAACCTGATCGGAGACGGTGTGCATCGAAGTAGCGGCGCGCGCGTTTATCGATCTAACTCAAAAGAAGGGATCCACTGTGGCCATCATTACCGGCACCTCTAGCGACGACATTTTGGTCGGTACCTCCGACGGTGACATCATTCACGGGAACGCGGGCAACGATCTTATTGATGGTGGGGCGGGAAACGACATCATTTATAGCGACGCAGGTGACGACAGCATTTGGGGCGGCCCAGGCAATGACATCATCACTGGAAATAACACCGGTTTGGTTCTGGTTCGCCATGACGAAGATCCAGCGGCAGTGACCGTGGATCTCCGTTCAGGTACTGCCACCGATGGCTGGGGCAATCGCGACACGCTATCGCAGATCTACGGAGCGATCGGTTCCGGCTTCAGCGATACCCTCACGGCTTTTGGTGCGACCAGTTCGGTCGTGCTTTCCGGTTTGGCGGGAGACGACAAAATCACTGGCGGATGGGGGAACGATGTTCTGATTGGCGGCAGCGGCAATGACACCATCAATGGAGGCGACGGCATTTCTGGCTTCGGGGCTTTCGTGCACGGCAGCATCTACCGGTTGTACCAGGCCGCTTTCGCCAGAGATCCCGATGTTGCAGGCTGGCAAGGATGGGTGGGTGCCGTAAAGAGCGGCGCGAGCCTGAAAACGGTGGCAACGGCATTTGCTCAATCGTCGGAATTTCAAACCACCTACGCGGGGCTGGATAACACCCAGTTCGTGACTCGTCTCTACCAGAATGTGCTAGGGCGCGCTCCCGACCAGGGAGGCCTTACCTCGTGGGTTCGCTCGCTGAACGCCGGCGCTTCACGGGCAGAAGTTGTCCTTGGGTTTTCCGAATCCGGGGAATTCAAGAACAACACGGCTTTGGACGTCGACGCGTTCATGACTGCTCGATTCAGCAATGAGCACCAGGGGGATGTTTATCGGTTGTATCGGGCGACGGTGAATCGGGAGCCCGACAGCGGAGGGTTTGTGGGATGGGTGAACCTGCTGGATACGGAAGCAACAACCCTTGAAACGGTTGCCGCAGGTTTTATCAAGTCTTCTGAATTTCAACAGACCTATGGCGCACTGAATAACACCGAATTCGCGACTCTGCTTTACCGCAATGTCTTAGGCCGTGAGCCGGACCAAGGCGGACTCGCAGGCTGGGTAGATGCACTCAACCGTGGTGCGACTCGCGCCGCCGTCGTCGTGGGCTTCTCCCGATCGTCAGAATTCATCCAGAACACGGCCCCAGACCAAGCAACCTACATGGCTTCCAACTTCGGCAGTTGGAGCGACGTTTTGAGCGGCGGTGCCGGAAACGACACGCTGATCGGCGGGCGCGGCGCAGATATCTTTGCTTTTCAATTCACAGATTCGGGCAATGATCAAGTGTACGGACTCGAAAACGTGGATCAACTGAGCTTTAGCGGCTTTGGCTACGGTAGCGCAACTGACGTCCTGAATCACATGTCGCAAAATGGACAGAATGTTGTTTTTGCTGACGGAAGCCAAAGCATCACGTTCCATCACACGACCATTGCTCAAATCTCGCAATCCGCTATTCAACTGACGGCGTAAGGTTGTTAGGGCGCTGCCTTTCGTGGGTGCCACCGTCAGTTCAGCTTGATAACGAGAAAAAGCCAGCGCGGCATGAGGTCTAAGGCAATGGAAACCGAGTATCGGGGAAATGCGGAGGCTCCCGATCAATATGCCGATCGCGGGCTTCTGGCTCTCCCAGAGGTTGCACGCTTCCCAGCGCGCTTTGGCTTATCGGCCTTGCAACCGATAGCCGCGTTCTTCTCGTCGGAAATGAGCATGCAAGCTATCGGCCAAGCAATGGGGTGGCACCCGGAAGCACCGATCGGCGTTGAGGATTTACAGCGTGCGGCCCAGCTTCTTGGCCTGAAGTCGAAGCTCCAATCGATTCAGCGGCAGCCTCGTAAACGGTCCATCTTTGGCCGACGTGGTGCGCAGTCCGAGCTTGTCGTGCCTTGTGTTCTGATAGGTCCCGACTCAAGCGTGGTAACTGTGGCAGCCCGGCGGATCGGGCGGCGTTTGCCGGCAGGGAGCGGGTCGGAGACGCCGAGCACTCAAGATACCAAGACGGCGGGCTCAGTCGAAGAAGTGCTCCTGTGGGAGCCGGTGCTCGCAAAGTTCAGATGGATCTCTATCGCCGATCTCGCTGCCAGCTACGGGATAGAAGGCGTCCTTCATACCATCGGCTTCTCCCAGCCGTTGCGACTTGCCGGGCCTGGAGGGGGCGCTGCGCCGCTGCGGTTCGGCTTGAGCTGGTTTCTACCCGTGCTGTGGCGCTATCGCAAACCGTTGGGGCACGTGCTATTGGGGGCATTCCTCCTGCAGCTCGTCGCCTTGACGACGCCACTGTTCAGCCAAGTCATCATCGACAAGGTGTTGATGCACAAGAGCTTGTCGACCTTGCATGTTCTTGGCATTGGAATGGCTGGCCTCATCGTGTTTGAAGCCGTCGCGAACACGTTGCGCGGATATATGTTGGCGCACACCTCCGCTCGTCTTGATGCGGGATTGTCGAGCGACCTTTTTCGTCACGTGATGAGCTTACCCATTCGCTATTTCGAGCAACGCCAAGCGGGCGATACGCTGGCTCGAACCCGCGAACTGGAGAATGTTCGAGGATTTTTCACCGGTGGAGCGCTGACAACGCTGATCGACGGACTTTTCATTGGCGTCTTCATCGCCGTCATGCTTCTGTACAGCATCAAGCTGACCATCGTGACCCTGGTAGGGTTGCCGATACTTGCGCTGGTGACCTTGGTTGCGCAGCCCATCTTTTCGCGTGCTCTGCAAGCCAAATTCGACCGCAGTGCAGAAGCAGGGACCTTCATGGTGGAGAGCATCCAAGGCATTCAGACGATCAAAAGTCTTGCGCTTGCGTCCACATGGCAACGCAAATGGGATTTGCTTGCCGCTCGACAAGTCGCTGCGGGATTCGAGGTCAACAAGCTTGGCAATGCTGCGCAAAGTATTTCCCAGGCGGTGCAGCGGATGTTGACCTTGGCAGTGCTCTGGGTAGGAACCACATTGGTCATGGGCAACGAGCTTACGGTCGGGGGACTAATCGCTTTTCAAATGCTCGCAGGTCAGGTGCTGCAGCCGGTTTCCCGCCTCGTTGGGCTGTGGCAAAACTTCCAGCAGGTCAAACTCTCGGTTGACCGCATGGGCGACCTCATGAACGCTAAACCGGAGCCTAGCAATGTCGGTGCTCAGTCAATGCCACCTTTGCAAGGCCGAATTGAGTTGCAATCGATTCACTTTCGCTATCAGGCCGAATCTCCCTGGGTTCTACAAGACGTGAGCCTTACGTTGGCGCCTGGTGAGGTCGTAGGTGTGGTGGGCCGCTCCGGGTGTGGGAAGTCAACGCTTACCAAACTCATTCAACGTCTCTATGGCATGGAAACCGGCCGTGTACTGCTCGACGGTCAGGACATTGCGCATGTCGATCCGCAAAATCTTCGGCGCCAAATTGGAGTGGTGCTGCAGGACAGCTTTCTTTTCAGCGGGACGATCGCAGAAAATATTGCAGTCGCTCAACCGGGATTGTCCTTCGAGCGTATTGTTCTTGCGGCACAACAAGCCGGAGCGCATGAGTTCATTACAGCTTTGCCTCACGGCTACCAGACACCTGTCGGCGAACGCGGCGCGCTTCTATCGGGAGGGCAGCGACAGCGGATTGCAATTGCTCGTGCGCTGACAGGAAATCCTCGAATCTTGATACTCGATGAAGCGACGAGCGCACTGGACGTGGAGAGCGAACAAGCTATTCAGGCCAACATGGCGCAGATTTGCCGTGGCCGCACTGTCATCATGATTGCTCATCGCCTTTCCACCCTGCGCCAATGCAGCAAGATTGTCGTGCTCGACAAGGGACGGATTGTCGAAGAGGGCGAGTTGCATGAGCTGATTCGTCAGAAAGGAGAGTTCGCGAGACTCTGGGCCATGCAGCAGCAGCCTATACCAGTCGTTCGCAGCAATTCGCTCTCATCTGGCTCCCAAAGCCGCGAGAACCCGGTCGAGGCTGCGGTATGAGCTTCGGCCTGTCTCGGAGCGAACGACTTTTTCACAGTCCTGCGCTCAGCATTGAAGAAACGCCTCCGGCGCCGTTGGCCAGTGGATTGATGTGGACACTGGCTGTTTTCTTGCTGGGTGCAATAGCATGGGCATGCATCGGCGAGATCGAGATCGTTGCAACGGCGCCGGGTCGGCTGATTCCCGATGGCAGGGTCAAGGTTCTTCAAACCATCGAGCCGGCGCTTGTCCGCGCTGTCCACGTTCGTGAGGGCCAGCGTGTCAAGGAGGGTGATCTCTTGATCGAACTCGATCCTACGATGTCGGAGGCGGATCTTTCGAGCAGTCAACTGAGGCTACGACAGAATCAGCAGCAAATGGCGCGGCTCACCAGAGAAATGAAAGGGCAGAGCCTGCCCTTAGCGGGGACGGGGAGCGGCACTGCTCTTGGCGGCGGCGACCCGCTTCATCTGACGCCTGGCCAACTGGCAACCATCCAGGCCAGAGAGGCTGCCTACGGTGCGAAGCTAGCAGAAGCCAGAGCTTCGGTCGAGGAAAAGACCAAGGCAATTACCGCAGCGGAATCCACGCGCACGAAGCTGCGATTGAATTTTGCACTGGCCAGCAAGCGCTATCAGCAAAGCTTAGCCCTCGTTAAGGACGGATTTTTCAGTGAGGCGGAGCGCCTTAAGCAGGAGCAGGAAGTTGTAGGTCTGGAGCATGACCTCGCTGCTCAAACCCAGTTGCTGGCGCAATTGGCGGCAAGCCTCCAAGAAGCTCGTTTTCGGCAAGTCGCCGTGGAACAGGAGCGAAAAGTTCAAATACTTGCGGAAGTAGAACAGGCCAGCAAGGAGGGGGCTGCCCTCGAAGCCGAGTTTGCGAAGGCACAACAACTCAACGGGTTAAAGACCTTGCGCGCTCCGGTATCGGGCGTGGTTCAAAGCCTTGGCGTAACCACCTTGGGAAGCGCTGTTGCAGCAAATCAGCCGCTTCTGACGATCGTGCCCGAGAACACGCCACTTGTCGCCGAAGTTCTGTTGAGCAACAACGATATTGGCTACGTCAAGATTGGCCAACACGCCGAGGTCAAGTTGGACAGTTTCCCGTTTACGCAATACGGTGCAGTGGCTGGAACAGTGAATTGGATCAGTGCCGACGCTGAGTTTCAGAATCCACAAGCACTGGACAAACAAGCCGGTGCAAGCCCTTCGAGCAGTCCGAATGGCAGGAACTTCGACAGCGGTAGTTCGGACCAACGGACTAGCGGGCTGGCTTATCGGGTTCAGATCACGTTGGCGGAGCCCAATTCCAGCATCATCGTGAAGGGGCGAACACAGATTCTGCAATCCGGTATGAGTTTGCAGGCCGATATTCAGACCGACAGGCGCAAACTAATCCAGTTGGTCCTTAGTCCCCTTGAAAAGGGCTGGACCGAAGGCGTCAGGGTTCGATAGCTGACTTGCCTCCGGTCTTTATTTCACCGCAGCTCTTGGCAGCGCCCGCACCGCGTTCAGCGTCCGCTCCACGTGCTTGTCCGGATTCAGGTTCTGGTAGTAGTACGCCACCTTGCCGTCCGGCGAAATCACGTAGGAGAGGCGGTTGGCGAAGTCCGGCCGGGTCTGCATCAGGGCGTCGAAGCCGTTGATCACCGCCTTCGACTCGTCCGACGCCACCGGAAAGCGGCTCTGGCACGACTTGACCGAGAACTTCGAGAGGGTGCCGATGTCGTCGGCCGACACGCCGATGACGGTGGCGCCCAGCGCCGCGAACTGGTCGACGGCCTCGGCAAAGGCATGGGCTTCAATGGAACAGTCGCTGGAGTCGGCAGCCGGAAAGAAGTACAACACCACGGGGCCTTTGGCCAGCGCATCGGCGAGCGAATAGCGGAAGGTCTTGCCGGCGAGCGCCGCATTGGCGGTGAACTTGGGTACCGGGTCACCGATGTCCAGGGCGGCCCAGGCGGGAGCTGCCAGTCCGGCGGCGACCAGCATCGCTGCGATGCGTGAGAGGATCGGTCTTGCCATGGTGTAACTCCGGACGGGGATGGCACGAATTCTAGGACGGCGAGCCGCATTTTCGATGCGGCTGGAAGAAAACCGAACCGGCACGCGTCGGGCGGCGCATCCATGGCAGGGAACATAGAAAACCAACAGGGCTGCGAGAGCAATCCATCATGAACGCCTGGACTCAACTTCTGCGAATTCTTCTTGCCGGCGCGGTTTTCGCGGCGCTGGCGGCCTGCGGCTCGTTGCCGCCGGCGCGCGAGCGGGCGGCGGTGCATGCGGCCGCGGTGGATCCGACCACCACGCTTGCAAAGATCGCGGCAGCTTCGACGCCGCCGGGCGAGCACTCGGGCTTCCGGCTGATGCCGCTCGGCGTTTATTCACTGGACGCGCGCGTGCAGCTTGCGCAGCGCGCACAGCGGTCGCTGGTGGTGCAGTACTACCAGTTCGAGAACGACGCCACTGGGCGGCTGCTGATGCGCGCGTTGCGTGAGGCGGGCGCGCGCGGGGTGAAGGTCCGGCTGTTGGTGGATGACCTCTACACGGTCAAGAGCCAGCAGCTGCTGCTGGCGCTTTCGCAAACTCCCAACGTGGACGTGCGCTTGTTCAATCCTTTCTGCTGCGGACGCAACGGCTTCCTGTCGCGCTTCGCCGCATCGCCCCACGAGATCGGGCGGCTCAACCACCGCATGCACAACAAGCTTTTCGTCGCTGACGGGGCGATGGCGGTGGTCGGCGGGCGCAACATTGCCGACGAGTATTTCGTGTTGAGCGAGGCGCAGAACTTCATCGACATGGACGCGCTGGTCGTGGGCAAGGTGCTGCCGCAGCTCGAGTCGATCTTCGATGCCTACTGGAACAGCGAGCAGGTCTGGCCGGTGGCCGACATCGTGCGCGGCGAGGGTGGCCGGATGCCGACAGCGGCCGACTTCGATGCATGGATAGGCATGGCGGCCGCGCCGCCCAGGATCGTCCTTCCGCCTTCCGATGTGCTGGGATACGGGCCGATCGCGGAAGAACTCGACGAAGGCCGCATGGGACTTTTGTGGGGCGAGGCCCGCGCCATCGCCGATCCGCCCACCAAGCCGGCCACAATGACCGAGGACGAGGCCATTGCCACCAGTGTGACGATGAAGGTCTGGACGTTGCTGATGGACGCCAAGGTCGAGGTCGACCTGACGTCTCCTTACCTGGTGCCGGGCGAACGCGGCATGGCGGCATTCGAAGACTTGGCCAAGCGCAAGGTCAAGCTCACGCTGTTGACCAATTCGCTGGCTGCCAACGACGAGCCGCTGGTGCATACCGGCTATGCGCGCTACCGCGAGCGGCTGCTCAAAAGCGGCGCCGACCTGTACGAACTGAGCCCGCAGCGCACCACCGCGGGCGAGCGATTCGGCATGTTCGGCAAGTCGCTGGGGCGGCTTCACTCCAAGACCGCCGCCATCGACAAGACGCGCATCTTCGTTGGCTCGATGAACCTGGATCCGCGCTCGGCGAGCCAGAACACCGAGATGGGCGTGGTGGTCGACAGCCCGCAATTGGCCCGCGAGATGCTGCGCGTCATCAACATCAGCAAGCTGCAGAACTCCTACCGCTTGCGAATCGCGAAGGACACCGGCACGTTGCAATGGCTCACGAACGACGGCGAAAAGGAAATGATCCTGACCTCGGAACCGGAGTCGAGCTTTTTCCAGCGTCTTCACAACTTGATCATCGCGCCGCTGGTTCCAGAAATGCTGCTGTAGCCTCGAGGGATGGCGCAAACCTTCGCTTCGTTGTCCGTTCTCCAGGTGATGCTCTGGGGGCTGGCGTTTTTCGGCAGCATCTATCTCGGGTTTGGCGCACTCAACTGGTTGCTGACCCGGCGGGCGTTGCCGGCGCTGGGCATCGGGCGCGTGCTGGACCCGCGGCCGCTGCAACCGGGGCAGCTACGGCGCGAACTGGCGCAGTCGGGTGTTTCGGTGCTCGTCTTCGGCTTGGGCATGGCGTTTCCGTGGGGTCTGCTTCAACTCGGCTGGGCTCGGCTCGACCCAGATGCGGGCTGGCGGCAGATCGTTGCCGAAATCCTGGTGCTCGCGCTCTGGAACGACGTTCATTTCTGGCTCAACCATCGCCTGCTTCATACGCGGTGGCTGCGGCGCTTTCACGGACCGCATCACCGCTCGGTCGTGACCACGCCCTGGGCCACGTACAGCTTTCATCCGATTGAGGCGGCGATGCTCGGCAACGTGATCCTGCTGCCGATGCTGCTGCACGATTTCAGCTTCTGGTCGCTCGCTTCGGTGCCGCTGTTCAGCCTGTTCTTCAACAGCATCGGCCATTCGAACTACGACTTTTTTCCCCGCGTGTCCTACAGCCACTGGTTTGCCGCCAGCCGCCGCCACCATTTGCATCATGCGTGCCACGCCGGCAACTACGGGTTCCAGTTCACCTTCATGGACCGATTGTTCGGCACGCGCATTGCCGCCAACGCGGCCGAGCCGCAGTTCCAGGCCTTCCGCTCGAAACAGCAACGCCAGCCACAGCATGGCACGCCGGCCTGAGGTGCGGCGCCGGCTGGCACGCTTGCGCCATTGGCGCGATTGGCAGAGCCTTGCGTACCTTGCAGCGCTACCGGCTTTGGCCGCTTGGCAATGGACGCACGGCTTCAACGCGCTGCTCTACGGGGCGATGCTGTTCCTGACACTGGGCGTGGGCGTGATCCACCACAACCACGTGCACCTGCGCATGTGGCGCGGGCGGCGCATGAACCGGTTCACCGACTCCTGCATCACGCTGCTGCAGGGACACCCCACTTTTGTTTTCTGGCCTGCGCACGTGGCCAACCACCATCGCCACCGGCATGGCCCGCGGGACGTGGCGCGCACCTACCGCTTCGGCGGCGACACCAACCATCTGCGTGGCTACCTGCTGCATCCGTTCCAGGCTGTGTGCGTGCTGATGCCGGTGTTCTTCGGCTGGCTGGCGCGGCTTCGCAGCCATTACCCCGGTCCGTGGCGCTATTGCATGGCGCAGTACGCGCTGTGGCTCGCGAGCTGGAGCGCGCTGCTGCTGCTCGACTGGCGCAAGGCTTTGCTGTTCGTCATCGTGCCGCAATTGCACGGACTGCATTGGCTGCTGGCGACCAACTACCTGCAGCATGCGCATGCCGACGGCCGGCCGTCTGTGGCGGAGGCGCGGAGCGATACCGCGGGTAGCCGCCTGAACTACGCGCGCAATTTCGAGGGGCTGGTGAACCCGTTGCTGTTCAACATCGGCCTGCACACCGCACATCACGAGAACCCGCATGTCCATTGGTCCGAGCTCACGCAATTGCACCGCACGCGCTATCGAGCCCAGGTCGATCCCGCGCTCAACGAGCAAGGGCTCGTGCCCTACATGGTTCGTGTGTTCGTTCTGGGAGCGCTGTGGCCGCGCTTTCGCACCCGATCTCTGATGCCACCCGTGCCGCCCGAGACTCCAACCCACTGAACCATGCCCGTTCCATTTCAACGCGTCTACATCGAGAGCACCGGCTATTTCATGCCCGGTGAACCCATCCCCAACGAACGCATGGATGCCTATATTGCGCCGCTCAATCGCATGTCGGAGCGCATCAAGCGGCGCATCCTTGCCGAGAACGGCATCCTCGCGCGGCACTACGCGATCGACGAGGAGGGCGTGACGCTCCACACCAATGCGCAACTGGCGGCTGGCGCAATCCGCGATTGCCTGCAACGCGGCGGCGCCGAACTGTCGCGCGTGTCGCTGCTGGCCAGCGGCTCGTCGGGGGGCGACACGCTCATGCCCGGCTTCGCCAACATGATCCAGGGTGAACTGGCTGCGGCGCCGATGGAAACGCTGTCGGTGCATGGCATCTGCGCCGCGGGGGTATCGGCCATCCAAGCCGCCGCGCAAGGCATCGAACTGGGTGCGCACCGCAGCGCCCTGGCCGTGGCGAGCGAAATGCCATCCCGCCTTTTCAAGCGCTCGCGCTTCGCGGCACGCGGCTACGAAACCGACTTCGATTCGCACTTTCTGCGCTGGATGCTTTCGGACGGTGCGGGTGCGCTGCTGCTGTCCGATGGAGCACCCGCACTGGCCGGCAAGCCGGGCCTTCGGCTGCGACTGAAATGGGTGCACCAGCGCGCGTTCTCGGGCGACTACCCGGTGTGCATGCAACTGGGCCTGACCGAGGACCGCGCCCGCGGCCATCTTGATTTCGGCTCGTGGGCCGATGCGGAGGCGGCCGGGGCCTTGTCGCTGCGCCAGGACATCCGCCTGCTGCCGCACCTGTTCGACATCGGCATTCACGAATACGCGACGCTGGTGCAAGGCGGATGGGTCGATCCGAAACGGGTCGATCACTTCCTGTGCCACTACTCGTCGGAGAAATTCATTCCTGTGGTCGAGGACCTGATGGCCAAGGCCGATCTCGCCATTCCGCGCGAGCGGTGGTGGAGCAACCTGGCCTGGCGCGGCAATACGGGCGCCGCATCGATCCTGATCATGCTGTCGGAGTTCCTGCACACCAAGACGCTCAGGGCCGGCGAGCAGATCTTCTGCTATGTGCCGGAGTCGGGGCGCTTCATGGCCGCCTATATGCTGCTGGAAGTCGAGGCGGCTGATGCGCCTGCCCAGGCCGTGAGCGCCCCGCGCCGGGCAGAGGAAGCGCCGTTCGACGGCGAAACCACCATTGCGCCGCCGCACGATCCGGCCGCCGCGCCTGAAAGGCTGGGCCCGCTGCTGACCGAACTTGCTGGCATCTGGCACGACTACCGATCGCGCGCCTGGCGCACGCCGCTCGTCCGCCAGATCCGCGAGCGCCGATTTTCCCTGCCGGACTACCTGAACTGGATGGCCCAGTGGATCCCGCAAGTGCGCGAAGGCAGCCGCTGGATGCGCGAAGGCGCCGCATCGCTGACCGGGCCGTACAAGGTGCTGGCCGCGCTGATCGACGTGCATGCGGGCGAGGAGCAGGACGATTTCAACATTCTCTTCAGCGACTACAGGAAAGCCGGCGGAACCGTGGCGCGGATCGACGACCTGCGCCGCAATCCAGGCGGCGAGGCGCTCAACGCCTACCTGCATGGACTGGCCGCCACGCGCGATCCCATCGGGTTGCTGGGTGCCATCTACATCATCGAAGGCACGGGCCAGCGCATCGTGCCGGCGCTGCTGCCGCTCATCAAGGCCGGCCTGAAGCTGCCGCCCGACGCCTTCCGGTTCCTGGAGTATCACGGCCACAACGATCAGAACCACCTGAACCGCTGGCTCGCCGCGGTCGAGATGGTGATGGAAGTGGAGGCCGGCAAGGACGGCGATGGCGCCGGCGGGCGGGGCAGGGCGGCCCGCCAGATCATCGATACCGCGCGCCACACGGCTGCGCTGTACCTGATGCAGTTTCAGCACATCACCGAGCGGATGCCAACATGAGTCGGATGCCTGATTTTCTTGCGCAGGGGCACGACGAGCGCGACCCCAGTCCTTGGCTCGCGCTCTATCTGGACCAGAGCACGCCCCTGCCGGACGATGTCAAGGCGGCATGGCTGACCGATTCCAGCTCGGGCTCGCGCCAGTACCTGCTGCCGTTCCTGCGGCCGGTGGCGCGCCTGACGATCGTCCTGATCCAGGTGGTGAAAGTCTTCGTGCCGCGCAATTGGTCGCACTCGAAACTGCTTCACCGGCTGCTGGCGTGGGGGCTCAAGTGCTTTGTATCGCCGGAGGCAAACTGGCTGATCCTGCGGCACTTTCATCTCGGCTCGCAGGTGCTGAGCTTTATCGGGCGCAATTCGCCCGCGCCGGTGGGCACCTCGCCTCTCGAGCCGGCCGGCATCGATGCGCTCAAGGACGAGATGTTCCTTAAGCACGACCTGAACCTCTTCAACTTTGTCATCCGCCTCAATCAGGCGCTGCGTGATCGCGGTTTGGTGCTGGGCAAGGCGCCGGATGTCGACTTCTCGATGATCCGGGACCCTGGGTTGCGGCTTTCGGACATGCCCCGCGGCAGGCTGAACTTTCTCGATCTGCAGAGTGCCATCGAACTGTTCACGCCGCTTTACCAGCTGATGCTGACTGACAACGACTTCTGGCGCGCCGCCAATTCGCTGCAACTGGATGAAACCATCGGCATTTACGCCGCGACCCTGCTGGGGGCCCCGGAGCACCTGATCCTCGTGAACAACAAGCATCCCCTGGTGCCGCTGTCGACGCTGCGCGCGGGGCACAGGCTGGTCATCCACGGGCTGTCGACAGAAATGCTCCACAGCCTGCTCCAGCGCATGCGCACGGCCCACGAGACAGCCCCAACGCCGAAGCAGCCACTTGCATAGGCGTATGCTGCCCCCAGATGCAATCCATGAACACGACCCAAAATCCGTCTCCCAAGACCGATCTGGCAGTGACCCACGTGCTGGCTCAACTGCTGGAACGGCTCGAGCACAGCGCCGTCCCCGTCAGTGCCGAGCAATACCGCTCGGTGGTAGAGCACCTGGTGCACGAATTCAGCGACGTCGAACCCGGCGCTGACCTGGGCCGTCTGCTCGACGCTTACCCGGCCGCTGCCGAGGTGTACGAAAATATCAACTACCAGCACGCTGGCCTGTGCCGTTCGGCGCTCGACGCGGCACTTGCTGCCGAAGTCGCCGCCCGAAAAGCCATTGAACGCGCCATGCGCAATACCGAACCAAAGAAGGACAAAGCCGATGGCCAAAGCTGAGGTCAAGACCGCCGTGGTGGCCGACGGCCTGCGTTACAAGTCGAAGACGCCCGGCTCGCCATTCCGCGCGTCGGCGTCGTTCAGCGGCGCAACCATGTCCTGCTTCATGTGCGGGAAGCACAGGGTGCGGTCGCAATTGCGTACGCGCCAGGTGCTGGGCAAATCACAGACCGTGTGCGCGCCCTCGTGCAAGGCACTGGACGAGTCGCTCGAGTAAGTTGAAATCGCCTGTCGCGGGCCGGCGTCGCTTTTGCGACATGGCTCGCGAAAGCACTGCAGATTTTCTTTCCAGAACGCCTGAAATCAATATACAGTTAGAAACACATGATGCATTTAATTGCGTCATCAAATAGTTCTAATTTGTAGCTGACGACAAATGATTTTGTGTACAGGCAGTGACGCCCAACGCTGGGCGATCTTCTGTGGAAGGACCTGCAAATGAGCAAGCCGCGCCACGTCGTGATGCAGGTCGTCAAGCGCTCCTCGGGCAGCGCGACGCATCACGTCGAATTTCTCATGGACGATACTTTTGCCGAGCGACTGCGGCAGTTGCGTTCGTTGGTCCCGCCCCTGGGAAGCCTCAACAAGCAGCGCGACCTCGTCATCGACAAGGTGCGCGTCCGGCTTCCGAACGCCATCTGGCGCACCGGGACCCACGTGGACGACGGCGTGGAAGGCTCCTGCATCGTTATTGCCTCGGAAGGCTATTTCAATTGCGGCGGCAAAGACCGCAACACGCGCGAGAAGCTCGTGACCTACAACTTCTCGATCGCACGCCTCGTCGAACTGCATTCCGAGCGCGCCGACGGCGAAACGCTCTATATCCGCGACGGTACCTTCGCCAATGACGAGCCGGCGGATTCGGCTGCGGGCCTCTGGGTCGCCTCACTGACCGAACAGGAAACCGTGATGCGCATTCCCGATGCGCCGTCCGACTTCGACACCCTGCACGAACTGACCCTACGCCCGGAGCAGCGCGCGGGCGCGTCCACACACCGCGCCACGTTCTACTGAAGAGCGGCGGCCGGCTCTGCCGGAGTAGCCACAGGGGTGTACTGGGCGCGGTTGTCCTCGAGCCAGCGTGCCGAAAGGCCGCTGTCCTGCTGCGCAGGATGAAAGCCGATGCGGAAATAGCTGCGCCAGGCTGGCCAGTTGCCCCGGATCAGCCCGCCCGGACCGAGCAGGACGCGCGCAGCGCTTCTCCAAGTAGTCCATTTCCACAGTTGCCCTTCGTGGCGCAGGTTGGCAACGGTCTGGCGCATCAGGTCGCCAAGGAACATGAGGGTCACCCGGCGAAACCACCGCGTGCGCCATGCGTGCGAGCCGCCGGCCGCCGTGTAGAGGTCGAATGCAACTGCCTTGTGTTCCAACTCTTCGGCGCTGTGCCAGAGCCACATGGTCCGCAAGCGGGGTTCGGCCTCTTCGAGCACTTCAGGATGGGCCAGCAGCCACTCGGCAAACATGGCGGTGAAGTGTTCCGTGGCCGCAGTCACCGCCAGGGCATGGCGTGGGTCTGCTCCTGCCATGCGCTGCATGCGCTCCGCGGCCCGGGGCGACCAGCCATCCTTCAGGCCCTGGCGCTCCAGGTGACCGTTGAAAAGCGAATGAATTCGGCGATGCGTGGCTTCCTGGCCGATGAAACCCCGCACGTCGGCGCGATATTTTTCCTGTGCCTCGGGAGGCAGCGTGGCCATGGCGTCGCGCACGGCATCGATGAAGAACTGCTCGCCGAACGGAAAGCTCATCGACAGCGCATTGAAGAAGGCGGTCGAAAACGCGTCACCGCCACACCAGTTGCGGCCGAACGGCATCTGCAGGTCGATCAGAAGACGGCGCACCACGAGGTCGGTCATCGGAAAACAGCTCCTGGAAACTGGTGGTACACAGTCGTACCACCACTCGGATAATGCGCACAATAGCTGGTACCGTCAAGTACCAAAAGCGTAGGAAAATGCGCCGGACATGAGCACAGCAACTGAAGTTCCCGAGAGGGAAGCGGCCTCGGGCGAGCCGGTCCACGAACATTATTCCCGGCTGCTGGAGGGCATGGCCCACGCCGTGGCTGCCAAGGGCTACGCGGATACGACGATTGCAGACATCGTGCGCGGGGCCGCCGTGTCACGGCGCACCTTCTATGAACATTTCTCGACCAAGGCCGAATGCCTGGTCGCCCTCTACGAGGCTGCGAGCAAGCTTGCACTGCGGGCGGTGAGCGAAGCTTTCGACCCGGTACAGCCCTGGCATGCCCAGGTGGAGCGGGCCATGACAGCGTACCTCGACTATCTTGCGCAGGACCCGGTGCTGCTGCGTACGCTGTTCGTCGAGATCCTTGGCCTGGGAATGCCAGGTTTGCTGGCGCGGCGCCGGGTGAACGAAGAAATCGCAAGCTTCATCCAAGCCGCCATCAACGGCAGCAGTGCGACGCAGGGCCCCGCCGCGCACCTGACAAGCGAGATGGCCATGACGGTGGTGGGCGGGGTCAACGAACTGGTGCTCCAAGCCATCGAGCAAGACCGCGTGGGCGATCTGCGCCAGCTGGTGGCGCCCGCGACCCGCCTGGTGCGGGCCGTTGCGGCCGAAAGCCTTCGGTAGCACTCGGCAGCGGCACGCGGCAGCCAGGGTTCGGCCCGGAGCGGAGCCGGTCAGGCGGGTTTGCGCTGCCCAGGATCGTAGAAGAACTCTTCCTGGGCAATGAGGTCGCCCTCCCAGCGTTGCCACGCGAGCTCTTCCATGCGCATGGTGTTGCCGCCCTTGAAGCGGAAGTCGAAAACCCAGCGGATCACCACATGATCGCCGTTCACGAAAACGGGGCGAACGCAGGTCGAGACTACCGATTCCGTGCGGTCGAGCACGGACTGCTCCTGGGCAACCAGAGTGCTGCGGCCGCGACGGGGCTCCGCCTGGTTTTCCCGCATGGTCGCGTCCTCGGTGTAGAAGTTTTCGATGGCCTTGGCATGCGCGCCGCTTTCCACGGCGGCAATAAAGGCTTCGAGTCTTTCGGCAGTGGGCATCAGTTCATGGCTTTCATTTCACGGCGCCGGAGGCAACCGCTGCAGGCGGGGTTGCAGGGGCAGAGGGAGCAGCAGGGGCCGAAGAAGCAGCCGGCGCGGTCGCCGCCGCGGGCGTCTCCACCTTGTGCGGGACCGCGGCCGCCGCATCCCCCGCATGGAACTTGACCACCAGCGGCACGATCAGCAGCGCCACGATATTGATGATTTTGATGAGCGGGTTCACGGCCGGCCCGGCCGTGTCCTTGTAGGGGTCGCCCACGGTGTCACCGGTGACGGCCGCCTTGTGCGCCTCGGAGCCCTTGCCGCCGTGGTGCCCGTCCTCTATGTACTTCTTGGCGTTGTCCCAAGCGCCGCCGCCCGTGCACATCGAAATGGCGACGAACAGGCCGGTGACGATGGTGCCCATCAGCAGACCGCCCAGCGCCTTGGGCCCGAGGAGCAGGCCGACCAGGATCGGCACCACCACGGGCAGCAGCGAGGGGATCATCATTTCCTTGATGGCTGCGCCAGTCAGCATGCCGACGGCCTTGCCGTACTCCGGCTTGCCCGTGCCTTCCATAATGCCGGGAATCTCGCGGAACTGCCTGCGCACTTCCTCGACCACGGCGCCGGCCGCGCGGCCGACGGCTTCCATGGCCATGGCGCCGAACAGGTAAGGAATAAGCCCGCCGATGAAGAGGCCGACGATCACCATCGGGTCGCTCAGGTTGAAGCTGATGTTCAACCCGAAGCTCTCCAGCTTGTGGGTGTAGTCGGCAAAGAGCACCAGCGAAGCCAGCCCGGCCGAGCCGATCGCATAGCCCTTGGTCACGGCCTTGGTGGTGTTGCCGACTGCGTCGAGCGGGTCGGTGATGTCGCGCACGCTGGCGGGCATCTCGCTCATCTCTGCAATGCCGCCGGCGTTGTCGGTGATTGGGCCGTAGGCGTCCAGTGCCACGACGATGCCCGCCATGCTGAGCATGGCCGTCGCGGCCACCGCGATGCCGAACAGCCCCGCGAGCATGTACGAGGCCATGATCGCGATGCAGACGAAGATCACCGGCCACGCCGTCGAGCGCATCGAAACGCCGAGGCCCGCGATGATGTTGGTGCCATGGCCCGTGGTCGACGCCTGCGCGATGTGCTGCACCGGCTTGTACTGCGTGCCGGTGTAGTACTCGGTGATCCACACCAGCGCCGCCGTGAGCGCCAGGCCCACGAAGCAGGCGCCGAACAGCTTGAGCTGGCTGCCGCTCGGGGCAATGGCGTTGTCCGGGATGAGCCAGGCCGTGACGAACCAGAACGCGATCAGCGACAGGATGCCCGCTACGGCCAGCCCCTTGTAGAGCGCCGGCATCACGTTGACCATGCCGGGAGAGGCCTTGACGAAAAAGCAGCCGATGATCGACGCGATGATCGACACGCCGCCCAATGCCAGCGGATAGAGCACCGCGTTTCCTGGGGCTGACGTGACCATGAGCGCACCCAGCACCATGGTGGCGATGAGCGTGACCGCGTAGGTCTCGAACAAGTCCGCCGCCATGCCGGCGCAATCGCCGACGTTGTCGCCCACGTTGTCTGCAATCACGGCGGGGTTGCGCGGATCGTCCTCGGGAATGCCGGCCTCGACCTTGCCCACCAGGTCGGCACCCACGTCGGCCCCCTTGGTGAAGATGCCGCCGCCGAGCCGCGCGAAGATCGAGATCAGGGAAGAGCCGAAGGCAAAGCCGATCAGCGGATTGAGGATGGCCGAGAGGCTGCGGTCCGGCGTGAGGTTGCCGTTGCCGGCCAGGAACCAGTAGAAGACCGAGACGCCCAGCAGCCCGAGGCCCACCACCAGCATGCCGGTGATGGCGCCGCCCCTGAATGCCACGTCGAGCGCCGGGCCGATGCCCTGGGTGGCGGCCTGTGCGGTGCGCACGTTGGCACGCACCGACACGTTCATGCCGATGAAGCCGCAGGCGCCCGAGAGCACGGCCCCCACCACGAAGCCGACGGCCGTGGTCGCGTCCAGGAAGATGCCGATGAGGATTGCCAGCACCACGCCGACCACCGCGATGGTGGTGTATTGCTTGGCGAGGTAAGCCGAGGCGCCGGCCTGGATGGCCGCCGCGATCTCCTGCATCCGCGGGTTGCCGGCGTCCTTGGCGAGAATCCAACTTCGCGCCCAGAAACCGTAGCCGACGGCCACGAGGCCGCAGACGATGGCGAGTATCAGGGGGGTGTTGCCGATCATGCTTTGCTTCTCCATTCGTTCGTTGTGACTTGTGGAGACGGACAGCATGGGTCCTGCGCGCAACGCGTACGGGACCCAGGTTTTCCGTCGCGTTGCTTCCTCGAAGCTCGCAGCACAAAGTGCGGAGCCGATTGGCCAACGGTTGCAATTTACAGGCAAAAACGTGCGCGTGTGCGGCCGTGTCATGACACGGAAAGTAAACTCCGGGTTTGTCCCCATCTCCCCTCATACTTTTCAACTACCCGAAAACGTCATGTCCTTCGACAAAGTCTCCCCCGGCAAGAACATCCCCGACGCCTTCAATGTCGTGATCGAAATCCCGATGAATGCCGACCCGATCAAGTACGAAGTCGACAAGGAATCGGGCGCGATCTTCGTAGACCGCTTCATGACGACGGCGATGTACTACCCGGCCAACTACGGCTACGTGCCGCAGACGCTCTCGGGCGACGGCGACCCGGTCGACGTGCTGGTGATCGCGCCGTACCCGCTGCTGCCCGGGGTCGTGGTGCCGTGCCGCCCGCTCGGCATCCTGATGATGGAAGACGAAGCCGGCGTGGACGGTAAGGTCCTGGCCGTGCCCACCGACAAGGTGTTGCCGATCTACAGCCACTGGAAGTCAGTCGACGACGTGAACCCGATGCGCCTGAAGGCCATCAGCCACTTCTTCGAGCACTACAAGGACCTGGAAGCCGGCAAGTGGGTCAAGGTGCTCGGCTGGGAAGGCATCGAAGCGGCCAAGAAGGAAGTCATCGACGGCATTGCTGCTTACAAGAAGTAAGAAGAGATTCAGATCGCGAGGCCGGCCGCAGCCGCCGCGCCTTGCAATGGCGGTCGCGCGAACTGCCTCTCAACCAGCCTTGAACGGGCTGCGTTCGCCCAGGTGGTCCATGTAGCTCTCGATGCCTTCGCCCTCGCGTTCGAGAAATCGCTCGACGGCATCGGCGAACGCGGGGTGCGCGAGCCAGTGGGCGCTCGTGGTCTTCACCGGCATCAATGCGCGCGCCATCTTGTGTTCGCCTTGTGCGCCACCTTCGAAGCGCGTGGCGCCGTGCGCGATGCACCAGGCCAGGGGCTGGTAATAGCAGGCCTCGAAATGCAGACAGTCAACGCGCTCGAGCGCGCCCCAGTAGCGGCCATACGCCACCAGCGCGTCGTCCGCGTGCGTTGACAGCGCAATCAGGCTCGCGGCGATCGGCTTGCCCGCGCGTTCGGCAATGAACAGCAGCCAGGCTTCGGGCATGGTGTCGGCCATGCGCCGGAAGAAGTCGCGCGAAAGATAGGGCGGGTTGCCGTGCTCGCGGTAGGTGCGCGCGTAGCACCGGTAGAAAAAATCCCAGTCAGAACCGGCGATGCCGGCGCCGCGCGACCAGCGAAACGTCACGCCCGCGTCAGCCACCTTGCGTCGTTCCTGGCGGATCTTCTTGCGCTTGTCATGGGAAAGGCTGGCAAGAAAGGCGTCGAAATCGACATAGCCGGCAGCCCCCTCCGGTTGCCCCGGGACAGCGTTCGTCCAGTGAAACTGCACGGTGTTGCGCAGCATCAGGCCCGCTTCGGTGCAGGCGGCGATGTCGGCATCCGCGCCAAACAGCAGATGCAATGATGAAAGCTCTTCCTTCTTGCACCAGGCCACCAGTGCCTGCACCAGCAGCGTGCGGCTTTGCGCATCGCGAGCCAGGAGGCGTGCACCCGGCACGGGCGTGAACGGCACTGCCAACACCGCCTTGGGATAGTAGGCAAGACCGTGCTGCTCGTACGCATTCGCCCAGGCCCAGTCGAAAACGTATTCGCCATACGAGTGGGTCTTTATGTACGCGGGGCAAGCGGCACGCAATTCGTCGCCGTGCCAAAGTGTGACGAACTGCGGCGTCCAGCCGTTCTCCGGGGCGGCGCTGCCGCTTGCGTGCAGCGCCGCGAGGTATTCGTAGCGCATGAAGGGCGACGGCTCCGCCTCGGCCGAGAGCAGTGCGTTCCATGCTTTCGGGTCCAGGTCCGACAGCGACGCGACCACCCGAATGACATAATCGTTCAAGCCTTTTCTTCCTTCCGTATGACGCTCGAGCTCGCCGTAGCGCAATTCAATTTTGTGGTGGGCGCCGGCCGCGCGGCAGCTTGCGATGATGCCGCGAAAGGCGTGGTCGCCGCTTCGCCCGGCGACAAAGACATGATGGTGGTGGCGGGCCATCAGGCAAGCGGTGCCGGCGAGCGCTGGCGACGGGGCTGCCTGCAGCCGTACGGCACCCTCGGGGGTGTCCTGGCACGCTACATGCACGACGGCGAAGGCATCGGAGAGATCATTGCCGCGGGCTGCGAACGCCCCGTGGTCGAGCAGGATGCGCGGCTCATCAAGATCAATGAATACAGAGGGCGCCAGGCGCCATTAGGCATCCGGGTCACCCATCGGAGCTTCGGCAAGGATTGGCGTTACCCTATCACCAGCAAGTTCAACGAAACCGCCGGAGCACAAAAACCATGAAGCAGATCACCGCCATCGTCAAACCCTTCAAGCTGGAGGACGTGCGCGAAGCCTTGGCCGAAGTGGGTGTTACCGGCCTCACGGTGACTGAAGTGAAAGGCTTTGGCCGCCAGAAAGGCCATACAGAGCTCTATCGCGGTGCCGAATACGTCGTTGACTTCCTGCCCAAGATGAAGGTCGAAGTGGTCGTCAACGAAGGCGACGTGGAGCGCTGCATCGAGGCCATCGTCAATTCCGCGCGCACCGGCAAGATCGGCGACGGAAAGATCTTCGTCACCGATGTGGAACGCATCGTGCGCATCCGCACCGGCGAAGAAAACGAAAACGCCGTCTAGGCTTGCCCCAGTCTTCGCGCACTTCATGTGGCTGCGCCAACGAAGACTGTCCGCCGATCAGAGGTTTTCGGCCAGCCTGTTGTCCTGCGAGTGGAGCGGCACTTCGGCGCGCAGGGCGCTGAGCAGTTCGACAGGGTCGGTTCCGGTTCGGACCAGCCCCATCTGCCATTCGCCCATGAAGCCTTCGCGCACGCTGTGCGCCAGGAAGCCGAGCAACCCGTCGTAGTAGCCGGCGGTGTTCAGGATGCCGGTGGGCTTGTCGTGATAGCCGAGTTGGCGCCAGGTCCAGATCTCGAACAGTTCCTCGAAGGTGCCGATGCCGCCGGGCAGCGCGATGAAGGCATCGGCGCGCTCGCCCATCATGGCCTTGCGCTCGTGCATGGTGTCGACGACGTGGAGCTCGTCGCACAGCGGATTGGCCAGTTCGCGGTCCACCAAGGCCTTGGGAATGATGCCGACGACGCGGCCGCCTGCGCTGCGGGTGGCTTCGGCCACGGTGCCCATCAGGCCGGTGCGGCCGCCGCCGTAGACCAGCTGTCCCCGGTGCGCGCCAATCCACTCGCCGACGGCTTCGGCCGCCCTGGAAAACTCGGGCCGCTCCCCGGGGCGCGACCCGCAATACACACAAATCGAAAATTCAGGATTCATGCCGCCATCATGCCTCGCGCGGCGGGCGTCTTCATGACGCGAAGCGTTGCCACAACGCTGCCAGCCAGATGCTTCCGCACAGCGCAAGCGACAGCAGCACGGCAGCGCTGCCCATGTCCTTGGCGCGCTTGGAGAGGTCGTGCCACTCGGGCCCGATGCGGTCGATGGCGGCTTCGACGGCCGTATTGAGCAGCTCCACAATCATCACCAGCACGGCGCTCCCGGCGAGCAGGGCCACCTCGACCCAGCTACGGCCGAGCCAGAAGGCGACCGGGATCATCACGATCGAAATGACGGCTTCCTGCCGGAACGCCGGCTCGCTCCATCCGGCGCGAAGGCCGTGCAGGGAGATCAGCGTGGCGTGCCACACCCGTTCCAGGCCCTTGCGGGCTTTCTGCGGGTTCACGGCGGGATCTGGCAACTTGGGCAAGGCACTCATTGGCGGCTCATGGGCTTGGAGGTGATGAGCCGCGTACCGGCCCAGGCGTCGTGCCAGAACTGGCGCTCAGGGTGAAAGCGCGCCAGCAATGCCCAGATGGCGACCCATCCGAAGATCAGCACCACCGATTCTCCTCCCGACAGCTTGAACGGTGCGATGGCCGCCAACGGCGGCAGGAACCAGAGCCAGCTCAGCAGGTAGCGCGCCAAGGCGCGGCGCTGGGTCAGGGGGTGCCCACGCAGGTCGACGATGCGGATGTTCCAGGTCTTCATTGCCAAGGTCTGGCCTCGGGTCCAGAACCAGACGAAATAGACGCCGAACACCACGAACAGAAATGCCTGGAGCAGGTGCCGGCGGGAATCCATGGCGTCGTGCATCTGGCCGAGCGTGCTGAACAGCCAGCCTGCTACGAACACCACGGCAAACAGCAGCATGCCTTCATACAGCCAGCATGCCATTCGGCGCCACAGGCCGGGCACTATCGAAAGAGGAGCGCTGCTGGGAGAATTTGCGGGGGATGAAGGGAGATTCGATTCCGAGTTTTCGGAAGAATTGGAGACCATCGAAACCTTATCAGGAGGAGCTAGGGCTGCTCGGCAACGCGGCCTGAGGGATTGGACGGCGCCGGCACCGGCGCAGCGGGCGGCACGAGCACCTGGGCTTCGGCCGGCGGAACGGGCTGCGAGACCACGCTGGGCGCGCTGGACGGTGCGGGAGCGGGCACGGCGGGCGGAACGCGCTCCGGCTGCGACGTCACCATGACGGCCGCCGGAGCCGCCGGGGCCGGGCTGGGGGGGGGTGGAGGCGGCGCCAGCATGATGCGCGGCGTGTGCTGCCCTGCAGCCGTCACCGCCGGCACCGTTACGAGTTTCTGGGCCGGAACAGGGCGCACCGGAATGGCGGCGCCGCGCGGCCTGGCGGGTGCGCGCTCTGCAAGCCGTCGCTTTTCTTCCTCGCTCAGGGCCTGGTACTGCTCCCATTTGGCCTTACGCTCATCGACGGGAACGCGCTTGACCTCGGCGAAATTGAGGCGGGCCTGGGCGCGCTGCTGGTTGCTGAGGGCGGCCCATTCGATCATGCGGCTGTGCAGGGTGGTCTGGTCATCGGCCGACATGTTCGCGTAGTTGCGTGACAGTGCCAGCCATTTGCGCTTGTGCGCCGCGTTCAGGTTGTGCCAGTGCGATGCGAGCGGCTGCAGCGCCTGCTGCTGCTCCGCGGTGAGTTCGCTCCAGTATGGCTTGGTTGCCACAGCGGCCTTGGGGGCGGCAGGGCTCGAGGCGGCCGTCGAAGTGGCCTGCGTGGTGTCGCCGGTCTTGGGTGAGGCGGAGCGGGTCTGGGCGCCAGCGAGCGTCAAGCCGAACGCCGCGACGGCGAAGGCAAGCGCCCAAATGACTGCGCCCGACGTTTGCGGGCGCAGCGGGTGGGACGCGTCGGTGCGGGAGACGGAAGGGCGTCGCATTCGTTCGGCAGGGATTCAGTCGGAGGCGCTGTCGGCTTTGAGGAACTGGGCGAAGCCCGGGTCGGTGTAGGCGGCAGGGGGGAGGTCGTCGGTCAACAGGGCGGCATCGACTTCGGCCAGTTCGCTGGCGCGGTCTTCGTCCTGCATCACGCTGATGGTGATCAGCCCCGCAACCAGCGCGATCAGCGGAACCACCGATCCGATGCGTGTCCACCAGCCACCCCCCATGGTGGCTACGTGCCCCGATTGCATGACGGCGGGCGCCGTTCGCAATTGGGGGGCTTGCTTGCGCATTGCCACGGCTTGCGCCCGGGCCACGCGCAGCCGCTCGCCAATGTCGTGCGGCAGCTCCTGGGTGCCGGCAGACAGCCGCGCAGCCACACGCTGGCCGAATCGGTCTTCGACGGCAAAAGAAGAGGTTGGAACCTTAGTGTTCATAGCGAAATTCCCTTGGCTTTGAGCGCCTTGCTCAGGGCGTGCACGGCCCGCGAACAATGGGTTTTGACGCTGCCTTCGGAGCAGCCCATTGCAGCGGCCGTCTCCGCCACATCCATTTCTTCCCAGTAACGCATCAGGAAAGCCTCGCGTTGACGTCCCGGCAAAGCGGCGATCTGTTCTTCGATCTCGTGGAACACCTGGGCGCGTCGGGTGGTGTCCTCCGCGCTCTCCGTCTCCCTAGAGTCGGTTGGCGAAACGAAGTTCTCCAGAAGATCGAAATCGCCTTCGTCGCCGGCAGCTTCGAAGTCGCCGAGGTTCGAGAAAAGGGCGCGGCGGGTTTTCTGCCGGCGAAACCAGTCGAGGGTGCAATTCGAAAGAATGCGCTGGAACAGCATCGGCAGCTCTTGGGGCGGTTTGTCGGCGTAGTGCTGCGCCAGCTTCATCATGCTGTCCTGCACGATGTCGAGGGCTGCTTCCTCGTCCCGCACGTGATAGACCGAGCGTTTGAAAGCGCGCCGTTCGACGCTCTTCAGAAAGTCGGAAAGTTCTTGTTCAGTGGCCAAGCGAGAGGGGGCGCTGCAGGCGCCGCGTGGGAATGGGGATGTCTGGGAAGCGCTTGTGTTTTTCTGCCGCGGATTATGCCCCCGTGCCTTTTCGCGAGGGATTTCGGCTGGAGGCACGCTCATCAATGTCATAATCCGCGCTGCAAGTCAAAAGGCAAACGGGTCACGGTCCGGCGGAACATCAGTCCGCTCATGGCTTTGGCCTCAAGTCCTGGCGCGGCCCCACAAGGGCTGGCAAGGGGCACCCAAGGTTTTTCGTTCCCGAAAAAACTCCAAAGGTTGATCATGGAAATCTCTAAGGCGGAACTCGCTTCCGCAGCAGCCGCGTCCTCTGGCGCCGGCAACCCAACGCAAGAACTCATGGGCGCTGAAGTGCTGGTCAAGGCACTGCAGGCCGAAGGCGTCCAGTACGTCTGGGGCTATCCCGGCGGCGCGGTTCTGTATATCTACGACGCGTTCTACAAGCAGGACACCATCCAGCACGTGCTGGTGCGCCACGAGCAGGCGGCCGTCCACGCGGCCGACGGCTACGCCCGCGCCACCGGCGACGTCGGCGTGGCACTGGTCACCTCGGGCCCCGGCCTGACCAATGCGGTCACCGGCATTGCCACGGCGTACATGGACTCGATCCCGATGGTGATCATCTCGGGCCAGGTTCCCACAGCCGCCATCGGCCTGGATGCCTTCCAGGAATGCGACACCGTGGGCATCACGCGCCCCATCGTGAAGCACAACTTCCTCGTCAAGGATCCCAAGGATCTGGCCATGACGATGAAAAAGGCCTTCCACATCGCACGCAGCGGCCGCCCTGGCCCGGTGGTGGTGGACGTGCCCAAGGACGTCTCCTTCAAGAAGACGCCGTACGCGGGCTATCCCGACAAGGTCGAGATGCGCTCGTACAACCCGGTGCGCAAGGGCCACGGCGGGCAGATCCGCAAGGCGCTGCAGCTGTTGCTGAACGCCAAGCGTCCTTACATCTACACGGGTGGCGGCGTGCTGCTCGGCAACGCCTGCAACGAGCTGCGCACGCTGGTCGACATGCTCGGCTACCCGGTCACCAACACGCTGATGGGCCTGGGCGCCTATCCGGCCAGCGACCGCAAGTTCCTGGGCATGCTGGGCATGCACGGCACCATCGAAGCCAACAACGCGATGCAGAACTGCGACGTGCTGCTGGCCGTGGGCGCGCGCTTCGACGACCGCGTGATCGGCAACCCGAAGCACTTCGCGCTGAACGACCGCAAGATCATCCACGTCGACATCGACCCGTCGAGCATCTCCAAGCGCGTGAAGGTCGACATCCCGATCGTCGGCGACGTGAAGGACGTGCTCACCGAACTGATCTCGATGATCCGCGAGAGCACCACCAAGCCCGACGCCGGCGCGCTGGCCGACTGGTGGAAGACCATCGAGGCCTGGCGTTCGCGCGACTGCCTCAAGTACGACCGCGCCAACAAGGACGTGATCAAGCCGCAGTACGTGGTCGAGACCCTCTGGAACATGACCAAGGACGCCGACGCGTACATCACGTCCGACGTGGGTCAGCACCAGATGTGGGCCGCGCAGTACTACCGGTTCGACGAGCCGCGCCGCTGGATCAACTCGGGCGGCCTCGGCACCATGGGCGTGGGCATTCCCTATGCCATGGGCATCAAGCTCGCCAAGCCCGATTCGGAAGTGTTCACCATCACGGGCGAAGGTTCGGTGCAGATGTGCATCCAGGAGCTCTCCACCTGCCTGCAGTACAACACGCCGATCAAGATCTGTTCGCTCAACAACCGCTACCTGGGCATGGTGCGCCAGTGGCAGGAGATCGAATACTCCGGCCGCTACAGCCACAGCTACATGGATGCGCTTCCCAATTTCGTGAAGCTCGCCGAAGCCTATGGCCACGTCGGCATGCTGATCGAGCGTCCGCAGGACGTGGAGCCCGCGCTGCGCGAAGCACGCAAGCTCAAGGACCGCACGGTGTTCATGGATTTCCGCACCGACCCCACCGAGAACGTGTTCCCGATGGTCAAGGCCGGCATGGGCATCACCGAAATGCTGTTGGGTGCCGAAGATCTCTGATCCGCGGCGCATTCGCTTAACTCTTCACTGACGAATCTATTGCCCGCCAAGCCCGCGCATTACCGTGCACGGGGGAGGGCGGCGAAAAGAGGAGTCACGCAAACATGAAACACATCATTGCAGTGCTGCTGGAAAACGAGCCCGGTGCTCTTTCCCGCGTGGTGGGCCTTTTCTCGGCCCGCGGCTACAACATCGAATCGCTGACCGTCGCGCCCACGGAGGATCCGAGCCTCTCGCGCATGACCATCGTCACCGCCGGCTCGGACGACGTGATCGAGCAGATCACCAAGCACCTCAACCGCCTGATCGAAGTGGTCAAGGTCGTCGACCTGACCGAAGGCGCCTACACCGAGCGCGAGCTCATGATGGTGAAGGTGCGCGCGGTCGGCAAGGAGCGCGAAGAAATGATGCGCATGGCCGAGATCTTCCGCGGCCGCATCATCGACGTCACGGACAAGAGCTACACCATCGAACTGACCGGCGACCACGGAAAGAACGACGCGTTTCTCGAGGCCATCGAGCGCAGCGCAATTCTCGAGACAGTGCGCACCGGTGCCAGCGGCATCGGCCGCGGCGAGCGCATCCTGCGCGTCTAGTTTTTTTCAGCAATTACCACCCCCCGAATCAACGAAGGAGCATGACATGAAGGTTTATTACGACAAGGACGCGGATCTGAGCCTGATCAAGGGCAAGACGGTCGCAATCATCGGTTACGGTTCGCAAGGTCACGCACACGCGCAGAACCTGAACGACAGCGGCGTCAAGGTCGTGGTCGGCCTGCGCAAGGGCGGCGCTTCGTGGGACAAGGTCGGCAAGGCCGGCCTGCAGGTCGCCGAAGTGGCCGACGCAGTCAAGGCCGCCGACGTGGTCATGATCCTGCTGCCCGACGAGCAGATTGCCAACGTCTACAAGAACGACGTGGCCCCGCACATCAAGGAAGGCGCTTCGCTCGTCTTCGCACACGGCTTCAACGTGCACTACGGTTTCGTGCAGCCGCGCGCCGACCTCGACGTGTGGATGGTCGCTCCCAAGGCCCCTGGCCACACCGTGCGCAGCACCTACACCCAAGGCGGCGGCGTGCCCCACCTCGTGGCCGTCCACCAGGACAAGACCGGCAAGGCGCGCGACCTCGCGCTGAGCTATGCCACCGCCAACGGCGGCGGCAAGGCCGGCATCATCGAGACCAACTTCCGCGAAGAAACCGAGACCGACCTGTTCGGCGAGCAAGCGGTTCTGTGCGGCGGCACGGTTGAGCTGATCAAGGCCGGTTTCGAAACGCTGGTGGAAGCCGGCTATGCCCCCGAAATGGCGTACTTCGAATGCCTGCACGAACTCAAGCTGATCGTCGACCTGATCTATGAAGGCGGCATCGCCAACATGAACTACTCGATCTCGAACAACGCTGAATATGGCGAATACGTCACGGGCCCTCGCATCGTGACCGACGAGACGAAGAAGGTCATGAAGCAAGTGCTGCGCGACATCCAGACGGGCGAATACGCCAAGAGCTTCGTGCTCGAAGCCGCTGCCGGCCAGCCTGCGCTGATCAGCCGCCGGCGCCTGAACTCCGAGCACCAGATCGAAGTGGTCGGCGAAAAGCTGCGCGCGATGATGCCCTGGATCAAGAAGAACAAGCTGGTCGACCAGACCCGCAACTGATCCGCCAGGAAGTGGGCGCCGAGGCGTCCGTTTCACGAGGGCCACCCGCCGGGGTGGCCTTTTTCATGATGGGGGGCGAACGATCCCCTGAACTACACTGCGAACCCATGCGATTCACAGATCAAGACGCTGTCGGACGGGCCGCCGTTCGCGCAGTGTCCACGAGGGACGAAGGCCAACTCCATGCATGACGACACGGTTCCCGACGAGGTGCCGCCGCGCAAGCGCCGCAAGGGCATCTACATACTGCCGAACCTGTTCACGCTCGCCGCGCTGTTCGGCGGTTTCTATTCGGTCGTAATGGCCATGAACGCGCGCTTCGATCTCGCGGCGCTGGGCGTGTTTGCCGCCATGATTCTCGACAGCCTCGACGGCCGCGTCGCTCGCATGACCAACACGCAAAGCGCGTTCGGCGAGCAGATGGATTCGTTGTCCGACATGGTGTCTTTCGGCGCCGCCCCGGCGCTCATCGCCTATGAATGGTCGCTCAAGGGCCTCGGCCGCTGGGGCTGGATCGCGGCCTTTGTGTATTGCGCCTGTGCGGCACTGCGGCTCGCGCGCTTCAACGTCAACACGGGCGTGGTCGACAAGCGCTGGTTCCAGGGTCTGCCATCGCCCGCCGCGGCAGCGCTGGTGGCAGGCTTCATCTGGCTCATGACCGAGTGGGGCAAGCGGGGCGGCGAGGTGCTTTATCTCTCGTGGACGCAGATCACGTGGATCACCTTCGGCTTCACGCTCTATGCCGGACTTTCTATGGTCACCAATGCGCCGTTCTACAGCTTCAAGGACGTGCAGATGAAAAAGAGCGTGCCTTTCGTGGTCATTGTGCTCATCGCGCTCGGCATTGCAGTCATCAACATCCATCCGCCCACGGTGCTGTTTGGCCTCTTCGTGGCCTATGGCCTGAGCGGGTACGTGGTGTATGCGTGGCGCAAGGCCAAGGGGCAGCAGGCAAGCGTGATCAGCACCTCGACCGAGGAGCCGGACGAGCGCGGCTTGCATAACTGAACGCGGCTTGTGCTACATTCGGAACCCTCATGACCAAGATTTCGCTGCTGGCCCTACTAGCCCTCCCTCACGGGCGGAGACGGTAGCGCACGCGCAAATCCCTCACCACGGCCCGTTCGCACCAGCAACGGGCCGTTTGTTTTTGGGGTTGCTGGTTGATTACCAACCATCCAGAGAAATCGACATGCTCAAGCAACCTCAAGCCAAATACCGCGCATTCGCCCCGATCGGCCTCAAGGACCGCACCTGGCCCGATGCCGTGCTGACGAAGGCACCGATCTGGCTGTCGACAGACCTGCGCGATGGCAACCAGGCGCTTGTCGAGCCGATGGACATCGTCCGCAAGATGCGCATGTTCGAGACGCTCGTGGCCATCGGCTTCAAGGAGATCGAAGTCGGCTTTCCCTCGGCTTCGCAAGTCGAATTCGACTTCGTGCGCAAGCTGATCGAGGAAGACCGCATTCCCGACGACGTGACTATCCAGGTGCTGACGCAGGCGCGGGACCATCTCATTGCGCGCACCTTCGAATCATTGCAGGGCGCGCCGCGCGCCATCGTCCACCTCTACAACGCCGTGGCGCCGGTGATGCGCCGCGTGGTGCTGGGCATGGACGAAGACCAGATCGTCGAGCTGGCCAGCAGCCATGCGCGCATGTTCAACGAATTTGCCGCGAAGCAGCCCACAACGAAGTGGACCTTTCAGTACTCGCCCGAAATGTTCTCGGGCACCGATGTCGTGTTTTCCAAGCGCGTGGTCGATGCAGTCACCGAGGTTTGGGCGCCGACGCCAGAGCACAAGTGCATCGTCAACCTGCCCACCACGGTCGAGCATTCCACGCCCAACATCTTTGCCGACATGATCGAATGGATGCACCGCAACCTCGCACGGCGCGACTCCATCGTGCTGTGCGTGCATCCGCACAACGACCGCGGCACCGGGACGGCCGCCGGCGAGCTGGCCTTGATGGCGGGCGCCGAGCGCATCGAAGGCTGCCTTTTCGGCAATGGCGAGCGCACCGGCAACCTCGACCTCGTGAACGTGGCGCTCAATCTCTACACGCAGGGTGTTTCGCCGGAACTCGATTTCTCCAACATCGACGAGATCCGCGCGACGGTCGAGCACTGCAACCAGATCCCGGTGCATCCGCGCCACCCGTATGTGGGCGACCTGGTCTACACCTCGTTCTCCGGCTCGCACCAGGACGCGATCAAGAAGGCCTTTGCGGCGCGCAAGGACGGCGACATCTGGGATATGCCGTACCTGCCCATCGATCCGAAGGACGTGGGCCGCAGCTATGAAGCCGTGATCCGCGTCAACAGCCAGTCGGGCAAGGGCGGGATGGCCTACCTGCTCGAGAGCGAGTACGGCATCGAGATGCCGCGCCGCCTGCAGATGGAGTTCATGCAGACCGTGCAGCGCGTGATGGACGTGGCCGGCAAGGAACTCACCGCCGCCGACCTCTGGCAGCTGTTTGTGCGCGAGTACGGCATCGAGGCCGCGCACGCGTTGCAGCACCGCGTGCTCCGGGAAGAAGGCGAGGGCGCCAGTGCCTCCGTGGTGCTGCGCGGCGACCTGCCCTGGGACGGCGAAATCCGCGCCATCGAAGGCCGCGGCAACGGGCCGATCGACGCCTTTACGCAGGCGCTGAGCCAGGCCACCGGCCACACCGTGCGCGTGATCGACTACCACCAGCATGCCATCGGGGCGGGGGCCGATGCAAAGTCGGCCGCGTACCTCGAACTGCGCGTCGACGAGACCCAGACACTGTTCGGCGTGGGCATCGACGCGGACGTGATCTCGGCCTCGCTCAAAGCCATTGTCTCGGGCGTGCAGCGCGCACGGGCACGCGGCGCGCACAGCGCACAATCGGTGGTTGAGCTCGCCTGAAGGCATGACCCCCACGCTCCCGCACTGCGTGTCGTCGCTGCCCCCCGAGGGGGCAGCGGCCGCCTTGGGAGCGGCCCGGCGTCGGCCTGATCGATGACGGAATAAACCCAAGGAGATCCACGATGACCGACCAACTCATTATTTTCGACACAACCTTGCGCGACGGCGAACAATCGCCTGGCGCTTCGATGACGCGCGACGAGAAGATGCGCATTGCCAAGCAGCTCGAACGGCTCAAGGTCGACGTGATCGAGGCCGGCTTTCCGGCCAGCTCGAATGGCGATTTCGAGGCCGTGAAGGCCATCGCCAATGCCATCAAGGAATCGACCGTGTGCGGCCTGTCGCGCGCGAACGATCGAGACATTTCGCGTGCGGCCGAGGCCCTCAAGGGTGCTGCGCGCGGCCGCATCCACACGTTCATTGCCACCTCGCCGCTTCACATGGAAAAGAAGCTGCGCATGTCGCCGGACGAGGTGCATGAGCAGGCGAGGCTGGCCGTGCGCTTTGCGCGCAACCTCGTGGCCGACGTCGAGTTCAGCCCCGAAGACGGCTACCGAAGCGATCCCGATTTTCTCTGCCGCGTGCTCGAGACAGTGATCAACGAGGGCGCAACGACCATCAACGTGCCCGACACCGTGGGCTACGCCATCCCGGAGCTCTACGGCAACTTCATCAAGATGCTGCGCGAGCGCGTGCCCAATAGCGACAAGGCGATCTGGTCGGTGCATTGCCACAACGACCTGGGCATGGCCGTGGCCAATTCGCTTGCCGGCGTGAAGATCGGCGGCGCACGGCAAGTGGAGTGCACGATCAATGGCCTCGGCGAGCGTGCGGGCAATTGCTCGCTCGAGGAAATCGTGATGGCCGTGAAGACCCGCAGGGACTACTTCGGGCTCGACCTCAACATCGACACCCAGCACATCGTGGCCGCGAGCCGCATGGTGAGCCAGACCACCGGCTTCGTGGTGCAGCCCAACAAAGCCGTGGTGGGCGCCAACGCCTTTGCGCATGCGTCCGGCATCCACCAGGACGGCGTGCTCAAGGCCCGCGACACCTACGAGATCATGCGGGCTGAAGACGTGGGCTGGAGCGCCAACAAGATCGTGCTGGGCAAGCTCAGCGGCCGCAATGCGTTCAAGCAGCGCCTTCAGGAACTCGGCGTGGCCATGGAAAGCGAGGCTGACATCAACGCGGCCTTCCTGCGCTTCAAGGAACTGGCCGATCGCAAGTCCGAAATATTCGACGAAGACATCCTCGCCCTGGTCAGCGCGGAAGAGCACTCGCACGTTAACGAACAGTTTGCATTTGTTTCCCTCTCCCAGCACAGCGAAACCGGCGAGCGTCCGCACGCCACGGTTGTCTTCACCGCCCAGGGCAAGGAAGTCACCGGGGAATCCGACGGCAATGGCCCGGTTGATGCTTCCCTGAAAGCCATCGAGTCGCACGTCAAGAGTGGCGCCGAGATGGTGCTTTACTCGGTTAATGCGATCAGTGGCTCGACAGAAAGCCAAGGAGAAGTTACAGTTCGGTTACAAAATGCAGGGCGGGTAGTGAATGGAGTAGGTGCGGACCCGGACATCGTGGTCGCATCGGCAAAGGCTTATTTGAGTGCGCTCAATAAGTTACAGAGCCAAGCTGAGAGAGTGGCGGCACAAGGTTAGGTTTAGGGCGATCCTTGATATTCGAGTGAAGAAAAGGACGCAAGTAACTGATATTGCGTGCCTTTTTTGATTTGGATACACTGCGGTTCTCATTTTCGCCGCTGGAGATTTATTAATGCCCGAAGCCCGTCTCCGCCGAGTTTCCAGCCAGCGGTTCCTGCCCGCAGTCAAATTTGTCGCCGTCGCGTTCTGCGCCACGGCGTTTTTGCTGTCCGGAGCGCAGGCCGCAAAGAAGGAAAAAACAGGCGCCGCCAAGACCTCGCTCGCCAAGAAGTCAGCAGGTCCGGTGCCGGTGGAAGTCAAACGAAGCGCCAAGGCCTCGCGTGGCGCCGATCGCAGCGAGAAGGTCGTTCGCGGTGGCCGTAATGTGGTGGCCAGCATCCGCCAGAAGAACGGCAAGACCGTGGTCGCCGTGCAGCGCCGTTCGGTGGTTCGCGTCGAAACGCCCGCGCGCCAGTCCTTCGGCCAACTGGCCGGCCTGCATGGAACCGACGACGCGCTCGACCTGAAGTCGAGTGTCGCCCTGGTGATCGACCAGGATACGCACGAAGTGCTGTTCAGCAAGAACGACCATGCGGTCCTTCCGATCGCTTCGCTCACCAAGCTGATGACCGGCTTGCTGATCAGCGAAGCGCGCCTGCCGAACGATGAACTGATCACCATTACCCAGGATGACGTCGACACCGAAAAAGGCAGCCGCTCGCGGCTGACCGTCGGCACCACGCTGTCCCGCGGCGAGCTTTTGCACCTTGCCCTCATGTCGAGCGAAAACCGCGCGGCGCACGCGCTGGGCCGCACGTATCCCGGCGGTCTTGCCACCTTCGTGAGCATCATGAACGCCAAGGCCAAGATGCTCGGCATGAAGGACACGCGCTACGTGGAGCCCACGGGCCTGTCGAGCCGCAACCAGTCGAGCGCGCAAGACCTGGCGCTGCTCGTCAATGCGGCCTATTCCGACCCCACCGTGCGATCGCTTTCGACCTCGCCCGAGTACCAGGTCGAGGTGGGCAACCGCGTCCTGCAGTTCAACACCACCAACCGTCTCGTGAAGAGTCCCGATTGGGAAATCGGCGTTCAGAAGACGGGCTACATCTCCGAAGCCGGCCAGTGTCTCGTGATGCAGGCCAAGGTGGCGGGGCGCAAGCTGATCATGGTGTTCCTGGACTCGGCCGGCAAGTTCAGCCGTATCGCCGATGCGGAACGCGTGCGCCGCTGGGTCGAGGCCACGCATGCCTCGACAGGCTCGCCGGCTGCCGCGTCGCGTGCTCCCAGCTACCAGGTGGCTGGTTGATCTGATCCACCAACAGCCCTGAAGAAGGGCTGTTCGATCCGGCCCGGCGGAATTTCAGGCGGTGGCTGAAGAGGAGCCGCCGCCGTCCGCGGCAGGGCCCCTTGCCGCCGCTGCGTCCTTGTAGCCGAGCGCTCCGGAGATTTCGTTGGCCGTGGCCTGGAGCTTGGGCAGCCACCCTTCGTCGAGCCGATCGGCCGGAGCGGAAATCGACAGGCCGGCCACCAGCTTGCCCTGGTCGTCGTAGATGCCGGCGGCCATGCAACGAACCCCAAGCTCGAGTTCTTCGTTGTCGCGCGCAATGCCGTATTGGCGTGCCTTCGACAGTTCGCGTTCGAGCGCGGGCAACTGCGTGATGCTGTTGCGCGTGTGACCCGCCAGGCCGGTTCGCGTGGCATAGCTGCGCACGCGCTGCGGATCATCAGCAGCGAGGAACAGCTTGCCGGTGGAGGTCAGGTGCAAGGCCGCGCGGCCGCCGATGGCACGCACCACCTGCATGCCCGAACGCTCGCTGTACGAGCGCTCGATGTAGACGATCTCGTCGCCTTGCCGCATGCTGAGGTTTACAGGCTGCTGCGTGAGCTTGTGCAGTTCCCGCATCGGGCCCAGAGCCGCATCGCGGACGTTGAGCCGGCCCTTGACCAGGTTGCCGAGCTCCAGCAACCGCATGCCGAGCCGGTAGCTGCCGGCTTCTGGCCGGTCGACAAAGCGGCCGACCGCCAGGTCGTTGAGGATGCGGTGCGTGGTGGAGGGGTGCAGGCCGGTCTTCTCGCTGATTTCCTTCAGCGAAATGGCCTCCTCGCGCGAGGCGAGCACGTCGATCAGCGCGAACATGCGCTCGATCACCTGGATGACTGGAACGGCAGGAACGTCGGATTGGTTTTTTCTCATGGCGCGATGCGGTGTGGACCGGGCGCCATTTTACCTTGTGAAATCGTCCGGCGCTTGCCAGCGTCCATCGATCAGCAGTTCATGAGGGCTGAAGCGCGCCTTGTAGTTCATCTTGGCGCTGCCTTCGATCCAGTAGCCCAGATAGACGTGCGGCAGGCCCAGCTTGCGGGCCTGCTCGATCTGCCAGAGCACGCTGTACGTGCCGTAGCCGGCGCTGCCCTCGGGCTCGTAGAAGGTATAGACCGCCGATATGCCGTCGTTCAGCACGTCCAGGATCGACACCATGCGCAGCGCGCCGGCGCTGCCGTCCGGCAGCGTCTCGCGGAACTCGACCAGCCTGGAGTTGACCCGGCTCTGCAGCAGGAACTGCGTGTACTGGTCGATGCTGTCGTGGTCCATGCCGCCGCCGGCGTGGCGGCCATTCTGGTAGCGCAGATAGAGCTGGTAGTGCTCGGGCACGAAGCACAGCTTGAGCACGCGCACCTGCAGCTCCTTGTGCTGCTTCACGGCCCGCCGCTGGCTGCGGCTCGGGTTGAAGCTGTCGACCAGCACGCGCAGCGGGATGCAGGCGCGGCAGCCATCACAATAGGGCCTGTAGGTGAACATTCCGCTGCGCCGGAACCCGCTGAGCACGAGGTCGGAATAAGCGTCGTTGTGGATCAGGTGGCTGGGCGTGGCCACCTGCGACCGGGCCTGGCGATCGGGTAGGTAACTGCACGGATACGGCGCCGTCGCGTAGAACTGCAGCGTGTGAAGCGGGAGATCCTTGAGGTGCGTCACGTCGATTCAGAGGGGCCGCGTGGAAAGGAGTTCCGTCCAGTATACGGGCTCGAAATGCCACTGTGGCCCCTCCTGCGTGCGTGCCTTGGCCACGTGCGCCACAAAGCTTGAGCGCGACATCTCCCGGGCACCCAGGCTCGCCAGGTGGGAGGTGTTCTGCTGGCAGTCGATCATCCGCACCTGGAAGCGCCGGCACAGGCACACCAGTGCCGCCAGCGCGATTTTCGAGGCGTCTGGCCGGCGCGTGAACATCGATTCGCCGAACACGGCGCGGCCGAGCCCGACGCAGTAGAGCCCGCCGGCCAGCTTGCCGTCGATCCAGGTCTCTACGCTGTGCGCGTGGCCCGCCCGGTTCAGTGCCGTATAGGCGTTCACCATGTCCGGGACGATCCACGTGCCCGACTGGCCGGTGCGCGGCGATTGGGAGCAGGCCTTGATGACGGCCGGAAAATCGTGGTCGATGCGCACCTCGCAACCCGGGGTCTGGACGAAACGGGCCAGGGTCTTGCGCAGCGACCTGTGGAGCTTGAAATCGGCCACCTGCAGCACCATGCGCGGGTCGGGGCTCCACCAGAGAATCGGCTGGTCTTCGCTGAACCACGGGAAGACGCAGCGGCCGTAGGCCTGCACGAGCGTGTCAACGTCGAGTGCGCCGCCGGCCGCAAGCAGCCCGGGCACGGGATCGGCCTTGCCCCAGGCGGATGCGGGGTCGGGCAGGGCGTCGCCGGGTTCGAGCCAAGGCAGTTGTTGCATGGCCGTAGGTATACACGGCTTCGCGGCGCGCTTCAGCCGAGCTTCGGAAAGCTGGCCGCTGCCGCGTGAATCCGCAAACGATTGCAGCCGCGCAAGACGCGGGTTTGGCGGCCGGATCGCACAGGAATATCCAGAGCCCATATAGTGCAGCTTCCATTTGCTCTCCATGGCCGCCCGCAAGGCGCGTCTGCACGGGAGCGGCCAGCCCAAGAGGACCACGTTGACCACTGAATCCAACCCCACCCGTTTCGGCAGCGGCCATGCAGTGCGGCGCCTCGAGGACGAGAGCCTGCTGGCCGGCCGAGGCCGCTATACCGACGACGTCACGCTTCCTGGAGAGGCACACCTGGTGTTTCTTCGTTCGCCCTATCCGCATGCGCGCATCGTGTCGATCGACACCTCCGGCGCCGCCGCCATGCCCGGCGTCCTGCGCGTGATCACCGGCGCAGAAATGGCCGAGGCGGGCGTCAAGCCGTTGCCGGGCGCGGCAGGGTTCAAGCGCGCCGACGGAAGCGATTGCGCCAGCCCCCCGCGGTTTGCCATGGCGCACGAGCGAGTCCGTTTCGTGGGCGAGGCATTGGCGGCGGTGGTGGCCGAAACGGTCCAGCAGGCACGCGATGCCGCGGAAGCCGTGGCGGTCGAGTACGAAGAGCTTCCGATGGTGGTCGATCTCGCAAGCGCAACCGCCGACGGCGCGCCGCTGCTGTGCCAGGAGGCCACGGGCAACATCGCCGCAGAGATGCGCCACGGCAGCAGCAACGCCGCAACGGCCGCCTTCGCGAAGGCGAAACACGTGGTGGCGCTCGACGTCGTCAACCAGCGCGTCGTAGCGCTCACCATCGAGCCGCGCACGGTGCTCGCGGCGCCAGACGCCGAGTCGGGCCGCCTCACCATCCGCATGAGCACCCAGATGCCCTCCGGCGTGCGCGATTCGGTCTGCGCCGCCATCGGCCTTGCCAAGGAAAAGGTGCGCGTGGTGGTGGGCGACGTGGGCGGCGGATTCGGCATGAAGACGGGCGCCTATCCCGAGGACATCGCAGTCGCCTATGCCGCGCTGCAGGTCGGGCGCCCCGTGAAGTGGGTGGCGGACCGCAGTGAGGAGTTTCTTTCGAGCGCGCATGGCCGGGACATCGAGGCCAAGGCCGAAATGGCGCTTGATGCCGGCGGAAAGATCCTCGCGCTGCGCATCAAGACGCTCGCCAACGTCGGCGCCTATGCCACCGGCACCGGCGTTGCGATCCAGCTTCTCATCGGCCCCTGGGTGCAGACCAGCGTCTACGACATCCAGACCATCGACTTCCATTTCAAGGCGGTGCTCACCAACACCGCGCCTACGGGCGCCTACCGCGGCGCGGGCCGGCCCGAGGCCATCTTCACCATCGAGCGGCTGATGGACGAGGCCGCGCGCCAGACCGGCATTGACCGCGTCGCGCTGCGCCGCCGCAATTTCATCCGCCCTGAGCAGATGCCCTACACCAACCCCATGGCGCAGACCTACGACACCGGCAAGTTCGAGTCGGTGATGGACCAGGCGCTGGCGCTGTCCGACTGGAGCGGCTTCGAGGCTCGCGCGGCCGAGTCGGCCGGCCGGGGCAAGCACCGGGGCCTCGGCATTGCCACGTTTCTCGAGTGGACCGGCGGCAATGTGTTCGAGGAGCGCGTCACGGTCTCGGTGCAGGCGGACGGCGTGATCGAGGTGTTCTCCGCGGTCAACGCGATGGGGCAGGGCATTGCCACCTCGCTCGCGCAACTGGCGGTCGATGCCTTCGGCGTGCCGATCGAGAAGGTGCGTGTGGTGCTCGGCGACACCGATCGCGGCGACGGTTTTGGCAGCGCCGGGTCGCGCTCGCTGTTCACCGGCGGCTCCGCGGTGCGCATCGGCGCCGAACGCACCATCGACAAGGCACGCGAACTCGCGGCGCAAGAGTTCGAGGCGGCGGTTGACGACGTGACCTACGCGAGCGGCGTGTTCACCGTGGCCGGCACCGACCTGGCGCTCGACCTGTTCGAACTGGCGGGCAAGCAGCCAAAGCGCGAAATCTTCGTCGACTCCACCAGCACCGTGGCGGGCCCGACCTGGCCCAACGGCTGCCACATCTGCGAGATCGAACTCGATCCGCCGACCGGCGAGGTCGCCGTGGTGGCCTACAGTTCGGTCAACGATGTCGGCCGTGTGATCAACCCGATGATCGTGCGCGGCCAGCTCGAAGGCGGGGCAGTGCAGGGCATCGGTCAGGCCCTGTACGAGCAGGTGGTGTACGACAAGGAAACGGGCCAGCCCGTCACCGGGAGTCTCATGGACTACGCCGCACCGCGCGCGGACATCGTCCAGACCCTGTTCCACATGGAAATGGACGAGTCGACCCCGTGCGCCAACAATCCGCTTGGCGTGAAGGGCGTGGGCGAGCTGGGGACCATCGGCGCGACCCCGACCATCGTCAACGCCGTGGCCGATGCCTTCGCGCGCAACGGCCTTGCAAAGGGCACGCCGCGCCTGCACATGCCGCTGAGCCCGTCGCGGGTATGGCAGGCCATGCACACTGTGGCCTGAGGAACGCTCCGCCCGCAACACTGTTTGCGGGTGCGCGTGACAGGCGAACCGGAATGCTCGTCACCACCGAACTGCAGACCGAACCCATCCGCGTGTCCAGCTACCGCTGCGACGCGGGCCCCGGCGCGCGGCCGTTCACGGAGATGCACGTCGACTACTCGGTTTCGTATGTGCGAAAGGGGAGCTTCGGGTACCGCACCCGCGGCAACGCCTATGAGTTGGTGGCGGGCTCGGTGCTGGTGGGCTGCCCGGGCGACGAGTATGTCTGCACCCACGACCACCATGTCTGCGGCGACGAATGCCTCGCGTTCCACCTGTCGCCGGGCTTCGTCGACCTGGTCGGCGGCGACCAGCGGACCTGGCGCACCGCGGGGCTGCCGCCGCTGCCCGAACTCATGGTCCTGGGCGAGCTCGCGCAAGTCGCGACCGAGGGCCGGAGCGACATCGGGCTGGACGAGCTGGGGATGTGCTTTGCCGCCCGCTTCGTCGAGGTGGCGAGTGGGCGCGGCAAGCCGTCGCCCCGGTTGGCCGCCGCGCGCGACAGGCGCCGTGCCGTTGAAGCCGCCCTATGGATCGATGCCCGCTCGCACGATGACATCGGCCTGGAAGGCGCGGCCCGCGAGGCGGGCCTGAGCTCGTTCCATTTCCTGCGCCTGTTTTCTCAGGTGCTCGGCGTCACGCCGCACCAGTACCTGGTGCGCTCCCGGCTGCGCCGTGCGGCACGCCTGCTGGCCGAAGACGACCGCCCCGTGACCGACGTGGCCCTGGACGTGGGCTTTGCCGACCTGAGCAATTTCGTCCGTACCTTTCACCGTGCGGCCGGTGTTTCGCCGAGCGGCTTTCGCCGGGCCGCCAAAGGCGACCGCAAGATTTTCCAAGAACGGTTGGCAGCCCTGCTCGAAGATGAACGCCTGATTCACTGAGGCGCACAACCATGGCAACGATCTACAAGGAATTCATCGTCGAGGCCGATGTGGCCGCGGTCTGGGACGCATTGCGCGACTTCGGCGCCGTGCACACGCGCCTTGCGCCCGGTTTCCTGACCGGTTGCAAGCTGGACGGGCAGGGCGCCCGCATCGTCAGTTTTGCCAACGGGCTGGTGGCGCGCGAAATGCTGGTGGGCATCGACGAGGCGAACCGCCGCCTCGCCTATACGGTCACTGGCGGCAAGGCCAGCCATCACCACGCTTCGGCACAGGTGTTCGCGCACGGCGAGGGCCGTTCGCGCTTCGTCTGGATCACCGATGTGCTGCCGGACGAGTTTGCCGCCTACATCGGGTCGATGATGGACCACGGAGGCGACGCGATGAAGAAAGCGCTCGAGCGAAAAAGCCCGGCCACCACCGGCGGCTAGAAGTCTTCGAGCGGCAGGCCCACGTAGTTCTCCGCCAGTGCGGTGGAGGCGGCGTGCGAATGCACGAGATAGTCGAGCTCGGCTTCCTGGATTTTCTGGCCGAATGCGCCGGTCTCCGGAAAGCGGTGCATCAGCGACGTGAACCACCACGAGAAGCGCTCGGCCTTCCAGACCCGGCGCAGGCACAGGTCCGAGTACCGGCCGAGCGCGGAAGCCGATTTTTCGGCGTAGAAGATCTCCAGCGCCCGCGACAGGTAGCCCACGTCGGCGGTTGCGAGGTTGAGCCCTTTGGCGCCGGTCGGCGGCACGATGTGCGCTGCGTCGCCCGCCAGGAACAGCGAGCCGAAACGCATCGGCTCGGCCACGAAGCTGCGTAGCGGCGCAATGCTTTTCTCCAGCGAAGGACCGGTCACCAGCCGCTCGCGGGCCTCGGGGTCGAGCCGCGCGCGCAGCTCGTTCCAGAAGGCGTCGTCGCTCCAGTTTTCCACCCGTTCCTCGGTCGGCACCTGCACGTAGTAGCGGCTGCGCGCTGCGCTGCGCATGCTGCAAAGCGCGAAGCCGCGCTCCGTGTTGGCATAGATGAGTTCGTGCGATACCGGCGGCACGTCGGCCAGCACGCCGAGCCAGCCGAAGGGATAGATCTTCTCGTAGGTCTGGATGGCACCCGCCGGCACGCTGGCGCGGCTCACGCCGTGGTAGCCGTCGCATCCGGCGATGAAGTCGCACTCGATCTCGTGTGCCTGGCCGTCCTTCTCGTAGCGCACGCGCGGGCGCTGCGAATCGAAATCGTGGAGGCTGACGTTGGCCGCGCTGTAGATCGTGGTCAGGCCTTCGGCTGCGCGCGCTTCCATCAGGTCGCGCGTCACCTCGGTCTGGCCATACACGGTGACCTGTTTCCCGCCCGTGAGTCCATGCATGTCGATGCGGTGGCGCGCCCCCTTGAACAGCAGCTCGATGCCTTCGTGCGGCAACCCCTCGGCCTTGGCGCGCGCGTCGACGCCGGCGCGCGCCAGGAGATCCATGGTCACCTGCTCCAGCACGCCCGCGCGGATGCGCCCGAGCACGTAGTCGCCGCTCTGGCGTTCGACGATGACGTTGTCGATGCCCGCCTTGAAAAGCAGCTGTCCCAGAAGCAGGCCGGCCGGGCCCGCGCCGATGATCGCGACCTGTGTTCGCATGTTCGTGTCTCCATTGAGGTTTTCGCAAGCGTAGGGCGTTCGAGCGAACCCGGCGCGGCGCTTTGCGAGGCTCTGTGCGATCATGCGAGCGGCTGCGCGATGATCGCGCAACACTTCGCACCAGGACCGCATGACCATCGCCAAAGCCGATTTCATCGAGGGCATAGCCAAGGGAATGGCGGTGCTCGAAAGCTTCGACACGGAGCGCCAGCGCCTGAACGCCACCTTGGCTGCCGAGCGCGCCGGCCTCACGCGCGCAGCCGCGCGCCGGCACCTGCTTACGCTGGCCCATCTTGGCTACCTGGAGACCGACGGCAGCTATTTCTGGATGGCGCCCAAGGTGCTGCGCTTCTCAGGCAGCTACCTGGCATCGTCGCGCCTGCCGCGGGCACTGCAGCCCACGCTCAACCGCTTGGCAGCGCAGACCGGCGAGTCTTTCTCGGCCGTGGTGCTCGACGGCGAAGAGGTCGTCATCATCGCGCGCAGCGGCAGCTACGGCACGCCGACCCGCGTGCTCGCCTATGGCCTGCACCTGGGCGCGCGGCTGCCCGCGCACGCTACCTCGACCGGGCGTGTGCTGCTCGCGGCCATGGCGCCCGCCCAGCTCACGCAGTGGCTCAAGGGCCGACACCTTGCGCGGCTCACGCCCAACACCACCACCCAGGCGCGCAGCCTGCGCCAGCTGGTTTCCCGCGTGCGCAAGAACGACTATTGCTTCGCCAGCGAAGAACATGAGCTCGGCGTGCAGGCGCTTGCGGTGCCGTTGCGCGACATGCAGGGCCACACCGTGGCCGCGCTGAACGTGGTGCTTTCGGGCACGCGCTACCAGGAAGAAACGCTGCAGCGCGAGATGCTGCCGCTGCTCTTCGAGGCCGCGCGCGAGGTCAGGTCGCTGCTGTGACCTGAACTTTCCGCGCCACAGCGGCCTCGAATCCCGAAACGGACAACACAACCATGCGACTCTTGCTTCTCGAAGACGACGTGATGATCGGCGAAGCCGTGCTCGACCTGCTGCGCGCCGAGCAGTACGCCGTGGACTGGGTGAAAGACGGCGATGCCGCCGAGTCCGCCTTGCGCACCCAGCAGTACGACCTGGTGCTGCTCGACCTGGGCGTGCCGCGCCGCGACGGCCTGGAGGTTCTGCGCAACCTGCGCGCCCGCAAGCAGCGGATGCCGGTGCTGATTGCCACCGCGCGCGACTCGGTGCAGCAGCGCATCGAAGGGCTCGATGCGGGCGCCGACGACTACGTGCTCAAGCCCTATGACCTGGACGAACTGCTGGCCCGCATCCGGGCCTTGCTGCGCCGCGCCGCCGGCCGCGCCGAGCCGGTGTACGAGCACATGGGCGTGAGCATCAACCCCGCCACGCGCGAGGTCACGGTGGCCGGGCAGCCGGTCGTGCTGTCGGCCCGCGAATGGGCCGTGCTCGAACCGCTGCTCGCACGGCCCGGCATGGTGCTGTCGCGTGCCCAGCTGGAGGAAAAGCTCTACAGCTGGAAGGACGAGATCAGCAGCAATGCCGTCGAGGTCTACGTGCACGGGCTTCGCAAGAAGCTGGGCGCGGAACTGATCCGCAACGTGCGCGGCGTCGGCTACATGGTGCCGAAGGCATGATACGCGCGCTGACCGGCTCGCTGCGCGCGCGCCTGCTGTGGTTCCTGCTCGCGGCCATCGTGTTGGCCGCCGGCGCGCAGGCGCTCGTAGCCTACCGCACGGTGCTCAAGGAAGCCGACGACATCTTCGACTACCACATGCAGCAGATGGCGCTGTCGCTGCGAGCCGGGCTGCCGCCCAGCGCGGCGGTCGGCGGCATAGGCAGTGGCGAGCAGAACTTCGAGTTCGTGGTGCAGGTATGGACTGCCGACGGCGTGCGCATCTTCGAATCCGCCGAGCAGGCAGCGTTGCCGCAATTGGCGGTGTTGGGCTTTGCCGACGTGCGGGCGCGCGGCACCACCTACCGCGTGTTCTCGATGCAGACGAGAGGGCTGGTCATCCAGGTGGCGCAGGACATGGCGGCGCGCCGCAACATGGCCGGGGCGCTCGCCTTGCGCACCATCGCACCGGTGGCCTTGATGGCGCCGCTGCTCATGCTGGTCGTCTGGTGGGTGGTGAGCCGGTCTCTCGCGCCGGTGGCCCGCGTGCGCAAGCAGGTTGCATCCCGGCAGGCCGACGATCTTTCAGCCGTGAGCGAGGAAGACTTGCCCGACGAGGTGCGTCCTTTGGTGCAGGAACTCAACCTGCTGTTTGACCGGGTACGCCACGCCTTCGATGCGCAGAAGCACTTCGTGGCCGACGCGGCCCACGAACTGCGTTCGCCGCTTGCCGCACTGAAACTCCAGGTGCAGGGCTTGCAGCGCGCGCCCGACGGCGCGGCGCGCGAACTGGCGGTGAGCCGTCTCGTCGCAGGCATCGACCGCGCCACGCGGCTCGTGGAGCAGATGCTGGCCCTCGCGCGGCACGAGGCCAGCATGGCGGCCGGTGCCAGGCCCCAGCCAGTCGATATTGCCGAGGTGGCGCGGCTGGCCATTTCGGATGCGGTGGCGGCCGCGCAGGCCCGGCGCATCGACATCGGAATCTCCCACGCCGATGCCGAGGCGGTCGTGAACGGCCAACCCGAGGCGCTGCGCATGCTCCTGCGCAACCTGATCGACAACGCCGTCAAGTACACACCCGAAGAAGGGCGCGTGGACGTCGGCATTGCAACGATCGGCTCCGCGGTCGAACTCAGCGTGGACGACAGCGGACCGGGCCTGCCCGAGGAAGAGCGCGAGCGGGTGCTCGATCGCTTCTACCGCTCCGGCGAACCGCAGGCGCCGGGCAGCGGACTCGGCCTTGCCATCGTCAAGTCGATTGCCGACCTGCACGGTGCCAGGGTGACGCTTGCCGCCTCGCCGAGCCTGGGTGGACTGCGGGTGCTGGTGCGCTTTCCTCCCAAGGGCTGAAGTCCCTCGGGCGCGCCGCGGCGCGGTTTAAGCCGCGCTTAAGCCAGCGCACCGACATTCCTTTCATCGTGTTTGCGTATAGACGCATTGAAAGGAAAGCCAGAATGAACACCCGCTTCACTTCTCCCCATGCTCTGGTCGTTGCCTTGGCGACCGCCGGGGTGATCGGTGCCGTCGGTGCCGGCGCCTACACCAGTGCCCGCGCCGTGAATGCGCCGACCAACGCAGCGAGCGTGGCGCCCGCCGCGATGGTGACGCTGCCCGACTTTTCGACCATCACTTCTCGCGACGGCCCCGCGGTCGTCAACATCAGCGTGACCGGTACCGCGAAGCCTTCCGACGCCGAAGCCGCGGCCGAGATGCAGGGCATCGACCCGGACGACCCGATGTTCCAGTTCTTCCGCCGCTTCCAGGGCCAGATGGGCCCGCGCGGCCAGCAGCGCGACGTGCCGGTGCGCGCGCAGGGCTCGGGCTTCATCGTGAGCCCTGACGGCATCATCATGACCAACGCGCACGTGGTGAAAGATGCCAAGGAGGTCACCGTCAAGCTGACCGACCGGCGCGAGTACCGCGCCAAGGTGCTCGGCGCCGACGCCAAGACCGACATCGCGGTGCTCAAGATCGATGCGAAGAACCTGCCCACGCTGGCGCTGGGCAATACCAAGGACCTGAAGGTCGGTGAATGGGTGCTGGCCATCGGCTCGCCGTTCGGCTTCGAGAGCACGGTCACCGCGGGTGTGGTGAGCGCCAAGGGCCGCTCGCTGCCTGACGACAGCTACGTACCGTTCATCCAGACCGACGTGGCCGTGAACCCCGGCAATTCGGGCGGCCCATTGCTCAACACGCGCGGCGAGGTGGTCGGCATCAACTCGCAGATCTACAGCCGCAGCGGCGGCTACCAGGGCCTCTCATTCGCCATTCCGATCGACGTGGCGGTGCAGGTGAAGGACCAGATCGTTGCCACCGGCAAGGCCACGCATGGCCGCCTTGGCGTGGCGGTGCAGGAGGTGAACCAGGCTTTTGCCGACTCGTTCAAGCTCGACAAGCCCGAAGGCGCGCTGGTCTCGAACATCGAGAAGGGCGGCCCCGGCGACAAGGCCGGTCTGAAGGCGGGCGACGTGATCCGCAAGGTCGACAGCCAGCCCATCGTCTCGTCGGGAGACCTGCCCGCGGTGATCGGCCAACTGGCACCCGGCAAGAAGGTGACGCTCGAAGTGTGGCGCCAGGGCGAGCGCCAGGAGCTCTCGGCCAAGCTGGGCGATGCGAGCGACAAGCCTGCGCAGGTTGCCAAGAACGACAGTGCGGCGGGGCAGGGCAAGCTCGGCCTGGCACTGCGGCCGTTGCAGCCGCAGGAAAAGCGCGAGGCCGCGATCGAGAACGGACTGCTGATCGAAGACGTCGCGGGTCCCTCTGCCCAAGCCGGGGTCCAGGCAGGCGACGTGCTGCTGGCCATCAACGGCACGCCCGCCAAGAGCCTGGAGCAGGTGCGCGAAGTGGTGGCCAAGGCCGACAAGTCGGTGGCGCTCCTGATCCAGCGAGGCGAGGACAAGATCTTCGTGCCGGTGCGGATTGGGTGAGCCGCGGCCTCAGGCGTCCGGAGAAGCCATGACCTCTTCCGCCGGCGGCCTCTCGGCGCACATCCTGCCCACGTCGGCCACCATGATCGGCGTGTGCATGACCGTGATGTCGATTGGCCATCTCGGCCCGCGGGACGATCTGCGGCTCGTCATCGACCGCATGCTGGCGATCGACGCGCTGGTCTTCCTGGCCAGTGCGCTGCTGTCCTTCATCTCGATGCGCTCGCGCAAGTCGGGCATGCGGCTGGAAGCCTGGGGTGAGTTGGTCTTCATCGCCGGCCTCGCGCTGCTCGCCTTGGGCGCCGTGACGCTGGCGTTTGCGTTGCGCTGAGTCGAAAGCTACCGCCGGGCGGCCTTGTCGAGTCGTGCTGCCACGAGCGCAAGATGTCCGGTCAGCTCTTTGGGCGATTCGATCTCGAAATCGTGCCCCAGGCAGGCCAGCCACACAGCCAGCGCGTCCAGTGAATTGGCGCCGGTCTCGATGCGCGTGCGGTTCTTGTCCAGGGCTTCGGGCTTGCCGCCGACCCACGCCATGTGAGCTTGGAGCGCCTCGACGGGCGCATGCACCACCACGCGCGCATGGTGCAGGAAAGGCGACACCGCAAGCGCGCGCTGCATGTAGGCCGCGATGTCGCTGGCAGGCAGCTTCCGTGCGGTGAACCGGGCACCCGTCGGCGCAGGCTCGACGATGCGGTCGAGACGGAAAGTGCGCCAGTCCTGGCGTGCCGCGTCCCACGCCAGCAGGTACCAGCGTTGCCCTGTCTGCACCACGCGGTGCGGCTCTACTGTTCGCGCACTGGTTGCATCGTGATGATCGCGGTAGCCGAAGCGCAATTCGAGCCTTTCGGTGCAGGCTTCGGCCATGAGGGAGACGGCGTTCAGCCGGATACCCGGCTTGCCGCGCATCACCGGCACCACCGACTTGCGAACGCTCTCCAGGCGGCGGCGCAGCCGCGGCGGCATGAGCTGCTCGAGCTTGGCCAGTGCCCGCAGGGAAGCGGTTTCGATGTCGCCCAGCGCGCCGCCTGCCGCGCCGCCCAGGCCGAGCGCCACCGCGATGGCTTCTTCGTCTTCGAGCAGCAGCGGCGGCAGCGAGGTGCCGGCGCCCAGGCGGTAGCCGCCTGCAATGCCGGAGGTGGAGTCGACCGTGTAGCCGAGGCTGCGCAGCCGGTCGACGTCTCGGCGCAGCGTGCGTGCGGTGATCTCGAGCCTTGCGGCCAGGTCGGGTCCGGTCCATGAGCGTTGGGCCTGGAACAGCGACAGCAGCCGGATCAGGCGGACGGAGGCAGACAGCATGGGCCGAATGATGCCTGCAGTCGCGGACAGCAACTGTCCGCAATGGAAATTAACCTCCGATCTTCCCCAAACAGACGGAAGGACAACCCATGAAGAAGACATATCACGGAAGCTGCCACTGCGGCAAGGTCCGGTTCCAGGCGGACATTGACCTCCGCGAAGGCACCGGCAAATGCAACTGCTCCATCTGCACCAAGGCGCGGAACTGGAGCGCCATCGTCAAGCCGGAGGCCTTCCGGCTCCTGTCGGGCGAAGGGGAGCTGTCGGTCTACCAGTTCAACACGCACAGCACGGAGCACCTGTTCTGCCGGCAATGCGGCATCCGGCCGTTTGGCCGCGGCAACGTGCCGGAGATCGGCGGCGCCTATGTCAGCGTGAATGTCGCGTGCCTGGACGACGCGGCGGTCGAGGAACTGGCCGGTGCGCCGGTTCGCTACATGGACGGACGAAACAACAATTGGTTCGAAGCGCCAGCCGAGACGAGCTATCTCTGACGAGCGCGATCGGCGCCTACAGTTCCTTGCTGCCGGCGTCGTTGTCGGGGACCTGCGCGTCGAGCTCGTCCTTGATCGTCCGGTCTCCTCGCACGGCCACGTAGAGGACGGCGCCCACGCCAAGAACGACGACGGCAATCACGGCGAAGAAGCCGCTCCCAAAGGTCCACCACCAAAAGAAGCCGCTTGCAAGAAGCAGCAGAGCAACCAGAAGTAAAGAGTTCAAGTGCATGCCCGCGCCGATAGTACGTTGGCGGTAATGTACGCGGCGTTTGCTGCCGAAGGCCTGACTTCGGCTCAGGGATATACCCTCTTTTTTTGCCTTGTCGATCCGAATAAGCACTCTGCGCCGTGCCGGCGCGCTACTGAAGCCTCATTTGTTCAGAGCAGGTGCAACGTCATGGGCTTCGCGGAGGTGGTCCAGCTGCACCTGAGCAATGCGAAAGCACTCCCACAGCTGCTCCGGCGTCGGCACGGGATAGCCTGGTGGCGGCTGCAAGGCGTTGTCCAGACGTTCCCATGCAGCCTCCCAGGCGAGCTTTGCGACGGTACGTGCATCCGAAGACCCCAGCATCATGTTCCTCCGTTTTTTTTGCCCGGATCAATGATGTGGGCGGCCCGCCGCGATTCAAGGGCGCACGGAGGATGCGCTCCGGGCGCTAACCGTATTCGAGGGAGAGTTCCGCGATTCCCGCGCTGGTGATCTTCTTCACCACCGCAGATTCGTACTCCGCGAACGAGCGACGCAGATCGAGCGGCGGCGAGATTTCTGCCTCCACGCAGCCGATGGCCTGGAGAACCGCAATCGCCTGGATCACCTCCGGGTCCCGGACGTGGATCGGGAAGCTGGCGTGCTCGATTTCGAGCAAGTACTCAATCGGTGTAGCTGGCACGGTCGAAGCATACTCATCCAGGCACAACGGGCTGCGGCGCAGGTCGACGCCGATGTGGTTGTGCGGATCGCGCCCCAAGGCATGTCGGACAGGAGGCACGGCATACAAAGAGGGTACTCATGGGGGGATTTCATACTTTCGTGCTCGGCCCTATGCTGTGGCCGCCATGACCGCATCCCTGATGGATTTCGATCTGCCCGAAGGCTGGAGCTGCTCGGTGGAGCTCGAGCTCACGGCCGACGGCGTCTTTGCCGGAAGGGCGGAACTGCGGCATGAACTCACGCAGTGCTGCGTGCTGGTGGTCACCCAGCAGCCGACCCGCGAAGCCGCGCTTCAATGCATGAAGTTCCAGGCCGTCCGCTTCGTGGAGGAATGGAGTTCGCGGATGACGCAGCCCATCTAGGCTGAGCGCATCGCGCGAATGCAATTGCTCCTTCGCCGCCTTGCGGCGAGTCCGTGTGCCGGAGTGGCCCACGCTGCTGTGGCGGGATGCAGCGCTCCTGGCGCCCGTGTTGTTCGACCTTGTAGCAGTGCAGCGGGCAAACCCGCGCCCATCGCTCCGGGAAGGGCCTGAAACGGCGCCTGGAGGGCCGCTGGCGCGTGGCATGGACATTGCCCTTGACTCCCGTGGAGGCATGCCCCTGGGCACGCCCGATCCGCCATCCACACCCACGAGGAGACACCCCATGCAATTGAAGCTCTTGAACGCGCTCATGGCCATCGGCCTGGCCACGGCCGGCAGTGCCGGCGCGCAAGTCACGGACAAGATGATCCAGTCCGAAGCCACGAAGAACGGCAACGTCCTGACCTGGGGCGTGAACACCCAGGGCCAGCGCTACTCGCCATTGAAGCAGGTCAACACCGGCACCGTGTCCCGGCTTGTGCCGGCCTGGGCCTTTTCCTTTGGAGGGGAGAAGCAGCGCGGCCAGGAGGCTCAGCCCGTGATCCACAAGGGCAAGATGTTCGTCACTGCGTCTTACTCGCGCATCTACGCGCTCGACGCCACCACCGGCAAGAAGCTGTGGAAGTACGAGCACCGACTGCCCGAGGGCATCATGCCCTGCTGCGATGTGGTCAACCGCGGCGCCGCGCTCTATGACAACCTGGTGATCTTCGCCACGCTGGACGCGCAGCTGGTGGCGCTCGACCAGAACAGCGGCGACGTGGTCTGGAAGGAGAAGATCGACGACTACGCGGCCGGCTACTCGGCCACTGCGGCGCCGATCATCGCCAACGGCCTGATCCTCACCGGCGTGTCGGGCGGCGAGTTCGGCATCGTCGGCCGTGTCGAGGCGCGCGACGCCAAGACGGGCCGCATGGTCTGGTCGCGTCCCACAGTGGAAGGCCACATGGGCTACACCTACGACAAGGACGGCAACAAGAAGGAGGCCGGAGTCTCGGGCACGGCCAACAAGAGCTGGCCGGGCGATCTCTGGAAGACAGGCGGCGCGGCCACGTGGCTGGGCGGCACCTTCGATGCCAAGACCGGGCTGGCCTACTTCGGCACCGGCAACCCGGCGCCGTGGAACAGCCATCTGCGCCAGGGCGACAACCTGTTCTCGTGCTCGACGGTGGCCATCGACGTGAAGACCGGCGAGATCAAGTGGCACTACCAGAACACGCCCAGCGACAGCTGGGACTTCGATGGCGTGAACGAGTTCGTGACCTTCGACATGGACGGCCGGCGCGTAGGTGGCAAGGCCGATCGCAATGGCTACTTCTACGTGAACGACGCCACCACCGGCCAGTTGCTCAATGCCTTCCCCTTCGTGAAGAAGACAACCTGGGCCGACGGCATCGACCTGAAGACCGGCCGGCCGAACTTCGTGGCCGCGAACCGTCCGGGCAACCCGGTCGACGGCGACGACGGCGGAAAGAAGGGCAGTTCAGTCTTCGCGGCGCCGGGCTTCCTGGGCGGCAAGAACCAGATGCCGATGGCCTACAGCCCCGACACCAAGCTGTTCTACGTGCCCGCCAACGAATGGGGCATGGACATCTGGAACGAGCCGGTGGCCTACAAGAAGGGCGCGGCCTACCTCGGCTCCGGCTTCACCATCAAGCCGCTCAACGAGGACTACATCGGCGCGCTGCGCGCGGTCGATCCCAAGACCGGGAAGATCGCGTGGGAGATCAAGAACAGCGCGCCGCTGTGGGGCGGCGTGCTCACCACCGGCGGCAACTTGGTGTTCTGGGGCACGCCAGAGGGCTACCTGAAGGCGGCCGACGCGAAGACTGGCAAGGTGCTGTGGGAGTTCCAGACCGGCTCTGGCGTGGTGGCGCCGCCGGTCACCTGGCAGCAGGGCGGCGAACAGTACGTGGCCGTGGTCTCCGGCTGGGGTGGCGCGGTGCCGCTGTGGGGCGGCGAGGTGGCCAAGAAGGTCAACCTGCTGGAGCAGGGCGGCATGGTGTGGGTCTTCAAGATCCCCTCTGCCGGCACCACGCGCACCGCGGATGCGGGCGACGCTCGCGTGGCGTCCCGCTGAGGAGCGCGGCATGACGAATCGCAAGACTGAAGGGGGCGGCGACGCCTCCCGCCGGAACTTCGTCGGCCGCGCAGCCGGCGGCGCCTGCCTGCTGGCGGCGCTGCCGATGCGCGTCGTATGGGCCGCGCCGCCGCGCGTCGAGGAAAGCGACGAGATGGCGGTGCAGCTGGGCTACACCCACGACACGAAGCAGGTCGACAAGAAAAAACACCCTCGCCACGCGGTCACGCAGGAATGCGCGAACTGTGCGATGTGGCAGGGCACGCCGACGGAAGCGTGGGGCGGCTGCGCGATGTTCGGCCGCAAGCAGATCGCGGCCAAGGGATGGTGCCAGGCTTGGGCGGCCAAGCCTGCCTGAGCGGCTGTGACACCGGCCCCGCGTGAATTGCTCCAGGCTGGAACAGCGCGCGGCGCTGGTACAGGGTTTCCCCCGAGGCCCCACGCGGGCCCCGTCACTCGACCTTGTTCCAGCGCAGCTTGCGATAGATGGTGTTCCGGCTGATGCCAAGCCGCTTGGAGGCAACGGAGATATTGCCGTCGGCCGCGTCGAGGGCACGGCGGATCATGTCGATCTCGGCTTCACCCAGCGTGCGCGGGGCTTCCGGTGGAACGGTGGGCAGGGGCTCCGCGTCGCGAGAGGAAAGCATCGCGTGCTCCGGCGCGGCCGCAGCGTTCGCGGGTTCCGGCACCACGGGCGCCTGGGAGAAAACCGGCTCCGTTGCCTGACCCGCCGCGACCGGCGCCGCATGGGGCCGCACACGCCGCACACGCCGCACATCCTCCAGGAAGTCGTCCGACAAGTGTTGCTCGCAGATGTGCCTTTCCCCTGCACCCATCACGGCCGCGGTGCGCAGCACGTTGGCCAGCTGGCGCAGGTTGCCCGGCCACGCATAGGCCTTGAAAAGGGCCAGCACCGAAGGCTCGATCTCGGGCGTGTCCTGCGGGCATTCGGCCAGGAGGATGCGCCGCGCCACCACGTCCAGGTCACTGCGCTCGCGCAGCGCCGGCAGCCGCACCACGAGGCCGTTGAGGCGGTAGTAGAGATCTTCGCGGAAGGTGCCCGCGCCGATCATCTCGCGTAGGTTGCGGTGCGTGGCGCCGATGACGGCGATGTCCACCGGAATCGACTTGAGGCTGCCCAGCGGCGTGACGTTGCGCTCCTGCAGCACGCGCAGCAGCCGCGCCTGCAGCGACAGCGGCATGTCGCCGATCTCGTCCAGGAACAGCGTGCCGCCATGGGCCTGCACGATGCGCCCGACCGCACCCTTGCGGCGTGCGCCGGTGAAGGCGCCTTCCTCGTAGCCGAACAGTTCGGCCTCGATCAGCGACTCGGGAATGGAAGCGCAATTGACCGCCACGAAAGGCTGCCGCGCGCGGTTCGAGTCCTGGTGCACCGCGCGCGCAAGCAGCTCCTTGCCCGTGCCCGTTTCGCCCATGATGAGCAGCGGAATGTCGCGGTTGATGACGCGCCGCACCTTCTGCAGCGTGGCCGCGATCTGCGCGTCGCCGGTGTCCAGGTAGTGCAGGCCGGAGAGGGCCGGATTCGGGAGAGGGCAGGGCTGCCGCGCCGCGGCGTCGTCGCCGCGCCCCGCGGGTGTTGCACGGCCCCCCGCCTCGCCGAACATGCGCGCCTCCACCGAGGTCACCGGCATGTCCAGCACCACGCCGCGCTGCGGCCCATTGAACCGGGCGCTCACATGGAACAGCTGCCCGCTGGCCGCATGCAGCATCATGGGTGCGGGCAGCGGCGAGCGGAAATGGTCGAACACCGCCGAGGCCGTGATGCCGAACAGGCTCGCCAGGCTCTGCATGCGCAGCGCGGCGATGCTCATGTCGAGCTGGTCCAGCGCACTGCGGTTGGCGCCCAGGATCTTGCCGTCGGCGCCGACGACGATGATCCCTTCGAGCAGCGTGCCGATGAACTCGGCGCGACCATGGAAGTGCAGCCGCAGGCGGTTGCCGTAGTCGTCCGACAACCACTGGTTTTCGATCATGCGCGCCGACATGCGCACCAGACCCATGGTGTGCTGGTGGTAGGAGTGCTGGTCGCCGGTGACGTCGAGCACGCCCAGCATCTCGCCGCGGGGGTCGAAGATCGGCGCCGCCGAACAGGTGAGGAAGTTGTTGGCGTGGATGAAATGCTCGCCGCCATGCACGACCGTCGGCGTCTCCTCGACCAGCGTGGTGCCGATGGCGTTGGTGCCCTTGGAGTGCTCGGCCCAGCTCACCCCGGGCGTGAGCGCCACCTTGTTCGCGCGCTGCAAGAACCTGTCGTCGCCGACGGAGTGGAGGATGGTGCCGGTGGTGTCGGCCAGCACGATCATGCTGTCGGTGTCGACGATCTGCTCGAGCAGCATCTCCATCACCGGCGCCGCATGCGTGAACAGCCGCTGGTTGCGCTCGCGCGCCACCACGAGGTCGCTGCGCCGCATGGGATCGAAGTCTGGCCGCTCGACGCGCGAAAGGCCCAGCGCAGCGCAGCGCTGGTGCCATTGCTCGATGAGTTCGGTGCGGCCGGCGCGAGGTGGAGTGACGGCCATCGCCGACGGCGTGGTCCAGCCCTGGGGAGGGCTGCCTGGGGCATGAAGGGCGTCAACCATCTTCTGTCTCCTGTCCAGCTTCTTTGAGCCGGCAACTTGTCTCTGGCCAGTTCGAATGCTCGCACTGGTTCGCTTCATTTTGGAACACCCCGGGGGCCAAGTGTTCAAAGCCGACGCTACCGCAGCAAGGATGCCACAGCAATCGGCCCTTGTGGGCACTGTCCAGGGCCCGGGACGGTACAGCTAAGGCAATTTGTGTTCCCGCTTGCAGCAATAGGGCGCTGGCACAGCGATTGCGCATTCGTACGGGTTCCCAACCACCACAACGGAGACCTGCATGATGAACCCCGATCCACGAACCCTGCGGCCCCTGGCGCGTGCGCCGAGGCTGCGCAAGGCTGTGCTGGCCGCAATGCTGAGCGTGGCCGCTTCCGGCGCCGCCTGGGCGCACGGCGATGTCACGCCGCAGGCCGTCGACACCTCGGCCCTGCCCAAGCTGGGCGACCAGTGGCGCGCCGAGAACCCGTTCCGCGGCAACGGCGGAGCCGTCCAGATCGGCACCTCCGCATACAACCAGAACTGCGCGCGCTGCCACGGCATCGACGCCATTTCAGGCGGCATCGCGCCGGACCTTCGCAAGCTGGACAACGACTGCGCCTCGCTGAAGGATGCGGCACGCAAGGCGGCCTGCATCAAGGAGATCGACGACTTCTTCCTTACCACCGTGCGGCGCGGCCGCACGCGCAACGGCGCTGTCTACATGCCGCCGTTCGAAGGAACGATGAACCAGGAGGCGATCTGGGCCATCAAGTCGTACCTGGAGACACGGCGCGACAAGCCGATGTGAGCGGCTGCCATGCACGCACTTCCTTCTTCCTTGCAGCTGTCGCGCCGCGCATGCCTCCGGTGGGCCGCCTCGGCCGGCGTGGCCGCGCTCGCCGGCACGGCGCGCGCGGGCGCGCTCGACAAGATCCGCGCACGCGGCACGCTGAGCGTGGCGATCTACCAGGACATGCCTCCGTTCCATGTGGCGGGCGAGGGCATCGACGTCGAACTGGCGCGCGCATTGGCCGCCGCGCTGGACGTGAAGCTCTCGCTCCTGCCGTTCCAGGCCGACGAGAACATGGGCGACGACCTGCGCAACATGGTGTGGCGCGGCCACTATCTCGGCTTCGGCCCGGCCGACGTATTGCTGCACGTTCCGGTGGACCGCCCGCTGATGAACGAGACGCCGCAGGCGCTCATCTTCGCGCCGTATTACCGCGAGCGCGTGGTGCTGGCGCGGCGCCTGGACCGCCTGCCGCAAATGGAAACGCTCTCGTCGCTGGGCGATGCGAAGGTGGCCGTCTCTGGCAAGACGCTGGCGGGCTGGCTCATGATCGGCGCGGACAACGGCGCCTACCGCGGCCAGCTCGACACGCAGCCGAAGGACGGTGCCGAGGCCGCGCGCGCGCTTCAGCGCGGCGAGGTGGGCGCCGCTGCGGGGCTCGCCTCCGAGATGGAGTCGGTGCTGCACGGCGATGCGCGCTTTGCCATTGCGCCGCTGCCATCGGTGCGCATCCAGCGCAACGGCTGGGCAGTGGGCATGGCGGTCAAGAAGGATGCGGCCGACCTGGCCCAGGCGCTGCAAGCCAGCGTCAATGCGCTGGTCCAGGGTGGGCGGCTGCAGAAGATGTTCGAGGCGGGACACGTCGCATGGCAGGCGCCATGAGTTAACGCATCGCGCCCGGCGCATTCCATCGGATACCAACACCAAAACCAACGACGGACGATGTGTCCGAGAACTACATGAGCAAGCCCAACTCCATCGAATCCGTCCTTGTCGAGAACCGCGTGTTCCCGCCCGACGCCCGCGCCACCCAGGGCGCGCGCATCTCCGGCATGCCCGCCTACGAGGCCCTGTGCCGTGAGGCCGAGCAGGACTTCGAAGGC